>ORMF010730949.1_pt1 | contig 10653 bp, 9 predicted proteins | sample 1779871 | NCBI WGS metagenome assembly ORMF01 (sample SAMEA104232316, study PRJEB22302) | groundwater metagenome | biome: forest; feature: aquifer; material: groundwater | place: USA | collected 2011-08-07 | depth 5.4 m
GATGAGTTGGAGAAAGCCATCTATCATTGGCTGGCAAGCTGGAATGGCGACCCCATTCCGTTTGTATGGAAGGCTTCTGCCGACGTAATCCTCGACAAGGTCCGGCGTTGTAAAGAATTAGCTGCGACAGGAGACTAGCCGTGGGGCGACAGCTGCTTCCCGAGCGGTAGATCTCAGAAACCTGCTAACCGGTTTTCCGCGTCCCCGAACTGCTTGAGTTCGACGCCCATCCGATCCATGATTCCCAGGTACAGGCTGCACAACTTGCGGTTGTCGTCGCCCGACTCGAAATAGTCGAGCGCTCTGCCGGTTTCGAGTTTCCCTCCCAGGCCGCCGATGGTGACCACCGGCACCTTCTTGTTGTCGTGCTTGGTCCCGGACCACATGTTCGACATCCACAGCAGACAGCTGTTGTCGAGCACGGTGCTCTCCCCTTCCCGCATGGCGTCCAGGCGCTGGGCCAGATAGGCCAACTGGCTCACTTGGAAATGCACTATCTTTTGATAGCCCTCCTCGGTGTCGTAATGGGAGGCGCCGTGATGCTGCTTGCTCACGCCGAGGAACGGATAGTAGAGCGCGGAAAGATCGCGGGCGAGCAGCAGGGAGGCCACGCGCGTCTTGTCGGTCTGAAACCCGAGGGCGACGACGTCGCACATCAGGCGAATGTGATCGCGGATATCTTCGGGCAGCCCATCCTGCGGACGCTTCATCGCGGACAGCGGACGCCCCGCGTCGCGAGCCCGCTCTTCGGCCTTGTCCTTATCCGTACGCATCCGCTCAATGCCGCGTTCCACCTCGCGGACGCTGGCGAGATACTCGTCCAGCTTGAGTTTGTCGGTGGCCCTGATCTTGCCGCTCAGCGCCAGGGCATGGTCCTTCACGCGGTCGAGCACGCTCGTGTTGCGCAGTCTGCCGCCGTTCTCGAACAGGCTGTCGAAGGCCAACGAGGGATACATCTCGTTGGGCACCGGCGAATCGCTGCTCTGCCACGAAATATGCGAACTGTAGGCGTTGGAAAAGTTTGATTCATGGAACCCGGTCATGGCCCGCTCACAGGCCAACACCATGCTGGGCTGAAGCGTCTCCTGCCCGATGTGGTTGGCCAGTACCTGGTCGATGGTGATGCCGCCCTGGATGATGGAACCTTTGCGGATCGGCACGCCCGACAACAGGTTGCCGGTCATCGCCGGATGAATCCCCTGCCCCGTGGCCGCCTTGTTGAACAGTCCGTCAATGACGTTGATCTTCGTCTTGAGCGGTTCCAGCGGCGCCAGCGATTCGCTCAGTTCCATCCCGGCGCCTGCCCCTTTGGCCCACCAACGGCCGGGACTGATGCCCGTACCCATGAACAGTACGGCGAAGCGTTGAGGATGAGCAGTGGTGGCCGCGAGCGACTCCAGCCACGGCAAAGCCATGGTCACGCCGGTGCCGCGGAGAAAGGTCCTTCGGGACGTGTTCGTCATATTCACCTCTTATTGCTCACCTCTGCCGCCAGTTGCTCGCGGCCGCGCTTGTTGAGAAACTGGCGGCTCGTCACGATGCGCTCAATCACGGTTGCAAAACAGCAGCCGCCGTCGCCCAGTTCGCTGCCAATTTCCTGAATCAGGGGGTCGTCGGAGCGCGCGAGGCTCCGTCCCAAGGCATACGCCAACAGTCTGCCGGAAAAGCCGCGCACGAAATCGTTCTTGCGGTGATCGCGAATGTACTGCCGGATTCCCTGCAATCCCTCTCCTTCGATCCCTTTCGGGAAGGTGGCGCGAGCATCCACCGTGCGCCCGCCCAGATCGTGGGTTCGGCGTTGGCCGACCGGATCAAACGACTCGAACGCCAATCCGAAAGAGTCGAATCGCGCGTGACACGCCGCGCAGCTCGGGTTGGCCCGGTGCCGCTCCAGCATTTGGCGCAACGGCAGGTCCATCTTGGCCTCATCAGCCGGCAACTCGGGGACCAACGGCGGCGGCGGCGGTATTTGCTCACCCAATATGTTCTTCGCCACCCAGTAGCCGCGCTTCACCGGGCTGGTCCGCAGGCCCGGCGCGTTCTTTGTCAAAAACGCGGCCATGGGCAAGAGGCCTCCCCGGCCGTAGCGGTCGGCGTCGTCGACGCGAACCCAAACGCTCTCGTCCTCTCTTCCTGGGCTCACTACCGGCGGCATGCCGTAGTGACGGGCCAGAACAGGATTCACGAACGTGTCCCGGGCATAAAGCAAGTCGAGGATCGAACGGTTGCGGCGAAACACGTCCAGGAGAAAGCGAATCGGCTCCTCGAACATCGCCTCTCGCAATGCGTCGCTGAAGGTGGGAAAGCGCTGGCGGTCCACGGTACCAATCTGCTCGAAATCGCGAAAGTCCAGCCAGTTGCCCCCGAATTCCACCGCCAGCGCCCGGATACGCGGGTCCTGCAGCATCCTCCTCGCCTGTGCCTTGATGACTTCCGGCTTGCGCAGATCACCCGCGGCGGCGTGCCGCAACAGCTCCTCGTCGGGCATGCTCGACCACAGGAAATAACTGAGCCGGCTGGCCAGATCGAAATCCGTAAGCGGCTGAACTCCGCCGCCGGCTTCGACCAGGTCTATACGGTAGGAGAACTTCGGGGACATCAAGACCAGGACGACGGCTTCGCGGATCGCCCCCTCATGGTCCAGGGCATAGCGTTCCCGGGCTTCGCGATAGAAGGACAGCAAATCGGCGCGATCCGCCGCAGACAACGGCCGCCGATAGGCGCGGGCGGCGAAATCGAACAGCGACTGCAAGTGAGTCGGCTCCGCGTCGCGGCGGGCCTGGTGGACCCAGCGGATGCTCTCGTTGGACTTGTCGAAGAAATCCTTCACCGCCTGGATCGCCACGTCGCTGCCGCCCTTGGCGACTTCCAGGTAATCGGCTTCGAGTTTCCTGAGCTTCGCCTCCGCGATGATCTCATCCACCTCGATTTCTCGAACCTCGGGCTCGCCGTCTTTGAAGTCGTCTCGCGTTCCACGGGTCCCCAGCTTGGCGAATTCGACGTACGTGCGGATGTTAATGGAAGCGACAAAGTCCATCGCCCGCCACATCTCGTCCAAGACCGTCTGCTGCTTCTTGTCCAGCAGCAACTCATAGAGCGGCTGATCGTCGCGGAAGTAGCCCATGACGTTGTGGAAGCCCGCACTCAGATAGCGGCCTTCATCTTTGCCCGTCCGGAAATAGTTTCGGCCGCGCGACTCCTTGTAGAACATGTCGGGAAAGACGCTGCAAAACCGCCCCCACGCGGCTTCGTAGCGTGCGCGTTGACCGGCCGGAACAAAGAGATCCGGATCGCCGGGCTCATTTTCCACCAGAATCGTCTTGCCTGGACCGAACGCATTATCCCATTCGGGCTCCACCACGTCCTTCTGATTGAACGGCGGCTCGCCCTCCACCTGCAACTGCCTGGGATCGAACTTTCGGCGATGCGTCGCGTACTGCGTATTTTTCCAAATCAGCAACGGCTGCCAGGCCGTACCGATGGGGCCGGCCGTAATGTTGATAAACCGCGGCTCCACCTTGTTGCGCACTTTGGCGATGTAGGATCGCATCTCCTCACAGCTGGCCCGCGCCACGTCCGGCTGATCCGCCCGTGGCTCGGGCAAGGTTCGCCACATCGCTTGCAACTTTACCAGCGGGCCGGCCTGTTGGGCGTTCTCCAGGGTCGACCAGACTGTCTCCAGATATTTGGCGCTGACGCGGTATTGCCTCGCGAAATCGGCCAGCGTGGCATTGGGCTGCCCGAGCGAGGCCCGATGCCGGAAACGCCAAGCGGTGTGAAAATAATCGGCGTAGTCGATGTTCTGCGCGTGATAGAAATCGATGATCTGATGCACGGCGAACTTGTCGCGGTCGGTTTCCACCAGCATCGGATAGGGCGCGAAGGCAAATCCCTTCTCCTTCAAGTAAATGTGGGCGGCCACTTCACGCGCGGCAGCCAGATATTTTTTCAGGAGGGTGGGCGACATGCTCAGCGTTTCGCCGGAGTTGTCAAAGCCCGCCGTGTTGGCCGGATCGACGGGAAACTTGCTGGTGGGACGGATGTCGACGCCCGTTAGATCGCGGATCGTATAGTTGTACTCGGCATTGCTGAGGCGCCGTGCCAGCACCACGCCCGGGTCGCCGGCATTGCGGCGCGTTTCGTGTTCGCGGACGGCATGGAACCAATCGACGGCCGCGCGCCGCTCCCGCGGCATCGGATGCCTCGCTCCCTTTGGCGGCATCTCCTCCGCTTCGAGACGTTCCAGCATCTGGCTCCAGCGGCGGCCGTCCCGCATTAAGGCGGCCATGGTCGTGAACGCGCTCAGATCCAACTGCGCCGCGGGCCCCTTCTGGCCGTGGCAGCTGATGCAATACGTCTCAAGGAAAGGCCGGACGGTTCGAGTAAATGTGCCCTCCAACCCGGCGCGTACGTCCTCCTGGCCCGGCACGACGCTGAGAACCGCCGTTGCCGCCAGGATTAAGAAAAAGCCCGCCCAACGGGCGGCCAATCGGACCTGATCAGTTCGCCTCCGCATTGCAAGTTCCAGACTCGATTATGGGACAGCGTCTAGGTGGCGTCAACTGATCTAGCCCGTTGCGGTTGGCGGTCCTTGGATTCCTAGCTGGCATTCGGCCGTAATGTCGGTCGATTAATTCGAACTTGTCTCGTGCCGCCATCCGGCGTCCCTGTGGTCGGCTTGAATTTCGGCGGCTTAACCGGCAGCGATCGTTCGCGGCCAAACTGCCTTACGCCTCGAAGCCGATGAAGCCGCGGGCGATGAAGTTAACGATGCCGGTTCAGGAGCAGGACATTCTCCCCGTTGATACACTCCTCTTCGGGATTGGAGCGGAGAAAAGAATTGGCTCCCCGGGCGCGACATTCGCAAGAAATTGAGAACCGGCCTCCGGCGAGAGAGGGCACCATGCTACTGATTTGCAATGCGGTTCGGCAAATCCGGCGCACGCCATCTTCACGCAACCGAGGCCTACGGCGCCATAGCTGCGACCATTCCCCGGCTGGTGTAGTCGATGGGCACGATCCGGTAGCGGAATACCATTGCATGCCGCCCCACCAGGTACCCATGCTGGGCGTCCGGAAACGTCACGGCGGTCGGATATGTTGGCATGGGGAAGGGTCTGGAAGTAAAGGTGCGGCCACCGTTAAACGAGTAGCCGATCCCGCCGCCCTCTGTTACGCCCACGATGATCTTGCCCTCACCCACACCGAAGAAGCCGGGCCACTGGCGTTGCTTCACCGACCTCGTCCAGGTCCCGCCGCCATCGGCGGTCCAGTAGACTTCCTCGCCTCTGCTCAGCACCGCGATCCCGTCTTTTTCGGTCCAGAAATTCACGTTCGTGATGTGCCACTTGGTTTCCGGGATCACCGACATGGTCCATGTCTGTCCCCCATCGCTGGTCTTGCCGAAGACGGCCACCTCTGTTTCCATACTGATGCTTGCGCCCCCGCCCGCGAACCCTACGGCCGGCGACAGAAACTGCGCCGTCCGCATACCGCAGTTCAGTTTGCGCGGCAGTCCTCCGACCATGGCATCCACACTGAAGCGGCTTAGCGGCTTCCAGGTCTTGCCGCCGTCGTCGCTCTGCCGCAGCGTCGTTGGGCCGTCCGCATTCTCGATCTCCAGCCCGGTTTGCGGGCTCAGGAACCATACTCCCTTGGTTGTACCGCTCACGGTAGACAACTCCGCCCACGTGCTTCCGTCTCTGGTACCCAGGATCTTGCCACCACCAGTCATCGCCCAGCCGTTCCTCGCATCCAGGAAGAAGACCTTCGTCAAGGGCTCGTCGGTCGACTCGGGATCGCCGCCAAGCTGCACCTGCCATAGCTTCCCGCCATCTGTCGTAAAGAGGATCGTGGACTTAGCCCCCACCACCCAACAGGTCTCCGGACCCACACACGCAATCGCGTTTAAATCGATGTCCTTGTTAAACGGCACCGGCTCCCAGATTGCCTTGAACGTAGGTGCACCCACCTTCGCCGCCGCCGCCGGTTTTGCCGCCGCCGGTTTCGCCGGCGCCGCCTTGGGCGCGGGTCCTTGCCCCGCCGCACTGATGATGATAAATGCACACACCGCCGTCCCCGCTTTGATCTTCATCCGTGAATCCTCCCAAGCGAAATTCTAGCGCAATCAGCAGTAGTCGTGTGGTTTGAAGATGACCACGATGGCCTGTTCCCGGCCGGGGCAGTTTCATCTCGAAACGAGCGTAACTGATCCCCGGCTGTTAACGATTCGGCCGGGGTGGGATTGTGTGCAGATCGGGCAGCCAAGCAGAATTGGCTCCCCGAGACGCACGCAGATACGAAATCAAAAGAGAGAAAATGCCTGGCAAGCCTAATTCTACGGCCGCTGCGGGAGAGTTCGCGGATTTACAGCAGATCGATGAAGTCCTCAACTGAGAGATTTGCGTCGCGAAGGATGCCGCGAAGCAGTGGCTCCTTGATAGTCCTGCCTGCATGAACCGGCACGACGGTGCGAGCCTTCGTCACTGGTTGAATCAGGATCAAGTGGCTCCCCCTCTGACGGTCTTCGACGAACCCGGCGCGTTTTAGGGCCCGGACCACTTTTCGTGCCGTCAGCGAGGGAAGTCTCGGCATGACTCAGGCGGGTACGGAAACCGGCACGATCACCCGGCCTTGAAATGATCGTCCTTCTTCTGGTATGGCTTCCCCATGAGCGGCCAAGCTTTCGAGGTAGAGCGTGATTGCTTCCGTTATGTTTTGCTCTGCATCTTCCAGGGTGTCACCCTGCGTGTGGCAACCGGGCAATGAAGGGGCGAAAGCCACGTAGCCACCTTCGGCGGCTTCTTCATAGAACACGGAGTAGGAGAGCTCCTTGCGAGCCTTAACTTTCATCAAGCCCATTCTACAGGGGTCCGAGAGTATCCGTCAAAAGCCATCCCGGGATGTGCGCCAGCGCAGAACTGGTGACAGATGGAGGCGTTAACCTCCGGGCGGCTGCGCCCGTGATTTCGTTTCTGTGTCCGGCTAGGAATTGGCTCCCCGAGCGCGACATTGCAAGAAATGGGAAGAGCCTGATTCGGGAGAGGCGCCAGTAAGCTGTTGATTAGTGATGTGGTTCGGTAAATGGATGCGGCTTGGGTGGACGTGGATCGAATTGGCTTAGCCCTTATGCGTTGATACCGAAGGCGGTATCATGGGCGGTGTGGCTGCCGGCAAGACGCCGCAGAAGATGCGCAAGAGCCAAGTGGGCTGGCGCATCGAAGATTTACAGGTGGTAGCGGAAGCGAATCTCGGTGAGTGGCGCAGGCCCGGTCGTGGCGGCAGTGACGTGATCTTTAGCGCTTTCGGTGTACGCGAGATCGTCTCGGTGCCCGCGAGACGTCCAATAAAGCCGGTCTACATCAAACAGTTTCTGGCGCTTGTCGACGCCGCAGGAGAGGTTGGAAAGCTATGAGAGCACGTTTGAATCGGGAACTTGACGAATACCAGTTTACAGTTCGGCCACTATCCGCCGATGAGGGTGGCGGCTATCTGGTGGAGTATCCGGACATACCTGGATGCATGTCCGATGGCGAGACGATCAAAGAGGCGATCGCGAACGGCAGGGAAGCGTTGCGCGATTGCCTGGAAGTTTTCCGAGAGTCGGGCCGAAAGCTGGGGAGGCCCGGTATCGAGGCCGCTCAGTGGCGCCAGCGCCTGCCCCGGACTCTCTATGCCAAGCTAACGAGACAAGCCCAGCGCGAAGGTGTCAGCATCAACAGCTTCGTGACCGCAATCATCGCCGAAGCAGCCGGATCGAGGCAAAGTGCTGGTTCACAAAGAGAGGGCAAGCGGGCGTGAACTATGCGGTTGGGCCGCTTTGAGTGCGTTCGGGCAGCCGAGAGACGACGCCACGCTATTGCTTTCGAATACGGTTCAGCAAATCCGACTCGCGCCATCTTCGCGCGGCGCGGGCCTATGGCGCTACCGCCCCGATCATCCCCGGGCTCGTGTAGTCGATGGGCACGATCCGGTAACGGAATACCATTCCATGATACCCCACCAAGTAGCCGTGCTGGGCGTCTGGAAACGTCACGGCGCGTACCCACGTCGGCAAAGGGAAGGCTCTGGAAGTGAAGTTGCGCCCTCCGTTAAAAGAGTAGCCGATCCCGCCGGCCTGTCCGATCGCAACGATGATCTTGCCCTCACCCACACCGTAGAAGCTGGGCCACTGGCGTTGCTTCACGGATCTCGTCCATGTCCCGCCTCCATCTGCGGTCCAGTAGACTTCCTCGCCATCACTCAGCACCAAGATCCCGTCTTTTTCGGTCCAGAATTTCACGTCGGTAATGCTCCATTTGATCTCCGGAATCGTCGACCTGCTCCATGTCTGACCCCCGTCGATGGTTTTGCCGAAGGTGGCCATTCCCGATGCGCCCCCGCCCGCGAAGCCAACCGCCGGCGACAGAAATTGCATTGTCCCGATCCTGCAGTCCAACTTGCGCGGCAGTCCCTCGACCGTAGCATCCACGCTGCAGCGGCTTAGCGCCTTCCAGGTCTTGCCGCCGTCAGTGCTCTGTTTCACCGTCGACTGGCTCGTCGAGTCGGAATTTTCGGTTTCCAGCCCGGTTTGCGGGCTCTGGAACCATACCCCATTGGCTGTGCCGCTTACTGTGGACAGCTCCGCCCACGTGCTTCCGTCTCTGGTACCCAGAATCTTGCCTCCATCCGTCATCGCCCAGCCGTTCTTCGTATCCAGAAAGAAAACCTTCGCTAGGGGCTCATCGGTCGCCTCGGGATCGCCGCCGAGTTGCACCCGCCAGTTCTTCCCGCCATCTGTCGTGAAAAGGATGGTGGACTTGCTCCCCACCACCCAACAGGTCTCCGGCCCCATACACGCGATCGCGTTTAAGTCGATGTCCTTGTTAAACGGAACTGGCTCCCAAATCGCCTTGAACTTGGGCGCGCCGACCGTCCCAGCCGCCGATGCTGCCGGTTTTGCCGCCGCCGGTTTCTTCGGCGCCACTTTGGGCACGGGTCCTTGCGCCGCCGCGCTCATGATGATAAGGGCACACACCGTGATCCCAGTTTTGATTTTCATCGACGAACCCTCCCCAGCGTGATTGTAGCGTAATCAGCAGTAGTTCATGCGATTGAAGATGTCCACGCTGGCTTGTTGCCCTCCGGGCAGTTTTCATCTCGGAACGAGCCAACCCATCCTCGGCTGTTAACGATTCGCTTGGAGAGGGTTTGTGCGCACCTCGGACAGCCAGGAAATAGTTTGGCTCCCCGAGCGCTACATTGCAGGATTTCTGGTGTAGGGGAACCCGCGAGACACCATGATAAGTGATTGTCTTTCAATCACTTCCGGTAAACTGACTCCGGGAGGATGGATCTACCAAGCGAGCGCAGCCTCCTGCGTTGATACCGGATCCGGTATCACGGCCTGTGTGGCTACCGGCAAAACACTCCAGAAGATGCGCAAGAGCCCAGTGGGCTGGCGCCTTCGAAGAGTTACAGATGGTAGCGGAAGCTAATCTCGTTGAGTGGCGCAGGCCCGGGCGTGGCGGTAGTCACGTGATCTTTGAGAACCGCGTTTTATGCGGAGCGCGACAAACGCGAGCCCGGCTGCGACCAGGGCCATCAACGCAGGTTCGGGGACCGCGCTGTCACTCACTCCGACGGTGAAGGCGTAGAAATCTTCGAACGTGCTGGTAAATTCAATTTTGTTAAACGTGCCCATAAACTGGACCACGCCGTTCCCATCCACTCCGGTCACGACGCTGCCCAAGGCGGTGATCGAAGAGCCGCCAGAAATGCTGTTGGGCCCGCCGGCCTGGACGATGGGCGTAAGGCCGTCAAGGAACGTAAAGGAGGCGCTCCCCCCTGGTCCGCCGAGGCTCCAGAACGCGATCAATGGATTCACGACCGCCGAGCCAAACAGGATTGTGTTGATACCGGTAGAGCTTCCATTGAGCCGGAGGTCATCCCCCACCGCGCTTGGCGCCGAGGTTACGCTGCCGCCAATGAACGAACTGTTCGGGGACCAGATGGTGGAGGTTCCGTTGGTCACAAAACTGTCCAGCTCACCCTGATAGCTTACGGTCACACCGCCGAGGGACCCATTGGCGGCGCCGCCTCCGTTCGCCCCTGCGGTTGCCGAAGTCCAATTGGTCCATGGCGTCGCGTATACAGGACACGTAAGCGCCAGGAACCCAGCGAGCAGTAAGGTACGAAAAAGGTCCACGATGAATGGTCACAAGTTCTCTTCCTAACTTTGCAATCCGCAATAAGTATATCATCGTTCCGTTACTTCAGCCGCCGAAAGGCAGATTGAGAATACCGGTACTTTTTTCACATTGGTTCCAACTCTTCCAATTATTTGACGTGAAGGGGCTACCACTCAATCAAGATCCATCGCGGCCATCAGCCCTTCTTATACTTCGGGGGGGGAACTGGGGCCGCGTGCCACCTGTGGTGCGCAAAAAATCAATCCGTCATTACGCAGCCTCCTTCTCCAGGCTGCATTCGTGGTGCAAGCCGCCGAGAACAAGCGTTGATGTAACGCGGTAGCCCTTTGGCATCCTAAACAACAGCCCGCAAAACGGAGCTCGTCCCGGCGGGTTGATCGGCTGTTGCTCACGTGCATGGAGGGCCGGGACGGCCTATGTTCTGGCCGCGGCTCCCGATTTTCGATTTGTGATTGGATACGCC
>ORMF010881050.1_pt1 | contig 10653 bp, 1 predicted proteins | sample 1779871 | NCBI WGS metagenome assembly ORMF01 (sample SAMEA104232316, study PRJEB22302) | groundwater metagenome | biome: forest; feature: aquifer; material: groundwater | place: USA | collected 2011-08-07 | depth 5.4 m
CATAGGATTCCTTTGTTCTTTACTTATCGGCCAGTGCGGTTATTTCCCTTATCTCTTTATCTAATAAGCGGTTAGGACGTCGTTATGCCAGCTTCAGCTTCTCCTCCGGAAACGCTCACCCCACAAATAAACTCCGGATTGTGTGGGGTTCGCTCGGCTTCGGCTCGGATTTCCCATTCCATAGGAAATCCGGCCTCAGACGTTCCTCCGGAGAACTGAACTGGCTTAACTTTGCTTGCGCTCAAAAAACCTTGAAAGCTTTCCGGAGAAACGTCACGAGCCGCGGCCGGGATGGAATGCCGGACGCGTGCGAGTGCCGAGTGAGGGCCACTCAAACCGGTATTCATGTTCTGTGGCCCGAACGTTTTCGCAGGAAAGTTTTCCAAGGTTTTTTACGGCTATCTTTTTTGAGCTCGGTTAATGTTACGCAGACATGAGGACGACGAGATTGGCCTCATAGCGCTGGATCAGGGCGCGCAGGTATTCCCCGGTCACAATCAAAAACCCGTCCGCATCCCGCTCAATCCCATCCAGCCACTGATCCGCCTCTAAATAATCTTTCCATAAGAGCGCCGCCGCCAAGAGCCCGGTCTCGGTTTCATCCGGCTGATACCGGAAAAAATAAATACCCGCACGTGCGGCGTCATTGTACGAAGCCTTCACATTAAAGTCGGCTTTGGACAAATGAATGTTCACAAAACCTTCAAAACCGCTCACGAAATCTGTTTGGGTGCGCTCAAAAGCTTCTTGCGCCGGAGCCTCCATAATCCGGACATTCTGGTGCCGGTTCTGCAATTCCCGGAAAGGCTTGAGCCGTTCGTCCGTGGTTTCGGCCTCATAAATGGTGAGGCGTACTTTCTCATGATATTGTTCTGCCAGCGCAAAAAGATTCGCTCGCTGTTCGGGCGTGAACGTATTCATTAAATCCGCATAACTCACATACACCAAAGCCGGCACTTTCAAATCATCCAGAATCGCGACCGCAGCGGCATCGTTTGGATGGGTGAGCGCATGTCCTTCATAAACAGAAACTTTTTCAGCAACCGGTTCTTCAATCATTCGTGCTTCAAGGCGTTGCGACGTTGCTTCATCAGGAGAATCGGAAACCCGGCGCATGGCGGCATGCCCAAAATCAAAAGCCGCAAGCGTAATAATGAGGCGGCGAGAGGTTAGCCACCAGTAATCTTTGCCTTCACCCTCTGCATGATGGTCCAAATCTAAAAAATTTTTAAAAAAGGCGGCAGATTTTCCATCTTTTTTTCCATCCGTCATATCAAATATCACATGCTGGAATCCCTCGCTTTTAAAATGTTCCAGCAAAAGCAAAAGAAAAGTCTTATGCGCAGCCCCCTGCCTTACGCCATCAAGCGTAAAACCTTCAAAGCCGAGGACATCAATAGTCAATGGATCGTCTGCGCTGACCCGGACAAAAAGGTTGGCGCTAAAATCAATTCCTTTTTCAACACCGCGGCCCGACAGAATCACATTAAAATAATTTTTATCAAATTCATCTTGATGTTCCAGCCGAATGCCAACGCCGCCGCTTTCCCATGCATGCGCGGCCAGTTCCGGCATATTGGCAAGCACACGGATAGCGGTTACTTCTAAACCGTTTTGCTTAAGTTGCTGGCTATCCCGGGCTAAGTGTTCCAGATTAAATGTGGGTGGATCCGTAGCCTCACCTTCTTTTCGAAGCACAACATCCTCCCGGCCGGAGTCCTGTGATTCCGGCACTTCGTCCGGAAGTTGACTTTCCGGGCTACGCGCTTCGGGGCGTCCAGACCCGGAGATGGTTTCAGCTGTGTCGGAATCGTCGGATTCCGACCGTGCCTCCGGACGAGCCTTTTTCCCATCCTCCGCAGCAACGGCGGCGTCGGCTTCGGCGATGAGTTGATTCAACGTACTGCGAACAGCCAAAAAGCGCGAATCGCTAGCCACTTGTTCGGATAAGGCGGTACCTAAACGGCTCACGATTTGATGTTTTCCTTGCCGCGCCATGTTTTCGGCATTTTGAAGTGTCTCTTGAAAATTTCTCATCTGAAGATCCGGACGGCCTGCCTCCGCGCTTGTCTGAGCGGCGATGCCGGCTGCTTGCCTGCGTAGATTTTCAATCCGGGATAACAGCGAACTCGGACCCTTTTTTTCGATTCCGGCCTCTTCCTCAGGGGTCAGGATGCGGTAAATATCCGCGCTGGGTCCTAACCGCATAAAATAAGCGGTTTTCGCACGAGCATGGTAATTCGCTTCACTAATCCCGGCGGCCAGAAGCAAACCATCCGCGCGCAACCGCGACCGGAAAGTTTGGATGACCTCGGTTTGTGCCGCGGGATCGAGATAAAGAAAGACTTCATTCGCGAAAACAAAATCCACATTCCGGTTTTTCGCGGCATCTTGATAAGATCCGGAATGAAACCGGATTTTCTGGATCCAGGGACTATTTTGATTAATCTTCACCAGAGAAGGCGCGTCTTTAGTATCGGGCAACGGCTCCAGCAGCTGGCTGAGATTCCGCTCAATGAGGGCGCGATTTTTTATCAACTGATCCGCGGGCATCAGATTTTGTTCGCGCGAAAGATCCCGGGAAAACCGGCCTAGATCTTCACGCAAGGATTCCATCTGATAAATAAATTTGTCTTGTTCGAACCATTCGGCAGTTGTCCCATTCCGGTCGTAAAGATGAAACTCTAAACCGATTTCATCTAAGGTGACGTCCGCCGCTTCGTAGGCGAGCTGAATCAAGGCCAGAAGCGTCAAAGGTTCTTGCAAAAGACCGGGGCCCAGCAAATCAATCCGGATGGGTTCGTGATTCTTTTGGCGTATTTTATCGCGAAGCTTCCGGCGCAGTATCTTGAAAAAACTGTTATAAAGCTGCGGGTAGCGGAAAAAAAGCGATAATTGTCCGTCATGATAAATCGCCGATCGCGTGTGCATAAAACTGTCCAGCCGGCTGTTGAGTTTTGCGAGACCTTCTCTATCCCCGATCGCGCGGTTAGCTTCCAGCCAATTTAAAAAAGTCGCTTGACCTTCTGTCGCCGCAAATGCTTCAAAATATTCAGGATGGTGATAAAGCTCCATCAGCCGCGGAGCGTCATAAGAAAGACTGCCGTCTCGCCATTGGTTGAGAGCGCGCCAAACCGGATGGCTGAACACCGTTTGGAAGTTCATCATTTCTTCAGTTGTCCGTTCATCTTCATTTCTGGCTTCAGGCCGGCCATTGGCCCGCCGGCGCGTCTGTCCGACCAGCTCGGTGACTTCCCGGCCATCCTGAAAATAACGGGGGCTACCGGAATCCGTCCGTAAAGGTTCCAGCGGCCGCGGGATTCCAAAAACCTGAAAGCCGCCACCCTTTTCGGGAGTCGCGACAATACTGTCAAGCCAACCTAGCAGTTTCCGGGTTTTCGGGTGAAACACACGGCCGTTGCGCTCGACATAAACCGATTCCGGGAAAGAAGGTTCGGCGGAATGCGCGACACGGTAGAGACCGGCGGCCGGGTCTTCTGCCGTAAGTAAAAGATCGGTATTCCGGATGGATCCACCGTCCGGCTTCGTTCGCAGCACAAGATTGCCGATCAGTTCACCGCTAAAAAATCCGTGTGTCCGGATGATTTCATCCAAATTTTGATATTGGTCCTCTTCTTTGATTTCATCCGCAAAAAGCAAATCATACAGACTCAGCAGCCGCCAATTTCTTGTCGAACTGCTCGTCATCCACTGCCCTTTCTCATCCGCTCTCCGCACCAACCAATTGAGAACCGTCAAAGCAATCCCGCTGCCCTGGAGCTCTTGTTGCGAGAGGGAATCCCGGGTACCAAGCGGGAAGAAATCCCCGATTTCAAGCGTGTTGCTGTCTTCCAGAAAATAAACATAACGATCCCCGGTCAGGTCTTCCGGAAAATAGGCCCAAAAACCCTGCATCCCCGGAACTTCCGGATGGGCATCGGGATTGACGATGAGCGTCACGCTTTCCTCGGGATGCCGTAAATTGGCAAGCGTCACATGCATCCCATCCTCCCGGTAATCGTATTTTTCCCATTCAAAACCGGAACTGTCCCGGCGCGACCACAGGCGGCCTTGATCGTCATAAATGGCCACCAAAGCGTTTTCGTCTCGAGCCTCGGGCCTATCCCGCTCAGGAAAAGCTTTCCAAAGCGCCTCCGCCTCTTGCAGAAGTTCCGGAACTTTTTCCGGCAACGGTCCTGATTTTTCAAGCGCGGCAATTTCCCTTATCAAACGCGGATGCATTTGACGCAGCGCTGTGATCTGTTTACCTCGAGACGAGATGTTCAGAAGATCCAGCCGCGTCACCACTGTTTGTACGGCCGGCCCCGCGCCAAATGTGTCGAAGACCCTTTGCAGATTTTGGTAGACTTTGGCAATACGCCGCAAGAAAATATTTTCATCTAATGCCGCCGCGGAACCGGAAACGGCCGTATTGCCGGCACGATAGTGCGACAAGGCTTGCCGGAAAGCCGCCTTTTCCATATCCATACGGTCGCCAGTTTGCCAAAGCGGCGCCCGCTGGTCCTGAGCAATAGGCACACTGGTTTCCGGATGTCCGGTATGCGGCGGCCAAAACAAGTCAAAAACACCCCGGTCCAGACCGCGGCCGTAAATCCGGCGCGCCGTTTCCTCTCCAAAAAGCCGGCCGAGCCATTTTAAATTCACGGTATTGGCCAAATCTGCCGTACTTGTGGAGCCTTTAAAAAACTGGTTCCAGCTGTGGTTGAAAGAAGACCCAAGAAACCGCGCCTCCCCGGAATTAGTCAGGGCAGCATTTTCAAATGTAGAATCTTCCAAAATAAAACCCATGGCCCACCCGCGATACTTGAGACGCCGCCATTCCCGGAAAATCAGCGCCAAATCGCCTTCGACTTGTTTACGGGCTTCAGCATCCTGGCTTCGCACAGCCGCATTCCATTTTTTCTTCAAAGAATAAACATGCTCTTTGATCGAAAATGCCAGGCGCTGGATAACCCAATCCGAATTCGGATCCAAATCTATATCAGCCGTCAGCTCCGCCTCTTGGCCGGCCAGCTCGCTGCGCGGCAATAAAAAGTAAGGCACAAAAAGACTCCGGCCGTTCGCAAGACCGTCGGCTAAATCCTGGTAAATAGCATCACGCGGAATGCCTTGTTTGGGACTTTTTAAGACCCATTCCGAACCGCGGCCGTAATAAGTCACAAAATGCGGGCCTTCATCATCGTAAGTCAGGCCTTCTTCAGGGGCCGGCATGGTGCCGTCATACAGCTGCGCGTGCAGGGCCGCAAGCCGCATCCGGTCGGCAACGCCTGGCCGCGCAAAAGCCCATTGCAGCATCTCTTCGGCATTGGTACCGCCTTCAAAATCCAAACGCGGCGGAATTTGCGCAGGCTCACCGGCCTGGCGGCGGATTTGTTCGCGCAAGTCCGCCAGCTTGGCCCGAACCTCGCTTTGAACCGTTTGGTATTTGTCCAGCCGCAGCTTTTCTTCCTGGATTTCCTGCCGGTATTTTTCCCGGAATCGTTCTTCCCCGATTTCGGCTTCGATCATTTTCAAGCTTTCTTCATCTACGGAAAACCCGAATTGAAAATATTGCAAAGCCTGATCCAAAAGCTTGGGAATATAGACTAAATTCACAAATTCATTTCCGCCTAAACGCAATCGCTTATTTCTAAGATCCTCCGCCGAAGATTTGGATCCCCTTAGGAGATAGAGGTGCCGCTCCGCATCGTAATCCAGCCAAAACTTGGAAATCGACCAAACACGGTCCCGATGCAATAAATTGACAATCGCCACTTCATCTTCAAAATCAATACTCAAATGATCAATCCGCTGGCCTGTTCTGGCTTCTTTGGCAGCGATACGCTCCTGGTAATCGGCTTTCGCATCACTCAGTGTGTCTAACAAGGTTTCTGTGGCTCTGTGGATTCCGACCCGCGAAATAGGGACGGCGAGATCCATTTCTGAAATCGTCGGTAATGCTTCCGGATCCGGCTGTTGGGTCGCCATGGCCAGGACACGCACCGAACCGCCGAAACCGCGTGCACGGATATTGCGGGACAAAACCGCATCCATCAGCAGCGGCAGCTGCGGCACCATGCCGGAAACTTTGCTGGGACTCAATTCCAAAGTTTCCAAATCATCGCCCATGTTTAGCATCAACGCTCTAAAGGGATCCGCAATCGCGCGCATATCCGGAAGCGGCGCATCCTCTGCCGGTTTCTCATCCGCAGCTTCATCACGAGCCTCTGGCCGCCGGACTAGGACAAGACTCAAGGCATCCTCGATGATGTCCTCCTGGTCTTTGTTAAAATCCAGCTCGACCCATTCCCCGCTTGGAAGCAAAACTTCCGCGGTTCCCAAATCTTCATGGGGTATCAAACTGCCGACCGGGATCGTGTAATCCGTCAGCCCCATCGTGAGGGCACCGGTCAATTCTTTAACATCAACAGTCTGAATGGTCTGTTCCCCACGAACCTGCAATTGATAAAGTCCTTCGGGGCGCGAAAAGCGCACAAAGGGAATGCTCTCCACCGTAACATTGGGCAGCCTTTCCGGATTGCCGCGAATTATGCGAATGGCTTTGGACTCCGGCATGAGAATGCCATCGGCCATAATTCTCTGATAAAAATCGCGCGCCGAGGCATCGTCAAGGCGAGCGGCAGCATAAGCGTGGATAACGTTGATAAAATCATCCGTAACGATGACAACCGGCCGGCGGGTTTTAGTATCCGCCGTGATGTCGCGCAAAATACGGCTTGTCGTGCTTTCAAAAGTGACGGGCTCTCCAAACGCCTCAAAAGTTTGAACCTGTACGGTTTCCTGAATGCCTTTTTCCGTTTTGCTGCGTTCAAAGACATACACAAGATCCAGGCTGGCCACCCGGCCTTCGCGGCGATAGGAACGAAGGGACCATTTATTTTCGGCATCGTAGAATTCAAAATCGTATTGCCTTCCCGGATCGGCATTACGAGGGCGGAAGGTCGCGGTCACTCTCTCATGATCATGGGCCTTGTTCACCGAATAAACGGCATGAACTCCGGTTCTCCGGAATTCCGCTTCCATTAAAGTCATGATCAAATCCGTCAACACGCGCTGTACAGGGCGTATCGCAATGCGGTTCGCATCCTCATCGCGCGCCTCGGAGCGCTGCAACAAGGTCTCGTATCGACGCAAAATTTTTCTCGCGCGGGACGGCGTTAAAGGCGATTGGATGCGGCCGGATTCGATCCGATCTATCAATTCATGGGAATTCATACGCAGCCGGCGCAGCGTGACCGGAATCTTCAAATCCTGCAGGATATCCCGGTTCAAGGTGAGCTTCTCCGAATTATCCGCCAAGACATAGATGGCTTCCGACGCACGGAAGCCCGCTTCGGCCGCAATCTCGATATTTCTTTCCAGCTTGGCCGTCTTGGTATTGAGTTTGGCATAATGGATCGCCGGATCAATGCCGTGTTTCCGGAAAATTCTGAAATTAGCCGCCACGGTTTTCGGGTTGGTTAAAAGGATCATAGGATCCACGACTTTAACGCCGCGGCCCCGTTTGAAGCTGACCGGAAATTGCTCTTCCTGCACAAGCTGCAGGATTGCGCGCGCGTTGGCTTCCAAGGTTTCCAGCGACCGTGACAGAAGCATGGGATATTCCTCGGGGCTCGCAATACCCAGCAGCGCGCTCTTTTTAATACCCTGGATTAATCTCAAAATACGTTCCGGATCCCCATCCAGGAGATTCGGAAATTTCTCAACGTTCGGAATCCCATGAGAACTGTAAGCCTGGTCCTGCTTTTTCAGGCGCTGCGCCTTGCGCTTCACGCGCGCCGGCTGGTTAACGAGCAGATGCGGATACGACTCAATGTTTGGGATGCCTTCAAAATCAAAGCGGGAATCCCGGCGTTTCAAATGACGTGCCCGGCGTTTAATTTCATCCGGATCCCGGTCTAATAAAACCGGGTTGGCTTCCGGATTGCGTAATCCCAGAAAACTGTCCGCTTTGTGCGGAACGGGGTCCGCTTGTTTCAATGCATTGGCATGGCGGATGATACTGTGCGTATCATGGACCAGCAGGAACGGATGGGCTTCCGGATTGGGAATGCCGTTAAATTTACCGTTTTTCTTCTTCAAATCACGCGCGTGTTGTTTGATCGTACGCGGCTTTCGGATTAATAAACTCATGTAAGACTCCGGCGAAACAATGCCGCGATAATTCATTTTTGGATCCGGCTGCTTTAATGTTTCGATGCGGTGAATCAAAGTTCTTAACGGCAGCAAAAAGATATGCCCGCGCTCATCCTGCCCTTTGACGCCTAACGCGCGCACCGCCCGTTGCTTTTCCGAATCCGTGAGCTTTAGGTTGTCTAATTTTCGCGCGGCTTTATCGCGGGTTTCCGGATCGCCAAGCGCGCCGATGAGTTCATCAACTTGCGCATCCTCTATCTCGTCTTTTTCCTGACGCGCTTCCGGACGTGCCGCGTCCAAAGCAACCAAGAGATTTTTTAATCTTTGTTTTTGTTCGTCTGGTAACGCTTCGGCATTGGCAGGGACATCAAGTCGTTCGGTATAGGCCAAGGCGCGCAGTTGCTGCAACATGGCCGAATCCTGATCCAATTTGTCTTGATAATCCGCGGGCAGCCAGAACAAATCAAAGCCGCCGCCCAAATCCGCCAAAAGCGACAGCGCCGTCCTATCGAGCGAATACAAGATGGTCACCGAAACCGGCCGTTGGATGCCGCTCGTCCGCATGGCTTCCTCGATCCACGCCTGCAAACGATGCGTTTGATCTAAATCGCCGTCTTCATTTTCAGACACGGATTGATGCGCCGCAAAAGCGACCACCACATCCAAAGGCAGGGGCTCCCCATCGCCTTCTCCGGTTATAAAACTTTCGTACCGCCATGAATCCTCGCCTTGCGGCGTTAAACTCATCATCGCGCGATAAACATCCACCAGCATCCCGCTCATTTGAGCGTGAAAATCATCCGGTCTTGCAACCAATCCCCACGCCATTTCTTCAAAGCGGTTCATAGCTTCGACCATGGCGGCCGATTCTCCTTCATCCAGTTCCGGCAATAAATTTTGGTCAAGAAAATCGAGCAGATCGCGGATTGCATCCAAAACGCGGATTTGGTAATCCAGCCCTTCTTCGTCATCCCGTGTTGTCAACACTTGCCGGATTGAACGCACGTGAGCGCGCACTCGACTGATGAGCGCCTCCTGTTGCGCCGCCTTCTCGGATGCGCGTAAATTATCCGGCGGCTGAATGCCCTTCCCTTGCATCGGAAAAAGCTCCGGCTTTAGGCTGCCAAGTAAAGTCACCATGATCTGCCTGCTGTGACTTCTGGAAAAATGAAAGCGCTCCGCGCCGATGCTTTGGAGGTGAAATAAAAAATCAGGCTGATTCGGGTCGGCGCGCTCCAAAAATTCGGCGCCCAAATCCAATCCCCGGATCAAATGCAAATAGTCGATGGCCTTGTAGCCTAAAAGCGGATGGTTTTTAAACAGGATTTTTCGGATTTTGGCTAAATTCCAATCATGCTTTTCAAAAATCCTCAACATTTCGAATTTAGCGCGGTCATGGTCCAGCTCCGGTTTTAAAACTTTCAGCAGGTTGCCGTCCGGAATCGGAATTTCAGCCGTATCCAGATCAAGCCCCAGCGAACGCATGAACCCCGGGAAACGCGCAGGATGCTGCTGCAAAACTTTGGCGATGGCGTAACGGCCGCCGCTGTAAAGGCCGTAGAGTTCTTTAACTTTGGCGATAAATTCCTTTTCAATGCCTAAATCCCGGATCAAACCTTCGTGGCCGTAACCGGTGCGTTTATAATGCCGCAGCTGTTGAGGATAAGCCGCGATTAGCCGCCGCATGCTCCAGGCAATATCCGGCTGGTCGAGACGTGCCAATAATTCCTGTTTGTTTTGGAACGGCAAGGCATCCAGCAGACTGGCTTGCTTGACTTCGAATTTCCGTCCGGAAAGAGTCTCTAATTCTTCCACCGTTTTCTGAAATATCGCGTGTTCGTAACGCTGCTCCAAACCGAAAGATTCCGCGATCCGTTTCATATCACCGCCGTAAGTCTTGAGGCGGGCATGATATTCCTGTGTGAATTCTTCCAGCATATCCAAACTCCAAATTAATTTTGCCAGCGAAAAAATGCGGTTCACAAAATCCGGTTTGGCCGCCAAATTATCCCGGAAGGCTTTCAAATTCCAGATTTTACCCTCGGTTTCAGTCCGCAGCGGCTGTAACAAACGCTCTTTGGTTTGGCTGGGGGTCTCATCTCCTTGTTTAAGAAAAGGCAAGAGCGTGCCGGATGGCCGCGGCAAGGTTTTTAAATCGATATTGCGTTTTTTGGCGGCCTTGCGAAAGGCAGGAATGGTAAGCCCCATCATCGGCGCCGCACTGTGAACCGTCCCGACCGTGGCCTGATAAGCCCACACCAAGCGGTTATCAAAAAATTCCGTGATGCTCAACCCGACCGCAAAAGCGGCATACCCGCCCATCACTTCCAAAGTTTGGAACTTGCCGCCGCTCTGGGTTTGGTAAGCTTCATACAGCTTGTGAAAATTGCCTGCGATGGCGGGTGATTGAAAATCCTGGAGCACCTGCTCGGCCGTTTTCGGCTGCGGAAAAAGCTGCAAAAATTCGCCCGGCGTCACTTCACGCGCTTCGGGTCG
>ORMF011934724.1_pt1 | contig 10653 bp, 14 predicted proteins | sample 1779871 | NCBI WGS metagenome assembly ORMF01 (sample SAMEA104232316, study PRJEB22302) | groundwater metagenome | biome: forest; feature: aquifer; material: groundwater | place: USA | collected 2011-08-07 | depth 5.4 m
CCCCTCGATGATCTCGTCGGCGGCGGCGGTCGAGGCGTTGGCCTTCTTCCGGTGCACCACCGCCTTGACGCCGAAGCGTTCCTTGAGGAGCGCGCCCATCTCCTGGATCAAAAGATCAAAATTATGCTTCGTGTTGTCCACGAACCCCACGGTGAGGCCGCGAAGGTCGCCCGGCAGCGGCGGCACGGCCAGGGTTGCCTGGCGCCGCTCGCCAACCGGAGTCAAGACGGTGATCGTGGCCATTGGGGCTCCTCGTTGAAGGTTAGCGGGTGTACCGCGTGGACCGGGCGAGCAGGCGCTTTAGGGTGCCCGACATCTCTTCGAGCACGCTCCGCTTGATGCGGACCTGCACCTGCTCGACGGGCTCGGCGCTGCCGGCCCGGTGGATGACGAACGTTCCGACGAATTCAGCCGCGCGCTCGTCCGTCATGCCAAGCCCGCGCACCGTGAGCAGTTCCCACTCGGGTTCAGCCATATGCTCCTCTCGATCGCCCGGTCGGTGCGAAAACGTGCCCTGCGGTAGCGAGGGGGCACCGAGGAGAATATACCTCACCCATGTGGATCCTTGCGCTGGATGTCGGCACGAGCTCGATCCGGGCCATCGGCTACGATGCCCTGGGGCAGCCCCCGCCCGGCGCCGGCGCGGCGAAACAGTAGGTCCCGGATCAGTCGCCTGCCAGGCTGGGAGACTGAAGAGTCTGGTTCAACTTGGGAGCAGGGCCTTGTGCGACAGGGCGCTCGGGCCACTCGCCGAGGAAACGCTCACCACCCCGATCAGTCGACGCCGAAGTCATAGATCTTTCCACCCGCTCCTGCAACCGCAGCAAAACCGTGAGTGAGGATGAAGCCGTATTCACCTGAAGCAAGCGCCTGCCGTGGCTTAATGCGATAGACCCCGCGGGGGTCCTTCTCCGACTCCACGTCGACGACGTCCTGAGTCCTGACGCCCTGTGTGTGCTTTCCCCCGAACGGCATGAAGCTGCCCGTTGAATACTTTAGATTCCGATCGTCATGATCGTCGCCAGGCTTGAGCTGCACTAGCGGTGCTTCATTGGGTGGCCACATGCTCACGAACACCGGCTGCCGCTCGGTGACGCGGTACGAGGCTTTGCGTCCCTTGAGGACGATTTCACTCTTCGACTGGAAGAACATAAAGTTGGTCTCGAGGGAGGCGACTGCCGCCGAGAGTTCGATGTATTGGTCACCACGCAAATGGAAGACGCCCTCCCGGCCTTGCGGCAATCCGACCAGGACCCGCCCACGCGGGTCGACCGGCACTCCTGCCGGCGGAGCGCTGACGGCCGGCCCCGGTCCCGTATGCCCGAGCATGGCTGCGATGATATCGTCCGATAGACCGGCCCGCTTGAGGTCAACGAGCGCCTTGGTGCTCACGTCAAACTTCGACTGGCTGCTCCGAATCTAGGCGAGAATGACTATGTCCGACAACCCCGCCTTCTTCAGGGCCATCACCGCGTCGTTGTTGAGAACCTCCTGCGCTCCCACCGAAGCCGCCAGGAGTAGCAGGCACATCGTGATGACGGAGCGGAGTCTTCCGCGTGCACTCATGGCCACCTCTCCTTTGATATGCCCGGTGAGATCGGGGCGACGCCGATTCCCGACCGAATCGTAGACGTTTGCGCCGAGTGCCACCCATCATACACGTAACCCAGAAGTGGCAGAGTGTCACTTGGGGTCGCGTGCCGTTACCAATCCCAGGCGCCCGATGAATTCCTCCACCGGCCCTGGCCACAGGTCGAATCGGTTAGCCAGACCGTGGCCATCGCCGCCGAAAGCTGGGAAGAGATGAAAGGCCGCGTCCCCGCCACCCTGCACGAACGCCTTGTGATACCTGCGGATCGAGGTGGGTGTATGGTCAATGCCGAGATCTTCAGAATGGCTGACCGAATCGGCTCGGTCGAGCCCGGCAGGTACGCCGATCTCCTCATCGTCGAGGGGAACCCGCTCAAGGACCTGGGTGTCTTCCAGAACAGCACCCACCTCCACGCGATCGTGAAGGCGGGCGTGTTCGTCAAGCGCGCGCTCTCTAGCCACTCGCCCGCGCGCGACCGTGGAAACTTCCGCCCATGCGTCAACGAGGACGACGCGCGTCGCCCACCCGCCCGCCAGAGTACGGCCACGAGCCAGCCGACACGCGACGGCCGCCCCGCGTGGAGGTGGGGCCGAACAGAGCCTGGCTGCCTTGACCGGATACACCGGTGCCTGTAGTCTTTCGTTCTGGAGATGCCCAAGAAGAATGCTGGACTCCTCGGAGTGCCTGCCCCCTCAGATCTCACCAATCTTGACCGAGTGGCGGGTGCTCTGGTCGCGTTCATCAACGGCAACATCATGGCCCACAATCATCCGATCGGGCCGGACGACCACCTTGAGGGCGCCGGCGTTGACTCGATGGCCTTGCTGAAGATTCTCCTCTTCATCGAGGGGGAGTTCGGGTTCTGGATGCCCGACGCCCACCTCCTCGAAGAGAACATCGCGTCCGTCCGTGCTCTGGCGAACTACATCGACCACCACGGGCGGCCGGCCTAGGCATCGCCCCCGAGGCGCGGCCGGTCGACCATCGCGAGCGCCCGTGAGACGCCGCCTCCCGTTGCGGGGTGCCGACCTCGTGCTCCTCGGGATGCAATGGCTCTGGCGTGGCCTCGGCTTGAGCCACAACACCCTACTCGTCGTCGAGTGCGATGGGCCGGTGGATCCCGAACGCGTCCGGCGGGCGCTGGACCGCTTCCTGGATCTCTGTCCCTGGCCGGCATCACGTCTGACTCGCCCATTCCCCTGGGGCGCGCTGCACTGGACCGCCGGGGGACGGATCAACCTGGTCCCCCCGCCCGTGCGTCACCAATCCGTCGGCTCCGATGACCAGATCCAGGAAGCGCTGGAATCCGAGCTCAATGCCGAGATCGATCCGAGACGTGAGCCGCCCTTCCGGGTACTGATCGTCGACAGCGATGCCGACGCGGGCCCCCGGCGTTGGCTCATGGTGCTGACGTGGTTCCATCCCCTAATGGACCCGCGGGGCGGGCAGAACCTCCTTATGCACTTGGGCGACCTCGATCGCCACGAGGGGCACGTGCGTGACCGATGGTCCCGGATGACCTTCGTGTCGGCACCGGATCCCCGCGCGCTCCAGGAGCGCGGACGGATCGCGCGGCGCAGTCTCCGCTACATGCGAACGCTTGCGCCCGTCCCTCCGATCTCGTTGGGAACGGGTCCCGCCGCGCCCGGCCGGGTCCGATTCCGGCAGGAGCGCGTCAGCGAGCGCGATTCCCCCGGCGGCGATCGGCGAGCCACGCGCGAGATTTCCTGGCGGCTGGCCCTCACGGGCAAGGCCATGGCGGAGCTCTGGCGTCGGCGTGGGCTCCCCGATGTTCCCTTCCTCGTGCCCATCTCGGTGGACCTCCGGCCGAAGGGCGATCCGGGTCCCGTCTTCGGGAATCTCCTCGCGTTCCACTTCGCCCGGTTCAGACCATCCGAGACCGCTGATCTGCCCGAGCTGACGCGGACCTTGCGTCGCCAGATGACGGACGCTATCCGCGACGAGCAGATCGAGGCCAACGCGGTGGCAATGGACTTCCTGCGGTACCGGCCGCTCCGGTGGATGCTCCGCGAGCTTCCCTGGACCGCGGGGCGCGAGACCTTCTCCTTCAACTGCGCGGACATCGGGGACTTCCCGCTCTCCCAAGAGCCGCTCTTCGATCGGGCGGTGACGAACGCCTATCACGCGCCCACGATTCTCCCGCGGCCGGGTATCGGGGTATTCTTCAACCGGTGCGGCGGCCAGAACAATCTCGTCACAACCTGGATCGAGGGCGTGGTGAGCGAAGACGAGGTGGCGTGCATCGTGGACATCATTCGCGAAGGGCTTCGTTGGGACCGGCCGCGCTGAGGTATGACGTGGCTGTCGTGGGGGGCGGCGCCGCCGGGCTCGGAGCGGCAGTAGCCGCGGCCGGTGCCGGTGCCCGCACCGCGCTCGTGGAGCGCTACGGCTTCCTCGGTGGCATGGCGACGGCCGGTATGGTGAGCACGATCTGCGGGCTCTACCGGACATCGCAGTCCGGCCCGGCGGAGCCGCTCAATGAGGGTCTCGCGCACGCCTTCGCGGAGCGGCTGGCGGGCATGCCCGGTTGCGAGAAGCCCGTGCGCCGCGGCCGGGTGTTCGTTCTGCCCTACACTCCGTTCGCCTTCGCCTGCCTGGCGGACGAGCTGACGACGGCGATCCCCGAGCTCGATGTGCATCTCCATTCCTATGTCGCGGGACTGGAGACGCGGGCGAACCGGGTCGAGATGCTGCGCGTTGCCACATGGGAGCGGACGAGCGAGCTGACCGCCCGGGTGGTGGTGGACGCGAGCGGAGATGCGGTGGTGGCCCACCAGGCCGGAGCCGGTACGGATACCCCGCCGGTGGCGACCCGCCAGCTGGCGTCGCTGGTCTTCGTGCTCCAGCAGGTGGATACCGGCGCGCTCGGGCCAGGCCCGCGCGTTGCGCTCCTGCGGACTCTGGCGGCCGCCGAGCACGAGGGACGCCTGCCCGCCGGGACCACGAACTTCAGCATCGGCCTCTCCCCACAGCGTGGAGAGGTGGTGTGCAAGCTCGCCCTGAGCGGCCTCGAGGGTGACGTCTCGAATCGCCGCAGCTTCCTCACCGTGGCCGAGCAGATCGGCCGGAGACGCGTGCTCGCCATCACCGAGTTTCTTAAGACCGTGCCGCCGTTCTCCCGGGCCTTCGTCTCTCACATCGCGCCCCAGGTCGGCGTGCGTGAGAGCCGCCGCGTGGTCGGCCGCTACGTGCTCACCCGGGAGGACGTGCTGGCCGGTCGCAAGTTCGCGGATGCGGTCGCGCAAGCGAGCTGGCCCATCGAGCTGTGGGGCGAGGGCCGCCAGGGGGCGAGCTATGAGTACCTGCCGGACGGGGAGACCTACGAGATCCCGCTTCGCAGCCTCCAGGCGCGGGACACCGCGAACCTCTTCGTGGTTGGCCGGTGCATGAGCGCCACCCACGAGGCCCTCGGGTCCGCGCGCGTGATCGGAACCTGCCTCGCCACCGGAGAAGCGGTGGGGCGTGCCGCCGCCCGGCAGGCCGACGGCGGCTAGGGTCGACGTGAACCTGGCGGACGTCCTTCGCGCTGCCGTGGACCGGCATCCGGACCGCCCGGCGGTGACCGACGCGAGCACAGGTCGCTCGCTCAGCTACGGGGAGCTCGGGCAAGAGGCGGAACGGGTCGCAATATTCCTCTCGGCTCGCGGCGTGCGACGCGGGCATCGGATCGGACTCTTGGCCCCGAACAGTCTCGCCTACCTGCCTGCGGCCTTCGGCCTCCTGGCCACCGGGGCCTGCCTGGTCCCGCTGGCCCACAACCTGGCCCCACCGGAGCTGGCGCGTGTCCTGAGCGAGATCGACGTGAACGGCTGCCTGGCCTGGCCGAAAGCGCGTCCGATCCCCCGCTCCGAGAGCCAGGCCGCCGTGTCCGGCGGGGAGTGCGACGGCTTCACGTTTCGCTGGCTCGACCGCGACGCGGATGGTCCGGAGGAGTTCTGGAGCCTGAACCCAGCCTTCGTGCGCTTCACCTCCGGCACGACCGCGACGAGCCGGGGCGTGGTCCTCTCACACGAGGCCACGCTGGCCCGGGTGCTCGCCGCCGGCCGGGTATTGCGGCTCGGCAAGGAGGACCGCATCCTCTGGGTGCTGCCACTCGCCTACCACTTCGCGGTCACCATCGTCGGCTACCTGAACGCGGGAGCGCACATCCTCATGTGCGTCGATACGCTGCCTTCGACAGTCGTCGAGGCGATCCGACGACTCCGGCCGACCGTGTTCTATGCCTCTCCCCTTCACTTCGAGCGCATGAGTAACCTCGCGCCGGGCGGCCCGCTCGGCAGCATCCGGGTGGCGCTCTCCACCAGCGCTCCGATCACTACTGCCGTGATGGAGCGTTTCGAGCACCTCTATGGGGTACCGGTGGGCCAAGCCTACGGCATCATCGAGGCCGGCCTGCCTTGCATCAACCTGCGCACGGATGGCCTGCCCGCCACCTCAGTCGGCCGCCCCACCCCGGGCCACCGCGTAACCGTTCTCTCGGAGGCGGGCGAGGCGTTGCCCACCGGAGCGGTCGGCGAGATCGCTGTCTGCGGAGACGGTCTCTTCTCCGCATACTATGCCCCATGGCTCCCCCGCGAGCGGATCACCCGCGATGGCTGGTTCTCAACCGGTGACGTCGGGTGCTTCGATGAGGCCGGCGGTCTTCACCTCCGGGGACGCAAGAAGGCCGTCATCTTCGTCGCCGGGCTCAAGTTCTTCCCGGAAGAGGTCGAGGAGAGTATCAATCAGTTCCCCGGCGTGAGGGAATCCCGGGTGTTCGCTCGGCGGCACGCTCACCTCGGCGAGGTCCCATGTGCCGAGGTCGCGTTGGACCCAACCGGCAATCTCGACGAGCTGAAAGCACACTGCGCCCGGATGCTCTCTCCCTACAAGGTTCCCGTGGAGTTCAGGACGGTGGAGGCGATCGCCCGGACGCCAGGAGGCAAGATACTCCGGCAGCCGGTCGATGACGAGAGGGAGGGCGGGTCATGAGTGCCGCGGCGGGCCCGCTGCGGGTGGCCGTCATCGGGGCCGGGCCCTCGGGCTCCGCCCTGGCCGTGCTGCTGGCCCGGGAGGGCGCCGCAGTTACTCTCTTCGACGACGAAAGGCGGCCGGAGCTCCTGGTGGGTGAATCCCTGGTGCCGGCCGTCATTCCGATTCTGCAGCGACTCGGCATCGAGGAGGAGACGGCCTCGTTCAGCCGCGTGAAACCTGGGGTGTCCTTCGTCTGGTCGCCCACCGATCGGGTCAGCTTCACCTTCGCCCGCTTCGCTCCGGTCGTGCCTCCGTATGCCTACAACATCCCGCGGCCGCAGTTCGACGAAGCCCTGCTGGCCAGGGCCGTCGCCTCCGGGGTGCACCGGGTGGTCGGGCGGGCGCGGATCGAGCCCACCGGCGGCAAGGGGACCGAGCCCGAGCTGGCCCTCGCTCCCGAGAGCCTCGCCGCGGCGCCGGCGCTCGGCGGCCGCCAGCCGGATCTGATCGTCGACGCGACCGGGCGCTCCCGGCTCGTCGCCCGGGTGCTCGGCATCCCGGCTCACGTCGGACCGCGCAAGGACGTGGCCCACTTCGCCCACTTCGAGGGCTACGGCTGGGACGAGAACGAGGACCACGGTCAGGTGCTGATCGGGCGGCTCCAGGCAGGTTGGAGCTGGTGCATCCCGCTCCAGGACCGGCTCTCGGTGGGCATCGTGGTGGACCGGGACGCGGCGACTCGCCTCGGGCACACCCCGGCGGAACGCCTCGAGCGGGCAATCGCCGACAACCCGTGGCTGTCCGGGATCGTGGCCCGGGCGAAGCGCGTGACGCCGGTCGCGACCTATTCCAACTATCAGCTCATCTCGCGGCGGATGCACGGCCGCGGCTGGGTGATGGTCGGCGACGCCGGCGGCTTCGTAGATCCCATGCTATCGCCCGGCGTGTTCCTGGCCCTCCGGTCGGCGGAGCTCGTTGCCGCCGCGATGGCGCCATTCCAGCGGCGGCGAGTGGTCCCTTCGCCGGCAATGGTGGAATCGGCGCTCCGCTCCTACGGGGGCGTGCAGACTGCGATGCTGGCCGCATGGACCAACCTCGTCGGTTATCTCTACGACGGACGGCTGCTGGCCCTCGTGGGGGCCGGTCGCGTGTGGGTCAACGCGGGATCGGGCTTCCTGCGGCCCGCGCTGCAGCGCCACATCGAGCGGCACATCGCGTTGCAGGCGACCGGCATTGGGACCGTATCGCGCTACAACCGGAGCTTGCTCCGGTTCCTAGGTCGCTATGGCCTACGGGGCGTCGAGCCGGCCGACCTCGCGATCCGATGAGATGGCGCGGCGTGGCTCACCGGCCCGGAGGCCGAGGTATTCGCTCAGAAGCCCGAACCGCTGTGTGTTCCGTATGCCCTCGAAGCCGCAGCGGGCCATCGCCTCGACAATCGCCTCTGGCGGCACCAGCTGCTCCACGGTCTGCCAGCAGTAGCCCATGAGGAGCTGCGCCGCCTTGCTGCGGCACCGGATCCGCGATAGCCACGGCGCCGCGTATCCGAGATAGAGGCGCCCGATCCCCCGGGCGAGGCGCGACCGACCGCGCGCAAACTCCAGAAGGAGCAGGATGCCACCCGGCCTCAGGACCCGGAAGTACTCGCTGAACAGCTGGTGCAGATCCGGGACGTGACGGAGCGCATAGCCCATGCTCACGAAGTCGAAGGCGCCGTCTTGGAACGGGAGCCGCTCGGCCTCTCCCTGGACGAGCGGGAGCCCGAGCTTGCGGCGAGCTTCCCGGAGCATCCCCGCGCTCGGATCGAGGCCGACGACGCACCCCGCCGGACCAACGATCCCGATGGCACCTCGGGCGACGGCACCGGTCCCGACCGCCACGTCCAGCACCTTCATCCCCTGGCACAGCCCGGCCCGCCGCAGGGCATCGCGCCGGTACGGGACTCCGGAACCGAAGGACAGGAAGCCGGTGAGGCGATCATAGTCGTGGGCGGTCGCATCGAAGAGCTTGGTGAGGAAGCGACGCCGTCCCGATTCGTCCCGGTGGTGGTCCGCGAGCATGCCCACTTCCCTACCCCGGTTCCCGCATCGCGCCGATGGCGGCGACGAAGAAGCCACGCACCTGCTCACGGATGGCCATGATGTCAGGGAGAATCCGGAACATGCGCTCGACGAGGCAGCTGCACAAGGGCGGCCGCCCCAACGGTGTCTTCATCCAGGCCCTGCGGGACGCGGAACGCCGGGTGGTGCGCGTGCACCTCACGGGCAAGCGGACGATCTGAGTGGAGCAGCTGGTTCAGGCGCTGTCGGGCCCCGGCCGGGCTACTTCGGCTGGCCGTTCGGAGAGACGGCCCGGGTGGCGGACATCTCGACCCAGGTGTAGTACCACCAGCCCTCGTAGATGAGCACCTGCAGCGAGCTGCCAGTCTTCTCATATATCTGGGTGATACCCTTGTCCGAGGCCGTCGTGGCCGAGATGTTCCGCCAACCGTTGGCCTCGAGCGAGGTCCGGAAGGCCACCGCCAGGCTCTCGATCTCCACGCGCCCCTTGTAGAACAAGCGGGCGGCCTTGACCGCCGGAGACTCGATGATAGTGGACTTGTTGAGGTCCAGGGTGAGACCCTTGGGAACGGGGATGTCTTCGAACTCGCTGCGCTGGACGCGCGTTGGATTGGACGCGCAGGCCGTCGCAGCCAAGAGGCAGAGCGACAGAGCAAAGATGCGGCGCATGACTGGTACCTCCTGGCGGTCATCATACAACCGGCGGGGCTGGTCTACAAAGGTTTTGGCCTGGACCCTCGTCACGGCCCTTCTGTCCGGGTGCGCTTCGAGCAGCGTCCCGCCCATGGGCTATCAGGGCATGCCGTTCCGCCCCGAGCGGGACGAGCGGCAGCTCTGGAACGACGCCGAGAAGGAAGAGGAGAAGCTCGCCAAGACCGGCAAGACCTACGACGACCCGCTGCTGGAGGAGTACCTGGCCTCCGTGGCGGCCAAGCTCGTCCCCGAGGAAGCCCAGCGGGCGGGCGCACCCACCCCCCGCATCGTCGTCTTCCGCGACCCGACGCTCAATGCCTTCGCCATGCCGAACGGCAAGGTCTATATCCACACGGGACTCCTGAGTCGTATCGAGAACGAAGCGCAGCTGTCCATGATCCTCGGCCACGAGCTGACGCACGTCACGAACCGCCACGCGCTCATGTTCAACCGCGACGCGCAGAACAAGCAGATGGAGCTCGCCTTCATCGCGTCCGTCACCGGCTTCGGGCGTGACCTCGAGCGCGAGGCGGACCGGGAGGGGATGGAGCGCATGATCAAGGCCGGCTACGACCCGGCCGAGGCGCCCCGCGTGTTCGCGCTCCTCAAGGACAACCACGGCGACGGCGGCAAGCTCGAGAACTTCTTCTTCGGCAATCATCCCAGGCTCGACGAGCGCATCGCCAACACCCAGGAGCTGTTGAAGACAAAGTTCGCGGCGGACACATCCGGCGGCGTCCGGAACACGGACGAGTTCGCCATACGCACCCGCACCGTCGTGCGCGAGAACGCCGCGCTCGACATCCGCGCCGGCCGCTTCGGGCTGGCCAAGGCCCAGCTCGACCGCGTGCTACCGTTGGCGCCCAAGGACCCGGCGACACATCTCCACTACGGCGACCTCTACCGCCTCCAGGCCCAGCGCGCCAAGAACCCCGCCGACATGCCCGCGCTCGTAGCCCAGGCGCTCCAGGCCTACGACCGCGCGGCCTCCCTCGACCCGACCTACCCCGACCCGTTCCGGCAGATGGGCTTCCTCTACTACCAGAGCAAGCAGACGGAGAAGTCCAAGGAAGCGTTCCGGAAGTACCTCGCCCTCAAGCCGGACGCGCCGGACGCCCGCAGGATCAAGGAGTACCTAGTCGAGCTGGAGCGGTGACGCCGCGCGCGCGCCGCCGGCTCGCCGTCGCCGCCCTTCTGGCGGCGGCGCTGGTGGTTCTGGCTGTGGCCGCTTACCGGCCGGCGCTTCGTCTGATCGGCCGGGCCCTCGTCGTGGAGGACGCGCTGGCGCCCGCCGACGCCATCGTCGTCATGGCGGGGGGGGGTCCCGCCCGCGGG
>ORMF011225236.1_pt1 | contig 10648 bp, 17 predicted proteins | sample 1779871 | NCBI WGS metagenome assembly ORMF01 (sample SAMEA104232316, study PRJEB22302) | groundwater metagenome | biome: forest; feature: aquifer; material: groundwater | place: USA | collected 2011-08-07 | depth 5.4 m
ACGAGAAACTTGTCGTGATCGTTGAGCTTCTGAAATCCAAGGATTATCATTTACCTCTCCTATTTTTCTATCTCGTTCGTCCATTATTTCCGTACGTGATTTTGCTATTTCATCAAGACGGCTTTTATAATCAGGAAGATTAAGTGATTTTGTAATCTCACTTGTAATGTCTTGAATGGTTCTTCCTGGATTTGAAACAGTTTTTGGATCTGGGGCTGATATTCCAAAGTTTTGTTCAAGCAAGTTACTGAATTCACTTTTTTTTTGTTCAGCTTGCACTTGAGTTTTTACTTGCTGCATTGGTTGAGGTGTGATTTTTTGCTGTTGTAGTTGCGTACCTGCGCGTTGCATAGCTCGTGATCGTTCTCGATATCCACCAAGTTCTTGTTGAAGCGTATGTGGAAGAATTTCACTTGAAACAGGTCCCTTAATAAGAAAATCACTTTGCCCATATGCACCTGTTCTTCCTTGAGCATCTGGACGCACCGTTTCATTTAGTTCGTTTGGTATTTGAGTAGGATCAATTCCTGCTCTTCGTATGTCTTCATCAGTTAGTTTTGGAGATACATGCCACACACCACTAGGATCTTGAATAGACCACACCCCGTCAATTTTCTTTACCGTAACACCCGGTGGGATAGGTTCGAATTCTTGCTGCTGTTCTTTTGGAAGATCACCAACAAATGCAGTCTCAAAACGAGGTGCTTCTGGTGCCTGCGGTTGAACTGGTGCAGGAACAGGTTGTGGTTGTTGATTAACTACCCCTCCAGTTACGAAATTAGGATATTCCTGTGCTTCTTGAAAGGTGCCTTTTTCCATTCCCTGTCTAAATTGTGTGGGATCAGCTGGTTGAGTAACAACAGTATTAACTCCAGTTGGTTGAGCTTCTGGAGTTGGTTGTTGATTCACAACACCGCCAGTTACAAAGTTAGGGTATTCTTGTTGAATAACTGGTTTAGGAGTGTTTAATTTTTTTTGAACTTTAATTTTAGGCATAGGTTTAATAAAATTGATCGCGCTTGAAAATATCGTCTCTTAACGCTCCCTTTAATAAATCCATTCGTTTAAACATTCCGTCATCACGTGTTTGCTGATACTCAAATTGTTCATCTTGTAAACGTATCCATAATTCATCAAGTATTCTGTTAGCTTCTTTTAGGTGCGCTATTGATTCATTTACTTTCTTTTCTCTCTTTTTTGCATAACTTTGCATGAGTTCAACAAGTGCTTCATTTCCCTCGTCTGCAACATCACTAAATATAGTTAAGGCATCTGCTACAGTTCCATCTAATGTTGCTGGGGTAAACTGTCCCCATGCAGTTACAGTACCAGAAAGATCAATCGTTGGATTCACAAAATATTGCCTTCCAAAGTCTGAATATATTCGTTCAGTTGAGCTTGTGTTATCTTCTAAAAATCTTCTAAATGAATAAAAGTTTTTCTTAGCTACTTCTTTAGCACCTATCGTAAGAAGCCGTATACTGTCTGGTTTCCAGCCTTCAAAATAATCTCCCGTAAGATATCCATCCTCGTTTGTATAAAGTGATGCAAAAGTCGTCGAAACACGTCCCTCGGTCATTGCCCACTTTTTATACCCCGCAGAATATTTATGTGCTTTATCTGCCCAATCGTTAAGAATAGTATCAGTATAAAAAGCTACAGATGTTGAGCTTTGATTCTGTACTAAAAAGTCATTTTTTATGTTTGCTAGTGTTCTCATAAATTTTTATCTTCTATAGGTTGCCCCGCTTACTTTACATGATACCACATTTGCATTAGATTGATTATCCGCAAAAAAACCAACTTGATTTTCATTTGCCGTTGGAACATTTCCTGTTGCGGTTGTTTTTGCAGAAATTGCTCCACCATTTTTACGCCAATAATAATCAACACTAGTGGTACTATTTACAATTGCTATTAAATCAAGGGAATCTGTATTTGCTAATGTAGTTAATGCAGCTGTAGCCTGTTCTGTTACTCCATCTGCATGTGTTCCATATAAGCTTGCTACGCCACCTGTAATAAGTATTTTAAAACCAATATGATTTGCTGTATTAAGAAATGTTCCACCTGAAGTTGGCATGCCAATTCCAACAAAAATCATACCAGAATTCGCAATTACAAATGTATTTATAGAACAATTAAACTTTGGACTTCCTCCATAAGCAGCAAATGCACCTTGTTGGGATATATTCCATAAAACCTGACTTAATGAATTGGCTGTAGCAGCTGTTGCCATTGCAGCACCATTCGTTCCAAATGTAGGTAAATTACCACCAAGTGTAAATCTTCCTGTAGCTTCAAAATTTGTCGCTAATACAATTTCAGATAATGCAATTGTAGTTACTGAATTAAATATTGCATCTCCAGCCTTTGAAATACTTGCAATAGCGGATGCAAATGTCGTAGATCCCCACCAAGTATTTCCATCAGAATCAACATGGAAAGAATTTGCGGTAGTGGTATCTGGAATATTTATAGAAGAAACGTTGATGCTTCCTAATACCGTAAATGTTTGACTTAATTGATTCCAATATACTCCCGCACCGCCATTATAATTTCCAAGTATAAAATCTCCATTAGGAAATACTTGAAAATATGTTCCTATAATTTTTGGATTTATAGAAATATCACCAGGATTTCCTTTTAAGGAATTCTGCTCAATTAACTCATCTTGTTTTGTATCGTTTTCTAAAATATTAGGCATAATCAAATGCTTCACTAGAAAGATATGTTGTTATTGAATGAACCTCTGGCGTACTAGAACCACTAGCATTAAGCTCTAAACCAACCTCATAAATATTTGCTACATTTCCTATTGAAAATATTGCCTCAACTGCGCTTGTTTGTGAAAATGTGGTGCTTCCATCACCTATAATTGCATACTTCCAGCCTTCTCCTGCCGAACTATCACCACCTGTAGTTGCATTATCAAGTCTATATTTAACAGATACTGATGTACCAGAGGCTAGGGGACTTAACGTAAGCTTCACAGTATCAAACATTTTCTTTAAGTGTGGTGTTCCTGCGTCAAATTCAAGCCCTTCATACAATGCATTTGCTCTTGTGGTTGTAGATACCGCATCAATTCCATAATCGCTCGTAGAGCCGTCTGTAGTGCCCCAGGAAGCGAGTAATTGACCGTTTATGACCGCAAGTGCCCCTATGGTTGAAATAGTGCTCCCACCGACTGTTTTAGCAAGCCTATATTGATGATTAAGAGCCAAGGATCGGTTCTTTTGCCGTCTTCCAAAGTTCCAAATACCTGGGTACGTTCCTCCATAAAACCCGAAAGATGGTAAATCGTTTTCTATTGATACTCCCCCAGGATCTGTCTTTCCTCCGCCAGGTATACTATTCATTGGCGTTGAGTTTACAAAATCAGAAAAGAATATCTCTCCATCATCACCACCCTGTAAGAGCATAAGTTCTGCCGTTATAAGTGAGTTGACACCCTGTACGGGAATACGTTTTTTTTGAATCCAGTTTGTTGCGGTTATTATCCATGACCAGATATGTCCTTCTTCTGCGTTAGCTTGGCGTGTTGATCCCATAATAACAAAGTCATCACGCTCTTCTAAACATTTAATAAGATTACCTGGACGAATATTTAAATCAGCTGGATCAAAATCATCTACATATGAAAGGCTTGCAAGATAGTTTCCATTTGCAATATTAAGCTGTCCTGCGGCATTTGCCATCGTATGCCAATCTGCCCTGTCTAGGACTGTCTTAAAATCCTGTGTAGCAACTCCAGCTGCCCATGGCACGGATACTGATCCGTTGATTGCAGCACGTGCAAGTGAGGAATTTGTTGCCCAGACAAGATATGCTGTAGTGCTTCCACCAGTTGTTATTTGCCATTCCGCAGCTCCTTTAATATCACCATTCTCATCGTTATAGACGAAATTTACAGCAGGATCACCCGCATCACCCGATACTGAATATATTGAACCTGTTGCACCAAATGCATACGTTGAACCATCGCGCGCAGGGACAAAGAATCGTATAAGATCAGTGACAGTTGATTCATTAATAGTTGCCATTGTAGACGAACATGCAAGAATGTCATCTCGTCCGTGAATATCAAGTCCGTATCCATATTTATAAGAACCTGGAATACCACGACTATTCTCATCGCTTATTCCCCCTCTAAAAGTTCGTATCAAATATGGAATCATATTTAGTAGTCAAACTTTATAATCTTAGAACTTTTTATTGAATTACACAGTCTACACAATGGTTGAATATTTTCGATATAATTACTTCCGCCTTTTACTAATGGGATTATATGATCAACAGTTAATTTGACTTCTGGCTCTTGCTTTTTACAACAAGGACAAACGAATCCATATTGAACTTTCAATGACTCCCACTCACCCGTCGTAAAACTTCCTTCTGCGTTCCTTTTTCGTGCTCTTCTTTTAATAACCGCTAACATTTGGTAATTGGGATTTTTTTCTAACCATCTTTCCCTTGATAACTTCTTACCACCATTCCATCTTGGACTTTTTTCTCCAGTAGTCCCAAGTCTCATTTTAGTACCTTTCTTAAAAAGAGTCCTTCCGGAATTAAGTCTTTTATGTCCCTTCTGAAATCCTTTGATCCCTTTTGGCATATTAGTAATCCCACTGGTCGTGGTCAACTTTAAAATATTTTCCTCTAAAATAATATTTATCTGCCTTACTTAACTTTACCTTCCCAATATCAAGATGTTCTAAAAACCATTGTGCCCTAAATCTGTATGCATCATCTTCTTGTAAGAACCAACACATTACTTTTTTAATAAGCTTTATGCGTTCTTTCATGTCTGGTACTACTTCAGCGTTCTCTAGTTTCTCAAAAACTCTCCACATCTCTCTAATAAACGGTGCACATACTTCAATTGGTTGCATGTTTACTGAATTTTCTTTTGCTAACTTTTCTATTTCCTCAAAAGCCTTATTAAACACCATGTTTTTTACCTTATGTTTTAATTTGGCTAGCGGTCCAGAAAGAATATGACCCCTAGGAAACGAAGGAAGGGGATATTTCTCCCCCTCTATTACCATCTGTAAGCTTCCGTCTTTTCCGTGTATTACTTTCGCCTTAGCAGATTCCTTACTTTTCCAATACTGTACCATTTCAGGTGGGAAGAATTTATACCACCAATTAAAAAATATTTTGTTAAATGACATACTCATTTCCTGGCGTAGTGTTGGGTAATTTCCGCCAGGTCATTACCCAACACAAACGAGTTAATTATTAATTTTAACTTTATGCTGCCATAAATAACGTTGCACCCGCTTTTCGTCTAACGGCTGGTACAAGTGCTCCATAGAGGTGTAATCCCTGATATTTCTTAGCAAACTGTGATTCAGCGTCAACAATTCTTGATTCAGCCCATTTGTACGCAAACGTACAGAATGTTATGTGGTTTGCAAGAATTTGATGACCTGTTGCACCAGTTGTAAGAACGGTATCAGCACCTTTTGTAGCTGCTCCAGCAGTTGATGTTGGATGACCTGCACGAGTTGAAACACGTGCACCTGCAGCCATGTGGACCTCAAATCCTGCTACACGTCCGACTCTTCCATTAATTACGATTGGCTCATAAGCCATTGCAATTGCTGGTTGAAGTTCAGATGCTCTCTGAAGTAATTCATAGAGGTATGGGGTCACCGTTAAGTGACGATCCGAATCTGGAACTTCATTAAAGTTTAGACGTTCTGCAAGTTTCGTGATGTGTGCATACACATTAGAAGCTGAAACAGATGTAGCTGCTGCTGCTTGGAGTTCCCAACCCCAACCTTCTTGGGTAGTTGGTTTTCCATCACCATTCTGGTCCGATGTAAATTCTTGACCTCCATAGAGACCTCGAAGTACATCACCATTAGGAATGTCACCTGTTGCGTCGGTATTGCCGTCCCAGTTTGTAACTGCGACTTCAATAGAACTTGTGATGCTCGTAATACGATACCACTCAGTTGCCCAGGTAGAACCTGAAGTAAGACGAATTGGTTTATTTATATCAGCGGTTGTAAAACCAGTGAAGTAAATCAATCCATCTGCTGGATTTTCCTGTCCTGCAACATTATTTGTACTTGTTGCGGTAGTATCTGACTGTACAACAATACTACCACCAGTAGCTGATGTTGCGATAGATGCTTGTGTATCACCGGCTGAGGCGATAACACGGAAATTCAATCCAACCCAGTTACCGGCTTTAACAACACCTGCATTCTCAAGAACATACGTATCAATAGTACGTTCAAGAGTTTTTGAGGCGTTCTCTACCAACGTGTCAGCAATATCATCTGCATAGGTGAAAAGATCTTCGAGTCGGTCAATCGGAAAGTTATAATACTTTCGTTTTGCTACGACAAGCTGATCATTCGTGTCATAGATTGACTCGGTAGACATGTCTGATCCTGCGGTGTAATCACTTAATGTGAGATCACCAAGAAAGGAAAGAATGTTCACCCGATCACCTGCTTGTTTGATGTCGCCTTCATAATCGGTATTTGTAATTGCTGGGGTAACAGCTGTTTGGTAAAACTTTCGTAAAGTTTTGACCGCAAACTGTTGCCCAAAATTATCTAATGCCATTTTTTTTATGTTCTTTCTTTACTCTATTAGCAAGTTGTCTTTCTTGCTAATAAATTAGAAAAGAACTTTATTCTACTACCTCTTACCGACCTTGATTTTATCTGGATCAATTGCTCCCTCACGTATCATCTTTATAAAAAGACGAGGTTGTTGAGTTCGTAATCGATCTATTTCTTCAGGTGAAAAGCTATCAGATGTTTCAGTTGACTTCGGTCCCTTTGTCGCAGATTCGAGTCCTTGACGGACTTCAGTTGTTTGCTCAAAGATTCCTTGTTCCTGAAGGAATAATTTTGCTACATTTTCAAGTTTATGGCGTGGAAAGTCTTGTTTATAACTTTCGAAATCGTCCTTTAGTCCTTGAATTTGTGGGAACTTTGCCATTAGTTTCTCCATTTCGAGTTCATCCTCTAATGAAGAAATTTTCTGTTTTAATGGTTCAAGTTGCTGCAAAATGAGTTTCCCCTCATCTGAGTAGACTTCATCGACCTGTTCGTAAGAAGTTTGATTTGAGGATTGTGAATTAGATTCTAAGGCTCCAAGCCTTTCCTCAAGAGATTTCCTTCTCTCTCGCTCCTCTTTAAGAGCAGCGTAGAGGTGGTTATCAGGGGTTTGTGCCCCTTTTTCTTGAGTCGCTGTTGTAATGGTCTCCTCTTTTACCGCTACAACTGGCTGTTGAGTTGTTACGTTTTCACTAACGCCTTGATCTTTTGACGACTGATCAGGGAACATGTCGTTTCTTGGTTCTGGCATAGACGTTTATTAACGACACTCTAAGCGTGTCGCGATTTTTTAAAGAGGTAATCGAGAGCCCTCTATGAATTAAATATGATGTTTTGCTGATTCCTTTACAGAATCTGATGCTACTTTTGAATGAATTTCTCCTGTCTTATCGAACCCTCCGAAGGTTGGATGTAAACTTGCTGGCTTCCCAGTAACTTTTGCTGTTGTTCCTGCTACTTTACTTTGAAGCTCATTACTCATTACGAATGGATTTCTATTTAATGCTTCGCTTTTTGCACTTAAATCAAGATGAGCAGGTGCAGGATACGTAATAGGTTTTGATTGATCATTTGCCATATACTGTTTTACCTTTCATCATTACTTTCATGTTTTTTTCCATATCTTTGCGACCTTTGATAATTTTTTTACTCTTCATCTTTTTTACCTTTTTAGGCATATTACTTTGGTGTATTATTTCTATCTAGCACTTTTGCAGATTGTGATGAATTATTATAAACCATTGATACGCTGTACGATTGTCCTCCTTCACGTGCATTTTGCATACGATCTCCTTCAGGAGAACCTACTCCTGTTTGTGCTCTTCCGCCTGGCGGTACGTTAGATGACAAATTAGGATTCATTGGTGTTCCGTTAAGAGACATTGAATCGAGTGGATTTTTTGGAGAGTCGTTTGGTGTATTAAATGGGTTCATATTTTTTTTATTAAATATTTCTTATAGCTATTACTTGTACTGAAATTGGACTATCACTTATTTCACCAGTCGTGTTTGTCCATTGAGCTGTAATTGCCGCCACTTTTTCTGGCATTGGAATTGGAACTTGATACTGTTTTGTCGTCACACTATTTGCGGGTATTGCGATTGTATCCACAACTCCACTCGCCGTCCCAAGGCGAAGGTCGACTGTTGCGGCAGTACCAGTAGTATTCGCGCCAGTAACAGATACCATATCAAGATATACTCCCGTAACACCCGCTATGATTGATGTTTCTGTTGTTCTTGTCAAAGCACTATACCCAGTAGACACGAGATCGCGAACTTGATGAATCGTTAGCACTGGTCTCCCTACCTTATCCATAAACAAATCAACATCATTCCCACTACTACTTGCTGATGGATTTGTAGTTCGAGCCGTTCCACTCATTTTAAATTGTTGTGACATATTTTATAAAAAAATGCGAGTTGCTCGTATGAACAACCCGCTTTAGGTTAAAGGTAGGGATTTCCTAACTTAATTATATCATTGTTCAATCTTCCGTCAAGAGATTTGTCAAGTATTTTTCAAGACTTTCTCTTTCTGTTGCTGGAGAATCGATAACTTTCAATAAATTACGATAAACTGAGTGTAAAAGTATAAATCTCTCATTTTTTTGAATACTATTATCCATGTTATCCCATTGGGTTTCAATAAGTTCAACTTGTGTTTTGCAAAATTCTTTTATTTTATCAACTGTAATGCCACCTTGACCCAAAATACTGTTCCAACGATCAAAGGTATCAGCTTCTTCTTTTGATAATAAGGAAGAATCGCTAATTTTTCTTTTTTTTAAAAGTTTTTCTAGTAAAAAGTGCATTTATTTATAAAGTCTATTTATTTAATAATAAAGCCATCAATCCTCCTACAACAGCTATAAGCATAGTGCCGACCATTCCATAAACTAGATTTTGTACAGGAATGAATGTCTCTTTTGAAACATACTTATTATCAAGCCGCATTTTGATCTCGTTGATATCCTGTTTTATGTACTGAATATCTTGAGATGTAGTAGCGGCCAATGTTGCAGCAGCTTCGCTTGCCGTGTGTGCTACTGCCGCAGCAGCCGCGGTTGCCTTAGCTACAACAACTGCCGCTGCCTTATCTGCTATCCGTGTGATTACGTCTGCTTCTTCTTGTGGTGTCATATTACTTCATGCCATTTCTCAAAGCTGCTGCGGTCCCGAAACCAAGTAGTGTTAGAAGCGTCGTTGCTGTAGCGTCATCGAGTAAATTAGTAAGTTGAGCGAATACGACTGCCGCTCCAAGAAGAGCAAGCCCGTATGTTTTATAGCCTTTTAAGGGTTCTAAGAAGTTCATATTTTTTATTATTATTACAATTAGAACGACGATTAGAATTTAAATGAGATGTGTCATATGAATTTCTTAGGATCAATTTTACTAGTCTGAAAATCTTTTAGGGAATATCCAGCTCGGTATTGGAAATGTGGCAAATCTACATATCCTCGATCCCCATGTTCAAGTCCTATCTTTTTTGCTATCTCACCTAGCTTCTTCCAGTTTATATTGTAGTAAACTTTCTTTCCATCAAAACCACACACATCAAAGGCGACTTGAAAGTTGTGGAAGCTAGAGCCGCCTTTTGCATTTGTAACTATTTTTCCTTTTCGAGTACGCCCTTGAGCGTAAATGTAATCTTGTTCTTCTTTACTTCTATATCCTTGAGTTACAAGAAGACGGATACCCTGCTTTTGTGTCTCTGCAAGAAAAGCATTCATCATTCGTTTAACCTTTGGTTTTAAAGTAAGATTAGCTGCCATACTTATTCACCACCACAATCTTGTGGGTCTACTTGTGGTTCTGCTTTTTTTAAATAATCATACATGTGATCGTATTCGCTTCCATCTGCTTCTTCGTAGCCGTTTGCGAGTAAATTTCTTTCCTGCTCAAGTAACCCTTCTAAAAGATCGTCGGTAAGACGTACTACCATATAAGGATATTCTCCTTCTGCCAACTCACCTTGTTTAAGTTGTTTTACGTATTTATGTAATGCCATAATAGTTATAAATTATTATTTAGATTTCTCATCTTCGACCTTTTCTTCCTCTTTATCTTCGAGCATTTCCCTAATTTGACCTGTAAGAATTGGGCTGTATTCTGGATATGTGCTTAATGCGGTTTCGAGGAATTTCTTTGTTTCCTTGTCTACATCTACTGACTCACATGAATAAAACTTTTGAGCAAGAACCCATGCTCTGAATGTATCGAGATTGTTGTTCTGACGAGGTGCCGTGAGTATAGTCGCTAAAGCTTTCCCAAGAGTTAATTCGGCTCTTTCAGCTTTACTGCCATCTAACACAGACTCTCCGCTTAGTGTTTTTAAAACCATTGTACAATCTAGTTTCATATTATTCTTAGTTAATTTTTAAATCAGTTAATTCTTTTAGTAGAAATTTATATGCTTCAATATCATTCGTAAACCGATCTATTTGTTCTTGGATTTCTTCAGTTGAAACTATACTTTCCTCAGATTTTGCCTCTAGTCCTGTATTTGGATCAAAAAGTTTTCTTCTAATACAAAAACAATTACCCTTGGTTATTATAC
>ORMF011824774.1_pt1 | contig 10647 bp, 6 predicted proteins | sample 1779871 | NCBI WGS metagenome assembly ORMF01 (sample SAMEA104232316, study PRJEB22302) | groundwater metagenome | biome: forest; feature: aquifer; material: groundwater | place: USA | collected 2011-08-07 | depth 5.4 m
CCCGGAGAAGACGCCCCCCGCCTCTCCTATCTTGCCGTCAGACGCGATCCTCTTTGGCGGTCCGCTCCCAGACTTATGGTGATCGACATTGGCGGTGGGAGCACCGAGCTGATTTTTGGGGGTCCGGCGGCCGATCCCGTTAATCGAATGAGCCTCCAGCTTGGCGCGGTGCGGCTCTCGGAGGCCGAGCTGCGATCCGATCCCCCCACCGTGCTTCAAATGGATCGCGCGGTTGCATCCGCGACCGCGGCCCTTTCGGAGTTCCAGCCGCCGTGCGGAGATTGTCAGGTAGTAGGAGTCGGAGGCACCTGTGCGAATATGGCCGGTGTATACCTGGGAGTGACCGAGAATTTCGCGGAGCGCATTCATGGAACGGAGCTTACGCCCGCGGACATCGAGGCACAGATCGAGCTGTTTGCGTCGAAGACCATCGAAGAGCGGAAACAGATCCCGGGGCTCAACCCGGCGCGGGCCGATATCATTCTCGGCGGCGCCCTCATCCTTTCTCAAGTGATGAACCGTCTGGATCGCGACAGCATCTGCGTCAGCGCCCGCGGCCTCCGCTGGGGCCTGCTGTATGACCGGTTTGGGAGTTGAATTCAAAATGTTAACTCGCTCAAATCAATTTCTCACCCTCTAACCCTCTCACTCGTCACCCTTCCACTCCCTGGCGGCCAGCGCGGCATACCTGACGGCGGTCCGCTCTCGATGAGCGCGGGCATCTTGATCCTCGTCCTTCGGCTCGACCCATATCGTTCGCGGAGCTAGGAATATACCGATTGCCGACACCCCCCCGGTCGTCAAAAACACAATCGATTCCCAGCTCGGGAACCACAGTATTCCCCTGCCAGCGCAATACATCGCCGCAGCGGCGAAGTAGCATCGTTTTGCCCATACCGATCCCGGCTTCAGCGCTTCGACCGCTCCCGCGCCCGCAGCCAGGAGCGCAATAAGAACCCACGCAGACATATAGACTGCCGCTATGAAGGGCCATTGCACTGCCATTGGAACGTCCGTTGCCCGGAGTGCGTCGCGAACTGCCAGCGCCGAGATCCCGAAACAAAGACCCACAATGAGCCAGTGGCGGACCTGCGGAAGCAGCATGCCGCCAAGCATTGCGACCAAAAGCACGGGGATCACTCCCGGTCTGCTTCGGACCAGTTGGGCGAATTCCCGCTCGAACGTAACGACCATCATGGCGGCCGTCAAAGGCACCACCAACCGCAAGAATCTCTTGAAGTCCAGCGACAAACTGTTCTCCTCGCGCTTCAGTTTACAGTGTTGCCCCGTGAGTGTCAACGGGCCGGCACAACCTGCACGGGCCGGCGCAACCTGCTAGAATTTGGCCGGAAGCGCCTGTTGACAACTAATTGTCCATTTGTTAGAATGCGGAATTGCAACACGGGCAGTCCATGAGGAGGATCGGCCGATGGATGGAACACGTCTCGACGAGACCACTGTAAATCAAACGGAAAGGCTGTGGCTGAAGTATTGCCGCACGATGATCGTCCTCATCTCGATTTCATTGTCCGCACTCGGTTCAAGTCGATCGGCGGGGGGACAGGCAGGCAAGAGTCGACAAGAGAGAGCGCCTCGCAGGCAGTCTGAAAGCCTCCTTAACTTCGATGAGCTGTTGGCCGGCCTGACCCCCGTTGCAAGCGGTACCGGAGTTATCGTGTTCGAGCCCGTTGCCACCGGTACCGACGAGTCTTCCGCCCTGTTCGGCGGGGGATGCTCGCGCTGGCTTCAGTTCGTTGTCGGAGGGCTTGGCGACCTAGGAAAGACCCCGAGCTGGGTTTCCATCGATCAGGTGCGCGTCGAGCGCAAACTCCAAGACCTTCGGCTTCATCCCGATGAAGCTTTTCGCGTGGCGAGCGCTCTCGGCCCGACTCACGTGGTGACCTCCGTAATCCGCGGGTCAGCAGGAAGCCTGACCCTGGAATTCCGGGTATCGCTCCGGGGAATTGACCGGCCGGTCGGGAATTTGATCACCCTGACGGGAACGGAATCGGCAATCGTCCAGGGGCTTCCCGCTGCAGCCTCAAAGATCGCCCGGTCGCTGGGAGTCGCCGAAGCGCGGATACCTCCGTCATGCACGGCGGGTGTAGACGGATTGCGGACCATCGGCAGGACGCCATGGGCGCCAAGCGATCACGATTCAATCGAAGATAGAAAAGCTCTGGAGTTGTTGGCGGAACGGGAACCCGTCGCGGCCATGCTGGTGCTGCTCACAAATGGAATCCAGATTCGCGACCTCAACTCCATCGCTCGTAAGTGCTTGTCTCGATACGCTCCAGATAATACTTTGGCACTTCACGCCCAGGTGACCGGTCTGTACGGTGACAAAGCGGCTCTGGCCGCGTTGGCGGACCGTATTGCGCGGAACTATCCGAACAACTATCTCCTCGCTGCCTCCCAACTGCGGCTAACCGAGTCCGCCGGCGATGCAAACGGAGCGGTGAAGCAGGCGCGTCTGGCCGTTCAATGCGCGCCTGCAAGCTCTCGCGCTTGGCATCGGCTGGGACACGCATATTCATCGTTGGCACAGAATCTGCGACGCGGACGTGTGATCGCGGATATGACGCAGGATGAGCTCGATTCCATTTTTCGCGTCTATCCCTATTGGGTTGCCTGCGCCAAACGCGCCACGGAGATCGACCCTCGCCTGAATTCCGCATGGCTGGACCTATCCGTAGCGGCGTGCTTTCTCGGAGCGGAAGAGCTGGCCGATTCCTCATTCTGGAAGGTGGCACAGCAGGACCCGAACAACCCCGAAGTCATTTGGTGGGGACTGGAAATGTATCAGCCGAAGTGGCTGGACGATGCAAACAAGCTCTCCCGTGCGGTCGAGCTCGCCGTGCAGGCGCGATATGAGAACCCCGTCGCCGGAATCGCAGCCGCCGATCACATCGTTCAGCTCGGCCCATCTTTCAAGACAACCGCCAAACAGCTTATCGACCGGATCGAATCGGAGTCTCGTGAGACGCTCATAAGGGACGCCAATGACCCCTGGGCGCACGTCACCCTGGCGCGGATCGCCGACCGAATTGATAAACCCGGTGATGCATTCGAGCACTATTTCGCGGCGGCAAAGCGCCTGCCCGACACGCAGGACGTTCTTGTCCGGCTGGCGGACCTTGCTCCGGGCCGGCCGCAGGCTCCAGTGGTGATCGAGATACTGAAGCTGGCGGCCTCTCGCCACTTGGAAAGTAAGGAGCTCCAGATGGCCTATGGCGAGCTGCTCCTCTATTCTGCCCGATACGAGGAGGCGGAGAAGCAGTTCGGGGAGATGGCGAAGCGATTCCCCACCGACACAAAGGTGAAACAGCGCCTGGCCCAGGCCGTCGCCCAGCAGGGGCGCGGCGCGGAGGCGGCCAAAGTGTTCGGCGAGGCCGCCAAGTCTGAGCCGGCGAATTCCGCTTCGGCAGTAGCACGCATCCAGGCGCTGCGCGACGCAAAACTCTACGATGAAGCGATCGCAGCCTGCCGATCGGTCCTGAAAGCCGATCCTCGGAACTCCAGCGCTCGCTGGAACCTGCCGGAGATCCTAACCACAAAGGGCGAGTTCGAGGCGGCGCTTCCTGAGTGGCGCGCCCTGCTGATGATCGAGGAGACAACGTCCAGAAAGGCAATCATTCAGCTTTCGATCGCCCAATGCCTTAAGAAGCTCGGCCGAAACGATGAAAGCATGAAGGCGTTCGCTGAAACTCTTCGCCTGGACCCGACCGGTCCATATGGGAAGATCGCGAAGACGAATATCGAATTGAGCAATGCGAAACAGGAACAGCAGGCGAATCTGGCCGCCACAAGTAAGCCTCCTCTGCAATCCACTCCCACGAAGCAGCCTCCAACTAACTCGAAAGCAAGCACCCAGCGCCCGCCCACTATTGTGTCCAAACCATCAACTCCGGCCGCCGCCGCGTCCTCCGCAGACACTCTGGCCGAGGCCGATAGCCTCTTGGCGAACGGTAAAAGGGATGAAGCCAAGGCTGCATACCAGGATGCGCTGCGTCGGAACCCCAAGCTCACCAAAGCGCACGCGCGTCTCGCCTGGCTGTTGTTGATGGAGAAGAATTGGGTCGAGTCCGAAGCAGAAGTTCGCAAGGCGCTGGCCATCGCTCCGGATGACCCGGAAGCCAATATGTGGATGGCGAGCTGCATGATCTTCAACGGAAAGAAGCGCGACTCGCTGCCGCATCTGCGTAAGGCGGTTGCTCCATGGCAGCAGAGCTTCAACGCATATGGCAGTCTGCTCAGCCTGCTGCTGGAATTCGGAATGAACGATGAGGCTATTGCCAGGGGCAAGGACGCTGTCGCATCCAACAAGAATAACACCTACTTCCGGCGGCTCTTGGCTCAGGCGTACGACCAGAAAGGCGACCAGGAGACGGCCCTGCGCGAGTATCGCACGGCGCTGGAAGAGGATAACTACGACGTATCCAAGGCCATTACCCGTCTTACTGTCGCCAGGCTGCTCTGGAAAATGAACCGAAAAGATGAAGCCCGCAGTGAAGTCCAGCAGGTGATCGACAAGGGACCGGCGTTCGCCAATGCCGAAGCCCGGAACCTTCTCGATAGTTGGAAATGATGATTTGAGACGCGGCCCAATCGCCACGCTCAAGTTGCAGAGTAACCAGTATGGCAGAACGGTTGAACATTCGGGACGGGGGATGGATCTTGTATGAGCCCGATCTGTTCGCACCGGAGGAGGCCGCCGACCTGTTCGCATTCCTACGAAATGAGATCCTATGGCGGCAGGAGACAGTGCGGGGACGGCCGCTGCCAAGACTAAACGCCTGGTTCGCCGATGCGGACCTCAAGTATTCGTATTCTGGTTTGTCACACTTGGGGACGGGCTGGCCGGACCGACTGGTTCCGATCAAAGACCGCGTGGAATCTGCCGCCGGGGCCGATTTTAACAGCGTGCTCTTGAACAGATACCGCGACGGGCGGGACTCGATCGGGTTTCACACAGACGCCGAGCCGGAGCTTGGGAAAGACCCTGTCGTCGCCACGCTGTCGTTCGGGGCGGAGCGCGAATTCGTCCTAAAGCACCGCAAGACCGGTAAGCCGATGAGTTACTGGTTGAGGCACGGCAGTCTGCTCGTGATGGGCGGAAGCAGCCAGCACCACTGGCTGCACGGCGTGCTGAAGACGGACGAGCCGGTCGGGGAGCGGGTCAGTTTGACGTTCCGGCTGATTATCGGAGACTGAGGCTGCCGGAAAAAGGGGAAGGCCGCGCGGCCTTCCCCAATTCTGCCTGTGACTGTCGAGACGAGAGCTATTTCCCAGTGATCTCTCTCACCTCGGCATCCGTCAGCTTCTCCTTGCCCTCATTACCTAGCTGGACAGCGATCTTTCCGAGGTCGATCAGGACTTCGTCGCCGACCGAAGCATATTTGGTCAGGCTCGGGAGAGCGTGGATGAGCTGGAAGTGAGCATCGCTCAGGCTGCGGACCTTGACGACCTTCCGGCCTGACGGATAGTTGTTGTCGAACCAGACGGTTCCGCGCTTGTAGAATACGCGCCCCGCCACGGCCTGCACCCTGGCGTTGGCCTGGACCCGTTTGTAGCCGGGCTCGTTCTTATCGTTGAGCGACGTCTCATCGCCTGCCTTCAAGTAGTCCAGTCCAATGTCTTTCTTAGCGAGTTCCCTGCCGTTGTCGCTGCGTACCCCACCGAATGCGCCGCCGCTGATGCTCGGCATTTTCGCGATCCGATCACGGAGATCACCTTGGCCGGGTCCCCCGGCTCCGCCGCCCCCAAAGCCCCCGAAGCCCTGGCTGCCGGCCGGCGCTCGGTTGGCCGACTGGTACTCCTTGGAGTTGAGCGAGCGATGGGTCTCTTCCGCGCCGGTTTCGCCCCTGCCCCTTCCGCCCAGCCGGTTAAGCTCCTGCCGGGCTTCGGCTTCACCGAGACGCAGAACGGAACCGTCGAGGTCGTAGTGGTTTGTACCGTCCGCGAACCTTGGGCGGAACGCCATATCCTGCCGCTCGTCGGCCAGATAGGCCGTGTAAGGCGTGATAATCCCGTACTCCTTGGAAAGGCGGACAATCTCGTCGATCACTTCCTGGTTCGCGTGTAGCCGCACCTGATCGAGCAGATAGCCGATCTTCCTGGCGGCCCAGATGCGCGGGATCATTCCGCTGCGCGCCCCATTCTCGCCGAACCCGTCCGTCAGTGTAAACGTCGCCGGCTTGTCCTGGGCGTATCCGGTCAGACGCACGCTCCCATGCGGGCTGCCCCTATAGCGACCGGTCACGACCACCTGGCCGCCCTTGAACAGGTCCGGCATGGTCTTAGGATAGACGTCATAGACCTCCGCCCCGTCGAAAGCGAGCTTCAGTGATGACAATATCGGCGAGCTGACCTTTGCGTAGAACGCAGAGACGATACTCTCAATGGATTCCTGCGGCCGGACGTAATCGGCATCCGCGCGGTTCTCTTCCGCCAGCCGGTCCAGGAACGGCACGTTCACGTCATACCCCACCCCGAAGCAAAAAATCCTCGATCGAACTCCCGTGGCCTCGTCCGGGTTGAACGCGCCGGCAGATGCCAGCCTGCTGCCGCCATTTATTCTGCGAACGTTTGCGAGAATCGTCTCGATGTTCGTTTCGCCAATGGTGGGCAATCCGTCGGTCAGGAAGACGATCATCTTTTGAGAGCCGGACTCCGGCTTTAACAAGCCGAGCGCGGCCCGCAGGGCTTCGTCGATATTTGTGCCGCCGCTGGCATCTACTTCCGACGCGAACTTCTGGGCTCTCTTTACGTTTTCAGGAGTCGCCTGAACTAAAGACTTGGTCAGGATGTCCGTGCTCTCATTGAACGTGATCACGTCGAACCGGTCCTGAGGATTCAAGTTGCTCACGCAGTAGTGGAGCGCCGCTTTCGCCTGGTCCATCTTGCCGTTCGGCTGCATCGATCCCGTCCGGTCCAGCACGAAGACGATCTGCTTCGGCAGAATTCTATCCTTCGGCACGCTGAACCGTGGCGAAGCGATCAGCATGAAATAGCCGTCCCCGATTCCAGATTGATAAGTGATCAGGTTAAGACCCACGTCGTCCGAGCTGGTTCCGTAGTAAAGCGCAAAGTCACGATCCGGAAACTCGCCGTGCCCTTCCCAGCTCGCGATCGCCGAGTGGTCGTCGTTGCGGCGGACTGATACGTCGTGCGTGGGAGAGTAGACCGTCTTGAGTGGCGGGGGGGGGTTCAGCCGCACCACGATGGAGGAGACCTGGATCGGCCTGCTGGAAAACCGCCCTGTCGAGAGCGTATATCCGTACCGTTTGAGACCGCCCTCGCTCTTCAGGACCTCCGTGTACTTCAGAGTGAGCGTGCGTTCGCCGTGAGCAGGGATTGGGAAGACGGACGATCGAAAGAGTCCGCGGCCCACGTACTCCAGCAGCGCGGGATCCTTCCTGCGCCGAACTATCGATTCATAGATACCGCGCGCCTCATCCTTGCCGAGCAGGCGTCCTTCGATAACGCGCTCGCCTGCCCTCAGGCTGAACGAAGAAACGCTCGCGCCCTCGGGGAGCGGGAACAGATAGGTACCTTCCTGTTCGAAGTTTGCGTTGTTAACGAATACCTGCTCGACCGTCGTTTCGCAGATCCCGTCGGAAATCGACGCAGAGACGCGTACGGACTTGACCGAAAACGGCTGATCGCGCATTTCCGGTCGTTCTGGAAAGATGATCCCCTGAGCGAAAACCAACTGTCCGGCAAGGCTGAAAGCAACTGCAAGCGCAGCAAAAGCTGTAAGACGGATTGCGTTCCTCATTTTTTCACTCCTGGCAGAGATAAGAGAGGGTCGGTGATCGTAACACACACAATCTGCATAAACCGTCCACGCCAACGCTCACACTGATACATCCAACCACGCACACTCTCCCACTTCATCGGTTGCATGCCAACCCAAAAGGGTTCACATGTAGAATCGGCGGCCCAGCCGCCAGAGGGTGAGTGCTGTCGACGGGCCGCCGGGTGAACGGGGAGTATGTTCATCGGTTTAGACGAGACATCGCTCGAAGAAGTTACCGGAGATTGACGGGAGTTTGGGGTTCTGTTAAAGTTATGTACGATGACCGAAATGAATGTTACTGAGCTGATCCTCTTGCTGATGGAAATACCGGGCGTGGGCGGCAAGACGATAGAGACCGTGCTTCGCCGAAATGCAACGGCCGGTCGGTCGCCGAACGAATTCATTGCCCTTTCCGCATCTGCGCTTCAAGATGAATACGGACTGCGGGAGGACGTATCAGAAAAGCTGAGCAAGATTTCCAGTCCGGAGCTGCGACGAGCCGAAACGGATTTTGAATGGATGTCGCGCCGCGATGTGGCTCTGATCACCGTCCTTGATGCTAGTTATCCGATTCGCCTCACCAACCGGCTCGACGATCCTCCCGCTGCGCTGTTTTCATACGGTAGCGGACACCTTTTGGACGGGCCCCTTCTGGCGGTCGCAAACTCCAATGGGGCGAATGAACATTCGCTCGCTGCGGGAGACCGCTCCGTGGAATCGGCTGTGCAGCGCGGATGGTCCGTCGTTACGGGTCACAACCGCGTCCAATATCAGCGTCCCGCGCTCGCCGCACGCCGCAACGAGGGCAGAGTGTGCTACGTCCTCGACCGAGGTCTGATTCACGGCTTCGGAGGCGATTTGACGCGGGAGTTGTTCCCGGCAGCTCGGATATGGGGCCCCGCCTACGATCCGCATACCGACCTCACGCTGAGCCCATTCGGTCTGCGCGACCACGGGATCGCCTCAAACAACCGCCGAAGGGATACGCTCGTCTTCGCTCTGGCGGACGTCATCTTTGCGGGAGAAGTCCGAGCCGGCGGCCAAATGGAATCGGAATGCCTCGCAGCGCTAAAGGGCGGCCGTCCGGTCTATCTGATTTCATCGGAACCGAATCAGGCTCTAATATATGCCGGGGCTAGTCGGCTGGATGTCTCTTCAGCCGACTTGCTCGATGGTGCCCTGTCACACAGTCCTACTCGCAAATAATTAGTCTCACCCTCTCAACCTGGAGGGCGCCCGCTCAATCGGCGCCCCCCGCTCCAGTCCTATTCGCAAATAGGTAATTTCACCCTCTCAACCTGGAGGGCGTCCCCTCAGTCGGCGCCCCCCGGCGCTCCAGTCCTACTCGCAAATAGGTAATTTCACCCTCAAACTGAAGGGCGTCCCCTCAGTCGGCGCCCCCCGCGCTCCAGTCCTACTCGCAAATAATTAGTCTCACCCTCTCAACCTGGAGGGCGTCCGCTCAGTCGGCGCCCCCCGCTCCAGTCCTATTCGCAAATAGGTAATTTCACCCTCTCAACCGGTTACCGCCCTAACGTCCAACCCACTTACCCTCCCGCCCTAAGCGCCGCCGGGGGCCGAATATAGTGCTCCGTCATCTTGGTCGGAATGTCGGTTCCGGGCCTGAACTTGCCGGGTTTCATGTGGCAGCTCGTGCATTTATCCTTTGGGTTGACCGGGCAAGGGTAGCCATCCGCCGGCTTTCCCGGTCCGGGTCCGTGGCACTTGAGACAGGCGCCATTGTAGTGGTTCGGATCCTTTGAAACGTCCGTATGGGAGTCGTGGCAGGTGAGGCAGGAAAAGACGTCCGCACTCTGCCAGAAACAGCGGCTTTGCATGAGGGCGTTGGCTGCGAACCGCACGGTGTCTTCCGGACTTGTGACCGTCTCCGTGCTATCGCCCGACTTGGAATGACACCGACCACACATCTCTATGATGCGCGTAGCGCCCAAAGCGCTTAACTTCTCCATGTGCAGGTCGCGCTGTCTTCCTGTCGACTTGGTCCGGGCGGCTTCGATATGCGCGCTGCCGGGGCCGTGGCAAGATTCGCAGCCGACTCCGAAGAACCGATTCTGCGGCATGAACGCTGAAGCGGGTTGGCTGACGGAGTGGCAGCGAAGGCAGTTGCGTGATTGATGCAGGTCAAATTTTATCGGGGGATCGTAAAGTGCGAGGTCTTCATCGCCTGGATGCTTGTACCACTTGCCGAGGGTTGGCAGATAGCTCATCCGCAGCCGCTCCATGCCGTTCGCATGGACGGTCATATAAGACACGCCAAACTTCCCGGAACCGATGACCAGGTCGATCGCTCGGGTAATCGCAGGCTTTCCGGGAACTCCCAGTTCGAATCCCTCTCCCTTCGCCTTCACCGCATAACGCGTGCCTGGAATCTCGCCGATAGGAGGCGAAAGGCGGCCCATTCCATTGCGTGTACCCACGGCGAGCGTGCGGGCATGTGCGCTTTCGGCATGGGCGGCAAACTCTTTCTGGTGGCATTCCTTGCAGGCATCGTTACCCACGTAGGTACTGGCTACGGGAGCCTGTCGAACCTGCGCTGCTGGCGGACCAGGAGCGGTCCGTCCGCGGTGAAAACACCCGGCGGCTGCCACTAGCAGAGCTGAAACCGCAAGCAGGATAATGGCGCAAACGTGCAATAAATGGAAGCGCAACATGGTGGAATGCTCGAACGACTACGACCTCGTTTGTCGATTATACATTTCCCGATGGAATGGCGCAAGTGTGGCGGTATCTCAAATTACGCTTATGAAGTCGATGTAATGGCGCCGGCACGTCATCCTGTATGGATCTCTTCTGAAAGACCTGGAGGGCGTCCGCTACGTCGGCGC
>ORMF010358880.1_pt1 | contig 10646 bp, 12 predicted proteins | sample 1779871 | NCBI WGS metagenome assembly ORMF01 (sample SAMEA104232316, study PRJEB22302) | groundwater metagenome | biome: forest; feature: aquifer; material: groundwater | place: USA | collected 2011-08-07 | depth 5.4 m
AGGGGCGCCACGCGGGCGTACACCGAGCCGGCCGCCCAGGCGAACGAGGCGACGAGGATCACGCCGGCGCCGAGCGCGTCGATCTTGCCGCTCGGCCCGACGAGCAGCCCCACGCCGAGCAGGCCGGTGGCGATGCCCGCTGCGGCGCCGAAGCCGAGCTTGATGCCGAAGATCGCGCGGTCGAGCACCGCGATGAAGAGCGGGACGCTCGCGACGAGGAGCGCTGCGACGCCCGAGGCGACGCGCTGCTCCGCCCAGGCGACGCCGCCCGTGTCGACCACGAGCAGCAGGGCGCCGACCGCGGCCGCCGAGAGCCACTGGCGCCTGCCGGGCCGCTCGGCCGCGACGTCGCCGCGCCAGAGCGCCCAGCCGTAGAGCAGGCCGCCGGCGATCAGGAAGCGCACCGACAGCATCAGAAGCGGCGGCAGCGACCGGTTCGCCACGGCGATGGCGAGATAGGTCGAGCCCCAGACGAGATAGACGGTGACGAGTGCGACGGCGAGCTTCATGCCCTCAGCGTGCCTGGCCGTGTCGATTAGCACAAATCCCGTTATGATTGGTAACGATTATGGAACGTGATAGATGGACCGGGGTCGAGCTGCGTCACCTCGTGGCGCTCGACGCCGTGGGGCGACACCGCTCGTTCGGCCGGGCGGCACGCGAGCTCGGCTACACGCAATCGGCCGTGAGCCAGCAGATCGCCCAGCTCGAGCGGGTCGTCGGCCAGAAGCTCGTCGAGCGCCCGGGCGGCCCGCGCCGGGTCGACCTCACCGACGCCGGCCGGCTGCTGCTCCGCCACGCCGACGCGATCGTCGCGCAGCTCGACGCCGCGCAGGCCGACATGGCCGCGCTCGCGGAGGGCGCCGCCGGGCCGCTGCGGGTCGGGGTCTACCAGAGTGTCGGCGCCCGCATCCTCCCCGCCCTGCTGCGCCGGTTCCGGGAGGAGTGGCCGCGCGTCGACGTGCATGTCCACGAGGAGACCGACGCGGCCGATCTGCTCCGGCGGCTGGAGCAGGGCGAGCTCGACCTGACGTTCGCCGACCTGCCGCTGCCCGAGGGCCCGTTCGAGTCGGAGGAGGTGCTGCGCGACCCCTACGTGCTGATCGTCGCCGCGGGCTCCGAGCTCGCCGGTCGCGACGCGGCGCCGCCGCTGCGCGAGCTCTCGGGCGTGCCGCTGATCGGCTGGCGCAGCACGGGCGAGCCGGAGACGTATCTGCGCGGGCGCGTGCCCGACCTGAACGTCGTCTTCCGCACCGACGACAACGGCACGCTGATGGGCCTCGTCGCAGAAGGGCTCGGCGTCGCCGTCGTGCCGCGGCTCGTCGTCAACCCGCGCAACCCGTCGCTCGTCGCGCTGCCGTTCGGCACGCGCATTCCCCCGCGCGACATTGCGATCGTCTGGCACCGCGACCGGTACCGGTCCGCCGCGGCGGAGGCGTTCGCGGTGCGCGCCCGCGAGATGGGCGCGGACTACGTCGCATCTAGCGAATCGTCCAGCGCGTCGGCGGCCAGTACGTCGCGACGACCGACCCGATGAACGACGCGCGCGACACCGGCCCCCACGTACGAGAGTCGCACGACGCGATGCGGTTGTCACCCATGACGAAGTACTGCTTCGCGCCGAGCCGCGGCCACGTGCTCGTCACCGCGTCGCGGACGTACAGGTCGAGATACGGCTCCGCAAGCTTGCGCTTGTCGACGTAGAAGAAGCCGTCCTTCTCGGAGACGACCTCGCCGGGCAGGCCGATCACCCGCTTCAGGTACGTCCCGCCCTCGCTACAGCGGACTCTCGCGGCAGCCGGCGCGTGGAAGACGACAATCTCGCCGCGGTGCGGGCCGCGAAAGCGGAAGACGATCTTCGCGACGAGCACCCGGTCGTTGAGCCGCGCGCTGCATCCCTGTGTCGGGCGTGCGCAGAGCAGGGTGGGCTCCATCGACCCGGTCGGCACGCGAAACGGCTGCACGACCTCGGCCTCGACGAGGAACACGACGAGCGCCGCGACGGCGAGCGTGACGACCCACTCCACGATCGGGCGACGACGCACGCGCCCAGCCTAGAGCGAGAGCAGAGGGCTAATAGCCGAGGTCGTCGCCGGAGCCGTCGCTCGGGCCGATGCCCGCGACGACCGTCTCCTGCGAACGCTCGTGCAGCCGCTCACGGCCGCGCTTCACGGCGGAGAGGAACTTGTCGAGGTTGACCTCGAGCGTCGAGAGGATGCCGTCGGCCCAGTCCTCCATCTCGAGACGCGTCTCGCGTGCCTGGCGGCGTGCGTCGTCGACGATGTCCTGCGCCTGGTGCTCGGCGATCTTCACGATCTCGGTCTGCGACGCCTCGCGCACTGCCTGCTCGCGCGCCTCTGCGAGCAACCGGTCGACCTCGCGCTTCGCCTCGGCGAGCATCTCCTGGCGCTCCTTGACGATCCAGCGGGCCTGCTTGATCTCTTCCGGGATCGTCGCGCGCATCTGATCGAGGATGTCGTAGATCTCCTCGCGGTCGATGCGCACCTGGTCGGTGAGGGGGACGGCCTTCGCGTTGTGCACGAGGTCGTCGAGCTTGTCGATGAGTACGAGGACGTCCATAGGCCGAAGTCTAGCCTCGGGTTCTTCGCCGGTGGCTGGAGAGGTCCTGCAAGACCGCTCCACTGGCCGCGCAGCCCCTCTCGGAGGCGATCACTCCGTGGGGTTCTCGGGCGTCCCGGGCCGCCCGTTCGGGAACAGCTCTTTGAACCGCCGCGCGACGGGCTCGGGCACGAGCGCGGAGACGTCGCCTCCGAACGCGGCGATCTCCTTCACGCCGCTCGACGACACGAAGCTCACCTGCGGGCTCGACATGACGTACATCGTCTCGATGTCCGGCGCGAGATGGCGGTTGAGCTGATTCATCTGGAACTCCCACTCGAAGTCCGAGATCACGCGGAGACCCTTGACGATCGCCTTCGCCTGCCAGCGGTGCGCGAAGTCCACGACGAGCTCGCGGAAGACGTCGATCTCGACGTTCGGCAGATACGCAAGCGCGTCGCGCAGGAACTCGACGCGCTCCTCGATCTCGAACATCGGCTGCTTGTGGTGCGGCATGCCGACGACGCCGACGACGACGCGGTCGAAGATGTTCGCCGCGCGGCCGATCACGTCGAGGTGCCCGTTCGTCACGGGGTCGTACGAGCCGGGACAGATCGCCGTGATCACGACGCCTCGTAGACGGTCACGCGCGCCTGGCCGTACTTGCGGCTCGTCCGCTGCGGCAACGGCAGCTCGGGCTCGACACGCGCACCGGTCTCGACCACCAGCACGCCGTCGTCGGCGAGGACGGCCGGGAGGTAGCGCGCGAGCTGAGGTTGGAGTTCGAGATACATGTCGTAGGGCGGGTCGACGAGGACGAGATCGTACTTCCTCCCGGCTCCTGCCTCCTGCGAGAGCGCCGTGAGCGCGTCGCTGCGCAGGACGGTGCCGTTCAGCCGCAGCTTGTCGAGGTTGCCCTCGATCGCGCGAACCGCGTCACCGTCGAGCTCGACGAAGACCGCTCGCTCGGCGCCGCGGGAGAGCGCTTCGAGCCCGAGCGCGCCCGATCCTGCGTAGAGATCGAGCACCGACGCGCCGTCGACCGGCCCGAGGATGTTGAAGACGTTCTCGCGCACGCGGTCCGAGGTCGGCCGCGTGTCCTGCCCGCGCGGGGCGTGGATCGTGTGGCCTTTCCTCGTGCCGGCGATGATCCGCATCGCCTGGAAGCTTAGGGTCGCGCGAGACAGGCGTCGTGGGAGGACGCCGCGACGTGCACCCGCTGCGTCAGCGCGCCGTGACGGTCGACGACGCAGAGCGTCCCGGCGTTCAGCGACGGAGACAGGACGCGACGGCCGGCGAACTGGACGTTGAACGACCCCACCGGCAGCTCGGTGCTGCCGACCTGCCGCATGCTCGCCTCGTCGTACAGCCGCAACGTTCCCGACGCGCCGCTCGTCACGAAGGCGCGGCCCGCGGCGAAGCTCACGTGCTGCGGGCCACGATCCGACGGCAGCCTGCGCAGCAGGCGTGCGCTCCGCACGTCGTACACGGCGATCTCGGAGCTCGCTCCCGCCGTGACCCACGCACGCCGGCCGTCGGGTGCGATCGCGACGTCGTGCAGGAGGAACGGCGGCCGCACGTGCCCGCGCAGGCGCGGGCGCATCGGGTTGGACACGTCGATGACGGCGAGCTCCTTCGCAGAGGTGCCGAGCCCGACCCAGAGCGTGCGGCCGTCCCGCGAGAGCGACAGGTGGCGCGGCCACTGCGTGAGCTTCAGCCGGCCGGCGACCGTTCCGCGCAGCACGTCCACCGTGACGAGGTCGGCGTGGCCGGAGTCCGTGACGAGTGCGTGCCTGCCGTCGGCCGTTGCAGCCGTGTAGCGCGGCTCGGCGAGGCCGGCGAGCACGTGACGGACCTGCAGGGTGCGGGTGTCGATCACGGTCAGCTCGCCGAGCGCCGAGTGGGCGACGACGGCGGTGTCCCCCACCCGCTCGATGCTGCGCGGCCCGGGCCTCGTCGCGATGTGCCCGCGCACGACGCCGCGGTCGAGATCGACGACGGCGACGCGCGACTCCGTGTCGGCGGTGACGAGGGCGAGGCTCGCCGGCGGCCTGCGCAGCGCGAACGGCGCCGCCGCTGCGGCGGCCAGGAACTCTGCCCGGTTCATGCTCGTACTACGCAGAGTCGGCCGTGCGGAGTCCTGCCCGACCTCGACGGACCGGCCTGGCATAGTCTCGGAACACCGCCCGAAGGAGACCGGTGGCGCCCGCGTTCCAGACATCGCCTCGCGCTCATGCCGCCGGCTGCGGGTGGTTCTGGGTGTGGGCGCTGCTCGGATGTGTCGCTGCGCTCGGTGCGGTCTCTCTCGGCCTGCTCCTACTCGCGCCGGTCGCCGGGGCCGGCGCGCTGATGGCCGGCCGGCCGACGATCCGGCGCTCGGCGTTCGGCCTGCTCAGCGGCGTCGGGGCGCTCCTGCTCTATGTCGCCTGGGTGCAACGCGCCGGGCCGGGCACGAGCTGCTGGCAGACCGCGACCGCGAGCGGCTGCGATCAGCACCTGAACCCGTTGCCGTGGCTGATCGCCGGCATCGCGACGTTCATCGGCGGCATCGTCGGTCACGCCCGGCTGGCGTGAGGAGCCCCCGCTCGGGCGGTGGGGGGTCGTCGATCAGCAGCCGCCGGCGGCGGGCGAGCCGCCCGGGCCGACCTCGTGTACGAGCGTCCCACTCACGCTCGTCTCCAGGCAGTAGGACGTGGCCGTCGCCTGCGCGACGGTGACGCCGGAGCCGATCGGCAGCTGCGCACCGGCGTAGGTGCCGGCCTGCGCGTAGTCCGCCTGGAGCACCTGCGCGACCTGCGCGAACGTCTGTGACGCCGCTGTGGCGAGCGCCTGCGACTCGGCCTGCGTCACCGCGGCCGCCGTCGGGCCCTGGCTCTTGCTCTGCAGCGCGACGAGGCCGCCGACGGCGGCGAGCGAGATCAGGACGAGCAGCAGTCCGACACCTCTGGTCACCGGTCCTGTATCGGCACGAACCCGCACATTGCCGACCCCGGCGCCGCCCTGTCCGAGTGTGGTTCGCGTATTCCGGACGAGTCCTCGTGCGGCCCTCTACCATCCCCCGCATGGACGAGCGCGACCTGCGCGTACGGGCAAGCACCTACGGTCTGTTCGTCGACCTTGGGCGCGCACCGACCGTGGACGAGGTGGCCGACGGATCGGGCCTCGCGACCGACGAGGTGCTGTCGAGTTGGCGACTCCTGCACGATCAGCACGCGCTCGTCCTGAACCCGGCGACAACGGAGCTACGGATGGCCAACCCGTTCTCGGCGGTACCGACGGCCTATCGCGTGCAGGCTCGCGGACGGTGGTGGTACGCAAATTGCGCGTGGGACGCGTTCGGGATCTGCGCCGCCCTCCACACAGACGGACGCATCGAGACGTCATGCCCCGACTGCGGTGAGTCGCTGGTGGTGACCGTGCGCGACGAACGGCCAGATGACGAAAGTCTGCTCTTCCCCTGTCTCGTACCCGCCGCACGCTGGTGGGACGACATCGTGTTCACCTGAAGCACGATGAATCTCTTCCGGTCGGAAGAACACATCGCGCGATGGCTCGGCGGACGGAAGCCCGGTGCCACGATCCCGATTGCCACGCTGAGCGAGCTTGCCCACGCGTGGTGGAGTGATCGCCTTCCGCCCGAGTGGACTCCGCACACGCGTGAACAGAACATGGCCGTCCTCGAGCAGCTCGATTTGACCGACGAGTTCTGGCGGCTTCCCTAGCAGGCAGGCTTCGGCTGGGCCGGTGCGATGTCGCTCGGCCGGTGACTACGTGCCGGGCAGCAGGCTGAAGACGGCGAGCGCGACAACCGCGACGGCGATGAGGGCGGTGGTCGCCCACGCCGCGCAGGCGCCGACCGCCCCGACCCTGAGCTCGCCCATCAGCGTCACGTCGCGGACGAGGTGCGCGATCATCGCGAGCAACGGCAGCAGCATGACGGCGTTCACCGCCTGGGTCAGGAACAGGATCGGAACGAGAGGCGCGCCGGGAATGAGGACGATCGCGGCCGCGACGGCGGTCACCGCGACGTAGGTCGAGAAGAAGATCGGCTCGGTCCTGAGATTGCCGTCGATTCTCCCCTCCTTGCCGAAGGCCTCCGAGACGGAATAGGAGGTCGAGAGCGGCAGGATGGCCGCCGCCAGCAGGCCGGCGCCGACGAGCCCGACGGCGAACAGGGTCGAGGCGAAGCGGCCGGCGAGCGGGGCGAGCGCCACGGCAGCGTTCGAGGCGTCTGTGATGTGCGTGTGGCTGCGGTAGAGCGTCTCGGCGCAGGCGACGACGACGAAGAAGCCGATCACGCCGGTCGCGACGGCGCCGACGACGACGTCGATGCGCTCGAACTTCCAGTCTTTGGGCTTCAGCTGCTTGTCGACGGCGTAGGACTGGATGAAGGCGAGCCCCCACGGCGCGAGCGTCGTCCCGAGGGTGGCCGTGGCGACCAGGATGGCGTGGCGCTGGAAGGGGAGGCCGGGGACGACGAGCCCTCTGGCGGCCTGGCCCCAGTGCGGGTGGGCGAGGATGCCGGAGGCGATGTAGGTGATGAAGACCGAGGAGATGACGAGCAGGACGATCTCGACCCGGTGGAAGCTGCCGGCGAGCACGAGCGCCGTCACGGCCGCGGCGGCCAGAGGGACGCTCACGTAGCGGGAAACGCCGCCGATCTCGAGCCCGGCGGCGATCCCCGCCATCTCGGCCGCCGTCGTGCCCAGGTTCGCGACGATCAGGAAGCCGGCGGACGAGAAGCCGGCCTTGGCGCCGTAGCGCATGCGGATCACACTGACCAGGCCTTTGCCCGTCGCTATCCCGAGCCGGACGGTGAGATCGTGGAAGAGGACGAGCGCCAGCGTCGAGGCCAGGAGCGTCCACAGGAGCCTGTAGCCGAAGTCGGCGCCGAGGATCGAGTAGGTCGTGATGCCCGCGGGGTCGTCGTCCGAGAGTCCGGCGAGGATCCCGGGCCCGACGACGGCGAGCAGCGCGAGCACGAGCCCGCGCTCGCGCGTCCAGAGGCGTCCCGGACGCACGAGGTAGCGGTGGCTACGCGGGTGCCGGGCCGCTGGCACGCGCAAAGGCTACTCCTGAGGAGCCTCGGCGAAGCGCAGCGAGCACGCCCGTGATGTGCCTCTGCCCCGGCCCGGATTTGGCTTCGACCGTCACATCGGCTAGCGTCGGCAGATGGCCGGGCTCAACGCTCTCGGGATCGTCACCTCGGACATGGCGAGGTCGATCCGGTTCTACCGGCTGCTGGGTCTCGACGTTCCCGACACGCCGGACGAAGGCCACGTGGATACGTTCCTGCCGAACGGCGTGCGCTTCATGCTGGACTCCGAAGCTGTCGTTCGGAGCTTCCGGCCCGACTGGACACGCCGGATCGGGAACCAGGTTGCACTTGCATTCGAGTGCGAGAGCCCGGCCGAGGTGGACGGCCTGTACGCGCGGGTCGTCGACGCCGGGTTCGCCGGAGAGAAGGCTCCCTGGGATGCCTTCTGGGGACAGCGCTATGCGCAACTTGCCGACCCGGACGGCGTACCGGTCGACCTCTACGCCGCGCTATAGGCCACCACCCGCGCGCTGGACGAGCGGGCACGGAAGCTCTTGCTCGTGCGCTCAGGCGTCGAGGTCGGAGCCCGCGAAGAGCTCGTCGACGGCGTCCTGAAGCGGCCCGGGCACGACGGCGATCTCGTCGCAGATCGCCCGCGCGCGCTCGAGTAGCGGGCGGTCGCGGCGGATGTGCGCGAAGTGCAGGTCGGAGAGCCCTGACTGGCGCGTGCCGAGGAACGCGCCGCCGCCGCGCAGGTCGAGGTCGACCTCCGCAAGCTCGAAGCCGTCGGTCGTCGCGACGAGCGCCTCGAGCCGCTTCTGCGCGGTCTCCGTCAGCTCTTCCTTCGCTCGCGACACGAGCAGGCAGTACGACTGCTCCGCCCCGCGCCCGACGCGGCCTCGCAGCTGGTGGAGCTGTGCGAGCCCGAAGCGGTCGGCCTCCTGCACGATCATCACGGTCGCGTTCGGGACGTCGACACCGACTTCGATCACCGTCGTCGCGACGAGCACGTCGAGCTCGCCTGCATTGAAGCGCGCCATCAACGCGCGGCGCTCGGCCGGCTTGACGCGGCCGTGCAGGCAGCCGACGCGGAAGTCGCGCAGCTCGGCGCGCTGCAGCCGCTCGGCCTCCTCCTCGGCGGCGCGCGCGAGCGTCGTCTCCGAGGCCTCGATCAGCGGACAGACGACGTAGGCTTGGCGGCCCTCGCCGAGCAACCGCGTCAGGCGCGTGTACGCCGCCGACGCCTTCTCCTCGGTGATCCAGCTCGTGACGATCGGCTTGCGCGACGCGGGCGGCTTCGCGATCTCGGACACCGCGAGGTCGCCGTAGACCGTGAGCGCGAGCGTGCGCGGAATCGGCGTCGCGGTCATGTGCAGCACGTGCGGAGCGCGCCCCTGCGTCAGCGCCTTGCGCTGCTCGACGCCGAAGCGATGCTGCTCGTCGACCACTGCGACGGCGAGATCACGCAGCTCGACACCTTCCTGAATCAGCGCGTGCGTGCCGACGACGACGTCGACCTGCTGAGCCAGCTCACGTTCGCGCTTGCGCGACGCGCTCGTCAGCAGCGCGCATGTCACGCCGAGCTCCTGGCAGAGGTCGGCGATCGTGAGGAAGTGCTGCTCGGCGAGCGTCTCCGTCGGCGCCATCAGCGCCCCCTGGCGGCCGTTCTCGACCGCGCGGAGCAACGCGTAGAGCGCGACCACCGTCTTGCCCGACCCGACATCGCCCTGCAACAGGCGCTGCATCGGCGCGGTCCGCGCGAGATCGGCGTCGATCTCGCGGATCGCCTGCTCCTGGTACGGCGTGAGCGCGAACGGCAGCGCCTTCCGGTAACGCTCGATCAGCTCGCCGGGCTCGCCGAGCGACGGTGCGAGCGTCCGCTCGCGCTCGGCGGCGCGCCGTGCGATGCCGATCTGCAGAAGCAGCAGCTCTTCGAACGCGAGCCGCCTCCGCCCCACCTCCGCCTCGTCGCCCGAGGACGGATGATGCACGACCGCGAGCGCGTCGGACTTGAGCGGCAACCGCTCACGCACGCGCACGTCGGCAGGCAGCGGGTCGTAGTAATCGTGCGCGTGCGGCAGCGCAGCGGCGACGAGCGCACGGATCTTCTTCGGCGTGATCTCCTCGCCGGCGGGATACACCGGCGCAAAGTCGGCCGTCGAGTCGCCGTCGCCGAGGTCGTACGCCTTCACGTCGAAGCCGTAGCGGCCGGGCCGTCCGCGCAGGCGCATCCGCACGCCGGGTGCGAGCTGTTGCGCGAGCCACGGCTGGTTGAAGAACGTCGCCGAGACCGACGCGGTGCCGTCGGAGATCCGCACCGTCAGGATGGTGAGCCGTCCGCGCCGTCGCGAGCTGACATTCAGCACCTCGCCCGCGATCACGACCTCGTCCGCGCCGCCGAGCGCGGCGATCGTCACCTCGGGCGCGGCGGCCTCGTAGCGGCGCGGCCGGTGCTCGAGCAGGTCGCGCACGGTCTCGAGCCCGAGCTTCGCGAGCTTGCGCTTCACGGTCGGACCGACCCCGGGCAGCGAGTCGAGCGGTCCCTCGAGGCGGCGCGGCTGCGGGCGACCGCGGGTCGCCGGCCAGGCCGGAGGCTGGTCCAGGCTCGCGAACCCCGTCAGTCGACGGATCGGTGTCATCGTGCTCGGCGCCAGAGCACGACCGAGTATCCCGGACTGCCCGGACGGATCAGCGGTCCGTGAACCAGAAGAACCCGACGGTGCCCGGGCCTGCATGCGCGCCGAGCACTGCGCCGAGCGACGTCTCGGTGTCGATCTGCGCCTGCGGGCGCAGGTCGCGCACCATCTTCTCGAGCTCGACCGCCTTCTCGGGCGCGGCGGCGTGCGCGATGCCGACATGCAGCGCCGGCTCGTCCTTCGTCTCCGACTCGAGCGCGTCGACGAACTCCTGGAACGCCTTCCGTGCGCCGCGCACGCGCTTGATCGGGATCACCTCGCCCTTGCGGATCGAAAGAATCGGCTTCACGTGCAGCAGCTCCCCCGCAAACGCCTTCGCGCGCCCGATGCGACCGCCGCGCGCGAGGTACTCG
>ORMF011960329.1_pt1 | contig 10645 bp, 9 predicted proteins | sample 1779871 | NCBI WGS metagenome assembly ORMF01 (sample SAMEA104232316, study PRJEB22302) | groundwater metagenome | biome: forest; feature: aquifer; material: groundwater | place: USA | collected 2011-08-07 | depth 5.4 m
CATCTGCTCCAGGCTCGGATTCTCGATCTTCTGCATTCGAATGAGCAATCCCCAGCTTGGCCCATCCGGCTCCCTTCAGGCTCATCTTGTATTGGAATCGGCCTGTTCTCCAGGCTCATCTTGTATTGGACAAGACTCGGAGTGACTTCAGAAAGGTTAAGAGGTTATACTGATTGTGAATAGGGTTAATTTGCAAGCTCCAGATGCCCTATTTCATCCCGGCTGCTACGCCGATGATTGGGTATATGAACGAACGGCGCCTTGAACCGCGACTCCTGTGTGCGGATCTGATTGAGATCGAATGGCAAGACCAATCCGGCCGCAACCGTCGCGCGCTGGCCAATCTCGAAGACGTTTCGGCTTCCGGCGCCTGTTTGCAACTGGAGGTTGACATCCCTCTGCACACCCGGGTTGTCATCAAATACCCTTCCGGCGACCTGCTCGGACTCGTCCGCTATTGTGTGTATAAGGAAATCGGCTACTTCCTCGGTGTCAAATTTGATGAAGGGACCCAGTGGTCCCAGAAGAATTTCAAACCCCAACACCTGTTTGATCCACGCCGGCTGGTCTCCAAAAGCCGCTCCAAAAACGCCCGCGCATAGCCAATTCCCCTGGAATCCGCAGACTCCGTCAAGGGCAGTCACAAGAGTCGAAAATTCATTTTCTTATTTAGTATCAACTACTTAAGTGTTCATATTTTGCACTTTTTGCCCCCCCGCCCGCTAAGCTCATACTGGCGTGGCACTCAAGTTCGATCGCCCGCCGCAAGGAGTTTCCATGAGTCGTAAATCTCTGGCGGGACTGCCGAACTATAACGGCATTCTCTTTGACCCATCCTCGGGTAAGACCTACACCGAGGAGGGTGTTGATACTGGCTTCACCTTTGAAGTCGCGTCGTGGACGGGCCCTTTTGGCCTCCATCTTTCCTGGCCCTGGCTGAACCCGATTTCATTCGCTACCCAGGAAACCGCGCTCAAGGTGCTTGAATTCGCGAAGAGCGCTGTTCCCAGGATCTCTGCCGTCCTGGACGAGGAGAATCGCATCACCTCGCCCTTTACAAGGACGGTGGAACGATATATCGTCGTCTCCGACGGCACGAATGAAGAGTCTTTCAACGCGGGCTTGCTCGCTAACTCTATCATTCGCCATGGAGAACAAACTGCAAAGGTGTTGTTTCTAGCTGAGGTCCGGACCGCTCGCATCGAGATGGATCTGACCAAAAAGGGGCACAGCTAGCACCGGCAATCAGCATCTGTGGAGCGCCGTAAGAAGACCAAAAAACAGTCCCTGTTTAGGGTACACTGGGCCTTGCCCACTGAGTCTTCTCCGGTGCTCCAATTCTTTGTTTTCCGTTTCATTCTCCTTCTGGTCTGCTGTAGTCCGGCCGTGCAGGCCCATGTTGTCCTCCACATGCACTTTTCCTCCATACAGCGCATGCTCGCCAGCCAGGTTTTTACCCAGGATGGGCGCAAGTTTGTCAGTGGCAAGTCCGACAAGCAGTGCAGCTTTGCCTATCTCGAACACCCGGTCGTCGGCTCCGAACATGGGCGCCTCCGCATCCGTGCCCGATTCAGCGGCCGCTCCGCGATTGACGTCTTCGGGAAATGCATCGGTCTGGGCGATGCCTTCGACCTTTCCATTCTCGCTACCCCCCAATACAAAACAGGATCTGTCGTGTTTAAAGATGTGATGGTGGAATCCTATGGCCAGGACGGCTTCTACAAAAAGCGGGTGCGCCGTGGCATGGCTGCCAGCCTGGAGCGCGACTTCCGTTATCCGCTTGCCGCCGAGGTCCGGCGCTTGCTCGAACAAGGCGAGCTAGGCGTAGGTTTCCGCCGCGAACTGTCCAACTTTGAAGTCATCGACATATCCGTCGCCCAGGATTCGGTCGATTTGGCCCTCCGCTTTCAGCTCGCCGTAAAGTGACATTTATGCGGCGCGCCCTACTCCTGATTCCCTTCCTGGCGCTCCTCCCGGCGTTCGCCCAAACCAACTGCGTCTTTACCATCAGCCCCACCATCATCAGTGTGCCTGCCCGCGGCCCCAGCCCGGACGGCACCTCTAGCGGCGTTGTCCAGATAACGGCGTCAGCAGGCAATTGCCCCAGAACCTCTGTCAGCAATGTCGAATGGATCACCATCTCCTTCGGAACTCCGGGTACGGGAAACGGTTCCACTGGATACACCGTCAAGCCGAACACAAACCCCGTCCCCCGCAGTGGAACTGTGCAAATCGCCGGACTGCTCCTCACAGTCAACCAGGCCGCAGCCTCGTGCACCTTCCAGCTCAACCCGTCCCGCACGCGCTTCCCCGCAGAAGGTGGAGCCGCCACGCTCGCCATTGTCACCGCCTGTAGCTGGACGGCCGTTTCCACCGTCGACTGGATCGTCTTTGGACCCCACATCGGCGGCCCGGGTAATGGCACCGTCCCCTTCACCGTCACCCCCAATCCTGCCAATCAGGATCGAACCGGGCAGATCCAACTCGGTAACCAATCCGTTCTTATCACTCAAACCGCGGCCGGCTGTACTTTCACCCTCTCCCCAGCCAATGCGAATGTCACGAGCGATGGAGCCACCGGCTCATTCACAGTAAACGCGCCTGCCGGATGCGCTTGGTCGGTCTCCACCCCCGCTGCCTGGCTCACCATCAGCACCTCCGGATCAACCGTCAGCTACACGGCCTCTCCCAACAGGACACCGCAAACCCGTATCGCCGGCATCGCAGTCGGCGATGCCTCTTTCACCCTCACCCAAGCCGCTGCCAACTGCTCTTTCGTGCTCTCTCCGCCATCCGCTTCGGTTTCCTCCGCGATCGCTCAGGGTGCGTTTGCCGTCACCACCGCCTGTGAATGGACCGCCGTGGCCGAAGCCTCCTGGCTCTCAGTTACCAGCGGAGCCTCGGGGTCCGGCAATGGATCAGTCTCCTATGTCGTGGCCGCCAACAATGCGAATCAACCACGAACGGGCAACATCAAAGTCAGTGGCCGCTTGTTTTCCGTCACGCAGGCCGCCGCCGTCTGCACCTACACGCTTTCTCCACAATCGGCGACCATCGCCTCCAACGGCGCAACCGCTACCGTCAACGTCTCCGCCAGCGATGGCGGATGCAACTGGGACGCCACCAGCAACACCGCCTGGATTCGCGTACTCGCCGTTACCAAATCGGGCACACAGGGAACCGTTTCCTACAACGTCGCACCCAGCGAAGACGGCCTGGCCCGCTCCGGATCGCTTATTATCGCAGGGCTTCCGTTCTCGGTTCTCCAAACGGAAGCCGGCCCGGAGATCTCCGCCGCCGGTATTGTCAACGCCGCCAGCTATCGCAGCGGGGCAATCTCTCCCGGCGAGATCATCACCTTATTCGGCCTGCGGCTGGGGGGTCCCGCCGAACTCGCCACGTTGCAACTCACGCCCGACGGCTCCGCCATCACCAAGGAACTGGCTGGAACGCGCGTTCTGTTCGACGATCAGGATTCCCCCATGGTCTTCTCCTCGGCCGGTCAAATCAGCGCGATCGTTCCTTATTCGCTAGCCGCCAAACAGAGCGCCCGCGTACAGGTGGAAGCGCTCGGGAAACGCTCCGGCGTGATCTCCTTGCCCATCGCATTGGCTGCGCCGGCCATATTCACTCTAAACGCCTCCGGCACGGGACAGGGCGCAATCTTGAATCAGGACTATTCTGTCAACTCCGCCGCCAGCCCCGCCCCACCGGGCTCGGTGATTCAGATCTTTGCCACCGGGGAAGGCGCAATCGAACCGGAAGGCATCGACGGCCGGCTCGCAATCGGTACGCTGCCCAAGCCCAAAGAGGAAGTGAAGGTCTTCATCGGCGGCCTTTTGGCGGAACTGCTGTATGCCGGCGCCGCCCCAGGCTTGGTCTACGGTGTCATTCAAATCAACGCCGCCGTCCCACTCTCGCTCTCCTCCGGCGACTTCGTTGTGCGTTTTGAGGCCGCCGGAATTCCCAGCCAACCCGGCGTGACGGTCAGTATTCGGTAGACAACTCACCGCCAAGACCGCCATAATGCAGCTATATGGCGGCCCTGTCCGACTTGCGCCTTCCCGCGTTGGTGGACCTCCGGCGATTACGCTTCGAAGATCTCGAGCCGCTCCTGGAGGAGGAGATCCTGCAGTGGCGCGATACCCTGGATTGGGATTTTCGCCCCTCCGCTGAACTAGTCCGCCGCTTTGTCCGCATGCAGGCTCTGAACGGTTATGCGCTCATCTCCGGTGACCGCACCGTCGGATACTGCTACTTCGTCTTTGAGGAAACCAAGGGCCTTATCGGCGACCTGTACGTCGCCGGCGACCACCGCTGCAAGGAAAACGAAGACCGGCTCCTGTGGGCCGTCCTGCAGGCGTTGCGCTCGGCCCCGCATCTGCAAAGGGTTGAGTCCCAGTTGATCATGCTCAGCGATGGCGGCCCGAAAACCGCCGATCTGCCTTATCCGGCTTGCGCCCAAAGCTACCGCCGCAACTTCATGATCGCCCCGCTCGATCAGGCCGCCTCCCTGCTGCCGGCAAGCCGGGACACGGGCATCGAATACGGCCAATGGCACGAGGGTATTCAAGACTCCGCCGCCCGCCTCATCGCCCGCTCCTACCTCGGCCACGTCGATAGCTCCATCAATGACCAGTACCGCTCCATTGCCGGGGCGCGGCGCTTTCTGACCAACATCATCCAATATCCCGGCTGTGGCAGTTTCTTCCAGCCAGCCTCGGTTCACGCCACTGACCCGCGGACCGGACGGCTCTGCGGGATCTCGCTGGCCAGCCTCGTCTGTTTCGATGTCGGACACATCACTCAAATCTGCGTGGATCCGGAGTTGAAAGGCCGTGGGATCGGCTACGAGATGCTCCGCCGTTCCATGCGTGTGCTGGCCGGCCATGGTTGCCGCCGCGCCAGTTTAACCGTCACCCAGTCAAACCGCGAGGCCATCCGGCTGTATGAACGGGTCGGTTTCCAGACTTTGCGTACCTTCGACGCCCATGTCTGGGACGCGCTGCAGACCCATCGCTAAGCCCAATACTGGTCTGGCCTACTTGCCGCCTTCCAGGATGAGCGTAGGCGCTACCCCGCTCAGCGTGGAAAACGTGCTGGACAGATCGCCCACCTGCGTGGAACAGGTTTCCATCTTGCCTAGAAACAGGTGCGGGTATACGTCCACTGACATCGGCCGTATTTCCATCTTCCCGAACTGAAGCACGGGAAAATCGCAACGGGCCGGCTCCACACGCTCCTGCACCACGTACGGATTTCGCAGCGCCGTCTTCAGCGCTTTGTCCCAGGCCGCCTCATCCGTCTCCTTACCTTCGTAGGAGTGCATATCGGTGGACGGATCGTTCGGTTTCAGGACCAACTTTTCGCGATTCGCCGAAATAAACTCCGGCAGATCGATGGTTTTGTTGTGATAGGTCGTCTTCGCCGCCGTAACCAGCCGAGTCCAGGGAAGGTGATCGCGGATCACTCTCCTTTCCTCGGCCGGAAACTTTCCTGTAACCGTTTCATCCGTCAACAAACCAAAGATGGCCTTCTTCTGCAGCAGTTCTGTGCGGAAACTATTCACCACGCATACGGCGTTTTCGCGATAGGCCCGCACCAGCGGGTGCGACAGATCAAACCGGACGAGAAACTCTTGTGCCGAGATGGTTCGGTAGACGATTTCTATGCCAAAATCGCCCCGGCACAAGACACCATTACGGTACTCGAGCTGCTCCGGCGTTACAATTTCTGTCGGATAACCGGCTTGCCGCAGATACTCGGCCAGCAATAAGTGATCGCTCCCGGGCCCCTTAATCGGGGCGCGGAACTCTACAATGGCGATCCGGGGAAACTTTTTCTTGCCGCTGCCCTTGTAAGCCGTCAGAAGCCCATGCAACAACCTCTTCATTCCTTGCGGCCGCGACATCTTGTACTTCTTGCGGATCTGCTTGACAGGCGCGCAATCGTAGAAAATCTCGCCCAACGCATCCGACTGCGCTGTTAGAGCGGCTCCATTGGCATAGCTCTCGGCAAACAACAATGAATTGTTGCTCACTTGCGTCTTCAGCATCGTGGTTACAGCAAGTTGCGCATAGCCCGGATCCACCCCCGCCAGCATCTTCTCGGCGGGAAACAGCTCCATGCGCGACAACATCGCTGCGTTTTCCTGCAACAACCCGTTCAGACGGCTGATGGCCGAATAAAGGGTCTGTGAGGCTTTCACCAGGCTGGTGTACTGGCGGCGCGTGATCAGGTGCGGGCGCAATACCGGACAAACCGGACGTCCGCCCGGCGCCAGATGTCTTGCCGACATCTGCTCTTGCAGACTTTCCAGCCACCCGTTTTCTCGATGTTCAGGCGTGGCTAACAGCTTGTGGTAGCGCGAAACCGCCTCGTCCAGCAATGTCATTTGTAGTTTCTTTGCGACTGATTCTAGTATCAGTATCGCATAGAAGAGATTGGGAAAGGAAGTTAATTGGTTTGGCAAAGTGCTCATAACATACTGTAAGTAAATGAGTTAGAACACAAAAAATATGCAGCTGCAGCCCTTGCTCCAAATCGCCGGCAAACGCGTGAATCTCACTTCGCCTTATCTTCCCTGGTGCGCATCGGATAATGGCAGACACGTATGAAACAACCCATGCTTGCGCGGACTCTCTTCCTGCTCCTGCTGCCCGCAACCAGTGCATTCGCGGATGAAGGAATGTGGCTGTTGAACCAGTTCCCCAAGGATCGGGTCCAAAAGAAATATGGATTCAAGGTGGACGATCAATTCCTGAAAAAGGTCCAATCCGGTTCATTGCGATTGAACAACGGCGGATCTGGATCATTTGTTTCACCAACCGGCCTTATCTTCACCAACCACCACGTCGCCTCCGATTGCATCGCGCAGCTCAGCACCTCCCAGCACGACTTTATGAAGGACGGTTTCTACGCCGCCCAGCTATCTGAGGAGCGTGCCTGCCCCGACCTGGAAATCAACGTCCTGCTCGAAATCACCGACGTGACCGCGAAGGTTACCTCGGCTGCCTCCCCGCAAGCCCCGACGGCTGAAACCAATCGCGCCCGGAAAGGGGCTATGACCGCGATTGAGAAAGAATGCAGTGACCGCACCGGCAACCGCTGTGACGTGGTGACGCTTTATTCCGGCGGCATGTATCATTTGTACCGCTACAAGAAATACACCGACGTCCGGCTTGTGTTCGCGCCGGAAACCGCGGTGGCCGCCTTCGGCGGAGATCCGGACAATTTCACTTATCCGCGTTATTGCTTGGACATCTCCTTCCTGCGCGCCTACGAGAAAGGCCAGCCAGCCGCCACTCCGAATTTCCTGTCCTGGAGCAAGGCCGGTGTAAAGGACGGCGAACTCACCTTCGTCTCCGGCCATCCCGGATCCACGGGACGGCTGGCCACCGTAGCCGAGCTTGAGTTTGCGCGCGATGTCTCCTATCCCTATATCCTGAACCTGCTGGAACAGGTAATCGATGCCCTCAAGAAGTTCAGTGCGGAAAGCGAGGAGAACAAACGCGTCGCCCAGGACAACCTCTTCAGCCAGCAGAACTCGTTTAAAGCCTATACCGGATTTCTCGCTGGACTGCGCGAGCCGGAATTGATGTCTCGCAAATCCGATGAGCAGAAGACGCTGCAAGCCAAAGTGACGGCCACTCCGGAGGGCAAGGAAAAGTACGGCCGCACTTGGGCTGAGGTCGCCTCCGCCTACCAGGAGTACAAGGAGTTTTACCGCCCGTTCTATCTGTTGGAGCGGCTCCCGGCGCGCGGATCAGAGATGTTCCCCATCGCCCGCATGGTGTTGCGCTACGGCGAGGAAAAGGCTAAGCCAAACGACAAGCGCCTGCGCGAATATGTAGGGCCCGCCTTGCCATCGTTGGAGCAGTCCATGTATAGCGAGGCGCCGCTGCATCCGGCCATGGAGATGGTCGCGATCGAGGTTTACCTGAATAGCCTCATCACCGAATTCGGAGCCGGGCATCCGATGGTTCGGGAGATTCTCGCGGGGAAAACCCCTGCCCAGGCAGCGCGTGAAATCGTTTCGGGCAGCAAACTGGCCGACGTGGCCGAGCGCAGGCGGCCGGCCGACCACCACTCCGGCCGCCCCAGCATCCTCCACGGACGGAATGCTCCGGCTGGCAAGACTCATCGACCCCGAAGCCCGCCGCCTTCGCCAGCGCTATGAGGACCGCATTGAAGCCGTCATCCTCGGCAGCGCCTCCAAGCTCGCGCAGGCCCGCTTTGCCGCCTATGGAACCGACGACTATCCGGACGCCACCTTCACCCTCCGCCTCACCTACGGTCCGGTCAAAGGCTACCGCAATGCCCGGAACGAGGACATGCCATACATCACCAACTTCGCCGGACTCTACAAACGTGCCACTGGAAAGGAGCCGTTTGCACTCCCGGATCGGTGGCTCAAAGCCAAGTCCTCCCTGAAGCTCAATACCCCGTTCGACTTCGTCACCACTACGGATACCCATGGCGGCAACTCCGGCAGTCCCACCATCAACACCAAGGGCGAGGTGATCGGAATCCTGTTTGACGGCAACATAGAAGGGCTGCCCAATCGTTTTGTCTATCGCGACACACGGGAGCGCTCTATCCATGTGGCCAGTCAAGGCATCGTCGAGGCGCTCAAGACTGTGTTTCACGCCCAACGTATCCTCGCGGAGTTGAACGTAATTACCCCGGAGCGCAAAGTGCGCTAAACTCGGGCTCTCTCCGTTTGGATGCGTGAACCCCGCCCTGACGGGTCGGGGCTAATAGCCCCGCGGCGTAAGCCCGGGGATTCCTTGCGTGCATGTGTGCCAGGACGCCCCAACAGTTTCAGACACTTTCGGAAGGCCTCCACTTTCAAGTCGTGCACCCCTCCATTTTGCGCGGTCTAACCAAACGTGATAGACGTGTAGGCATGCTACTTCGGGCCGCCCTCGCCCTGTTGCCAGCCCTTTCGATGGTGTTGCCCCTGTGGGCGGAACCCCTGCGCGTGGGCCGCGCCGCCGTTAAGATCACACCGGCTGCCGGCATCCCCATGGCCGGTTACTACTCCTTCCGGCTGTCCGAAGGCACCCACGATGACCTGTTCGCCAAAGCCCTCGTGCTCGAAAGCGGAGACGCGAAAGTTGCCCTGGTGGCGTGTGATCTGGTCGACATCGACGAGGCGCTGGCAGCCTCGGCCCGGGAGGCGGTGCATGCGGCTACCGGCATTGTTCCGGCCCGCATCATGATCAGCGCCACCCACAGCCACACCGGTCCACTATTGAACAGGCGTTTTCTTGCCACCGCTCCAGCCGCTCCCAAAAAGCTCGCGGAGCAGTATCGTGCCGCCCTCCCGCAGCGCATTGTCGAAGCCGTCCGGCTCGCCGATCAATCGCTCACGCCGGCCCGCGCCTGGACCGCCACCGGCCGCGAGGAGTCGCTCGGCTTTTACCGCCGCTTCCTCATGAAGGATGGAACTGTGCGCTTCAACCCCGGCAAGATGAATCCGGATATCGTGCAGCCGATGGGGTCCATTGATCCCGACGTCGCCCTCGCCTACTTCGATTCTCCCGAAGGCCGGCCTTTGTCCGCCTACGTCAACTTCGCTCTGCATCTGGACACGGTCGGGGGCGCGCAGTTCTCCGCCGACTACCCTTACACGCTCGCCAAGCTCCTGGCCAAACTCAAGGGTCCCGAGATGCTGACGATATTCACCATCGGCGCGGCCGGCAACATCAACCACATTGATGTCAGTCACAAGGAGCCGCAGAAGGGTCACCTCGAAGCACAAAGAATCGGCACCGTCCTCGCCGGCGAGGTTTTGAAGACCATGGCCAAACTCAAGCCCGCCACTTCCGCCCTCCTGCAGTCGGCGCAGGAAATCGTCCCGCTTCCTATCCCCTCCTACACTGCGGCCGAGAGGGCGGATGCCGCCAAGGTTGCCGCACAGTTCGGCGCAGCTAAGCCTCCGCCGTTTCTCGACCTCGTGCATGCGATGAAGGTGCTGGACGTGGCCGAAAGGAAAGGCGAACCCTTGGCCGCCGAGGTCCAAGTAATTACTCTGGGAGACCAGATCGCCTGGGTCGCGCTGCCCGGCGAAATCTTCGTGGAACTGGGCGTGGCCATCAAGAAAGCTTCGCCCTTCCCGCAAACCATCATTGTCGAGCTTGCCAATGGGTCGGTGAGCTATGTGCCAACCAAAAAGGCTTACGCCGAAGGCGCCTATGAAGCCACCAGCGCGCGTGCGGCGCCGGGCGGCGGTGAGTTGTTGGCCGAAACTGCTATTCGACTGCTGGCGTTATTGCATCGGAACCTCAAATTGCAGTAACCTCAGGAAGGTTCGCGGGGATACCGAAGGAGTTTTTCATGCGACGTGCATATTTGTACTTTACTTTGGCCATGGCGGTTGCGGCTTGCTATGGCGCTGACTTCTGGGAAAAGAAAAAGTTCCCGGACTGGTCCACAAAGGAAGCCGAGAAGATCATCAAAGACTCCCCTTGGTCTCAAAAGGTGGAAATGTCGATGGGTGGCGGCGGTGCAATGCCCGGCGGTGGTGGCGGACGCGGCGGACGCGGCGGCGGTGGTGGTGGCGGTGGCATGGGTGGTGGCGGTGGTGCGGGTGGCGCCGGTGGCGGCGGCATAGGTGGTGGCGGAGGCGCACCCGGTGGCG
>ORMF010211373.1_pt1 | contig 10644 bp, 6 predicted proteins | sample 1779871 | NCBI WGS metagenome assembly ORMF01 (sample SAMEA104232316, study PRJEB22302) | groundwater metagenome | biome: forest; feature: aquifer; material: groundwater | place: USA | collected 2011-08-07 | depth 5.4 m
ATGTCCACCATGATTGACAAGACTCTCGAATTTTCCATGCGCCAGCCGGGATTTGTTGTGCTGGCCGCGATCGTCCTAGTTGGCGCCGGTCTCTGGTCGGCATTGCACTTACCCATCGATGCTGTGCCTGACATTACGGCGCCGCAAGTTCAAGTGAACAGCGAAATTCCGGCGCTCGCCGCCGAAGAATCGGAAAAACTCGTTACCCAGCCGATCGAAATTGCGTTGGCCGGTCTGCCGGGGGTGGACGAAATGCGTTCGCTGACAAAATTTGGCCTGTCGCAGGTGACGATCCAGTTTAAGGATGGGACTGACATCTACCGCGCGCGCCAGCTCGTTGCCGAGCGCCTTCAAGGTGTGTTGGAACGATTGCCCGCGGGTGTCCTGCCCAAACTCGCGCCGATCAGCACGGGCCTTGGGGAAATCCTCTACTACAGCGTCAACTACCGTGCCGACGCGAAGAACAAACCTTCGACGGAATTAGAGCAGCTGATCGAGTTGAGCGAGATCCAGGTATATGTCATCAAGCCGCTGCTCCGCACCGTGCCGGGCGTCGCTGAAATTAACGAGAGCGGCGGCTACGAAAAGCAATTCGTCGTCCAGCCCAAACCCGACTCCCTTGCCGCAGTGGGCATGACATTCGGTGAATTGGCCGACCTGGTCGGGCAGAACGTCGAAAATGCCGGCGGCGGCATCATCAACCGCGGCGCTGAGCAACTCACCATCCGCGCCGTGAGTCGCGTGAACAATGGGGCGGACATTGCCAACCTGCCGATCAAATTCGGCGTCGGCGTCGGGCCGCTGCTGGTCAAAGACGTAGCCGAAGTTAAGACCGGGACCAAATTCCGCACCGGCGCGGCTACACTCGACGGCCACGAGGCGGTCATCGGCACGATCATGATGCTCGCCGGCGAGAACAGCCGCGACGTCGCCGAGCGCGTCAAGGCGCGCCTCGGCGAAATTCAGAGCAAGCTGCCCGAAGGCGTCGAGATTCAGATACAATACGACCGCTCTGAGCTTATCGATCGCACCGTCGCCACGGTCAAGGCAAACCTATTCGAAGGCGCAGTGCTCGTGGTGGCCGTGCTGCTCGTCTTATTGGGCAACTGGCGCGCGGCGCTCATCGTCGCCGCGGCGATCCCGCTTTCGTTTCTTATTGCTCTGACCGGAATGGCGCGCTTCGGCATCTCGGGAAATCTAATGAGTCTCGGCGCGGTGGACTTCGGCCTGATCATCGACGGCGCGGTCGTCATCGTGGAGAACATCGTCCGCCGGCTCGGCCAGCGCCAACACGAGCTTGGACGCGCGCTGACGATCGAAGAACGAGCTCATACCGTGCTCAGCGCGGCAAAACAGGTCGGCAATCCGATGTTCTTCGGCGTCCTCATCATTACGGTTGTTTATATCCCTATTCTTGCGTTGACGGGTATTGAGGGAAAAATGTTTCATCCGATGGCGCTCACCGTCATGCTCGCGCTCACCGGCGCGTTGCTGCTAGCGCTCACACTGATGCCAGTTCTGTGCTCGTACGTGCTGCGCGGTAAAATCCGGGAAGGCGATAATATAGTTATCCGCTTCGTCAAACGGCTCTACCAACCGACGCTGGGCTTTTCTCTGCGGTTTCGTTGGCTCGTGATCTTTGGCGCGATCGTGTTGTTCGCCGGCTCAGTGTGGCTGTTCAACCGCCTTGGCGCGGAGTTCGTGCCAAAACTCGACGAAGGCTCGATTACCGCCATGCTCTATAAACCCGTCGGTATGAGCATCGAGGAATCCCTAAGGACCGACATCGAAGTCGAGAACCGGCTGTTAAAGGAATTTGCCGAAGTCACTCGTGTCTTCACCCGCATCGGCACCAGCGAAATCGCCACCGATCCGATGCCGCCCAACGAAAGCGACGTCTACATCTTCTATAAACCACTTGACGAGTGGCCGAAAACACCCGGCCGGCCGATGAACAAGGCGGAGCTGCGCGAGCAGATTGAAGCGATGCTCAAGAAAATCAACCCGGATTACAGCATTCTCTTTGCCCAGCCCATCGAGATGCGTTTCAACGAAATGCTCGAAGGCACCAAAGCCGAGTTGTCGGTGAAGATTTTTGGCGATGACTACGACATGCTTGAAAAACTCGCGGAACAGATTAAGGGCATTATGGAAAAGACGCCCGGCGTGGCGCAGGTCGAATTTGAGACCGAGGGACGGACGCCGCAATTGCAGATTCAGATCAACCGTGACGCGCTAAAGCGTTACAGTCTCCAGGCCGCGGAAGCAAACAAGGCCATCAGTATCGCCCTGGCCGGACAGGAGGTCGGCGTTATCGTCGACGGCAACCGCAGGCACGACATCGTGGTGCGGATGCCCGAACATCTGCGCGCCGACGACGAGCAAATCAAGAAACTGCCGGTGCGCGTCGGCCAGAACGGTCTCATCCCGCTGGGAAAGCTTGTCGAGTTCAAGACGCTCAAAGCGGTCGAGCCGATCCGCCGCGATGACGGTCAGCGGCGCGCCGCGCTCATGGTGAACCTCAAAGTACGCGACGTGGAAGGTTTCGTCCGCGCCGCCGAGCGGCGCATCAAAGAGCAAGTCAAACTGCCGGAGAACTATTTCATCGAGTTCGGCGGGCAGTTTAAAAATCTCCAAGAAGCCCGCACCCGCCTTGCTGTCGTAGTTCCCTCGGCGTTGGCGCTTATCTTTGTCCTCATCTTTTTTGCCTTCGGCAGCTTGCGGCAGGCCTTACTGGTCTACTCCGGCATTCCTCTGGCTCTTACCGGTGGCATCCTCGCGCTCTGGTTGCGCAGCATGCCGTTCAGCATTACAGCCGCGGTTGGTTTCATCGCGCTGAGCGGTGTGGCCGTTCTGAACGGCCTGGTGATGATCAGCTACTTCAATGAACTCCGTGAGGAGGGCAAATCCATCCGCGACTCGGTCATCGATGGGTCACTCACGCGCCTCCGTCCAGTGTTGATGACCGCTTTGGTGGCCAGCCTCGGCTTTGTGCCGATGGCGATAGCCATGGGCGCGGGAGCAGAAGTACAACGTCCACTGGCGACCGTCGTCATCGGCGGCATCCTTAGCTCCACTTTCCTGACGTTGGTCTTGCTGCCGGTGCTTTACGAGTGGGTTGAACGGAGAGCCGCCGCCAGACTCTCCGGCGATGAAACCCCATGACCTGGTTGATTCAAAGTCGTATGAGTACGATATCGCGTTGCCGAGTATTGTGATTTTCGTATGGACGATGTCAGCCCTTCTCACTCCCATAGTGAGCCAGATCATAGCCATCATGATCACACGCACGGTACGATAGACTTGGGTCTCCTCACCACAGAGCGTGGTCTTTGGGCGGTCAAATGGTCGCTCATCGTTCTGGCGGCCACCGCCATATTTCAAGTTATCGTGGTGGTCTTTTCTGGAAGTATCGCGCTCCTTGCCGACACGATCCACAACATCGCCGATGCAGCGACGGCCATTCCGTTGTGGATTGCATTTGCCCTGGCGCGTCGACAGCCTTCCCGTCGCTTCACTTACGGTTACGGCCGTGTGGAAGACGTAGCAGGGGTCGTGATCGTCCTGACCATCTTGTTCAGCGCGCTTCTAGCGGGCTACGAATCGATCCACCGTCTACGTAATCCGCAACCCATTGACCATTTGTGGGCGGTAGTGTTGGCGGCGATTATTGGGTTTGCCGGTAACGAGGCGGTGGCGATCTTGCGCATCCGGGTAGGTAAGCAGATCAACAGCGCCGCGCTCGTGGCCGACGGGTACCATGCGCGCTTGGATGGTCTAACCAGCTTGGCGGTTTTGTTCAGCGCGGTCGGAGTGTGGCTCGGTTATCCGCTGACAGACGCGATCATCGGCCTGGTCATCACAGTCGCCATACTGCCCATAGTTTGGCAGTCGGGGAAAGCCGTTTTTACGCGCTTGCTAGACGGCGTCGATCCCAAAGTGACCGATGAAATTACGCACGCGCTAAGCCATACCCCAGGCGTGCGAGAGGTGGCCGACGTGCGGTTGCGTTGGTCGGGCCATCGCCTTCACGCTGAGATCAATCTCGCTGTGAGTCCAAAATTATCGGTTGCCGAAGGACACGCGATCGCTGTGGAAGCGAGGCATCAGTTGATGCACAGCCTGCCTTATCTTTCGAACGCAACAATCCACGTCGATCCGGAGCATCTGTCCGGTGAAAAACATCATGGCTTCACAGAGCACACGCACAGCAATTTGGCCAATCATTCCCATCGATAGACCACTCGCACTGAGTCGACGGGATGCAAGTCGGAAAACGAGCCGCATGATTTCGCACTCTGAATGCTTTTGACCGCCGTCCTCCACTTGCTAACGAGTGTCGAACCTCTAGCACGTATGCGACAACTCTGTGCTCAAGGCTGCTTTGTCCGCGGTTAGCCGCGAGGTAACGCTGTCGGCGCCGTCGTGTGATCACTTTCAACACCCAGAGAGCTGACCAACACTTTGTCGATCCGTTTGCCGTCCATATCAACGATCTCGAAGCGCAAGCCGCGCCATTCGAACGATTCGGCCACCGACGGTACTTGGCCCATCTGAGTAAAAACAAAACCGCCCAGAGTTTGATACGCGTCGCGCTTTTCACCCGGGATGGCTTCGACGTGAAAGATCTCTTTGAATTCATCGACGCTCAACATGCCGTCAAGCAGCCACGAGCCGTCGTGACGCCTGACCGCTTTCGAATCGGCGGGCTTTTCACCGACCGGGATATCGCCGGCGATCGCTTCGAGTATATCGTGGTGCGTGAGTAGACCCTCGATACCGCCGTATTCGTCGACCACCAGCGCGATGTGTTTGTTCGACTTTTTGAACGATTCCAACAATTCCAAAGCCGAAATCGTCCGCGGCACGAACAGCGGATCCTGCATCAATGTGTTGAGATCAATGGGTTGATTTGCGAGCGTGAGCGCCAGCATATCCTTCGCTTGCACAATCCCCGTGACCTTATCGAGACTGCCGGCTGCCACGGGAAAGCGCGAGCGGCCGCTCGCGCTGATCTTGGCGCGGATTTGTTCCATGCTGTTTTCCAGGTCGAGCCAGGCGATCTGCGTGCGCGGCGTCATCAACGATCTGGCGCTCGTGTCACCCAGACGGAGCACCGCTTCAACCATATGTTCCGCTTTCTCCTCGAAAACACCGGCCTCAGTTCCTTGCTGCACCAGTGTCGTGATTTCTTCTTCCGTCACCGGTGGCTCGTCAGATTGCGCCTTACCGAACAGCCGGCAGATAATCTCGGTCGAAGCGCTCAACAAATGCACCATCGGCGCAGACAGGCGTGCGAACAAACGTAGCGGCAGCGCGACCCAGGTTGCGATCGTTTCCGGATGGCGCAGGGCGAGACGCTTCGGTACCAGCTCGCCGATCACCAGCGAAAAAAAAGTAATGATCAGTACCACCAAACCAAGACCGAATTGCTGGTGATAGTCGCCGACGAGTGGCAGGGATTGCAGATAACCCGCCATCCACTCCGCGACGCCGCGCCCCGCGAACACACCGGCAAGGATGCCGATCAGCGTGATGCCGATCTGCACCGAAGAAAGAAAACGATTGGGCGATTGCGCTAGCTCCAATGCCACCTTGGCGCGTGAATTTCCATTTTTAACCCAATCCTGCAGCCGCGACTTACGCGCCGTGATCACGGCCATCTCCGACATGGCGAAAATGCCATTGCCAAAGATCAACAGAACAATGATTAGAATTTCAAGTCCGATAGACATTCGTTTGGCTCCTTCAGCGACCGCTGACGCCGTAGCCGCTTCGGTGAAATTCTATCGCACTGCTAGCGGTAAACAAGCATAAAGCGCGGGATTGCGAATGGTCCGCCACTGGGCAGTTAGATTTCGCCGCTCGCATGTGGCATAAACCAGTGATTCTTTTCGGCATATGAACGAAGTCCTTCTCACTTTGGCCGTCGGCGCCGCCGCCGCGCTTTATTCCTCAGTTGGGCACGGCGGCGCCTCGGCGTACATCGCGCTGTTAACCCTCGCCGGCAAACTGCGACCCGAAGTCGCCGCGACGATTCTTCTAATGAACATCCTTGTATCAAGCCAGGCTTGGCTGCGCTTTCGCCAGCGCGGCTATTTCGACGCGCCTCTCGCGGGAACTTTACTGCTATTCTCGGCACCCGCAGCCTTTGTCGGCGGAATGATCGCGGCCTCAGCCCATGTCTTTACTTTCCTCGTCGGCTGCGCGCTACTGCTCGCCGCCCTGCGTCTCATTCTTCCCGATCCGCGAGCACATGAGCCGCAAAGGCCGAAGGGGGCCGCACTCTGGACAACGTCGGCGATTATTGGGATCGGTCTTGGCCTTCTCGCCGGTTTCACCGGCGTCGGCGGTGGTATTTATCTTTCTCCCTTGTTGATCCTACTAGGCTGGAAAGACGCGAAGGGAAGCGCGGGGATTTCCGCGGCCTTCATCGCCGTGAACTCCTTCACCGGCCTTCTGGGCCGTTTCGTCCGCGGGGACGGAATTGATCCATCTTTGGTGCCGCTCGTGGTCGCCGCGCTGATCGGCGGCTTTATCGGTTCTTGGTGGGGCGCCAAGCACGCCACGCCGGTAATGATCCGAAGGCTGCTCGGCGTGGCGCTCGCCATCGCCGGCATGAAACTGCTCTTCCCGTGAGCCCGGCTTGAAAAGGACGGCATTTTGCGAGGGGAGGCGGCTTTGTTGCCGCCTCCCCTCGGACAGAGGTATTACAGACCGTCTACGTTATGGCATTGGCCGCAGGCGTTGGTGTAAGGAATCGGCATCGCCCTTGCGGGGTCGACGCCTTTCACGGCAACGTTGTCTTTTCGGGGGACATCGAAGATGTGCGAGGTAATGTCGTTCATCCAATAGTTCTTGCCGTCTTTCCGCGCGAGCCCCTTTCCAAAACCCGCGCCGGTGAGCATTGTTTTCGCGTTGTGGCAGTCGACGCAGCGTATCTCTGTATGGCCCATTCCGACCTTGGCGGCGGTATGAGCCGTAATATTGGCCGTGCCAGTGTGGCAGCTTGTGCAAAGGGTGTTCTTCGCGTCCGTCGCCTCCGCCTTCAACTGATGCTTGACGTCCTTGATTCCGTGGGGATCATGGCAGTCCGTACATATCATGATCTGGCTGCCGTTTCGGTACTTCTTTGATTTGATAAAATCGCTGCCCTGCTGGTGGTGGGATCTGGAGTGGAGTTTGTCGGGCCAGAAATCCGCCTGGGCCGCATCCTCCCTCGTTGTAAAATTCACCAGGAAGTCGTTCCTGCTCGTGCCGGGAAGCATCATCTTGTTGTCTTTGCTCACCGGCTGGTCGTTTTTCAGATTGCCCTGCGGCCTGGAGTGACATTGCTCGCAGATGACCGAGGCCCGTTCCGGTGGCAGCTTGCGGGGGCTCACGATCGTGGACGCCTTTTTTGCCTTGGGGGCCTTTACGTGCTCCGACCCGGGTCCGTGGCAGACCTCGCACCCTATGTTAAGTTCGTTGGGGATCCCGTCGCCGTCGATGTCCGCCTCACCATTAGGATCGTTTACTGCGCCTGCGACGAAGTCGCCCGCAACAGTGGGAGTAAGACTGTATCCGGTATAGTGGCACGAGGCGCATTCTATCTCGAAGGACTTTTTCTTCGGCGGATCCGTCAGCTTCTTCGTCCCTTCGTCAAATAGCCAGTCTGCATGGTAGTCCCTCCAGGGGTTTCTTGTCCTATCGGCATAACTCTCATTACCCATGGTGTTAAACTGGACGAAGGGGTAGAGATACTGTCCAGACCGGTAAAGGTATCTCTGCTTGTAAAGGCCTCCGCCATAGCTCATTTCGACTGTGTATGTTCTCGGCGCGTCCGATGGATCCTTCGTATTTTCCGTCTTGAATTTCAGCTTGCCGTCCGCGTCTTTGAAGAAGGTGGCGGCAAAGCTCACGGAGGCGGCGTCCTTAGGCATTTTTTCGGAGATGAGGTATTGATCGAATCCCCTCGTCTTGTCAAAGCCGGAAAAATAAAACTTCGTCCCAGCCATGAGCTTGTTTAGACCCTCATCGAAATTGGGGAAGCGTGAATAGTCCTGGAGTTTGTTCTGCTTCCCGATGACCTTGATACCGAGTCCGTGGAGGGTCTTCTTTTGGGCGCCGTAAGCGGCATGGCAGGTGAGGCACTGGGACGTGCCCACATAGACCGCATTATCGGGGGTGTTTCCCGAGAGAAGTATCTTTATGGTTTTCCCTTTAAGCTCCGTGGTCGATATCGCCTTGTTCGACTTGTCTCCGCCGGGAAGATAGGTCTTGTCGGAAGGCGCGACATAAATGAAGTATTTTCCAGCAGCGATGCCGGGGATTGTGAAATTTCCCTTCTTGTCGGTGGAAGCCTTGTGGTACTTGTCGATGTTTGCCGCGAGGCTGTCTTCAAGCGGTTCGTCGTTGGGAGAATTCTGCCTTACTTCGAGCGAGGTCTTCGCCAGCGCCGCGACATCGTTTGAGGGGATTAGATAGACGATGGCCTTCTCAATCATCTGGCCGGAAATATCCTGAACCGTCCCCCTGATAACGTTGCCGCCGTTCTTCTTTTCTGCTCCGTCAGTGCCGTAAACGACAAGAATCAATGCGCAGAGAGCAATAAACAATACTGAGACGATCCTTCGTTTCATAGTTCTTTCCTCTATACCGGATACCGGCACGCACTGGTCGGAGCAATTTCTATACCGCTGGCGTGCTATGGATTTCCTCGAATCGTAACAGCAATTAACTCTTTGCTTCCACTAAGTTTTTTGGCCGTCTAAAAGTTGGCGGAAGACGCCGTCCTGTCCAGAAGTGAGAAAAAGAGACATTTTGTTTTGGCACTTATGATAAGAGATGCCCTCTTTCCGGGATAAAAGACGCCATTCCCCCTTGACAGACAATCCAAGTGCTTATATATCGGTTTTCGATAACGAAAATCAAGAGTCCCATGAAAAGAGTGGAGCACGACAAGGGTGAGCAGGACTTATATGGAGGTTTGATCCGCCTGCACATTCTTCACCACGCCTCCAATAAACCCGTCTTCGGTCTCTGGTTCATCGAGGAATTGGCCCGCCATGGCTACAAACTCAGTCCCGGCACTCTCTACCCATTGCTTCACGGACTTGAGCGGAGGGGCTACCTCCGATCAAAAGACGAACGCCTGGGAAACCGCTCGCGGCGAGTGTATCGGGCGACACCGTTGGGACGCAAGGTTTTGGCGGCTGCCAGAGAAAAAGTCAGGGAGCTTTTCGGCGAATTGTTAGAGGAAGAATGAAATTTCAGCGCCATGAATGAAACCCGTAAAACTATTGCTAATGAACTCATGCGCGATCCCAAACAAGGGTCTTTTCTTGAAGTTCTTTGGGTCTCCACGCGATTGGGACTGACCTCCTTTGGCGGCCCGATCGCCCATCTTGGCTACTTTCACGAGGAGTACGTCAAGCGCAAAAAGTGGGTTGACGAACAAAGCTATGCGGACCTCGTAGCCCTTTGTCAGTTTTTACCCGGCCCGGCCAGCAGTCAGGTCGGCATCGCGATCGGCATTGCCCGCGCACGTCTTCTCGGAGGAATTGCCGCTTGGATCGGTTTTACTCTGCCGTCGGCGCTTGCGCTCATCGCTTTTGCGTTCGGAATCGGGGCTTTTGCGAGGGCTGCCGATTCAGGATGGTTGCATGGTCTGAAAGTTGTCGCCGTAGCAGTCGTGGCCCAAGCGGTATGGGGAATGGCTCGTTCTCTCTGTCCCGATCGTGAACGCGCGACGATCGCTATTCTTGCTTCAATCGTCACGCTGGCCTGGCCAACTGCGATTGGGCAACTTCTATCCATCGCCATTGCCGGTGTTGTTGGCTTGATGATCTTTCCGGGAACAGCTTCTTCTTCACTCTCACACATGCGGTTTCCAGTTGGAAAAAAGACGGGAGTAGCCGCTTGGATCATCTTCTTTGCCCTTCTCATCGGGTTACCGCTCGTGAGACAGCTCGCGCCCAGCCATGCGCTGGAGGTCTTTGATAGTTTTTTCCGCGTCGGCTCCTTAGTTTTCGGTGGGGGCCATGTGGTTCTGCCGCTGCTTCAAACCGAGGTGGTTGGGCCAGGTTGGATCACAAACGAGCAGTTCGTCGCAGGCTATGGAGCTACTCAGGCAGTGCCTGGGCCGCTTTTTACTTTCTCGGCTTACCTTGGCGCGGTGATGGGCCCCGAACCCAACGGCTGGACGGGAGCGTTGCTCGCTCTGGTAGCGATCTTTCTTCCTTCTTTTCTCCTAATCGTGGGCGCGCTTCCTTTTTGGGATATTCTTCGTTCGGTGCCGGTCTTCCAGTCCGCTCTGAAAGGTATCAACGCTGCCGTGGTCGGATTGCTGCTGACTGCTTTGTACAAGCCGGTGTGGACCAGCGCGATTTTTTCGCCGGCAGACTTCGGGCTTGGACTAATCGCCTTCAGCCTGTTGATGTTTTGGAAATGTCCCCCTTGGCTGGTGGTTGTGCTGACCGCATTGGGAGGGGAAGCCATAGCCCGCGTATAGGAGGAGAAAAATTATGCCTAACATCCCGGTACATCAACGTGGTTATGCGCACCCTGAGCTGCTCGCCGAAACGGATTGGCTTTTGGGGGACTTTGGGGAACCCCACGCCCCCATCGTTGGCGCGCGGCCCCCGCCAAAGGAAGACCGCGGCG
>ORMF010702212.1_pt1 | contig 10643 bp, 7 predicted proteins | sample 1779871 | NCBI WGS metagenome assembly ORMF01 (sample SAMEA104232316, study PRJEB22302) | groundwater metagenome | biome: forest; feature: aquifer; material: groundwater | place: USA | collected 2011-08-07 | depth 5.4 m
CGGCGACGTGAGCGCGAGCAGGCTCGTTCCCAAGTTGGAAAAGTGGCTGGCCAATTGGCAAAAAAATCATGTCAAAGAAGTTTGGCCGCGCGCTCCGGTGCCCGCCGCGGCGCGCCAGATTTTTCTCGTCGACCGGCCCGGCTCGGTGCAAGCAACCGTGGCGCTCGGCAATATCGCCATCGACCGGCGCAGTCCGGATTACCTGCCGATGGTCGTGATGAATCATGTGATCGGCGGCGGAGCTTCGGGCCGGCTGTTTCTGAATCTCCGGGAGGAGAAGGGCTACACTTACGGCGTTTACAGTAACTTTTCTGCGCTGCGCTATCCTGGACCCTGGCAAGCTGGCGGCAACATGCGCACGGAAGTTACGGCCGGCGCGCTGGTGGAATTTTTCAACGAGATCCGGCGCATTCGCGAGGAAAAAGTTCCCACGGCTGAATTGGCGGCGGGCAAGCGGGCGATTGCCGCCAGGTTCGCGCTGTCTCTGGAACAGCCGGCGGCGATTCTCGGTCTGGCGATGGCGCGCAAGCGGTATGACCTGGCCGCCGACTATTGGGATAATTATCCGGCGAGAATCATGGCGGTGAGCGCCGATGAGGTGCAGCGGGTGGCGCGCAAGTATCTTGATCCGGATGCCATGCAGTTGGTCGCCGTCGGCGACGCGAGCAAGCTTAAAGGCGTCTTGGCGCAATACGGCGCCGTCGAAGTCTACGACGAGGCGGGGCGCCCTGTCCGCGCTGGAACTCAACCCAACTAAAGAAAGTCTCTGCTGGCTTTACTGTGAAGAGTATTCACCCGAGAGACGCGGAGTTCAGGAGTTCGGATAGGGGGTCGGGAGTCCTGAATTCAAAGACTCCCGACCCCTTTTCCTCACCCTTTTCCTCAAGAAAGGAGAGACCCGCCGGTGGCTGTGGCAGAAAATAATTTAAGACCGAGCGGCGCACTCGTTGGCCTGCGCGTGCTCGACCTTACAGGACGCAAGGGCGGCTATTGCGGTCACCTGCTCGCCAACCTCGGTGCCAACGTGATTCTCATCGAGGCGCCGGGCGGAGATGCCCTGCGGCGCGGGGGACCGTTCAAAGATGACCGGCCCCATGCCGAAGCGAGTCTTTCCTTTGCCGCTTATCACACTAACAAGCACGGCATCGTTGTCGACCTGGAAACCGAACCGGGACGCCACACACTGCGCGACCTCGCGCGCCATGCCGACGTGCTGATCGAAGACAGGCCCGTCGGTTTTCTTGACAGCATCGGCTTGGGTTACGAGTCTCTCAAAGCGCTCAATCCCGCGCTGGTGATGACTTCGATCACGGGCTTCGGCCTCGCCGGTCCCTACCGAGATTTCAAGGCGCCCAACATCGTTGCCTTCGCCATGAGCGGCTTGATGAATCTCTGCGGCCATCCGGGGCGCGCGCCGCTCGTGGGTCCTTGCGATGTTGCCTACCACTTGGGTTCCGTGCACGCCGCCTTCGGCACGCTCGTCGCGCTTTTTAACCGGCGCGAAACCGGCCGCGGCGAGCATGTCGATGTTTCGCTGCAAGACGTTCTCGCCGCCGATCCCTTTCTGCGCATCATCACGCGTTACAGCGTGACCGGCGAAATTCTCGAGCGCACCGGCCATAGCCAGGCGACGACCGTCGCCGAGACGTATAAATGCTCAGACGGCTACGCGCGCATCTTTTGCAACCAGCCGGATCACTGGAAGCGGCTGGTCGCGTGGCTCGGCAATCCGCCCGAGCTTATGGATCCGAAGTACGAGAACGTGCAAAATCGCTTTCCCTTGCGGCCGGTGCTCGACCGGGTCATCGAGGCGCGCACGTCCGAGTATACGACAATGGGATTCTTCGAAGAATTCCAGGCGGCGCGTTTGGCGGCTTCGCCGATCAACTCGCCCAGCTCATTTCTAGCCGACGCGCAGACGCAGCATCGGCAATTTCTCGTCGAAGTCGATCACGCTCATCTGGGCCGGCACCGCTTTCCCGGCGATCCTTACAAGTTTACCGAGAGCCCTTGCAGCATCGCGCGGGGCGCGCCGTTATTGGGCGAGCACCAAGGCATGATCGCGGAAGATTTTTCGCGCCCGTCACCGTGGTTGACAGAAATTACCAAGCACCCGGGCCAAACCGCTGCGCTGCCCTTTGCCGGCGTGCGCGTCATCAGCTTTCCCACCGGCATCGTCGGACCGGCGTTGGCCGGACTGCTCGCCGAGCATGGCGCCGAGGTGATTTCCATCGAAGCGAGCAGAGGATTGCGCAGCCCGCAGCGGGGACAACGATTTCAGGTCGCCTCGGATCTTGAAGCCAACCGCAACAAAAAGCGCGTGGCGATCAACATGAAACACCCCGAAGGTCTGGCGCTCGCCAAGCGGTTGATCGCCGTCTCCGACGTGGTGGCGGAAAATTATAGCGCGCGGGTCATGGCGAGCTGGGGCCTCGACTATCCGCGCATGCGCGAGGTGCGCGGCGATATCGTCATGGCGAGCCTGCAAGCCTTCGGTCAGACCGGGCCGCGGCGCGATTTCGTCAGCTTCGGACCGATCCTCATGGCCTTCTCCGGCATGACTTATCTCTGGCGCGACCCGGAGGTCGCAAAACCCGGCGCCGCTTGCCAGACCGCTTTTCCCGACTATATCGCGCCGTCCTACGGCGCACTGGCGATTCTCGCCGCGCTCCACTACCGCGCGCGCACGGGCAAAGGACAATATATCGACATCTCCCAGGCGGAAACCGCGGCGGCGATGCTGGGCCCGGCCTACTTGGAGTACTTGATCAATGGCCGCGAGCCGGAGCCGCAAGGAAATTTCAGTCCCGTCGCTGCGCCGCATGGCTGTTACCGCTGCAAAGGCGACGATCGCTGGTGCGTCGTCGCGGTGGAAACGCAGGAGGAATGGACGCGCTTCTGCGAGATCGCCGGTCACCGGGAGTGGGCGGCGGATCCGCGCTTCGCCAATCCCACCGCGCGCGTGGCGAACCGAAAAGAATTGGATGATCTGGTCGAGTCCTGGACGACGCAGCGCACGCCGCACCAGGCGATGATGACCTTGCAGCGCGACGGCATCGCCGCCGGAGTCGTGCAGACGGCGGAAGATCTCTACCGCGACCCGCATCTGCGCGAGCGTGGCTTTGCCCGCGACGTCTTTCGCCCCCAGGTGGGCTGGGTGACGAGCGTCGGGCCATCGGCGCGGCTCACTGAATCGGGTTTCACGCCGAAGGACGCAGCGCATTCCGCGGGGGAGGACAACGAAACCGTATTCGGCGAGCTGTTGGGGCTGTCAATGGCACAGATCAAAGAATTGGCGGAACGGGAAGTGCTAAGGTGACAAGGGACGCTGCATATAGTTTCGTTCTGGGCGGCAAAGATGCGCTCTACGGATCCTCAGTCGAAAAGGCGATCCGTAAAGCGGAACGACACCTGGCCAAAATCGATGCTGTGATGAAGCGATTGATCGCCCGTCACGGTCATTGCCCACTGGCTGAGCGAGAATTCCAACCGTTTCACATGCTGGCGAATTCGATCATCAGCCAGCAGCTTTCCAGTAAGGCCGCCGCGACGATCAAAAAGCGAGTCGGAGAGATTGTTGGAGTGCCGTTCCATACGGAGAGGGTTCTTTCGGTATCGACTGAGAAATTGCGCGGCGCTGGTTTGTCTCAAGCCAAAACCCGCTATATCCGCGAGCTCGCCGCGCATGTAAGCGATGGCCGTTTGGCGTTCGAAGAAATGATCTCACTCGACGACGAATCTGTTATTGAAAAACTTGTCGAAGTCCCCGGCATCGGCCGGTGGACCGCAGAAATGTTTCTGCTCTTCGGCCTCAAACGGCTGGACGTGCTCGCCGTCGGTGACGCAGGCTTGCAACGCGCAGCGCGAGTGCTGTACGGGAAAAAGCGGCAATCAAAGACTCTGCTGCCGCGCGTCGCCGAAGCGTGGCGGCCGTATAGATCGGTCGCTTCGTGGTATTTGTGGAGATCGCTGGAAAGCGGCTAATGCGAGATTAAGTGGATTTGCGATGAGCGGTGCCACAATGAGATTGGCGCTCCTGATTACAGGATTGGTATTCCTTTCGGAATTGTCCTGACGCCCTGGGATCAAAATCTCTTCCCAGTATTTGGACCCGTGGCCACCGCTCAAGAGGATTCTTGGCAACTGGACCGCGTGAAGTCAAGGCCAGGTCTCCGCCCTCGGCTGTTGTGGCTTCACGTAAGCGCGCTCGATCGTTTCTAGCGCCTGGCGGTAGTCATGACAGTGGCAGCCTCGGTTCCACTGCTTGTTGAAGACAAGTTTGGCGTTGGACAGCCACCATTCGGCAGAAAATTTGTCTTTCGTGAGCTGCCAGTGGTGGCCTTGGTTGGTAATACGGAGGTTGAAGTCGTGTTTGCGGCGCTATTCACAAACCTGTGCCTCGTAGCAGCAAGTTGCTGCGGAGTCGCCGCTTTGGGCTGTCGAAGACAGAAGAAACCGGCCGTAGGGGGGCAGTTGTTGTGTTTTCGATGGCCCAAGCCCCAAGAGTAAATTTCTATCAATTATCGCAGCGGCTTCACCAATTGCCCATCCCCTGGTTTCCCGGTGATCTTGCCGTCCTGCATCACTGTCTTGCCCCGCAGGATCGTGCGGATCGGCACGCCCTTTACTTTGCGGCCATGATAGGGCGTCCAGCCGACTCTGGTGTAGGTGGTCTCGTTGCTGATCACCGCTTCTTTGTTCATGTCGATGATGACGAGATCGGCGTCGGAGCCGGGCTGGATGACGCCCTTGCGCGGATACACGTTGAATATCTTCGCCGCGTTGTAGGAAGAGATTCGGACCAAGGTATCGAGGGATAGCTTCCCTTGATTCACCGCGTCGAGAAACAGACTCAGATAGTCTTGAATCTGCGGCTCGCCTCCGGGGCAGCTCCACATATCTTTCCAGCCCTTTTCTTTTTCGTCTTTGGTGTGCGGCGCGTGGTCCGTGCCGATCACGTCGATGGTGCCGTCGTTGATCGCTTGCCAGAGCGCGTCCACATGGGCCGGCGGCACCCAGAAACCCAGGCAATAGGGACCCAGCTTCTCGACGTTTTCCCAGGTGCCCAAGAACATCGCCCAGGGGTTGACCTCGCAACTGCATGGCCGGCCCTCATTCTTGGCGCGGCGCAGCATCGCAAGCCCTTCAGGGGTGCTCATGTGCAGAACATGCAGCTTGGCGCCGAGCGCTTTTTGCATGCGAAACAACGTGCTCATGGCGGTGTCCCAGATGATGCCGTCGAACTCCCGGTAAGCCTTGGCATAGGCCTGAGGGCTGCGATCCTCGCGCTTCCAATAGCGTCCTTCAATCTCGTCCATCAGATCCTGATCGTGCGGATGGACCATCAACGGCAGCCCCGTTTGCCCGACGGTCTCGAAGCACTTGAAAAGCTCGCCGTTGTTGTTGATGCCGATGCCCGGCATATGGGGATAATCGCGCCCGGTGTCCTTGACCATGAAAATCTTAAAGGCCAACGGCCCTTCCTTGGCGAGGCCGGGGATCTCTTCGGGCACGGTGCCGGACGGATTGTGATTAAAGTCAACGATGGCGTTTTTCTTGTGGTGCTCGATCAAGGCGCGGTAACGCTCGACGGTGGTCGTCGGCGGATTGACGTTGGGCATGCCGATGGAAAAAGTAACGCCGCCGGCAGCCGCGGCCATCGTCGCCGTGGTGATGTCTTCCTTATGGGTAAAACCTGGATCGCGGTGATGCGTGTGCGTATCGATCAGGCCGGGAATGACCTTCTTTCCTTTGGCGTCGATCACGGTGTCAGCCGAATCCGGCAAAACCGGCGCCTTGCCGAGCGCGACGATCTTGCCGCCGTTTACCGCGATGTCGGTTTCGACGAATCCACCCGGGGTCCAGACTTCGCCGTTCTTAACCAGCAACTCTAGTTTCGCCATGGCCTAATGTTTCTCCTTCTCCTTGTGTTTAATAAAGATTTATATGACCGGCAAATAGCCCTGTCAACTCTACTTGACTCAACTGGAGAAATTTGAAACTATTGCCTCCGCTCTCGTCTAAGACACAGAAGGTTACCAAAAAAAGGAGGGACGATCACATGTTAAGGAAAGCATACCTCTTTGCGGCGTTTTTCGCGCTGGCTCTGTTGAGCGCGGTTCCGGCAAACAGCCAGAGCGCCAAAATGATCGAGGCGGGAAAAAAGGAAGGCAAAGCCGTCGTCTATGGCTCACTGGAGTCCGACTCGGCCGAAACGATCTTCAACGCGTTTAAGAAAAAAACCGGCATCGAGGTGGAATACTGGCGCGCCTCGGCGACCAAAGTGATGGACCGCGCTCTGGGCGAATATCGAGCCGGAAAACCGCTTTTCGATATCATTTTAACCAACGATAACCCGATGCAGATCATGTTCAAAGAGGGAATTTTCGCCAAGTATGATTCGCCGACGGCAAAAGACTTTCCCAAAGATGCCATTGACCCCAATCTGGGGCCCCGCTACCGCAACGTCATCGTCGGCGTGGTTTATAATAAGGATATCATCAAGCCGGCGGATGCGCCTAAGTCCTTAGAGGATCTACTCAAACCCCAGTTCCGCGGCAAGATTGTCATGCCTGACCCGACGCAGCACACGACCACGACCCAATGGGTGGCGAGCCTTTGGAAGCTCATGGGCAAAGAAAAAGCCGACAAATACATTCGTGACCTGGCGGCGACGAAGCCTATTCTGGTTGAATCGCTCCTGCCGGCCGCCGAACGAGTGACCACAGGGGAAACGCCCATCGCGATCACCTACATAAAATATGTGTACATCTTCGGCAAGAAGGGAGCCCCGCTGGACTACGTGAGACTGGGCAAGTTCATGGGCGACGGACACTATCTGGCCCTGGATAACAAGGCGCCGCATCCGAATGCCGGCAAAGCCCTTATCGATTTTTTTCTTGACGACGAGAGCATGAACATGATGGCTAAGTTGGGCGAGTTCGTGAACCGCAAAGGCATATATCCGCCGCTGCCGGATGCGGACAAGATCCAATTTGTCGAAATGGTCGACCTCGGCACCAAGGAGTTCAAGGAAAAAAAGGATGAGTATACAAAAATCTTTTTGAAGTAACGACAACACTCGATGTCAATCACCGAAAAGGCGATTGAAGTTGGAGCCGCCCTCCACGCCACGGGGAGCCGAAGCCAAATCGGCCTGTTCCTAAGCCAGCCGATTAGCTGGGTCTTCCTCGTGGTCGGGGGGATCATTGCTTTTCTCAGTCTTTATCCTACCTTCTTCCTGTTCTATGGCAGTCTCACGGACGCGCCGTTAGGCGTGCCCGGCCACTTTACACTGAAGAACTATATCCGCGCCTTCACGGATCCTGCAGCCTATCCACTGCTATTAAACTCATTTATCTTTGGCCTCGGATCTTCGGGATTATCAGTTATTTTTGCGTTAACTCTGGCCTGGATCACGATCAGAACCAACGCTCCCTTCAGGCGACTCTTCGAGCTTACCGCGATCATACCGAATATTTTGCCGCCGATTCTAGTTTCCATCTCCTGGGTCACGTTGCTCAACCCGAGCAACGGGCTGATCAACGCATCGCTGGTGAAAATCTTCGGCCTGGAACAGGGACCTTTCAATATCTACTCGATCACCGGTCTTATTTTCGTCGAATCTTTGATCCTAACGCCGCTGGCCTTTCTAATTATCGCGGCAGCACTCAAGGGAATGGATCCATCCCTGGAGGAATCCGCGAAAACGCTTGGTTCCAACGAATTCAGCGTGGCGCGCCGGATAACCTTCCCGCTGATGCGCCCGGCAATCCTGGCAGCGGCGACTTTGAATTTTGTCCGGGCGGTGGAAAGTTTCGATACACCGGCGATTATTGCCTTGCCGGCACGAATCGAAGTCTTTACGACAAAAATCTGGCGCGAAGCTTTGGGCTCTTTCCCGACCAACCATAATCTCGCCGCCGCCTACGGTGTCGGCATCCTCGCCATCGCTCTCGTCTTTGTTTACCTCTACCGCCGGTTTACCTCCCAGGTGGAGAGTTTTTCCACGGTTACCGGCAAAGGGTTTCGTCCCCATCAAATCGATCTCGGGCCCTGGAAGTATGCGGCCTCGGCTTTCGCTTTTTTGTTGCTGGTGTTGTTGGTGGTCTTGCCGATCTTGGTTTTAACCCTGGTGGCCATTTTGCCCTACTATCACGTCCCCACATGGCAGACTTGGCACAATCTGACCCTTGAAAATTTCCGCTACGTTTGGGCGAACGCGAGAGTACACCGGGCCTTCGCCAACAGTTTGTTCTTGGCACTGGGCGGCGCCACGGTGTGCATGCTGCTCGCTTCGTTCGCCTCCTACATCACGGTCCGTACAAAATTAGCCGGAAGAGGAATTCTAGAAGGACTGGTTTTTATTCCCTGGGCGTTTCCGGGAACGGCACTCGCCCTTGGATTACTGTGGGCCTACGTCGATTTTCCCATCCCGATTTACGCTACGATTTGGATCATTTTGATCGCCTACGTCACTCGCTTCCTGCCCTACGGCATGAGAGCCGTCAGCAGCACCATCATCCAAATCCACAAGGAATTGGAGGAGGCTTCGATTGCCTGCGGCGCCGGCTTCCTGGTGACCTTTCGTCGAGTGTTGATCCCGATGATGCGACCCGGCGTCATGGCAGGGTGGATTATTCTGGTGACGATTTTCATGCGCGAATTCAGTGCGACGCTCTTCCTTTACAGTCCGGGAGCCGAACCGCTGGGACCGCTAATGTACTTTCTCTATCTCGACGGCATGCGCGGACGGGTGGCGGCTATCGGCCTGGTCATATCTTTGATCTCCGTCATTCTAATCGCCTTTGCCCAGCGCTACTCGCGCTGGGAATCAAAATGAAGTCGAGGATCGAGGATGGAGAATCGAGGATGGCGTCGATCCTCAATCTTCGATCCTCTATCCTCGACCAGGAATAAACAAGGGAGTAACAGTGGAAAAACTATTTCTGACCCTTGCCTGCGGCGATTACGACCGCACGCACCCGCTGCAAACCGGGGAGGTTGAGCCGGAGGGAATCAAACTCAATTACATTGCGCTTCAGTCGGAAGAGGCCTTTTGGCGCATGGGCCATCACCGGGAGTTTGACGCCTCGGAAATGTCGCTGTCAAACTACACCACCATGGTGAGTCGGGGAAACCCGCCCTTTGTCGGCGTGCCGGTTTTCCCATCGCGCTATTTCCGGCATTCGTCGATATTCTTTAACGTCGCTTCGGGAATCAAAGAGCCAAAGGATTTAAAGGGGAAAAAAATCGGCACTCCGGAGTACGCCATGACCGCCGCCGTCTGGATTCGCGGCATGCTCAACGACGACTTTGGCGTACGAACCCAAGACATGGAGTGGTTTCTCGGCGGCCAGGAAGATCCCGGCCGCAAGGAGCGGCTGAAGCTTCAACTGCCGCCGGAAATTCGCGTGCAATCGATCCCGGAGGACAAAACCCTCAACGGGATGCTGGAGAGCGGTGAATTGGATGGTTTGATTTCCGCGCGCATCCCGTCTTGCCTTGCCAAAGGCTCTACCAAGGTTCGGCGCCTGTTTCCCAACTACCGGGACGTTGAAATCGACTACTACAAGCGAACAAAAATATTCCCGATCATGCATATCTTGGTGGTCCGCCGCGAAGTTTATGAAAAACACCCATGGGTGGCGCGGAGTCTCTACAAAGCCTTTTGCGAAGCCAAGGACCGCGCTTTTCAGATCATGCATATTTCCAATTCCCACGCCTTTATGATGCCGTGGCTTGCTTGGGAAAGAGAACAGCTCAAGGAACTCTTCGGCCCCGACTGGTGGCCCTACGGCATCGAGCCTAATCGCCACGTGATCGAAACCTTGATCGGCTACATGGGAGAGCAGGGTTTGTTGGCAAAACCGGTGACCGTAGAAGACCTCTTCGCACCGAGCGTGATCGGGGAGTTCAAGCTGTAGGAACTGAGGATCGAAGATGGAGGATCGAGGATAGAAGATCGCATCGCTGTTTCGATCGCCATCCTCCATCCTCGATTCTCAATCCTCGGTTTGCACATGCGCTTGTCTAAAAGGATCAAGGCCTTCGTCAGCGCCGCCCGCGTCGCCCACCTGGCGACCGCGGATAAACATGGACAACCGCACGTCATCCCGATCTGTTTCGTTTTCGATGGTAAGCATTTTTACTCACCGATCGACGAGAAACCGAAACGCGCCGCACCCAGCAAGCTAAAGCGGTTGAAGAACATCGCCGAAAATCCCAACGTCGCCTTGGTCATCGATCATTATGATGAGGACTGGCGAAAGCTGGCTTACGTTCTTATCTTCGGTCGCGCCCGAGTCATCAATCGCGGCATCGCACATCGCCAAGCCGTTCGCCTCTTGCGGCGCAAGTATCCCCAATACCGTCGCATGGCCATCGACCAGCGCCCGCTGATCGTCATCACGACTTTGCGTATCACCGCGTGGGGAAATTTCTGATCCGTCGTGGGTTTTTCTTTTTGTTTATTCCAGATTGGCGGTGAAAAAGTCTTCACCACGAAGGACTCAGCGCGGCTACGTCGCAACCAAAATGAGAAAAGTCGGATTCACCACGAAGGCACGAAGGACACGAAGGTTTTCGTAGGTGCGCATCGCGCACCGGTCGGTCTCGGAATATCTTCCGCAAAGAACGCAAAG
>ORMF010757354.1_pt1 | contig 10643 bp, 4 predicted proteins | sample 1779871 | NCBI WGS metagenome assembly ORMF01 (sample SAMEA104232316, study PRJEB22302) | groundwater metagenome | biome: forest; feature: aquifer; material: groundwater | place: USA | collected 2011-08-07 | depth 5.4 m
GCCGTGTTCGGTTGGTTGGCGCCCCCCTTTTCAAGTTCAGAGCTCGCCTTGTCCAGCTTGCCCGCCTCCCGTAACTGTCTCCACGCGGCCTGTTTCTGCTCGAAGGTGGCCTGTGGAGAGACCAGAATGTCGATCGATCTGGTCAGAACAGACGCATCTGACTTGGCCGCGGCCGATCGGTTGAAGCCGCCTGAGGCCATCTCTGCGTTATGCGCATCATCGGTCGTCTGGCGCGCTTGCCTGGCCACAAGCGGTTTGACGGGTCGCGAGGGCGCGCTGACCGGGATGGCGGCGGGGCGGGCCACCGGCTTGGTGGACACCACCTGCGGGGGAGTCGGTCGGTTCATGTAGGCCGCGGCTCCGATCACCACGCCGCAGCTCACCAGCACCAGCAGAATTCGTTTCATAAAGACCTTTCGGTTTACGGCGCCGCAGCGCCGATGTTGCTAAGCCCCACTTCGGGGCTTCTATCAAACAATGCGCAGTTCGGGGGGAAAAGGGATCACACCCAAAGGGGAAAAGAGCGGACGCTCGGATCCCTGTATCTCTGCGCCCTTGGGTTTAGTTCTTTGGCGGATCCCTTCGCAGTTTTGAGAATAGAACCACTGCCTGATACCTGAGCCGTGAGAAGATCGTTCGCAGTTGTGAGAATGAAGTGTCTATCCGTCTCCGCTCTCTTCCCGCTAGTGAGAGAGTCGCAAGAACGAGAAAGAGACTCTCTGCCACATGGCGTGAACGTCAAAAATAGGGGCTCTTTCGCTAGAACCTGCCATCGGCTGTTCTTCGTGAGGCGCTCGGACAGTCGATCGAGGCTCAACATGAGTGTCTGCATCAGGCAGGAAGTGGAGCTGCAGCCGGACCTTTGGCATGCGTGGTGCTGCAACGGTACCTCGATATCAGCGGACGAAGCCTTGCATGAACTGGTGGCTTAGGTCTGGGGCGAAGAAGATCCGTTCTGGAGTTGGACACGCAGGTGCGATCAGGGTGGAGACGTGGAGGTCTGGAGATCCGCGCCGGATGGGATGGACCAAGGGAGACCATGCACCGCGAACACATAACATTTTACCAACGTTTATGAACCTTAGCGTGACTTTCTTGCCAAACTCGCTCCAATCAACGCAGCGCATCGTGGCTCGGAGCATTCTCTGCCTGATCCTGGTCTGCCCGTGGGAGGGAAACGCCTCCCAGAGCGGTCCCTTTAGCTACGAAGTGACGCAGTCAGCGGTTACAATCACTAAGTATACTGGTCCGATTGGTGCGGTCACGGTGCCCGACACCATCGAAGGGCTTCCTGTCACCGTTATTGGGGAGAGGGCGTTCGCCTTTCTGAACGAACTCACGAGCGTGAGGCTGCCCGGAACCATAACGCGCATTGGAGACGAGGCGTTTACCTGGTGCAGCGGCCTGGCGGATATCCCTTTCCCGCAGGGGCTGACCAGCATCGGCACCGAGGCGTTCCGCGTCTGCATTGGGCTGCACAGCGTCACTTTACCCAACAGCGTGACAAACATCGGATCGGCCGCCTTCGGGTGGTGCAGTGGGCTGAAAAGCGTGGCCCTCGATACGGCCACCGTCGGCAGCGCGTTCTCAGAACTCACGAATCTGTCGAGCGTGACGTTTGGCGCGAACGTGACCCACATCGGCGATTCGGCGTTTTCGGAGTGCAGCGGCCTCACGAGGCTCGAGCTGCCCACGAGCGTGACCAACATCGGACGCTACGCATTCAGCGGCTGTACGGGACTAACGAACGTGAGCCTGTCCAGCAGCGTGACAACGATCGGGGCCAGGGCGTTCAGCGGGTGCACGGGCCTGACAAGCATTGTCATGCCCGATGGCCTGACTTCCGTCGAAGAGTCCGCATTCTATGGCTGCTCCCGTCTGGGGAGCCTCGTTCTGGCCAACAGCGTGACGAACATTGGGCAGTCTGCTTTCAGCGGCTGTGCGGGCCTGACGAACCTCACCGTCCCTGCCGGCGTGAGCAGTATCGGGGACCGCGCCTTCTCGGCTTGTAAGCGGTTGACGAGCATGGCCCTACCCGCTGGCATGCGCCGGGTTGGGAACAAACTGCTCGATGGCTGCGGGGGCCTAACGAACGTCATACTGCCTGAGGGGTTAACCAGCATCGGGGATTACGCGTTCCATCAGTGCGCAGGGCTGACGAGCCTGACTATTCCTCCGGGCGTGACGACCATCGGAGAGGGCGCCTTTGGCGGATGCACAGGACTGAAGAGCATCGCGCTGCCGAACAGCGTGACAGGGATCGCGGCTGATACGTTCTCCGCGTGCACCGCGCTCACGGCGGTTTCCATGCCCACCAGCCTGACAAGCATCGGGGAGCGCTCGTTTTCCGGCTGTTCCGGGCTAAGAGAGCTGGTTCTGCCAGAAGGCATCGCCAGCATCGGTTGGGATGCGTTTTCCGGCTGCCGAGGGCTGACAAGCCTTACCCTGCCCAACAGTGTGACCAACATTGGGGATTGGGCCTTCTTCGGATGTTCAAGGTTAGCCACTCTCACAATAGACACGGCTACCGTGGGCGACATATTTGCGGGGCTCCTCAACCTGAAAACGGTCGTGGCTGGCGACCATGTAACGAATATTGCCGGATCCGCGTTCAGCGGCTGTGCCGCGCTCAGCGGTGTTTACTTCCCCGGCGACGCCCCATCCGTGGGGCCCGAAGCGCTCGAAGGTGCCATCAGAGCCATTGTCTACCACCGTGCGGATGCCGAGGGGTGGGGTCCGACCTACGGTGGACGTCCTACGGCAATCTGGCAGCCGCTGTTGCAGACCCGAGATGGCAGCCTGGGTGTGCGGACGAACCGTTTTGGGTTCAACATCGGCTGGGTCAGCGGAAGGGCTGTTGCGGTGGAGGCCTGCACGGACCTGGTTAATCCAGCCTGGTCTCCTGTCGGAACCAACACGCTCGCCGGCGGCTCGTCCTACTACGCCGATCCCCACTGGACCAACTATGCCGCCCGTTTCTACCGCGTGCGAACGCATTAGTTAACTCATCATCCTACCGCGCGCCACGTTCTGGCGGGGGAGTGGCCGTATCCGGATTGAGCGGGCGGCGTGAAAGCATCAGGAGGCGGCGGAGGATCTCCGGGACTTCCACTGTGGCTTACAGCGTGTATGCGGGACGGTGTCGCAACGCACCAAGGCCGTCGGCGACTTCGCCCAACCGGCCCACAATGGGGGCGCCGGCACACCTTTGTGCCGAGCGCCCGCAAACGCGAAATTCACCGTCTCCATCCCTCCTACGCTCAACCTCGCGCCCGCCGGCAGCCGAGTCCTTCTGTCTTGGGGCTCCGATTTGACCGGGTGGAGCCTTGAGTCTACAAGCCTCTGCCCGGAGCTGCCTGGACGCCGGTGGGAGGTCTGATCATCTCCTTCGCTCGCCACGGCTTCATGCATGGTGGGCAGCCCCTTGATTTTCAACGATTCTCTTGAACTGTCCGTCAGTAATCGATTCTATCGTCTGGTACTACCGTCATGATGCCACAGCGACAACCGAAGCAACAAAGCCTGTCCCTCCTCTCACACCAACTATGAACCGAAACCTGCTGTGGGTGGTCAGCGCGTCCTTGGCGCTCGCGGCGGCGGCCTTTGCTGAGGTCACCGTTACGACCGAACGCCTCAACCCAGCCGACCCGGGGTGGAGCTTCAAGACCATACCTCGCCCCTCCAGGTCGGACATCGCCGCAGGCGCCAAGGTCATGGTGGTGGGCCAGCAGTTCGAGCCGGCGGCAGGCGACGGGGGTGTGTTGGTGAACGGTATTCTGCCCAATGACAGCCTGGACTTGTCAGAGGAAGCCCTGCTCAGCAACGCCAACGCCAACGGCGGCACCATTGTAATTGACCTGGGCCGCGTGCAGCCGGTTGCGGCTGTGGCCACTTATTCCTGGCACGAATGGGATGTGGATGATGGGTCACGCGCGCCACAGGTGTATGCGCTCTACGGCAGCCCGGACGAGGATCCCGATCCGGCCAACCTCACGCAGTGGATCAAGATCGCCGACGTGGACACCCGCCCCAACCAAACTGGGGAGAAGTGGAACGGCCAGCACGGTGCGTTCATCCGTAACCCGGCCGGTGAACTCGGAGGCTTCCGGCGCCTGTTGTTCGTCGTCCAACCAACGCTCTCGCCCAAACAGCCGAAAGCGCCGCTGACCCATACGCTGTTTTCTGAAATCGATGTGCATACCGCTGCCTCCCTTGCGAAGGCTGGCGATGCGGGGGTGGTGAAACCCGCGCCCGTCGAGGACATCTGGGTGGTCTTCAAAACGCACCTCGACATCGGCTACACCGACCGTATCGAGGGGGTGCTCAAGAAGTATCGGGTGAACATGATGGAGGGCGCGCTCAAGGTGGTGGAAGCGTCACGCGAGTCACCCCCGGAAAAGCGCTTTGCCTGGACGCTGGCAGGCTGGCCTCTGACCTACGTGCTCGGCCCGGAACAAGATCCGGATCGCCGAACCCGCATCGAGCAGGCGGTGCGCGAGGGCGCGATCGCCTTTCACGCTCTGCCCTTCACCCTGCACTCGGAGACCGACGACCTGGAGGATCTGGTCCGGGGCTTGGGCTTCTCGACTCGCCTCTCCGCGAAATACGGCCGCCCACTTCCTATCAGCGGGAAGATGACGGATGTTCCTTGCCACTCCTGGGTGTGGCCCACGCTGCTGGCCCACGCTGGCGTTAAGTTCCTGCAACTGGGATGCAACGGAACGAGCGCTTTTGTTCGGGTCCCACCTCTCTTCTGGTGGGAAGGTCCCGACGGGTCGCGCATTCTGTGCAGCTATACGGTCGATTATGGTTCAGGGATCACGCCCATGCGGAACTGGCCCAGCAAAAATTACCTGGCCATGATCATGACCGGCGACAACCATGGACCGCCCTCGGCCGCTGAGGTGGAAGCCGTGCGACAGCAGGCCGCCAAGACTCTGCCGGGCGTCCGCATCCACTTCGGCACGCTTGATGATTTCGCCCGAGCCGTCCTCGCCGAGAGCCCTGATCTGCCCGTCGTCCGTGCCGACATGCCGGACACCTGGATTCACGGCTGGCTCTCGATGCCCATCGAGGCCAAAGCCGCCCATAACCTGCGCCCGCTCGAACCCGCGCTCGACGCCCTGGATACGCAGCTTCACGCCTGGGGGCTGACTACAGGCAATCTCGCCCCTCTCCTCGCTGAGGCGTACGAACAGAGCGACCTCTTCAGCGAACACACGTTCGGTCCTTGGGGGCCGAATGGCGGCTCCTGGAATAGCGGCACGCCGCGGTACCTTTACGGCGACGCGTGGAGGACCGCGTACGCGGCGGGTGCGTACACGAAATACGAAGAGGCGTTCAACGACAAACGCGCCTTCGCCCACAAGGCCGATGAGATCGTCCGGCGCGAGCTCGCGCTCCGGCTGGATCTCCTGGCCAAGTCGGTCAGTGCCGTTGGCCCGCGCGTCGTGGTATACAACGGGCTCCCATGGAAACGGTCTGGCCTGGTTGACGTCCCCGGCCAGCCCGGGCGGTCGCTTTTCGCAAGCGACGTCCCCGCGGGCGGCTACCGGACCTACCGCCTGGACCAGGCCGAGCAGCCCGCACCCCTGCTCAGCGATCCACCCGCGACGCTCGAGACGCCGTTCTTCAAAGTCACCTTCGACCTCAAACGCGGTGGTATTGCCTCCCTGGTGGACAAAAAGACCGGCCGTGAACTCGTGGACCAATCCAGTCCGTACGCATTGGGCCAGTTCCTCCATGAACGCTTCGACCAGGAGCAAATGCTCGCCTTTCACAACGCCTACGGCCGTCCTGGCTACTCGTGGTCGAAGGGTGACTTGCCGAAGGACGCGGCCCGTGCCGCGCTGACTCCGCCGAGTTGGCGCATTGCCATGCGCCGGACCGCCTCAGCCGATTTCGCCACGCTGACGGCGACCGACACGATCGGTCTGGCCAAGGACATCACAGTCGTTGTCACCCTTCCGCGCCGCCAACCGTACGTGGACGTGGAGTGGCGTGTAACCGGTAAGACCCCCGACCCGCTGCCGGAAGGGGGCTGGCTGTGCTTTCCCTTCGCGGTCGCCCAACCCCGATTTCTGTTAGGCCGTCTTGGCGGCCCGATCGATCCGACCCGCGAGATCATCGCTGGAGCCAACAAGCACTACTTCTGCCTCAGCACGGGCTTGACGATTACTGGCCGGAACGGCGCCGGTATTGGCCTCTGCCCGATCGATTCTCCTTGCGTGAGCCTCGACGAGCCGGGCCTGTGGAAGTTCTCCCTCGACTACACGCCGAAGCGGCCGACGGTCTTCGTCAACCTCTACAACAACGAATGGAACACCAACTTCCCTGAGTGGCAGGACGGTTCCTGGTCAAGCCGCGTTCGGTTGTGGGCCACCACCACGGGCTCGGACCAGGCTCGCGATCTCATCGATCCATCTTGGGAGGCGCGCCTGCCATTGCTGGCGGCTCTCGCCGATGGTCCCGGTGGCAAGTGGCCCAAGAGTCAGGCTGGGGTGCGCCTCTCGCGTTCCGGCATTCTGGTTACCGCCTTTGGGCAGAACCCGGACGGCGCAGGGACGCTCCTGCGGCTGTGGGAGCAGGCGGGCACGTCGGGCGAATGCAACGTGCGCCTGCCCGCGGAGTTGGGGGTAAGAACCGCCCAACCGGTGAACTTGCGTGGCCAGCCCAACGGCTCGCCCATCCCGGTGCGCGGCGGGGCCTTTACGGTGCCGCTGCACGCCTATGCCCCAGGCAGCTTTTTGCTCCAGCCGTAGCCCCCTAAACGGCCACTCGAACATGTTCAGAACCTCGTTGCGGGCGAACCGGTGGTCGCCTCCGCGCGCGGCCGGCAATCATCCCGTCAGCATGTGGGCGCCATGGCGGCTCGACCCCGGAATTCGCCCGGCGTCGTCCTGCGCCGACGCAGGAACTGGCGGTTGAAGTGGGAGAGGTTGTTAAAGCCGGCCAGCTCACTGACCTCGAGGATGGAGCGAGTGGTCCCCGCCAGGAGGGCGCACGCCCTGCTGATGCGCCAGTCGTTGAGGTAGTCGATGAAGCTCGTTCCCGTGGCCCGACGGAAGAAACGGCAGAACGTCGGCACGCTCATGCGGGCCTGGGCAGCCACTTCGGACAGCCGGATCCTCGATTCGCTGTGTCGATGAATGTGATCAACGACGCCGGCCAGCGCGATGTAGTCCCGCTCGATGTCAAATGGGGAGCGGGTAGCCGCCAGGATGGGCCGCGCTCGGTCTTCCTCGGCCAGCTTCTGCAGGATGGCGAGGAAGGCGATCATCCGATGCCCTCCTTTCAAACTGCCTAGCTCCTGCATAAGCGCCGCAGCCCCGTCCGCCGCCAGGCCGGAAAACACCAGGCCCTGCGCGGCCCGATCCAGCAGCACGAGGATCTCTCTGAGTTCGTTGCGGCTCAAGAAATCCAGGCCGATCGATTCACGCGTGAAGTGGACGATCCAGTTCCGCACCAACCCACTCTGCCCCTGCTGCCGTTCGGCCGCCCAGGTGTGAGGCAGATGGGGCCCCAACAGCACCAGGTCCTTCCACGCGTAGTCCTCCACGCTGCCACCGACCAACCGACGTCCTGCGCTTCCCATGGTCAGGGTGAGTTCGTACTGAGGGTGGTAGTGGTAGAGGAAATCCGGCTCGCCGGTATAGCAGGACACCAGTAGGGCGTCCCCCTTCCCTTCGGGGAGGGCATAGGGCAGGGGCGTGAGGTGGAGATCCTTCATGAGCGGATAGTATCAGAACATTGAGCTTACCGTCGTGGACACATTTCGCATGAGCGCCATGATGGTAGTGAGCACCGATCTATGCAGTCAATATCCCAGAACCTGACCAACCCTGGAATGCCCGGGCCTGACTCCATCCACTCAACGCCATGACCTCGCGCGAACGCATCCGACGGCTCATCGCCCGGCAGCCCGCGGACCGGTGCGGGTTTTGGCTGGGTAACCCGCATCCGGATACGTGGCCCATCTTCCACCGGCATTTCGGTACGAACACGGAGGAGGAACTGCGCCACAAACTCGGCGACGACGTTCGCTGGATTTGTCCTCAATTCTACCCCGATGCGTACCGTGATCCTGAAGGTCGAAGCCTCTTCGACGCCGGCCTGGATCGGGAAAAGCACGGCAGTCTAGGCCCGCTGGCAAACTGCACCACCGTAGCCGAGGTCGAACGGTTCCCTTGGCCGAGGCCGGATTACTTGAATTTCGACTCCTGCCTCCGGGACCTGCGGTCCGCCGGGGACGTCTATCGTCTCAGCGGCTTTTGGACGTGTTTCTATCACAACGTCGCCGATCTGTTCGGCATGGAAGAGTATTTTATAAAGATGCACACCAACCCCGCGGTGGTGCGGGCCGTCACGGACCGGGTGTGCGAGTTCTATTACGAGGCCAACGAGCGATTCTTTGCCGTGGCGGGCGATTTGATGGACGGCTTCTTCTTCGGTAACGACTTCGGTTGCCAGGCCGGACTGGTCTGCAGCCCGCGTGACCTGGACACCTTTGTGTTCCCGTGGTTCCGCCGGTTTGCGGAGCAGGGTCGCCGACACGGCTACCAGGTGGTGGTGCATTCGTGCGGATCGGTTCATCGGCTTATCCCGCGAATGATCGACGCGGGAGTGGATTGCTTGCATCCGCTGCAGGCGCGAGCGCGGGATATGGAGGCGGAGCGGTTGGCCGCGGACTTCAAGGGACACTTAGCGTTCCTGGGTGGGATCGACGCGCAGGAGCTGATGACCAACGGCACTCCCGATCAGATCCGAGCCGACGTGCGCCGGGTAAAGCGGCTGCTGGGGCCAAACCTGATTGTGAGTCCCAGCCACGAGGCCATCCTCCCGAACGTGCCGCCGGAGAACGTGCAAGCGCTCGCGCAGGCGGCCCTCGAGGAGGTCACGCGATGACCTGGAACCCAGCCTCCGGAATAATGTCATCCTCCTTGCCGCCCTCGATTTGGCCTTTCGGACGCTCAAACCCGGATCGGCCCAAACGGACCGCATCTCGCAGCCCTCATGATTTATGAGAAGAAGAACCAGTTCGTGCATTGGATTGCGCCTCGGAACCCAGCTTGCCGGGATTCTGCTTCTGACCTTTTCGGTGGGAGCCGCGCCTCTTTCCATCCAGCATGTTGAGCCGACGCCGTTCTTCCCAAGACCGGTCGCAGGCCAACCGTTGCGACAGCAGGCCAGGCTCTGCCTGGACAATTCCGGCCCGACGGTCGCCGCGCAAGTTGCGATCCATGTGGGCGAAGGCCGGCCCTACAGCGCGACCCTCGGCGAAGTGGCCCCCGGGAGATCGACCAACGCCATTTATATCAGCGACATCACCGCTCCCACGAAGGTGATCATCCAGGTCCTGGAAACGAGCTCGGGCAATGTCCTGGCCCGTCGGGAGCTCGCCTGGCAACCGCAGAGGAAGTGGAGTCTCTATTGTACCTCCTACTCTCACCAGGACCTGGGTTTCGGAGATTATCCCCACCGGATTCGCACGACGATCCGACACGCCAACATCCGCCTGCCTCTACAATTCTGCCGCGAGACGGATGACTGGCCTGAGGAGGCCAGGTACCGGTTTAACATCGAAACCAGCGAGCCGATCACAAGTTTCATCAGCTTTTTTGGGAAGGAGGAGGCCCTGGAATTGGCCCGGCGCATCCGCGAGGGCCGCATCCAGCTCATGGGACTGCACAACACCGCGAACACGGAGCAGTTGAGCCCCGAGTTGATGGCCCGCCTGTTCTACCTTGCCTGCCGCCACACGCCCGATTTGTTGGACGTCCCACCGAGCACGACCGGCCAAAACGATGATGTCATCGGCTTGACCTGGCCGCTGGCCACCTACGCGCGAGAGGCGGGCCTTACGCGCTTCTTTCACGGTTTCAACCGGCTCTGCATGCCCAATGTTGAAAACGGCCGTTATATCGAGGACTTCCAGGAACTTGACGCCGAGCAAGGCCGCCACATCTTCAGCATCGCCAACGAGCCGATGTTCCGCTGGCAGGGCCCCGACGGCCAGCACCTGCTCCGCCGCGCCACCACCTATGAGCGGCACAGCATTCTCTGGGATCCCTATGAGCGAAATCCATCGGACGTCCAGGATCCCAAACGGATCGAGTTTCTGATTCGAGCCCACGAGAAGATGGGCTGGCCCCTTGAAGCCATCCTCTCCCAGGATGGCGGTGATTTCATGCTCGTGAAGAGGACCATCGCCAACCGAGCCCGAGCCTGGAACGCGCAATACGCCTATCCGCGCATGATCTCGGCCACCTTCGATTTGTTCTTTCAGGCGGTCGAGCGGGAAATTCAGCGAGGCGTCTTCCAACCCAAAACCAGCGTCGCGGACGAGAACAATCAATGGTCCGACCAGGATTACAATGATGCCTGGCTAGGGAGCAAGGCCCGCCGTGTAGGCGAAGCCTTGCCCGTAACAGAAAAGCTCGCCACCCTCGCCCAGGCCTTGGGCGGGGCAGCCTATCCGTGGGCCGACATCTACCAGGCCTACCATCGGCTCCTCCAATATCATGAACACACCAACGCCAAGGACAGCCCCGGCAACACCGCCGAAAGCCTCCGCCAATACGAAACCGAACTTGAGGAAAACCGCGAGATGTCGGACGAGGCCGACGCCTTGGAACGGAACGTCC
>ORMF011278647.1_pt1 | contig 10642 bp, 5 predicted proteins | sample 1779871 | NCBI WGS metagenome assembly ORMF01 (sample SAMEA104232316, study PRJEB22302) | groundwater metagenome | biome: forest; feature: aquifer; material: groundwater | place: USA | collected 2011-08-07 | depth 5.4 m
AAGGGTCACGTGTCGCGGTCCAGCCACCGGCCGCGAACAGCAGACGATCTGAGGTGAGCGTCGCGCTCAGCGCGGTCCTGCCGCTCGCGCCGAGATCCTTGCCGTCGATCGCGAAGTCGATCGACTGCGGTGTGACGCGCAGGTTGCTCGCCTTCGCGCGCTGGTCGGCGGCGACGAGCACGAGGTCGATGCCGCGGCCGCCCTTGCGCGCGGTGATCTCGATCCGCTCGACGGCGACATCGCCGATCCTGAGGTCCGTGCGCCAGGCTCCCGCGAGCGTCAGGTCGGTCGTGTCGCGCAGCTCGTGCCGCACGCCCGCGATCCACACGGCTTCGAGCACGCGGTCCTCGCCGAACGGATCGCCGCGGACGACGCAGAGGTTGGCGAGCTTGCCGGCTTCGATCGTGCCGAGATCCGTCTGGGCGCCGATCATCGCCGCGGGCGTGGTGGTGAGCGCCGCGAGCGCGGCATCCGCCGGCAGGCCGTGACGGATCGCCGAGCGCAGCGCCGCGGAGAACTCGGAGCGCTTCACCAGTCGGTCGGTGGTCAGCGCGAAGCTGACGCCCGAGTCGTGCACGCGCGCGGCGTTGGTCGGCGCGAGTTCCCAGGTCAGCATCTGCCGCAGCGACACGCGCTCGCGCGCTTCGAGCGTCGCCACGTCCGGTGCCAGGGGGAACGCGAGCGGGACGATCAGCCACGGTTGCCCGGCGGCGATCGCGTCGAGGCGGTGGAACTCGAGCCCGGTGCCGAGGAACAGCGTGCGGGCGTCGGGCCTGGTCTCGGCCATCGCCTGCATCGCGCGCAGCAGGTCGAGCTCGTCGTTCGTCGCGAACAGGAACTGCGTGTCCAGGTCGAGCGTGAGCAGGGTTTGCCGCAGCATCGCGACGGCGCCCATCTTCGACGTTGGATACGCGCCGCTCTGGGTCTCGAACGCGAGCGCGGTCGTCGCGGTCGACGGCACGCTGCGGCGTCGTGCGCCATCGCGGGGATCCTCGAGCGTGACGACCGCGCCGCGGCCGCGCACGAGTCCGTCCCCCGGGAACACGGCCGCCGCACCGAAGCCGAGTTCGCGCAGTTCTTTCACCGTCTCCTGAGCGAGGCCGTCGCCGTCGAGTGCGTCGCGCTGCGACATCACGCCCGCATGCCAGTGCGCCCCGGGCGCGCCGGCGGGCGGGCGCGGCATCGCGATTCCGACGTGCGCGTCGACGAAGGCCGCGTGCACGGTGCGCCCGGCGAGTTCGTGCACGCGAGCGCCTGCCGGCGGCGCGGCGCCCCGCTCCACGGCGGTGATGCGGCCGTCGCGGACGAGGATGGTCGTGTCCTCGAACACCTGCCCCGGCGCGACGATCACGCGTGCACCGACCAGCGCGTGCCAACCCGGGTCGACGGCGCGCGGGCCGTTCGGCGGCGGTCCGTCCTGGGCGACGAGTGCGTTGGTCACGAAGAAGAGGAGCGAGGCAAGGAGGCACGTCGCACGCATGCGCGGCAAGATACGCCGCGATGACGCTCGTCACCTGGTTCGTCGCGTTCGCTCTCGCCGTCGCCGGATCGTGGCTCGCGCCCGGCATCCCTCATCCTCACGTGCCGAAGGCGATCGTCGCGGCGGGCGCGGGGGGCAAGGTCACGGTCCAGTGGTTCACCGTGCCCTTCAACGCCGAACACCTCGCTCAGCTCGGCGACGGCTTCGAGTGGCACCTCGGCTTCGCGTCGCTCACGAACGAAGTGCCGCTCCGTGCCGGCGACGTCGCGATCCCCGCCGCGCGCTGGAAGCTCGACGTGCTGCGCGGTGCGGGCGCGGACGACTGGAGCGTGCTGCTCACGCCGTTCGAACTGTGGCAGACACGGCGCACCGCGCGCGACAACCCCGCGGTCGCCGAGGAGATCGCGCGCCTGACGAAGGACCTCGCCGCGCGCGGCGTTCCCGAGCGCGTCGTCGTGCCGTCGGTCGCGTTCGCGTCGGACGACGCCGAGCATCTCGCCATGGAACTGCTGCTCGCCGGCTACACCGCGCGCGCGCGCTTCAGCGCCGAGCCCGCCGGCGGGATGGACTTCGCGTTGCGCCTGCACTTCGGCTCGCTGCATCGCAGCGCTGCGTTCACCGAAGTCTTCGAGGCGCGCCCGTTGGACACGACCGGCGAGATCAAGCGCTGACCGCGAGAGACCTCCGCAATGACGAAGAGCTTCGACCCCGTCCCCGAGAACTGCCGCGTCCCGTTCACGTGGCTCGACGGCGCGTGCGTCCCGACCGAGCAGGCGCTCGTGCCGATCATGACGCACACGCTGCACTACGGCCTCGGCGCCTTCGAGGGCATCCGCGCCTACGACGGCGCTTCGGGCCCGGCGGTGTTCCGCCTACGCGAGCATCTCGAGCGCCTGTTCCGTTCGGCGGCGCTGTGCCGCATCGAGATCCCGTTCACGATCGAGGCGTTGACCAAGGGCTGCATCGAGACCCTGCAGCGCAACCGCCTCCCGGCCGGCTATCTGCGACCGGTCGTCTTCATCGATGACGGCAAACGCGGCCTCGGCGTGATGAACAACCGGATCCGCGTCGCGATCGCGACCTGGCCCTGGGGTCGCTATCTCGGCGACGAAGGCGTGCAGAACGGGATCCGCGCGCAGGTCTCGTCGACGGTCCGCATGAACGCGCGGTCGTTCCTGCCCAAGGGCAAGATCAACGGCCAGTACGTGAACTCGATCCTCGCCAAGCGCGCCGCGCAGCAAGCGGGCTTCGACGAAGCGATCCTCCTCGACGACGACGGCTACGTCGCCGAAGCGACCGGCGAGAACCTCTTCATCGTCCGCGACGGCGCGCTCGTCACCCCGCCGACCTCGCAGCCGATCCTCGAAGGCATCACGCGTGCCTCGGTCCTCGAGCTCGCCCGCGAACTCGGCGTATCCGTCCGCGAGGACCGCTTCACCCGCGACACGCTCTACGTCGCCGACGAGGTCTTCCTGACGGGCACCGCCGCGGAGCTCACTCCCGTCCGCGAGATCGACGGCTACGTGATCGGCAAGGGCGGTCGCGGCCCGCTGACCGAACGCCTGCAGTCGCGCTTCTTCGACGCCGTGCACGGCCGCATCGCCGGGCGCGTGGGGTGGTTGACGGCGTATCGGGTGTGAGGCTCGAGCGACGCTTTCCACAGCTAGGGATCCGGCACCACGACGACGGTCTGACCGACCTGCGGCGCCGTTGCGGGGAAGACCGCGGTCCGACCATTCGGCCAGTTCACGGTGACGCAGTACTCGAACGCCACCGTGGTGCCGTCCATCGCCGGCACGTCGACCGTGTACACGCCGCGAGTCAGGTGTCGCAGCGGTAGTCGCAGGTTCGTCGCGCCGTCGAGCGTGCGCACGTCGACTGCCGCACCCGAAGGCGCTTGCTCGGACAGCACGAGCACGCGCAGCGACAGCGCTTCGCCTTCTCTCACCATCGTGCGCACGGTCGGCACGAGAACACGCGGTGGCCCGGTGTAGGCACGCGGGAGCAACGCGTCCGGGGGCAATGGGGCACCGAGCGCTTTGGCGAGCTCCGCGCCGGGCTGATCGAGAAGGACGGGGAGCAGGTGCTGTTCCCAGTTCGCAAGCGTGCCGAGTTCGCCGGGGTTGCCCACGATCGCCAGCAGCGAGTCGTAGACCTCGCGCACGGCGGCGACGAGCGTGATCCGCGCGGGCAACGCCGGCTGCCGCGCGAACTCGGCGCGCGCGCACGCGACCTTCGCCATGGCGCGCAGGTAACGGAACGTGTGCAGCCAGTACGCGAAGCGCTCCTGCTCCGCGGCGCCTTCGACCTGGTCCGCCGCGGCGGCGAACTCGTCGACGAAGGCGTAGAGCGGTGCGACCTCCTCCCAGGTCCGGCCGTCGGGCTTGATGCCGCCCGGACCGTCGGTCCAGTCGGCGGGTCGCGGCAGACGGCCGTCGAGCCGCGCGAAGAGGCCCGCGAGAGTCGGCCCGGCCTTCGGACCGAACTCGGCGCTTGCCCACGCCGCATAGAAGTCGTCGACCGGCAGTCCGCGCGGCGGCGGCCCCGAAGCCGGCAGATCCGCGGCCCAGTCGCCGACCGCGGGACCGCCGCAGTTGACGCGGCGTCGCACGGCGCGTCCGTCGTCCGCCCTGCCTTCGATCTCGATCGCCGCGATCGACGGGAACTCGACGATCCGGTTGAACTCGATCGCCAGCATGCCACCCCGCACTTCGACGTCGTCGCACGGCACGTCGTAGGCGTGGTCCTTGCCGGCGGTCGCGAACAGGTCGAGTTCCTCGATCACCCGCCGGCCCTGGACCGCGACGCCGAACACGCGCTGCCTCGCGGCGGTGTAGTGGGGTTCGCAGAACTTCAGGACGACGCGGTACCGACCGTCGGGCAGAGCGAAGCGGTAGGCGGTGACGTCGTAGCGGACGTCGCGGTAGAGCGCGTCGTCGTCGGTGTCCGCGATGGCGTGGTCGGGGAACGAGGCGTCGAGTCCGCCTTCGACGCTGTCGACTGACGGCGGCGCGATCCCGGTCGCCGCGGCGCGCGGCCAGTCCTGATCCCATGCCGCAGCAGCGAGCGCCTGCACGTTCATCGCGAGCACGCGCGTGCGCCAGTGGATGCCGAGCAGGCCGTCGCAGCCGTAGGCGCGCGCATCGGCGGCGTCGGCGCGCATGCGGCCGGCCCACAGTTGCGGTTGCGTGAGCGCCGGATCGTCCTCGAGCCACGGAATCGCCCACTTGCCGCGGCCCTGCACCTGAGCGAAGCCCGGCTCGACGGGCGCCATGCCGACCTGCCGATTGATGCAACTCACGGCGACGTCTTTCGGCAGCACCTTGTCGAACAACGGGCGGTCGCTCGGGGCCCCGAGCCCCCAACCGCGGGTCGCGAGCCGGAACGGATCGCCGGCGGCGTGCAACGCGTCGACCGCGGCCTGCAGATCGGCGAGCGTGCGTCGAACCGCCGCTTCGTCCACGCCGCTCCAGGTCCAGCCCTCGGGCGTCCACAGCCAATACCAATCGACGGGCGCGGACCGGGCGATGCGCTCGAACATCGCCGTGTAGAGCTCGCGCACGACCTCGGGTTCCTGCGGATCCTCGCCGTCGGCGCGCAGTCGGTCCTGCACGGCCTTCGGGATCGTGAGCGGCGTCTCGGTGCCGATGCAGACCTCGATGCCGAGCCGGTGCGCGTGCTCGACGGCCGCGCGCAGCAGCGCCGCCGCGTCGTCGAACAAGGCGTTCTGTCCGGCAGGCGTCGATGGCTCCGGGCAGCGGTCGCGCATGACCTCGCCGCCGAACGCGTCGCGATCGAACAGCACCGCGGTGCCGTGCGTGAAGTCGGACGTGCTCTTGCGCGCGTAACCCCAGTTGCCGCGCAGCGTGTTCTGCCAACTCGCGGGGTAGCTCGCCGTCACCGTGCCGTCGTCGCCGAACTCGCCGTCGCGGCCGATCCACACCAGCGGTTCGGCGTTCGGGCCGCCCTCGGGGTACGTGTGCAGCCCGAAGAAGTTCATGCCCAGCTTCGGCAGTTGGGAGAGCACCGCGAGGTAGTCGTCGCGGTCCCACCAGTCGGGACCCTCGGGGAAGTCGTGGAACGGCTGGATGCCGCGCCGCGCGAACAACGGCTCGCGGAGTTCGTCGAGCACCGGCAGCGCGAAGGGCACCCGCTGCGAGGGGATCACGTCGCCGTGCAGGCCGAAGCGCACGCCGAGGTGCTCGGCGAAGCGGTAGGCGGCGTAGAGCGTCGCGCGCGGGCTGCCGCCGCTGAGCTGCAGGATCGCGTGTCCGTCCCGGCGCGACGTGCGCAGCAGCACGGCCTCGGTGGCCAGCGCGCCGGTGTCACTCGCCAGAGGACCGATGCAGAGCGCCGTCGCACCGGCGGGCACCGCGTCGAGGCTCGCGACGATCGGCAGCAGGGCTCCGGTTCGCAGCCAGACGTAGCGGACGACTTCGCGCGCGGCGAGCTGCTCGGCGAACGGTGCGCCGGGAGCGGCGACGACGACCGCCGGCGGTGTCGGCGTCGGTCCGACGCTGCACGAAGCGACGAGGGTGAGCAAGGCGGCAGGAAGGAGCGGGCGCATGAGCCTCCTCGACGGAACGTCTTCCTGTCGGAGATCGACCGGAGCGGAACCGTCGCGCGGCCCTAGATTGCCCCGTCGACGACGTGACCGCGCATCGATCTCCGGAGAAACGATGAAGTGCCTGTTCTGTGCCGAGGAGATCCAGCCCGAGGCGATCGTGTGTCGCTTCTGCGGCGCCACGAAGTCGGGCGGCGAGTGGCGCCGCGCGGCGACGGCGCCCCGCCCCGCACGCGGTTCCTTCACGCTGAAGTTCGCCGCCGCGGCGTTCGGCTTGTCGGCGGTGCTCGAAGTCCTGTCGATCGGCAGCGCGGTGCCGTTGGCCGGCGAACTCCGCGGCGGTCTCGTCGCCGGGGTCTACCACGGCGCATACACCGCGCTGTTCGCCGGACTGTTCTTCGGTCTGTGGCAGTTCCGGCGCTGGGCGTACCCGCTGCTGCTGACGAGCACTTGCGTCTACACGATCGACAACGTGCGGTACGTCCTGGATCGACCCGGTCTGCGCGCGAGGTTCGCCTCGGAGATCAATGCGCTGCGTGGGATCGTCGACGAGGAGTCGATGTTGAGCACGGCGACCTGGTCGTCGTTGCTGTTCGTCGTGTGTTGGTGGGGCTTCGTGCTCTGGGTCAGGCGCCGCCGGGACCTCCTCGCCGGGTGAGCGCCGTCACTCGGCGCGCAGCGTGACGATGCCCCAGGCGGGCACCCGGATCGGGCCGTCCACCGGCGTGCGACGCTGTTCGCTCGTGTCGCTGAGCCAGACCTTGGTCTCCGCGTTCCGCCACGCGAGCGTCGTGTCGGCGTCGCGCCCCGACGCGCCGTAGAGGCGCACGATCCAAGCGCGGTCGTCGTCGCCCGGTTTGAGGCCGAGCACGATCACGTCGGGGTTGGACAGGGCGAGCAGCGGCACGTCGATCGGCGGTGAAGCGCCCGCGAGGTCGGCGATCAGCGGTTGGCTCAGGCCGATCGCGAAACGCGACGCATCCGCGGGATCGACGCCGCGGTGCGCCCGCACCGCGTAGCGGAACGTCACCGGTCCCTCCTGGAACGCGCGGTAGTTCGTGTGCCAGTGGTTGTTCATCGCCCACGAGAACAGTCGTTGGCTCGGTTCGATCGACTTCCGCCACGCGTCGGGGTCGGTCTGCGAGTTCAGGAGCGTGGCGGTCAGTGCACCGACTTCGACGAGCGGCGCGTCCAGCGTGACCCAGGTGACCCCGAACTCGGCGTTGGCGACGTCGGCGAAGCGTCCGGCCGTGAGCCAGTTGCGGCACGAGCCTGGGATCAGGTCCGACTCGGGCCGTACCGCGCCGATCGGCAGATCGAGCAGCATCCGGCCGCCGGGCACGGCGAACGGGAAGGCGAAGTGGATCGCTTCCTTGCCGTCCTTCTGCGTGTAGCTCGGAGCGACGAGGCGCTGCTTGTCGACGATGTTCAGCAGTTCGAGATTCGTTTGTCCTGCGGCGAGCCGGATCTCGCGCACCAGCGAATGGCAGCCCGGCGAAGGCGATTCGATGCGCAGTGCGGCGACCAGCGGACCGCGGTCGACGACACGCAGCGTCACCGCGTCGTTGGAGCGGAGCTGCGCCAAGTCATCGCCGACGAGGTAGAGGTACTCGCCGAGAGCGTGACCCGAAGCGGCGTCGACGAGGTTGCCGTCGATGCCCGTCGCGCGGAGTTCGACGATGCCGCCGCTGTGAGCGTCGACCCGTGCGCGCAACAGGCCGTTGTCGACGCCGTCGTCGTTCGCCACGGCAGGTGTGATCGCGGGCGCGTGCGCAGGTCCGCGCGCGAGCAACAGCCGCCGCGTCGAGAACGGTGCGAGGTCCTCGACCAGCACCGCCAGCTCGCCGCCGTGCAGGCGCTGGGAAGGAACGGGGCGGCCGACGACGTCGGTCACCGCGTCGCCGGCGTCGCTGATGCCCGACGACAACAACACCAGCTCGCTGCGCGACCAGCCGGTCGTGTTGTGGACGTCGATCGCACCCGATGCGCCGCCGAACGAAGCAGCGCGCGGTTGCTGGAGCACCTGCGCGAGCAGTTGCCGCGATCGGATGTCCGCCTGCGTCGCGAAGGCCTGCTTGACGTCCCACTGCTCGCGCGTCGCCGGCGCGCCGGGGTCGCTCACGCTGCACCACGCACCCCAGGTGTGTTCCGAGTAGAGCAGCACGTTCCGCCACGCCGCCTCGAAGTCGTGCACCGGATACCGCGCGGGCTCCAGCATCGCCCACAGCGCCTCGGCCTGCGTGAGGCGTTCGGCGGCCGCGCGGTTCTTCGCGGTCTCCGCCGCCGACGAGCCGGCGCCGTCCTCCCAGTAGGGTGACCATTCACCGCGCACTTCGGGCAACTCGCCGCCGTGACGCTCCTCCAGCGCGCGGAACGCCGTGCTGGTCGACGCGATGACGAAGCGCGGCCAGACGTGCTCGCTGTTCCATTGGCGCACGAAGTCGCAGATCGTCGGATCGGGCACCGCGTTGTCGCCGTGACCGGACCAGCGCAGACAGGCGATCTCGTACGGGTAGTCGCGGCGGTCGAGTTCGGCGACGTAGTCGTCCACGAAGCGCGGCGTCAACGTGCGGATCGCGTGCGACAGCGCGTACCCCAGCTTCGGGATCCACACGAGCACGCGCTCCTCACCGGACGGCGACAGCCACCAGAATGGTCGGTTCTCCCATTGCACGAGGGTGTCGCCGATGCGGTCGATGTAGTTGGGAGCCGTCGACAGGTAGCGGATGCCGGCCTGCGCCATCGCCGTGACCATGCCCCAGGTGTGGCCGGGCACGTCGCTGATCATGGCCGAGTCGATCGGCACGCCGGTGACGGCGCTCATGGTCGTCGCCAGGCGGAACAATCGCAGTAGCTCCTCGGGCCGGCACAGGCCGCTGAGTTCGTTCAGGTACATGCCCTGCAACGACACTTGCCCGGCCTTCACCGCGGCGAAGAACTCGGCGTGTCGCGCGGCGGGCATGCGTTCGAGGAAGAGCTCGGCGGCCCACAGCACTTCGACGTTCCAGACGAAGCGCGCACCTTCCGGGTACTCCGCCGTGCGTCGCGCCGCGGCCATGCCCGCGAGCAGGTTGTCGACCTGCTTCTGCTCGATGCGCGTCTGCAACTCCGTGTAGCCGATGTCGGTGTGCGAGTGCGGCAGCAGGTAGATCGTCAGAGGACGGCCGGGCCGCATCGTGACGGTGGACCTCGCGACTTCCCGGTCACCGATGGTCAGCGTCAGCGGCAATGCAGTCGGCGCGACGACCTCGGGTGTCGGGACGTCGAACTGTGCCGCGCCGGTCGTGAGTTCGACGTCGATCGGGCGCTCGTCGCCGATCGCGATCTGCGCCGGCGTTCCAGCGTCGAAGTGCAACACCGAGCAATCGACCCTGCGATGAGCGCGGTTGTCCGTGCCGTGCACCGCGGGCGAGACCTGCGCAGACACGATCACCGTGCCTTCGACGGGTGCGATCACCGATCCCGCGGGCGCGGTGAACGCGAGGTGATCCCAGAGCAGCCAGGAGCCCTGTGCGGTGGTGATCCGCAGCACGTTCGTGCCGGCGCGCAGCGCAGTCGCGGGGAACGCGAGCTCGGCGTGGTGGGGGCGACCCTTGTCCGGCTCGCCGTGGATCGACGCGTCGCCGTCGCCGGCGGGCAACTGCAACGAAGCCTCGGCGTCGTTCAGGCGGAAGCTCAGCCGCGGCGGCTGATGTTGATGCGTGTCGACGAAGTCGAGGGCCAGCGTGCACACACTTTCGCTTGTCGGGACCGCGACGAGTCCGAACGCGACGGTGAACGCATGCGACCGACCGCCGGCCCACGCGTCGCGCGGACCCGGCTGCACGTACGGCCAGTCCTGCGCCGGGTCGCTGCGGTCGACGGCGAAGCAAGCGTCGCGCGTGAACTCGCGGTAGCGATCGGGCGCGAGCGCGAACTCGGCGCCGCTGCCGTCGCGCTTGCCGATGGTCCAGAGCGTGGTGTCGCGTACGAGTTCGGGGCTCTGAGCTTGCGGCAAGATCGTCACTGCTGCGAACCAGACGGCGAGCGTGAGAGCAGACATGACGACGATCGTCCGGGCCGCGTCGCGCGCCGCAACCGTCGCGCATCGGTGCAGCGACCGGCTCGCCGGCTGACGCGACGGTCGTTCGGCGAAGGAAACTGCCGAGCCCTTTGCGCTCAGCGCGGCGGCGACGATGTTCGACGTCGGCTCGTGGCATCGACAACGAGTGTTGACGCGGCTGGTCGAGCGCGGGAAGTTCCGAGCGTCGGCCCCGGGAGGTCCGGGGCAGGATTGGTTCCCCCAAGTGCCGGGTTGAGCAGGGACTCATCCCGCCTTGCTTCTCGTCTCCAGTCACGGAAGCCATGAGACATACGACGTACGTCGTGGGCGCTCTGCTCGCCCTCACCGCGCCGGCCGCAGCCCAGTGGTCGGACAACTTCGAGAGCTACGCCGCGAACCAGTTGCTCAGCAACGTCGGCGGCTGGTTCGGTTGGGACAACGTCCCCGCCGCCGCGGGCACCGTCGACGCCACCCGGTCGCGGAGCTTCCCCAACTCGCTTCGCGTCGGTGGCACCACCGACGCCGTCCATCCGCAGATCGGTGCGACGAGCGGGAA
>ORMF010076187.1_pt1 | contig 10641 bp, 11 predicted proteins | sample 1779871 | NCBI WGS metagenome assembly ORMF01 (sample SAMEA104232316, study PRJEB22302) | groundwater metagenome | biome: forest; feature: aquifer; material: groundwater | place: USA | collected 2011-08-07 | depth 5.4 m
ATACAGATGTGGGTAAGGCATAGCCCTCTGGGAGAGGGTTAGGGTGAGGGCGTCCCGCAGCCCTTGGTGAATGCAGACCGCCCATCTACCCCTGCTTTGGGGTGATGGTCACCTTGCGGTTCTCGCCTTCGCCGCTGCTCTGTGTGCTCAGCTCGGGGTACTGCTTAAGGGTCATGTGGATGATGCGGCGTTCGGCGGCGGTCATCGGCTCCAGGGTCACCGGCTGGCCGGAGCTGCGCACCCGGTCGGCCATGCGCTGCGCCAGGTTCTGCAGCGTCTGGTAGCGGCGGGCGCGGTAGCCCTCCACGTCCACCACAATCATCACCGACTCTTTGGACTGCTGCCGCATCATCACGTTCACCAGGTATTGCAGCGACGACAGCGTCTGCCCCCGCCGACCGATCAGCGACCCGAGGTCATCGCCCTGGATGTCGAACGCCAGCGTTGGCGTGGTGCTGGCCGGGTCGTCCGCCGGTGGCTTCGTCTCGGCCACCACCGCGCGCAGGCCCAGGCGGTTCACCATCTCCTGGATGATCTCCGCCGCCTGCGCCGCCAGCGGGCTCGAGGGAGGCGGTGGCGGTGTGAGCGGGCGCTCTACCCGCGGCGCCGGCGGGCCCTGGGGACGCCGGTCGTTGCTGCGAGGGCGGTCACGGTCGCCATCAGTGCGGGGGCGGTCACCTTCGCCATCGGCGCGCTGGCCGCCGTAGGCGGTGGTGCCGGGGCCGGCGCCATAACCGCCGCCGGCGTTCGGGTTGGTGCCCTGCCGGAACCGGTCGCCGCTGCGCAGGCCGGGACTCTGGCTGCCGCCGCCCGGCCGGGGCGGTCCGCCGCCCTGCCCGCCGCCGCCCTGCCGCGGCGGTCCGCCACCCTGGCGTCCGCGGTCGCCGCGGCCACCGCCGCCCTGGCGCCCGCCACCACGCTGCTGGCCCTGCTGGCCCGGCGGCGCCGTGTTCGAGGTGAGGTTGGGCGGCTGGGTTTCGTCCTCTACGAAGTCGTCTTCGTCCTGGGGCAGGCCCGGGGAACTGGCGTAGGAGATCGCCGGGGGACGTGGCGGGAAGTTGGGGCTCGATATGCGGCTGCGGCCCACCTGGTTGGCGTCGAGCTTGGTGACCCGGATGCGGGCGTCTTCGGCGCCCAGCCCCAGGATGCCGGCCCGGCCTTCCGACAGCACCACGATCTCCACCTCGGAGAGGCGGGCGTCGAGGCGCTGCAGGGCTATCTCAACGGCCTCGTCGACCGTCTTTGCGTTTACTTCTAGACTTTCCATTGGCGCCCCTCGATTGGGTGGTGGGGCCCGGAGTGTTGTCGCCGGGCATGGGTGGAATAACTGCGACATTGCTCTCGTCGTCGCCCCGTTTGAACCACGTGAGGGAACCCCAGCCGGTGACGAAGTATTGCACCACCATGCTGATGACGTTGGAGATGAACCAGTATATCGCCAGCCCGCTTGCGAACTGCAGTGTCATCACCATGAACATCATCGGCATGGTGTATTGCATCGTCTGGTTCATCTGCGCCTGGCGTTCGTCCGTACTGGGCAGCGTCGACATTTTCTGCTGCAGAAACATGCTGCCGCCCACCAGCACCGGGATGATGTAGAACGGGTCCGGCTTGCCAAGGTCCAGCCAGAAGAATTGGCTGTTGAGCGGCACCAACTGCTGCGCCTGCGGCAGCCACGGGTACAGGTGCTTCGAGAGGTTCATGAGCGACTCGGGCGTGGCCGCCAGCGCCAGCAGGATGCTCTGGTACAGCCCAATCCACACCGGGAACTGGATGAGCGTGGGCACGGCGCACCCCAGCGGGTTCACCCCGGCCTCTTTATACAACCGCATCTGTTCTTGGGCCAGCCGCTGCTTGTCGTTGGCGTAGCGCGCCTGGATGGCCTTCAGCTTCGGCTGCATCTCCCTCATCGTCTTGGCCGAGCTGAGCTGCCGCAATGTCAGCGGCAGGATGACGCTGCGGATGATGACCGTGAACACGGTGATGGCGATGGCGAGGTTGTGGAACGAGACGCCATACAACAACACCAATGCATTCAGCATGGGGTTGAAGAACACGGTGTTCCAAATGACGGTGACGAATTCCGGCACGGGTCCCTCGCTAGCCCTTACACGGTTGGTCGGTACGGCAGGTCCACAGCGCCCTGCCGGTGCCCGCGTCGATGGACACGATGCGTTGGTTCATGCTGTAGGCGTACAGCACTGTCCCGTCGGTGCTCAGCGTGCTGTAAATGGGGCCGCTCGGGTCGGTGGTGTAACGCCACCTCTCCGCCCCGGTAGACGGGTCCAGCGCATAGATCCTGCCGTCCTGCGCCGGCACGGCCAGCAGGTTGCCGGCCAGCACCGGTGTGGCGCTCACGCCGGCATCGCGGGTGCCGATGGTCGTCACCCACTTCTCCTTGCCGGTGCTGGCATCCACTGCCCGCACCCCGCCGTCCACTTCGGTGACGTAGGCCGTGGCGTTGGCGATGAGCGGGGTGGCCCAGAACCAGCTCGATGAGGCCAGCGTCCACTCCCCGTTGCTGGGGAACGCGGCGTTGCCGGCCCGCGCCCGCACGTCCAGCGCGTAGAGGTTGCCGTCGGCCGACCCGAAGTACAGCTTGCCGTCCTTGTACGCCGGCGTCTGCGCGATGGCGCCACCGGTCTCAAAGCGCCACTTCTCGGCGCCGGTCGCGGCGTCCACCGCATACAGCCGGTGGTCGAGCGAGGCGATGTAGGCGATGCCCGCTTCGTCCACGGTGACGCCCGCCCACACCTTGTTGGTGGTACGGAACTGCCAGCGCACTGCGCCGGTGTTGGCGTCCAGGGCGTACACCGTAGAGTCCGACGAACTGACGTACACGGTGTTGTTCACCACCACCGGCGGGCCAATCACGTCACTGGAGGCGCTGGGCAGCTTGAACCGCCAGCGCTGCTGGCCGTTCGCAGCGTCCAAGGCGATGACCGCGCCCGGCTGGCCCGTTTCGCCCTTGTCCTCGTAGATGCTTGCGTACACGGTGCCGCTGACCACCACGGGCGCGGCAAAGGAGGTTCCGGCGCGGCGGTCGTTCTCGGGCGGGTACGCCCACTCGCCCTCCGCAGGGAAGGGGACGCTCTCACCCCGCGCGCGCGCGGCTGGGTTCATCGCCATGATCTTCTGGTTGCCACCCACCAGGTAGATGGTGTTGGCAGAGCCGACCGTCACACCGCCCCAGCCGTGGGTCTGGGGGGCACAGGCCGCGGCAACCAGCGCGGTTATTGGCAGGAGCCTGAGGATACGGCGGACGGCCGCCGCCTTGGACAGACTAGGGAACAGGGTCGTATCCCCCCAGGTGCAGTGGATGGCAGCGCGCAACCCGTTTGGCGGTGAGCCAGGCGCCCTGCAACACGCCGTAGCGTGCAATCGCTTCGTAACCGTACTCGGAACAGGTTGGAACGTACCGGCAGGTTGGCGGCGTGTGCTTCGATATACACCGCTGATAGAGCCGGATGGCTCCCAGCGCCAAGCGCTGCATCATTGGCCCTCTCCGGGCGCCAGCAGTTTGGCTCGCTGCAACACCTGCAGCAGACCTTCCCGCAGCGCGGCATAGGTGGCGCTCACCACCGGCGGGCGGCCGATAATCACCAGGTCGAAACCCGGTACCACCCGCGTCTGCCGCAGAATCTCGCGCAGCCGCCGCCGGATCAGGTTGCGCACCACCGCCTTCCCAAGGCGCTTGCCTATCGCAAAGCCGAAACGGCTGACGTCCAGCCCGTTCGGACGTGTGCGCACCACCAACAACGGGTGAGGCCAGGAACGGCCGGTGGCGTAGACTTGCGAGAAGTCGGACCGCTTACGGAGCCGGTATTCAGGCGGAAAGCCGTGGGAAGGCGTTTGAGCGTGCGTGGGCGCCCCTGCGGGCACGACGCGGTTAGACGACGGTGAGACGCTTGCGGCCCCTGGCGCGGCGAGCAGCCAGCACCGCCCGGCCCGTGCGGGTAGACATGCGCTTCATGAAGCCGTGTTCCCGGCGCCGGGGTATGACTTTAGGTTGATAGGTTCGTTTTGGCACAGTGTTTCTCCACCGACGGGCGTGCCGGCCTCGTCAGTATACGGGCGGGTGTCTGGCCCCGTCAACGCACGCTGCGCGGCGCAAGAGAGCCATCCCGGTAACCGCTTGCATCCCGTCTCCATCCGCCGGTCCCGTGTGCACCTGTCCACCTTCACGCACGGCGCCTCCGGCCTAGGCCGCGACGGCGTCGTGAAGAAGGGGACGTCCGCACTCGCGGCGCTGTGTGCGGCAGGTTGGGATATGCCGCCGCGCTGAACGGCGGGGCGGCAGTTTCATGCCTCCGGGCGCCGGCTGCGAGCACCGGCGTGCCCAGACACCGACCCGCCACCTGCGGGCCACGGGTCGCGCACACCACGGTTGCCACGGCGTCGGACGCCTCGCAACGACGCAGATGGAAGCCAGCTCGGAAACCACGCAGTCTCACAAAGATCGCAGCCGCCTATCCGCCAGCCACGGCCACGGCCCGCCGGTCACGGCGACGGGCTACACTTTCCCACGCCCGCTCCTGGCCTTTTGGTCCTTCTACCCTCAATCCAACGCCCTCTTTTCCGGCCCTTGTTTACCGTCTCTCAACTCACCGGCCCCCCTGCTATACTCGACCCAGCGCCTCGTATCCTTTCCCCGCCGGGCGTGTTTTTGTCATTAGCATCCGCTGGGAGCGCCCATGGTCCTGGAGACGAGTTCGCCCGAAGATGCCGCACTGGTCGCGCTCGCAAAGACCGACTCTGCTGCGTTCGGCGCGTTGTACGAGCGGTACGTGGGGCGCATCTATAGCTACGTCTATCACCGCACCGGCAACGCCTCCGACGCCGAGGACCTGACCGAGCGGGTGTTCCTGCAGGCGCTCACGCACCTGTCCGGCTACACCGACCGCGGCCTCCCGTTCACCGTCTGGCTCTACCGCATCGCGCACAACGTGGTGGCCAACTGGTACCGCGACCGGCATCGCCACCTGGCGCTGCCCATGGACGATGCCCGCGTCGCCGGCGAGGAGGAGGGTGAGGCCGCCCTCGAGACGGTGGAAGACGTGGCGTTGCTGCGCAAGGCCATGGCGCAGCTCCCGCTCGACCGGCAGCAACTGCTGCTGCTGCGGTTCAGCGAGGATCTGTCCCACGCCGAGATCGCGAAGATCATGGGGCGCACCGAGGGCGCGGTGAAAGCGTTGTTGCACCGCACCTTGCGATCGCTGAAGGAAGACATGCAGGGGGCCGACGATGCGAAAGCTTAACCACCTGCGGGCGTTGCGCCTGCCGTTCCAGCATCGCGATGGTGAGGAGCCGGACTACGCCGAACTGCTCGACAACTTCTACGACGTGGTGGAGACCGTGCGCGAAGCCTACCCCTCGGTGCAGCCCTCGCCCGCCTTCCGCGACGCCCTGCACGCCCGCCTGATGGCCGAAGCCGCCTGGCTGAAGGACCACCCGGTGGCCTCGCCGCGCGCGGTGGCCGTGAAGCGCAGCGCGCTCGCGGCTGCCGCCCTGCTGCTGGCCGGCTTGGCCGTGCTGGCCTGGCGCAGCACCCATTCGCAGGCCGCGCCGGGCCCGGCGTAGCCCGCATGGCATCGCTGCTCACCTTTCCGGGGCCGTACGCCCGCGTGACCGGCTGGGGCAAGTGCCTGCCGGCCCGCATCGTCGACAACTTCGAGCTGGAAAAGACGCTGCCCACCAACGACGAGGGGATCTTCACCCGCACCGGCATCAAGCAGCGCCGCATCGCCGCGCCGGACGAGACGCCGTCCAGCCTCGGCGCCGGCGCTGCCCGCCAGGCCCTGGAGCGCGCCGGCCTCGACCAGCGGGACATCGACCTGATCATCGTCGCCACCTCCAGTCCCGAGGCGGTGATGCCCGCCACTGCGGCGCTCATCCAGCGCAGCATCGGAGCAGGGCGCGCCGCCGCCTTCGACGTGAACGCCGCCTGTTCTGGCGGCATGTACGCCCTGGCGGTGGCCGCCCAGTTCATCCACACCGGCGTGTACCGCAATGCGCTGGTGGTCGGTACCGAGGTGTACTCGCGACTGCTCGACTGGACTGACCGTGCCACCTGCATCCTGTTCGGCGATGGCGCCGGTGCGCTGGTGCTGCAGGCGTCGGACACGCCGGGCGGCATGCTGAGCTGCGTGCTGGGCAACGACACCGCGGGCGCAGACTACATCGTGTGTACCGGCGTCATGAGCCGCTCGCCGCTGCTGGCCGTAGATGGGCCCGGCTACCTCACCATGAATGGTCCGGCGGTGTTTAAGCTGGCGGTGCGCACCATGGCCGAAGCCAGCCGCACCGCCATTGCGGACGCCGGCCTGTGCCCCGATGACATCGACCTGTTTATCCCGCACCAGGCCAACCTGCGCATCATCACAGCGGTGGCCGGCCAGATGGGCCTGCCGCTGGACCGCATCTACACCAACGTGGAGAAGTACGGCAACACTGCGGCCGCCTCGGTGCCCATCGCCATCTGCGAGGCGGCCGAGACCGGTCGCTTGGTGGAAGGCAGCCGCCTGGTCATGGTGGCCGCCGGGTCCGGCTTTTCCTACGGCGCGCTTGCTGCGCAGTGGACGGCCGTCCCGCAGCCGGTGTTGGATGGGCACACGCTCACCGCGCCGTAGGGCCCTTCACCCTAGCCCTCTCCCGGGGGGAGAGGGGATCTGAGAGCATCAGGAGACAAACGTGCAGCAATCTTTCACCCCCCGCCTCACCCTTGCCGGAGCCGTGTTCCCGCAGACCGGCCTGTTGCGCGACGCCCTGCTGGTGCTGGGCTTCAGCGCCCTCATCGCCGTGTCGGCCCGTATCAGCATCCCCATGTGGCCCGTGCCCATCACCGGCCAGACCTTCGCCGTGCTGCTCGCAGCCGCCGCGCTGGGCCGCGTACGCGGTGTCGCCGCGCTGGTGGCCTACATTGGCGAGGGCATGCTGGGCCTGCCGGTGTTCGCCGGCGGCGCCAACGCCTGGACGGTCTCGGCCAGCGGCGCCACCTACCTGTTTGGGCCCACGGCCGGGTACCTGGCCGGCTTCGTAGTGGCCGCCTTCGTCACCGGCTGGCTGGCCGAACTGGGGTGGGACCGCTCGATGTGGCGGGCAGAACTCGCGATGGTGGCCGGCAACCTCATTATTTACATGTTTGGTGTGTCATGGCTGGCCTCGCTCATCGGGCTGGAGCGGGCCGTCACCGGCGGTCTCGTCCCGTTCCTGGTGGGTGATATCATCAAAGTAGTGCTGGCGGCGCACGCGCTTCCGGGTACCTGGTGGCTACTGGGGCGCATGCGTCCAAGCCCCTAACGGTTTATTCCCCCGTTCCCGAAGGGTACCCATGGAAATCAACTGGCTCGGCTCATCGTGCTTCCGCATTCGCAGCCGCGATGGAGCCACCATCCTAACCGACACCTTCAGCCTGGAGGGCGGGCTGCCCCGCGGCGCACAGGCTACCATCGTCACCGTCAGCCATCTGGACTCGGGCGTGCAGTTGCCGCCGGTGGGCGTGATTGGCGAGAACCGGACCAGCGTGGTGGTGGTGGATAGCCCCGGCGAGTACGAGGTGGCCGACGTGATGCTGACCGGCATCCGCTCCTACCGCGATGGCGTCAAGGGCGAGGAGCGCGGCAAGAACACCATCTTTCTCATGGAGACCGAGGGCATCACGCTCTGCCACCTGGGCGACCTGGGCCACGTGCCCACTGCCGCGCAGGTGGAGGCGCTGGGCCGCGTCGACGTGCTGCTGGTGCCGGTATGCACCCCCGGTGGCCTCACCGCCGCCAAGGCCGCCGAACTGGTGAACCTCATTGGCCCCAAGATCGCGGTGCCCATGACGGTGGGCCCTAACGGCGAGGAGAGCGTCGCCACCTTCCTCAAGGAGATGGGCGCCGCCGAGTTGCAGCCGCAGCCGCGCCTCACGCTCTCCCGCACCGGCCTGCCCGAGGTCACTACCGTCACCCTGCTGGAGTCCCGCCGCCAGCAACCGGCCTAGGCCGGGCGGTGCGGCCAACAAAAAGCCCCGTCCAACCGGACGGGGCTTTCGAGTTGTCCTACGCAGGTTAGCGGGGCAGGAAGTTGAGCGGGTTGATGGCCGCCCCGCTCTGGTGCACCTCGAAGTGCAGGTGCGGCCCCGTGGCAACGCCGGTGGTGCCCACCCGCCCAACCGCATCGCCGCGGTTAACACGCTGGCCGGGGCTCACCAGCAGCGCCGAGAGGTGCGAGTACTGCGTCTGCAGGCCGTTGCCGTGGTCGATGATGATGGTGGTACCGTACGCCCAATACTGGTACGCGGTTGTGGCCTCAATCACCACGCCGCTCTCAGCAGCGTACACGGGCGTGCCGTACGGTGGCGAGATGTCGAGGCCGCGGTGGCCGCCGCTGAAGAAGGTGAAGATGGGGCCGTAGGTGGGCCACTGCAGGGCGCCGCCTGCCTGGGGCTGCGCCGGCACCGGTTGTGCGGGGCCCGGCGCCGAGGTGGTCGCGGGGCTGGTGCTGGCCAGCCGGGTGGCCGGCAGCGCGTCGATGGGCTTCACGCCGTGCGGCACCATGATCTCCTGGCTCAGCACCAGGGCATTCGGGTCGGCCAGCTTGTTGGCGCGGAACCCGACGATGTCGGACATCTCGACCTTGTAGCGGTCGGCAATGGAAGCGAGAGTGTCGCCGGACTTCACCACGTGGAGCACGCCGGAGACCGGTGGAACCTTGATGTTGATGCCCAATGGGAGGGCGTTGGGGTTGTCGAAGGTGTTGGCCCAGATGACGCTCTGGGTGGTGAGCCCGAACTTCTCGGCGATGCCGGAGAGGGTGTCGCCGCTCTGGATGGTGTATTGCTGGATGGTGTCGCGGCTGCCGTCCTTCTTCTTCTCTGGGGCGGGTGCGGCGGCTTCGGTCACCGGAGCGGTCTGCTTCTGCAGGTTGCCCGCTACGGTGACAATGGTCTTCGCTGGCTCCGGCTTGGGCGAATCGCTGGGAGTCGCCGCGTCGACCGCAACGTCGAGCTTGCCGGGGTCGATGGTGATGCTCTCCACCGGCGCTACGGTCCGCACCAGTGCAGGCCAGTCGGGGAGGGAAGGCGGGGAGAACGGAGCCGAGGAGAATTCGAAGAGGGAGGGGCTCGCCATGGCGGCGGCGCCCAGTGCTACGGAGAGCACCACGCCGTGCGACGCGAGGCGCCGGAACAGCGGAAAGTTCGGAAGTGAGAGCGGCTTTGGCTCGTTGTAGATGTACAGTCGCTGCGGTCTGCGGTAGCTTCGGCCCCCTGTGGGAGGCTTGGGCCCCGCTCCGTTACCGTTAAGCAGAAGGCACCCCCTATGGCTCGTTTGGGAACACCGGGCGTACCACGACGGGTCCACCCAGTGGGAGCGGCTAAACCTCCCGGTTCAGTGTGGCCAAGAACTCAGCGTTGTTGCTGGTCTTGCCCATCCGCTCTATAACCCGCTCTATCGCCTCGGTCGGGTTCTGATTGTTGGCGCCGATCATGGCAACCATGCGCCTCAGCAAGTAAACACGACTCAACGTGTACTCGTCAAGTAGCAATTCCTCGCGCCGGGTACCGCTGCGGGTGATATCCAGCGCCGGCCAGATGCGCTTCTCGGCCAGTTTGCGCTCAAGATGCAACTCCATGTTGCCGGTGCCCTTGAACTCTTCGTAGATCACCTCGTCCATCCGGCTGCCGGTATCCACCAGGCAGGTGGCGATGATGGTGAGGCTGCCACCCTCCTCGGTGTTGCGCGCCGCGCCGAAAAACCGCTTGGGCGGGTACAGCGCAATGGGGTCCATGCCGCCGGTCAGGGTGCGGCCGCTGGGGGGCATCGCCAGGTTGTAGGCCCGGCACAGGCGCGTGATGCTGTCCAGCAGGATGGTGACGTCCGAACCGCCCTCCACCAGCCGCTTGGCCCGCTCCAGCGCCACCTCGGCCACCCGGGTGTGGTCCTCCACCGGCTCGTCGAAGGTGGAGCTGATGACCTCCGCCTTCACCGACCGCTTCATGTCGGTCACTTCCTCCGGCCGCTCGCCGATGAGGCAGATGATCAGGTGGATGTCCGGGTCGCTCTGGACCAGCGCGTGCGCAATGTCCTTCAACAGCGTGGTCTTGCCGGCCTTGGGTGGCGACACGATGAGGCCGCGCTGCCCCCGGCCGATGGGCGCAATCAAGTTCACCAGCCGGGCAGAGATGTTCTTAGGGTCAACCTCCAGGTTGATCAACCGCAACGGGAAGATGGGCGTCAGGCTCTCGAAATAGGGCCGGCGCCGCGCCACCTCGGGCTCCAGGCCGTTCACCGCCTCCACCCGCAGCAGGCCGTAGTACTTCTCGCTCTCCTTGGGTGCACGGATCTGACCCGTCACCAGGTCGCCGGTGCGGAGGCCGAAGCGCCGCACCTGTGACTGCGAGACGTAGATGTCGTTGAAGCCGGGCAGCAGTGTCTCACCCCGGAGAAACCCGTACCCGTCGTCGATAATCTCCAGGATCCCGCCGCTGAAGAGCTGACCCTGATGGATCGGCCGTTCGCGTTCGGACTGCACCTGAGAGAGGCGTGTGACGAGGTCATGTTTCTTGAGCGTGCTGGCCCCGGCGACTCCGAGCTCCATGGCGATGCCTAGAAGCTCTTCACGCGTTCCATGCTCGAGGTCGGCGAAGTCGGCCGCGAG
>ORMF012683870.1_pt1 | contig 10636 bp, 10 predicted proteins | sample 1779871 | NCBI WGS metagenome assembly ORMF01 (sample SAMEA104232316, study PRJEB22302) | groundwater metagenome | biome: forest; feature: aquifer; material: groundwater | place: USA | collected 2011-08-07 | depth 5.4 m
GCAGCGCCACCGGCCGCTTGGAGCTGTTGGCCAGAGTCACTGCGCCGGCGATATCCTGCTTTACTCTGGCGGGATCGCGCATGACGATGTGCTTGATGCCCAACCCTTGCAGCACCGGTTCGGTGACCAGGCCGACCATGTGAAAGGCGTTGTCGCCGATGTCGCCGGCGTAATAGATGAGCAACAAAATCGGGATGCCGAACTGCAGCGCCGTGGTGGTAAGCCCGTTGCAACTGTTCAACAGGCCGCCGTTCTGCATCAACATGGCGGTTTGTTTGCCCGCCAGATGGGCGCCGGTGCAGACGCCGATCCCTTCCTCTTCCCGCCCCACGGGCACGTGCGCGATCTCTTTGTCTTCATAAAGTAAATTGATGAGCTGGAGCATGTTGATGTCGGGAACGCTCGACACCAGGTTGACGCCGGCTGCTTTTAGCGCGGCGATTATTTGTTGCGCTCCCGCGGTGGTTCCCATTCCGTTAATCCCGTGCCTGAAAAATGCCGTTCGGCACTTTCCTTTCTAGAAATTATACCCGGTGGTGTCAAGCAGCGTCCAGTTTGACACTTCGTGGTCAATTCTGTTAGCAGAGAAAGCAATCCAAATCATAGGAGGTGGACCGTGATAGTTGTCCATGCCGCAGCGAAGTTCCGCTTGAAGGGTAAGTTAAGAGCGATAGCGTTGATCGGCGTTCTCGTCGCGGGGGCCTTTTTAACCGGGTCGATTTTGCCGGCCGCTGAATACCCGACCAAAACGATTCAGGTCATCAATCCTTATCCTCCCGGCGCGGTCACCGATATCATCGCGCGCATTCTCGCGCCGAGGATGTCTGCTGCCCTCGGCCAACAATTGGTGATCATCAATAAGGCGGGAGGGGGCGGCGCTGTGGGCATCCAGGCCGCCAAGGAGGCGGCGCCGGACGGTTACACGATCCTGGTGACACCGCCGCCGATTTTGCTGATTCCGATCGTCAACAAAAACAGCGGCTTCACCACGAAAGACTTCGTGCCGATCGCTCTGGCGACCAGCAGTCCGAACACGACGGTGGTGAAAGCCGACGCGCCGTGGAAAAGCCTCGAGGAGTTCATCGCGGACGCCAAGAAAAAACCTGGGGAGTTGACTTACGGTTCAGCCGGCCCTGGAACGACGCCGCATTTTATCGGTGAACTCGTGAAGCTCAAGACCGGCATCGATTTGACCCACGTGCCGCTGGGCTCGGAGTCGGCGGCGGCCACCGCAGTCCTGGGCGGCCATGTGAACATCTCTTTTCTCACCCTGGGCACCACGCGTAGCCACATCGAGGCCGGCACCCTGCGCGCCCTGGCGGTGGCGTCGAACCGCCGGCTCAAGGATTTTCCCAACGTGCCGACCACCGTGGAGAAAGGCTTTCCCGAGCTCAATTTGAAAGTGTGGGTCGGATTCTTTGCCCCGGCAAAAACGCCCGCGCCGATTGTCAAGCGGCTGGCCGGGGTTATCAGCGACAGTCTTAAAGACCCCGAAGTCGTCGCTCATATCGAGAAAAGCCAAGCTCTGGTCGAAAATCTCGGGCCGCAAGAGGCGGCAAAGTTCTACGCCGATGAAGAGCGCAAGTGGTCCGAGGTGGCTCGCGTCGCCAAGATCAGCAATTGAGTGACCGTCAAGATTCTCTTACTCATGATCGGATGAAGCGAGCCGACGTCACCATTGCCTTGATCTTGACCGGGCTGGCCGCTTTCATCCTGCTCGAAGCCGGCAAACTTTCGTTCGGCAGCATGCGCGTGCCGCGGACGGCTTTCTTCCCGATCATTCTCGCAACGTTGCTGCTGATCCTTTCGCTCATTCTTCTCGGCCAGGCGCTGCGCGGCGCGCGCACGGTCCGGGGGCCTGACCGGATCGAGGCCGAGGGCTGGTATAGAATCGGCGCGACGTTGGTGACGCTCGTCGGCTTCGCTCTCGTGCTCGAGCGCTTGGGTTTTCTGTTGAGCACTTTTCTTTTGATGGTCCTGCTGCTGCGCGCCATCGAACCTCAAGCATGGCCCAAAGTCATCGCGGTGGCTTTGGTGACGTCTCTGGTTGTCTACGCGATCTTTGGCTGGCTGCTAGGCATCCCGTTGCCTGCCGGAGTTCTAGGAATCTAGCGTGGATGTTTTCTCGAACGTAGCCCTCGGTTTCTCCGTAGCGCTGACGCCGACTAATTTGCTGGTCTGCTTTATCGGTTCGGTCGTTGGCACGCTGGTCGGCGTGTTGCCGGGCCTGGGTCCCGTCGGGGCGGTCGCATTTCTCCTTTCGCTGACGTTCAAAATGGAACCGGCCACGGCGATCATCATGCTCGCGGGAATTTATTACGGCGCGATGTACGGCGGATCGACGACGTCTATCCTCGTGAATATCCCCGGTGAAACCGCGTCGGTCGTTACCTGTCTTGACGGCTATCGCATGGCGCGGCAGGGCAGGGCGGGCGCGGCCCTGGGGATTTCGGCCTTCGGCTCGTTCATCGCCGGCACCTTCGGCGTGATCGGGCTAATGTTCCTCGCCCCGCCCCTGGGTCGAGTGGCATTGCGCTTCGGACCGCCGGAATATTTCGCTCTGACCCTCACCGGTTTGACTCTGGTCGCCTATCTCACCCAGGGCTCACAGACCAAAGCGCTCATCATGACCGTGCTCGGTCTGCTCGCCGGCGTGGTGGGCATGGACCCGATCTCGGGGGAAGAGCGTTTTACCTACGGAAATCTCACGTTGCGCGACGGCTTTGGGCTCGTGCCGGTAGCGATGGGGCTGTTCGGCATCGCGGAGATTTTAGAGAACCTTGTGGTGATCAGTAGGCAGTCGATCTACGAGACCAAGATCAAGGGGCTGCTGCCCAACCGTCAGGATTGGAAAGACAGCGCGTGGCCAATCGCCCGGGGCTCGGTCGTGGGTTTTTTCCTTGGTATTCTGCCGGGCCCCGGTCCGGTGATCTCATCGTTCGTCTCCTACGCGCTGGAAAAGCGCCTGTCGCGCCACCCGGAGAAATTCGGCACCGGCGTCATCGAAGGGGTGGCCGGGCCGGAGTCCGCCAATAATGCGGCGACCGCGGGTTCTTTCATTCCGCTGCTTTCCCTCGGCATCCCCACCAGCGCGATCATGGCGCTGTTTATGGGCGCGCTGATGATACATGGCATCCAACCGGGACCGCTTTTTATCAGCAAGTATCCGGACCTCTTCTGGGGCTTTATTGCCAGTATGTACATCGGTAACCTCATGTTGCTGGTGCTCAACCTTCCGCTCATCGGCATCTGGGTGCGAGTGCTAAAGACTCCCTACGTGATCCTGTTCCCGCTGATCTTGCTGTTCTGTTTGATCGGCGTTTACAGCCTCAACTCCAATGTCGGCGAGATCGTCATCATGCTGGTCTTCGGAGTTTTTGGATTTTTCCTGCGCAGGGCCGGCTTCGAGGGGGCGCCCTTCATCCTTGCGATGGTGCTCGGGCCGGTCATGGAAACTTCCTTGCGCCAGTCGCTTTTGATCTCACGCGGCAGCTTCGGCATCTTTGTCACCCGGCCGATCTGCGCCGCGCTGATGGGGTTTACCCTGCTATTTATGCTTTGGCCGATGATTTGGAAAAGAAAAACGGCAGGGAAGGACCGCTCACCAAGCGCCCAAGAAAATTCTTCTTCGTGATCTTGGTTTTCTTCTCTGTTAGATAATCCAAGGGGCAGGATCTTTTTACTTTCCGTACTGTCGGTTCATCTCGTCGAAGAAACCCGAACTCTCAAGCTGGTTGATAAAGTGCGCGTCGGCAAAGCCCTCAGGATTGCCGCTGGGGATTTCCGGGTTGGTGCGCGAGAGCAGGTAGAACATCGATCTCGCCACGCGTCCCAAGGGAGTCGGCTTGGTATCAAGCTTGTCTTTGTAGTGGCCGTAGATCGTATTTAGAACTTCGGGGTCCTGGGTGGCCACATACTTTCTTAGCACGCCGAGACTGAACTCCGGTTTGGTCTTCACCAGATAGATCCCTTCGATCCAGGCTTTGAGAAACTTGAGCGTGGTTTCCTGATTCTTCATCACGTACGCTCGCCGCACGAGAATTCCCGATCCCGAGATTTCTATGGGCAGTTTGGAGAAATCGATGAGCTGTTTAAAGCCCATCCTGATCGCCGTGACCGTCTGCACTCCGGCGACGATCACGCCGTGGAGCCGACCGGTTTGGAGCGCGCTCAGACGGGCGCCTAGATCGCCCACTGGCAGGATGGGCACATCTTTGTCCGATATGCCGTTCAGCCGGAGACCTTCGCGGAGGAGAATATCGGTCAACGAGCCTGCCGTGCTCATGCCCAGGATCTTGCCGCGCAATTGTTCGACGCTGGTGATGTTTTTCTGCACCACCAGCGAGTGCTCGAGCTGGTTCATCGGCGAAGCGATCAGCGCCGTATCGGCGCCGCGCTGGTAGGCTTCCAGCGCGGGCATACCCGAGTGATTGACGAACTGCACGCTGCCGCCGATAAGTGACATGATGGCGCGCGGGCCCCCGGAGATGTAGACGAGGTTTAGCTCCAGGCCCTGCTTCTCGAATAGTTTCGCTTCCTTGGTGACCCAGATCGGCATCATCGAGCCCGAGATTGCGCCGTAGCTGGCGTTGATTTTCTCCAGCGGCGCGGCCGCTGCCCGCACGAGTTTAACCCCGCCGACAAAGATCAGAAAAGTCAGCGTGGCGGTAGCTGTTAGGTTAGTTGCGTTAGCTCTCATGTTTCGTCGTTGCCTTTCCTATTTGCCCATGAGTTTGTTCATGCGCGCGACCAGCTCTTTGGGTTGCGCGATGACGTCTTTTGCCAGAACTTCAAGTTCCTGGCCGGTGGTGGGATTGATCTCCAATGGCGACTGCTTCGCTTCAATTAACAGTCCCGGATCTTTCATGGCCTTATTGTAGGCGTCTCGAAAGTTCTTCAGACGGTCGCCGGCCAAGCCCGGTGGTGCGACGAAGGGCCGGCCGAAATCGCTGGAAGCGAGCACGAGCTTGGCCAAATTGCGATTGGCCGCGGTGGTTTTGAATTCGTCCATTACTTCGTAAAGTGTCGGCACGTTGGGTAATCGCGCGTCCCGTTTGCTTCCCGTCTGCAGCACGATGCGGACGACCTCTTTCTTGATCCAGGTCGGATAGGGCTCGTGGGAAAAAAAGCCGTCGATGGTGAGGGCGCGGCATTGCACTTCGCCGCGCTCCACCGCCGCGTCGGTGTCCGGGCCTTCCTCGAATCCCATGCGCAGGGCGAACTTCGTCCCCAGCGTTTCCTCGAAGAGTTTCGGGACGTAATAGCCCGTGGTCGTTTCTGCTCCGGCGCCGCAGAGCGGCGGCGCTGAACCATCGCGAATGTCGCGCATGGTTTTGAACGGAGCCTTGGCGCTCATGTAGAGCAAGTAGTGCGATTTTGTCGGGCTGCCGATCCAGCTGAGTTTGGTCAGATCGAAACCGGGATCGCTCTTGGCCGATAGCTGCGCCAGATACAGCGCCGGTATCAACGCCGCCAGCGTCGCTCCATCCGGCTTCGCTTGATAGATGCGCCGAACGGTTTCCTGGGCGTTTTCGGGCTTGTTTTCGACGACAAAAGCCGGACGTTGGGGCAGATAGCGCAGCATGTAGCGAGCGGTCAAACGCGCGTACAGGTCATAGGCCGCGCCGGGGCGAAAGCCGACTAGGAGATTGATGGTGTCTTGTTTGGATGCGGCGGATTCGGCGGCGGCAAATACGAGGCGCGCGTCGAAGAAAGCGCAAGTCAAGCTGGCGAAGATTGAGAAGACCGTCACTGAAGAAAGCCATCTTGTTATGCGAACGGTTCGTGAATGCCTGTTAATCATTGCACCTCCATCGATTGCGGAACGTAGTCCTTAAAACCGCTATCTTCAACCGGTGCACGATGGATAACACAGAGGTATTGCGTGGGTAAAGCCCCGCGGTGTTGGCCGGCGAGGGCATGTATCGTTGTCGTTCGTCGCTTTTTCAATTTCCGGGGTATAGAATGATCTTAAAATTGCGATCTTAGTCTTAAGTAAGGGGGAGCCAGGCTGATGCATAACGGGAAAATTCGAATCGGCATTATGGGCTTGGGCCTGATTGGCCGGCACCTCTATCACCTTGCCCTGGAAAGCAGTGACGCCGAAATCGTCGCCGTGGCGGATATCGGCAAGCCGGAGATCCTCCAGTATCTGCTCAACAGCGATGGAGTCGAGGAGCCGACCTCGGAGCTGCGGGACAACTATCTGATTAACGAGAAGTTCCGCACCAGAATGCTCCAGCTTGCGCGACCGGGGGAGGTTCCGTGGGATGTCCTTAACGTCGATTGCGTTGTCGACGCCACCGGCCGATATCGGCGGCGCCAGGACATGGAAGCCCATTTGCGCGCCGGCGCCGGGCGGGTCATTCTGACAACGTTACCCACAGAGCCCGTCGACCGCATCGTTATACCGGGAATCAACGAGAGCAGTGCCGCGAGTGCGGACAAAATGATTTCAGCGGGCTCGGCGACGACCAATGCCTTCGCGCTTTTATTGCACTCTCTGGATCGGGCCTTGGGCGTCGACTACGCGTCGATGACCACGGTTCATGCCTATTCGAGCGATCAGTCGTTGCAGGATTACGCCCACGAGGATTTTCGCCGCAGCCGCTCCGCGGCGCAGAATATCATTCCCAACAATAACGAGTCGGCGCGCTGGTTGGAGTTCGTCCTGCCGAAGTTTGCCGGCAAGTTGAGCGGCTATGCCCTCAACGTGCCGGTGCAGAGGGGCTCGTTGCTGGATCTCAACTGCGTGATGCAGGACGGTGCCGTCACGGTCGAGCAAGTGAACGAGGCGATGCGCGCCGCCGCCGCCGATCGACCGGCGTTGATCGGTATAAACGACGACCCGATCGTTTCTTCCGATGTCATCGGTTGCCGGCAATCGCTGCTCTTCGATACGCGCGCGACCATCAAGGCGGGAAAGAAAATTGTCAAAGTATTAGCCTGGTACGAGAGCCTGGGGCATGCCTGCCGGCTGCTCGACGTGATCCGGCTTTATAACAGCCTCGACGGCAGCGGAGGTGCGAAATGAGGGTTGCCATTAACGGTTTCGGCCGCATCGGCCGTTCGGTATTCCGTATTCTCGATAAACGCGCGGACGCCGAGTTGGTTGCCATCAACGACGTCTTCGATCACGACGCGCTGCGCTACCTGCTGAATTACGACACCGTGATGGGGCGCTTTCAGGGCGCCTTGCGGCTCGAAGGCGATGAGATGGTGACCTCGCACGGGCGCACCCGGATGCTTCGTGAAAAGGACCCACTCAAACTCCCATGGCGCGATCTCGCCATTGACGTCGTCATAGAATCAACGGGCATTTTCACCAGCAGGGAACAGTTCGCCAAGCATCTGGATGCCGGCGCCAAGCGCGTGGTGCTGACCGTTCCGGCGAAGGACGAGATCGATTATACCGTCGTGCTTGGCGTCAACGACGATGGGCTTAAGCCGGAGCATCGGATGATTTCCAACGCCAGCTGCACCACCAATTGTCTGGCGCCGCTGGCCAAGGTGCTCCATGATTCCTTCGGTATCGTGGAAGGCGCCATGAATACCGTGCACGCCTACACCAATGACCAGCGTCTGGCCGATGTGCCGCACTCCGATTGGCGGCGCAGCCGCGCCGCGGCGGAAAATATCATTCCGACCTCCACGGGCGCGGCTAAGGCGGTGGGCCAGGTCTTGCCCGAGTTAAAAGGTCGGCTGGACGGTATTGCCGCGCGGGTCCCGGTGCCCGACGGCTCGGTGGTCGATTTGTTTGTCGAACTGGGGAAACGCGTGAGCGTTGAGGAGGTTCATGCGGCGATAAAATCCGCCGCCGAGTCGAAACGGATGAAGGGTATCTTGCAGTTCATGCAACTACCCGTCGTGTCGTCGGATGTCATCGGCAACTCGCACTCTTCGATTTTCGACCCGGCATTTACCAGCGTCACCGGCGGCAAATATCTCAAGTGCCTGAGCTGGTACGACAACGAATGGGGCTACTCCAATCGCGTCTGCGATCTGCTCGGCTTGATCGCCCGGTGGGGATAATCCGCCTCCCGGACGGGTTAAAGTAAAAGGGCTCGCCAACGGTTTACCCGCAGGTCGAGCAGGGGAAGTTACTTCGTTTGACTCATTGCTCCAGCTATCTGTGATGGAGCTTGCCGAAACCGGTGCGCGGGCAGGGCGGAAGAATTCGACGGCTTTCCACTATACCGAAATCAAAAACCAATAGACCCGGCCCGTGGCCCTAGACTACCTCGCGCCCCCCAATTCCTTCCGCGCAGCGCCAAGTGCGATCGCAGCGAGAAAAACCAGCCTGTCCCCTTCAGTGTAAGTCTCTCGATTGACATAGCGAGAGCATGGGCATAAAAATACCCTCCACTGAACCAGAAGTATTCTTCTGGGTCCGCAATCGAAACAATTTGGAGCCAGCCTCTCGGTGCGGCGTTGACGCCCGAGAGTGCTGGCTTTTTTGTTTTTATCACCGAGGCGAGTGAAGAAGGTGGAACGAAAGACTTTTAACGGTGCGGGAAGAGCAGGCGGAAAAATTACAACAAACAGCAGAAAGGGAAAACGGATATGAAAAAGACATTAATTGGAACGGTCGTGCTCGCAGTGATGGCGCTTTTTATATCGTCGGCGCAGGCGATCACGGTGAAAGCGTCAATAAAAAAGGGGGTAGTCGCCGTCACGGGCAGCGCCGCCGCGCTCAACGCTGCCATCTCGTGGCAAGGCGTCAATGTGGCCACAGCGAGCGCAAAGGGCAAGTTCAAGTTTTCCGGGGTAGTGCCCGCGGATTGTGTGGGTGAGCTTAGCGATGGGGTGACGACCATGGACGTTGCCCTGTCGGGCTGCACGCCGAAGGGCGCGGTTTTGGAGACGGGCCAGACGAGTTGTTACGACGCACACGCAATACCTACGACCGTCGTCAACTGTGCGGGCACAGGGCAGGACGGCGAGTTCGCAAAGGGCAGCGCCCGGAGCTACACGGAGGATGTCAACGGGTTGACGATCACGGACAACAGGACGGGACTGCAATGGGAGAAGCAACCTAATTGCGCCGATAATTACTCCTGGTACGAGACATTTGGGAAGATCGCGGTCCTGAACACAAACAACTTCGCCGGGCACAACGACTGGCGGCTGCCGAACGTCAACGAGCTTCAAACACTGGTGGACCGAGAACGGGGGGGGGCGGCTTAGGGCTGGCCGAAGACCCGCGGTTTGGTGATTGCAAGGGGACGGGTTACTCGTACTGGTCGAGTACATCGGCCCATGGCAAACCGGATTGGGCGTGGGGGGTTGAATTTGACAACGGGACGACATTCATGGCTCGGAAGGTAGGCCCTACCAACGTCCGTGCCGTTCGCGGCGGCTCGTGATTGGTTATTTGGCGATTTGAGTATTTGATGATTTGACAAGGGGGTCTGGGGGGCATTGCCCCCCAGATTTTCGCATCGATGGCTAGAACCGAGCATTTACCTTTGTACAAGAGTGCGTTCCCTCGCTACGCGCTGCGCGCTACTCGGGATAATCGGAAATAAAAAAGTCCGTTCGTCCTGAGTAGGCCCAGAGGGCCGTATCGAAGGATCTGTGTCTAGGCTGACGGTCAGGCATGAATCTGGACTTATTCCCGCGAGATGAGACCTGGCCTCGGTAGCAGAGCTGACCTAAAACGCGTGAAGTCTGCTGTTGGCTTTTTATTGTTGACCGGGAAACGTAAGGGGGTAGAGAACTATTTTGCCACTTGCTCATGCTCGCTCACGCGGAGAGTTTGATCTCGATCTCGGCTCCGAGGGCGCGGGCAACTTTTTTAAGTGTCGGCAAAGAGACCCGATCATAATTTCCGCCCTCGAGGCGCGCGATATTGGGCTGTTGCATGCCGACCCGCCGTGCAAGCTCGGCCTGGGTCCAGCCTTTCTTCAGCCGGGCTCGGATCAAACTCTGCGCAAGCAGGAACTCCGGGCCGAGTTTTTCATACTCACTCCGAACCTTCAGGTTCTTTAGAAGCTTTTCTTTGTGCTGCCGGAAATTCATAACGTGCCTCCTTGTCGTTGAATGTAATCTTTCATCCGCGCTTCGGCCGTTTGAAGTTCTCGCCTCGGTGTATCCTTTGATTTCTTCTTGAATCCGTGAAGAAGAATCAATTTTCTCCCCGTGAGAGGAAAGAAGAAGACGCGGTAAATCTCGCCAAACGAAATGAATCTCAACTCCCTCAGCTTGGGAATACCACGGATGTTTCTTACCCAGGGCTCGCGGAGTAGTAGCCCGTATTCTTCCAACAGCTCCAGAGACCGAATGAATTTCGCTTTCACTTGGGGCGAAAGAGCGTCGATGAATTCGGTAACCGGCACGGTTCCGCCAGCCGTCTGATAGTACTCGATCTCCCACGAAGTTAGCTTATCCACTGTCCATGTATACCATATATGATATACGTTAACAACGGCAATCTTGGGCCTAACATCTGGGGCGCGCGCCAGAACGGTGCAGGCCGAGAAGAGAATGAATGATGAACGATGCGAGATGACGGGGAAGAGCAGTCCAACTTTCGATCCTTGATCTCACGGACGGCCAGACCCCGCGCGTTGTTCCAACGTCAACGACAAGCCCTGTTTCCGAACGTAGATCCGGCTATATTCCTTCCCCTTGCTCC
>ORMF011491951.1_pt1 | contig 10635 bp, 7 predicted proteins | sample 1779871 | NCBI WGS metagenome assembly ORMF01 (sample SAMEA104232316, study PRJEB22302) | groundwater metagenome | biome: forest; feature: aquifer; material: groundwater | place: USA | collected 2011-08-07 | depth 5.4 m
AGCTCCACCAGGCGCTCGCCGAGCTCATGCTCGGAGACAATCGGCCCGAGCAGGCGCGACTGTTCGCCCAGCTCGCGATCCGACTCCGTCCCAACGCCGCCCCCTCGCATTGCCTGCTCGGCGTCGCGGACCTGAACGACAAGCTCGTCGAGTCGGCGCTCGCGCACTTCGCAACCGCGCGTCGCGCCGACGATCGGTTCCCCGGCGGATACCTCTACGCCGCGATGGCGCACGGCATCGCGGGCGAGCCGGCCCGAGGCCTGGACCTCCTGCTCGCCGGCGTGGAAAAGGTCGAACGGAAGGCCGACCGCGAGGCGCTCCTGATGCTCGCCGTGATGATGTCGCAGAATGCCGGCCGTCACGACCTGGGAGATCGGATCAGTAGGCTCGTTCGAGGCGGATCCCACGCCGCCGCCCCCGAGCTTCACAGGGTCGCAGCGCAGCGAGCCCAAGACGCCCGCGCGCGCCTCGGGCAGGAGATGCTCGTCGAGCTCGTTCGACGCGTGCGCGCTCTTCCCGCGGGGCTCGCAGCCGACACGGTGCTCGCGGCGCGAGCGATGTTCCTGGTCCGGGACGTCGAGCGCGCGATCGGCGAGTCGCTCGACCGGTGGGCGGCAGGCGACGCGGACGGCGGCGAACGCGCGGCGCACGAGGCTGGCGCGGTGCTGACGGCGCTCGAGCAGGCGATCTCCAAGGCGCTCGAGACCCTCGAGTTCCGCCGGCAGGCCGGTGAGCGGGTCGCCCGGGCGACCCAGCTCGACCTGGGACGCGAGCGCGACCTCGCGCGCGCGCTGCGCGATGCGATCCAGCAGGGCACCGTCGTGGGCAAGGCCGCCGGCGAGGAGGACAGCTGGCGAGCCGCGCTCACGCGCCGGCTCGGTCGAGTCTACGGGCTCACGCGAGCGCAGCGCCGCGCCCTCGGGCTCGCGGGACCGATCTATCAGGCGGAGCTCGCGCACCTGGCGCGATTCCTCGCGCCGACCGACGCGCACCTCGGGAGCGCGGCGCACACGCGCGACTTGGTGCTCGCCGACGACGTGGCCGTGCTCGCGGCCGAAGGCGAGCTCGCGCTTGGCGCCCACACCGACGCCGTGCAGCGCCTCGACTCGATCGCAGCCCGGGGCGGCCTCAAACGAACGCTCCTCCCCGAGTGGGCCGCACACGCCTTCGACGCCGCGAGCGACGAGGGGCGCGCCTACTACGCGCGGCGCACACCCGACACGGCCAACGTCGCGATGGTCTTGGCTGCGGAGGTCGAGCTCTACGCGGGGCGCCCGCGCGCCGCGCTGGACCGGGCGCTCGCCACGGTGCGCCACTGTCGCGCGATGGGCGACGAGCTCGACAGCCGCCGGTGGGAGCTCACCCCGGGGCTGACTCGCGAGCTCGAGGCGGGAGACCCGACGTCAACGGCCACGCGCGCGCTCTTGAGAGGCACCCACCACCACGCGTGTGACCGGCGCGCGATCGAGGTCGCGCTGTTGGCGGCGCTCGCAGCGGGCGACCTCGCGGCCGCGCACGACGCGGCCGCCGGGCTCGAGGAGTATTCGGTGCAACTGCGGGTGATTCCGCCGCTCGACAACGCCGCGGCGCGTGTGGCGCTGCAGGCGGAGCTGTGGTTGGCGCTCGAGACGCGGTGAGCGCGGCGGTTCTAAGAGCGGCCGGGCTAGGTGAGCTCGGCCTCGCCCTCGGTCTTGACGCCCACCGTGTCGGCGTAGGTCTTGCCGAACTTGCGGCGGAACTTCTCGACGCGGCCCGCGGCGTCGATCATGCGGGACTTGCCCGTGTAGAACGGGTGGGACTCGCTCGAGATGTCGATCGTGACGAGCGGGTACTCCTTGCCGTCCTCCCAGACGATCGTCTTCGACGTCTTCGCCGTCGAGCCCGAGAGGAACTTGTGGCCGCACGACGCGTCGAGGAACACGACGGGGCGGTAGTCGGGATGAATGCCGGCCTTCATGGATCTCACCTGTGATCGTAACGAATGCCTCGCGGGGAATACGCGAGGTCGAGGCGTGCCTACTTGCGCTTGACCTTGTGCACGGTGTGCTTGCGCAGGCGCGGGCAGTACTTCTTGAGCTCGAGCTTGGTCCCCGTCGCGACGGAGACGCTCGTGCGGTAGTTTAGGTCGCCGGTCTCGCTGCACTGCAGCCAGTAGTACTCGCGTTTGACGCCCTTCTTCTTGGCCATCGCAACCGTCCTCGCTCCTGAAGCCCACGCCTACACCGCTCGGATGAATCGCGACACTGTACCAAACCCGCGCGCCCGCGCAAGACGCGACGCGACGTGAGCGACCCCGACCCGCACACTCGCGAGGACGCCGACCTCGACCACTACCTGGCGCGCCTCGACGCCGTGGGCATTCGGCGCGTCGTGCTGCGCCGCACCCACGAGCACCGGCCTCGGCCGGGGACGCATATCGTCGAGCGGCTCCGGCGCTGCGAGGTGCTCGGCTATCGGGACGCGATCCTGTACCGCTGCGTGCTCGAGGGCGCAGATGCGCTCGAGGTCGCGCGCGCGCTCGCGGCGCGCGGGCTCGAGGTCCGGCTCGCCAGCGGCAACATCACCTAACCGTGACACTACACCGTCGTGGGCCGGTCGCCGTCCTGCTGCTCGATCGAGACGAGCTCCGTGTAGGCCACCGCCATCGCGCACGCTTGCAGGGTCCCGAGCGCAGCCCCGGCCACGACCACGCCCAACGCGAACGCCAGCTTCGGGCCCGCCCGCAGGTGCGAGTGCAACTCGACAGCCTGCGCCACGATATTCAGGGCCAGCGCCATCGCTCCCAAGACGAACACCACGGCGAAGAGCTGCAGCCGGTGCCCTCGCGAGAGCTCGGCGGCTCGATACAGCGAGCCGACCACACCCACGCGCTCGCAGACGGCGACCGGCACGACCACGGCCAGGATCGTGATCACCACGATGCCCGGGACGCAACACGCCAAGATCGCGGGAATCAGGATCAACGCCTCGAGAATCGACGCGCCGAACACGACGGGGAAACGCGCAGCCCCGACGGCGAGGCACTCCCACAGCCCTACGCGGGCGCCCGTGCGCCGCCGCACGGTCGCGTGCGCGACCGCTCCCGCTGCGATCGGCGTCATGACGCACAGCGACAGGAACGTGACGCCCGCCATCGGCAGCACCGGGTAGAAGTGCTCGATCCGCCGCGGCTTGCCGTGGCGATCGAAGTGCTGCTGGACCGACTGCATTGCGATCACGCCCGGCAAGGCAATGGCCACGTTGAGCAGCACGAGCACCCCCGCCCCGGCGAACGTCGACTGCAACGCCCCGAGCAGCACGCGGCCGACGTCCAGGTCGCGCGGCGCGTACCTCGGTCGCGCGCTCGCGACCGGGCCCGTGCGCTGTAGCGGTCGCCCCGCCAACGGCCCCCCGAGCGCGCCGCGCACCGGCTCGCCGCACATCGGACACGTCGCGGTCACCGCGGGGATCTGCTCGGCGCACGCCGGACACGCGATCGTCAACGACGGTGACGGTGCGACCGGTGCGGGCTCCGCCCCGACCACGATCGTCGACGCGCCTCCCGCGGCCGGAATCACGAGCACCTGGCCGCAGCCCGGACACTTGCCGCGCTTCCCGCCGAGGGCCTCGGGCACCGCGATCGCCTGCGAGCAGTGGGTGCACTGGAACGTGATCGCCATGAGCGTGCTCCGAAGCCTGATGCCGGCGCGCGCCGCACCGACCGGGCGATCGTAGCACAGCGCGAGCACGCGTCGCGTCGCCTCATTTTTCGCGCGCCCGAGGCGGAGGCGTGGTGTTGAATGCGCGTTCGTACGCCGGAGGTTCCCCCGCACCATGAGCGACCCGCGCCCGTCCCGTTTGATCGCACTGGCACGCGAACGCCTCGACGCCGATCGTCAGGCCGCTGCCTGCGAGCTGATTCGCGCCTACCTGCCCCTCGTTCCCAGCACCTTGCTCGAGGCGATGGACGACGGCGGGCTCCTCGCGTTCCTGCTGGACCGCCTCGACTTCCTCGAGCGCGAGCCCGAGCACGCTCCGAAGATCCGCCTCGCACCGCGGCCGAGCGGAATGCCGTTCATCCGCTCGAACTTCGTCGTGCTCGAGATCCGTTCGCGCGACCTCGCGTTCATCGTCAAGACGCTCAAGAACTTCTTCCTGCAGCAGCAGATCGAGGTCCTGCTGATGATGCATCCGGTCGTCGTCGCCCAGCGCGGCGCGAGCGGCCGCATCGAGCGCGTCCAGGGCGACGAGGCGACCGGCCCCCGCACGTGCCACGTGTATGCCCACCTCTCCCCCGTGCCCCACGCGGATTGGCCCGAGCTCGTGCGCGAGCTCGCGCTGCGGTTCCGCCAGCTCGGACAGGTCAACGACGACTTCGCGGGGATGCGCGAGCGCTTGAACCGCGGCCGCGCCGATCTCGAGCGCCAGCTCGGCCGTTCGGCGGAGCGAGACGCCACGATCCGGCAGTCCGTGCGGTTCCTCGAGTGGGCGGCCAAGGAGAACCTGATCCTCCTCGGGCACGCCGTCTATCCTGCGGGCGGCGGTCCGCCGCAGGACGCGCTCGGCCTGCTGGTGCCGGGTGAGTTCGACGCGCTCGAGGAGCGAACGCGCAGCATCGCGGGGCGGAGAACGCGCAGCCCCGAGCCATTGTCCGTGTACCGCACGGACGTGGCGTCCCTCGTGAAATCGACCGGCCAGCTGCGCTACATCGGTGTTCACCAGACGGACGAGCAGGGCAAGGTCAGCGCCGAGCGCGTGTTCGTGTGCCTGATGTCGACAGCGGCCTCCGGCGAGCGCAACAGCAACATCCCGATCATCGCGGAGAAGCTCGCGCAGGTGATGGCGATCTTGGAGCCCCGACCCGGGTCCTACGCGTACCGGAGCTACTGGACGACACTGAACGCGCTGCCCAACGAGGATCTGTTCTACTCGACCACGCCCGAGATCGTCGAGGTCGTGCGACTGATCCACGAGGCCGGGCTGTCGAGCCGGCCCCGCGCCCACATCCGCCGCAGCTCGCACGGCACGCGCCTGAGCGTGCTCGCGATGATCCCGCGCACGCGTTACTCGGAGGTCGTGCGCACGCGCGTCCACGACTACCTGTGTCGCGAGCTCGCAGTCGCCTCGCTGCGCCACTACGCGTGCGAGAGCGATCCCGACATCAACCTCGTGCACCTCCACTACTTCGTGAGCCACTACCGGGACGGCGTCACACCCGCGGACGTGGCGCGCATGACGCGGGAGGTCCACGAGCTCCTACTCTCGTGGGAGGATCGGCTCCAGGCGCAGGTCGAGGAGCGCTACCCCGAGGAGCGCGACGGCGCGAGCACCGACCAGCACGTCGCCCCCCACCTCCGCAAGCCGCGGTCCTCCACGCTCATCGAGCGCTACGGTGCCGCGTTCCCGCCGACGTATCGCGACACCCAGCCGCCGACGGTCGCCGTCGCGGACATTCGGGCGATCGAGCGCTTGCGCGCGACGGGCTCGCCTCAGGTGCAGATTCTCGAGATGCCGGGTAACCCCACGGTGGGCCGCTCCACACCGGGCGGGGTGTATACGTCGCTCCGCACGTACACGCCGACAGCCCTGTCGCTGTCGTCGGTGGTGCCGATCTTGAACGACCTCGGCCTACGCTGTGCGGGCAAGTTCGCGTGCCAGATCTCGCCCCGCGACGGTGCCACCGTCCACCTCTCGAGCTTCGAGGCGGTGGACAGCTCCGGCGAGCCGCTCGACCCCGAGATCCACGAGCGCCTGGGCGAGCTCATCGCCTCGGTCCTGGCCGGCCGCCAACAGGACGACCCGCTGCTCGCCCTGGCGCTGCGCCTGGGCTTCGCAGGCCGCGAGATCGACCTGCTCGTGCTGTACCGCAACTACTTCCTCCAGCTCCAGCCCAACGTGCGCGCGCGAACCGTCAACGCCGTGCTGCTCGGCTACGACTGGGCGGCCCAGCTCCTCCGCGACGCGTTCCTCGCGAAGTTCGACCCCGACCGTCCCGACTCCCTCGAGCAGCGCCGGACCGGACCGCTCGCCGCGATGGAGGCGAGCTACAAGGAGCAGCTCTCGCAGGTCGGCACGATCCACGAAGCCGAGATCCTCGAGCGGCTGTTCGACCTCGTGCGCCACACGATTCGCACCAACTACTTCAAGCGGCCGACGCCGACGGCAATCTCGGTCAAGATCGACTGCCGCAAGCTCGCCTCGATGCCGAACCCGCGCCCGTTGTACGAGATCTACGTGCGCGCGCTCGACATGGCGGGCTGCCACCTCCGCGGCGGCAAGGTCGCACGGGGTGGGCTGCGCCACAGCGACCGGCACGACGACTTCCGCACGGAGGTCCTCGGCCTGATGAAGACGCAGATGGCGAAGAACAGCGTGATCGTCCCGGTCGGGAGCAAGGGCGGGTTCATCATCCGCTCGATGCCGGCCGAGCGCGAGGCCGCCGACCTGTGGTTCGCCCAGCAGTACAAGACGTTCATCCGCGGCCTCTTGGACATCACCGACAACATCGTCGACGGCAGCGTGCGCCACCCCGATCGCGTGCTGATCTACGACGAGGAGGACCCGTACCTCGTCGTGGCCGCGGACAAGGGCACCGCGCGGATGAGCGACACCGCCAACGCGATCAGCCGCGAGTACGGGTTTTGGCTCGACGACGCCTTCGCCTCGGGCGGGTCGGCGGGCTACGACCACAAGGCGATGGGCATCACGGCGCGCGGCGGCTGGGAGTGCGTGAAGCGCCACTTCCGCGAGCTGGGCATCGATGTCGACCATACGTCGATCCGCGCGGTCGGCGTGGGCGACATGTCGGGCGACGTGTTCGGTAACGCGCTGTTGTTGAACGACAAGCTGCGCCTGGTCGCTGCGTTCAACCACCGCCACGTGTTCGTGGATCCCAACCCGGATCCCGCACGTGCGTTCGCCGAGCGCCAACGGATGTTCGCGCTTCCGCGCAGCGCGTGGACCGACTACGACCGATCGGCGATGTCGCACGGCGGCGGCATCTACGAGCGCGACGCGCGACGGATCGAGCTGTCGCCGCAAGCGCAGGTCGCCCTCGGCATCGATCGCCCCGTGGTGTCCGGTCCGGAGCTCGTGCGCGCCGTCCTCGAAGCGGCGGTGGACTTGATCTGGTTCGGCGGAATCGGCACCTACGTGAAGGCGTCGACCGAGTCCCACGCCGAGGTCGGAGACCAGACCAACGATCCGGTGCGCACGGACGCCGCGCGGTTGCGCGCGAAGGTCGTGGGCGAAGGCGCGAACCTCGCGCTCACGGCGCGGGCGCGCACGGAGCTCGCGCTCGCCGGTGTCCGCCTGAACACCGACGCGATGGACAACTCGGCGGGCGTGAACACCTCGGACCACGAGGTCAACATCAAGATCCTGCTCGGCATGCTCGTGGCGGACGGCCGGCTGTCGGGGCGCGACGAGCGCAATCGGCTACTGGCCGAGATGACGGGCGAGGTCGCCTCCCTCGTGCTCCGCACGAACTACCGCGGAAGCGCGGCGATCTCGATCGAGCAGCGCCGCAGCCACGCGGACATCGAGCCCTTGATCGCGTTGGTGGGCGCGCTCACGTCGACGGGCGTGCTCGACCGCGAGGGCGAGCAGATCGCCTCCGACGACGTGCTCCGCGAGTGGTTCCGCGACGGCACGAACGTGCCGCGCAATCAGCTGTCGGTGATCCTCGCGCACGCGAAGATGGCCCTCTACGACCGGCTGCTCGCCAGCAAGCTCCCGGACCATCCTGGCCTGGCGGGTCAGCTGGCCGCGTATTTCCCGAAGCCGATCGTGCGTCGCTTCGGCGAGGCGCTCCGGGAGCACCCGCTGCGGCGCGAGATCATCACGACCCGGATCACGAACGCGCTGATCGACCACGCGGGCACGGCGCTGTTCGCCGCGCTGGACGAGCAGGAGCGGCAGGTGCCGCTCGAGGCGATGGTCGAGCGCTACCTCGCCTGCGACGCGCTATTGGACGCGAGCTCGCTGCGCGAGGCCATTCACGCGCTCGACAACCGAGTCGCCGCCGACGCGCAGTACCAGGCGTTGGCCGAGATCGAGGAGTCGATCCTCGGGATGGTGCGCTGGTGGTCGGCGAACCAGGCCACGTGGACGCTCGCCCTCGATGGCACGGACGCGGTCCGCCCGGCATTCACACAGGTCACCCAATCGCTCGCCGCGGAGGTCGCAGGCGAGCCCGGCCCATTCGGCACCCTCTTGACGTCGGCGGGCTTTCCGGAGCCGCTCGCCGCGCGCCTCGCCCCGCTCCCGCTCCTGCGCCACGGGTTGGCGCTGCTGGCGCTGGTCCAGCGCACGCACAAGAATCCCGCCGACGTCGTGCGGGTGTTCCTCGGACTCCGGCGGCAGTGCGGGCTCGACGGGCTGGAGCAGGCGATCGACACGAGCGCGCGCAACCCGTGGGAGCGCCGTTTCCAGCGCACGCTGATTCAGCGCTGCTCCCAGATTCAGGACACGCTGGCGGAGCACGTGCTCGAGCGCGAGCCCGCCGGGCTCGAGGGCTTCGTCGCGAGCCACGCAGCCGACATCGCGCGCCTGGCGCGCGACGCGCAGTTGATCGGCCAGCTGCCGACCAACCGGCTCGTGCCCACGCACCTCACCCTCGAGGACCTGGCCGCGCTCCTCGCTAACGGCCAGTCCGCGGGCGACCTCGAGCGCAACGCGAGGAAGTCCGTGACGAAAGCGTTCCAGCGGATCGAACGCCCGAAGTCGTGACGGCGGAGGGGGCCGGGGCGACACCGGCGGCGAGTGAAGGAGCGCCGGATGCCGCCCCCCAGGCGGGTGCGGCGCCAGCGGCGTACTCGGCCCCGACCCGCGCGCTCCTGCGCTTTGCGGCGCCGCCCGACCTGCCGGGCGCGCAAGCGATCATTCGCCGCGACCTGGCGATGACGGCAGCGCGGAGCCTGGCCGACGCCGTGACGATGACGCTCGGCGTGCAGCTGTGCCTGCACCTCGGGGGCGACGCGGTGCATGCCTCGGCGATCCACACGGCCGCGGCGGTGGGCCTCCTCGCGAGCGGAGCTTACGCCACGTCGAGCGGTGGCACGCTCGCCCCCCTGTACCGGAGCCAGATCCTCGCCGGGCTCGCCCTCGCGGCGACCCCGGTCGCGGCGTTCGTTGCGGAGCCCGCGCTCGCCTCGACCTTGATGGCGGCGCTGCTCGGCCTGTCGGCCGCGTTTGCAGGCTTGAGCCTGCCTTTGATCTCGGCCGCGTACGCCAAGGCGTACCCGCAGCAGCTGCGCGGCTCGCTCGTCGCCTATTCGCGCCTCGTGCACGGGATCGTGGCGGTCGCGTGCCTCGCCGTGCTCGGCCGCCTGTCGCGCGACCATCTCGACCTCACGTGGCTCGCTTACCCGCTGGTGGGGCTCCTCGGCGCCGTCACGGCGCGCGACTTCTGCCGGCTGCCGCTGGAGGTGTCGACGTCGCGGCCGCCGGTGCGCGTGATGCTCGCCACTCTGGTGCGCGACCGCGGATTCCGGCGGTTTCAGGGCTTCCAGTTCCTGCTTGGGCTCGGCAACCTCATGGCCAATCCACTGCTCGCCGTCTACGCGCACGCCGCGCTCGGCCTGCCCGTGGCGATCGCGGTGTGGATCGTGCCCAACGGGATCGTCGAGCACGCGATGCGCTTGGCAACGGTGCGCCTCCACGGTCGGCTCTACGACCGGCTCGGCGTGTTCGCGCACCGCACGATCACGGACTTCGTGTTTGCGATGGGGCTTGCGTGCTGGGCCTTTGCCGACTCGATGGGGCCGGCGATCGCCGGGTCGCTGCTGTTGGGATTTGGCCGAGCGGGCGGCCAGATCATCTGGACGATCGGCTCGCTCGAGTTCGCGCCGAAGGGCGCGGAGCAGCTCTACGCCGCGACGCACACGCTGCTCACGGGGGTGCGCGGGATCTTCGCGCCCGCGCTCGGGCTGTGGCTCTTGACCGACGTATTCGACGGCAGCTACCGCAACATCCTGTTCCTGTGCGCGGGCCTCGCGGCCGCGGCGACGCTGGGGCACGGTCTCCCGAGCCGCCACGAGGTGGAGAGCGGGCCCACGCCGCCGAGTGGCTCGGCCTCGACGCCACCGTCGTGACGGGCACAAGGTGGGAGTCGCACCGGACTCCTACCCGCAGTAGGATTCCGGCATGGAGAAGTCAGCACCTCCCGCGAAGCCCCGGAAGGGTCGCCGGACGCCCACCCCTACGCGCGCATCCCAGGGGGGCCGCACCACCAAGGTCTCGATCACGGTCGACGCGGAAGTACTGCGTGCGATAACCCGCGAAGCGAAGCGGTCGGGCAGGACGCTCAGCGCACAGGTGACGGAGGCGCTGGCGCGCGACGTCCGTCGGCGGCGCTTGCAGGAGTTGGTGGCCGAGCACGAGACCCGGTGCGGTGCGATCACGGCTGAAGAGCTGGCCGCGGTCCAGGCCGAATGGCTGGCCTGACCCTCGACACGGGAGCTCTCATCGGCTTCGAGCGCTCGGACCGACGCACGCTCGTGCACCTGCACCACGCGCAGCTCGGCGGTTACGATGTGACGGTGCCGTCGGCCGTCCTGGTCGAGGCCTGGCGCGGTGGCCGGCGCTCGGTCCGGATCGCGCGAATGCTCGACGCGTGCGTCGTCGAGCCCCTCCACGCCGATCTGGCGCGGCGCC
>ORMF011059771.1_pt1 | contig 10634 bp, 10 predicted proteins | sample 1779871 | NCBI WGS metagenome assembly ORMF01 (sample SAMEA104232316, study PRJEB22302) | groundwater metagenome | biome: forest; feature: aquifer; material: groundwater | place: USA | collected 2011-08-07 | depth 5.4 m
CGCACGGCGACAACTAAACCGCCCCACGACGACAGCCAAAACTCCCCACCGCTGAGCGTGGGGAGTTAGAGCGGTCGTTGGTCTGCGTGAGCGTCAGTGGTGCTCGGGCCTGTTACGCAGGCCCACGTTGATTACCGAGCACCAATACAGGCACCTCATGAAGACGTTTAACGATGGCGGCGGCGTTGGCTGCGCGGCGATGAAAGCAGGCATGGATCGCAAGACGGCCCGGCGCTACTTGCGCCGCGGCCACGGTCCGAGCACGCCGCGACGGCCGCGGCATTGGCAGACGCGCCCCGACGCGTTCGCCGCGATCTGGCCGGAGGTCGTGCGCTGGCTGGAAGCAACGCCGGAGATCGAGGCGAAGGCGCTGTTCGAACATTTTCTCGCGCAACGGCCCGGCGATTTGCCGGCTAAAGCGCTGCGCACGTTTCAACGCCGGGTGCACCGCTGGCGCACGCAGTATGGCCCGCCGAAGGAAGTATTTTTCCCGCAAGTGCGCGAGCCGGGCGTCAGCGTGCAGCTGGATTGGACGCATGCGCACAAGCTCGGCGTCACGCTCGCCGGCGTGCCGTATCCCCATCTCCTATGCCATACGGTGCTGCCGTATTCCAACTGGGAGTGGGCGGTGCCGTGCCAGTCGGAATCGGGCCTGTCGCTCAAGACCGGCTTGCAGGACGCGTTCTGGCGCCTGGGCGGAGTGACGCCGCAGGTGCAGACCGACCACAGCTCGACCGCCACGCATCAACTCAAGCGCGGCGCCGCCGCCCGCGGTTTCAACACCGAGTATCTCATCTTGTGCGAACATCTCGGCACCACCCCACGCACCATCAATCCCGGCCGACCGGATGAAAACGGCGATGTCGAGGCGGCCCAGCGCCATCTCAAACGCCGGCTGCTCAATCATCTCATTTTGCGCGGCTCGCGCGACTTTCCTTCGCTCGACGCTTACGCGAGCTTCGTCGGCGAGGTCTGCACCGCCGCCAACCTGCAACGCGCGGTGCGGGTGGCCGAAGAGTTGCCGCGGCTGCTGCGCCTGCCCGCGCAACGTTATCCCGACGCGGAAGAGCATACGGTGCGGGTATCGAGTTTCTCGACGGCGCGGGTCAAGAACTGCGCCTACTCGGTGCCGGCGCGTTTGATCGACGAGCATTTGCTCGCGCGGGTGAGCGAGACCACCGTGAGTTTCCACCATGCCGGGCTCGAGGTCGCGCGCTGTCCGCGGGCGCACACGCAGCAGGCGCGCATCGATTACCGCCACGTCATCGATTCGCTCATGAAGAAGCCCGGCGCCTTCGCGCGGTATCTTTACCGCGAGGAGTTGTTTCCCCGCGCCGTGTTTCGCCAGGCTTACGATCAACTGGCCGCCCAGGCACCCACGTTGGCCGACCGCCGCTACATCGAGTTGCTCGCACTGGCCGCGCGCACCGACGAGGCGGCCGTCGCCACCGCGCTCGGCGTTTTGCTGCGGGCCGGCGAGGTGCCGCTCGCCAGCGTCGTCGAAGCTCAATTACAAACCACGCCGCCACCGGTCCGCGATCTGGTGGCCTTCGTGCCCGAGCTGCAAAGCTACGATTTGCTGGTGGCGCAGGAGGTGGTCGCATGAACGCCGCCCCGCTGCCGATCCTCCTGCGCAGTCTCGGCCTGACAACGATGGCGCGCGAGCACGACGCCGCGCTCGCCCGCGCCGAGGCCGAGGACTGGGGCTATCCCCGGCTCCTGCGGCACCTCGTCGAGACCGAGGCCAACGAGCGGCTGCGTCGTCGCGTTGAGCGCCTGCTCAAGCAATCGCGGCTGCCGGCGAACAAGACGCTGGCCGCAATCGATCACGCGCGCCTGCCCGACAAAATCCGCCGCCAGTTGCCCACGTTGCTCACCGGCGAGTTTATCCGTCGCGGCGACAATCTGCTTTGCTTCGGTTTGCCCGGTCGCGGCAAAACCTTGTTTCTGGCCGCGCTCTGCCGCGAGCTCGTGCAGCAGCATCAGATGGCGATCCTCTACACGACCGCGCACCGCCTCGTCACCGAGCTGCTCATCGCCAAACGCGACCTCAAACTCGAACGCCTCATCGTGAAACTCGAGCGCTTCGACGCCATCGCCATCGACGACCTTGGCTACACCCAGCAATCCCGCGAAGAGATGGAGGTGCTCTTCACGCTGCTGGCCGAACGCTACGAAAAGAAAAGCGTCCTGCTCACCTCCAACTTGGTCTTCAGCCAATGGGACCAGATCTTCAAGGACCCGATGATGACGATGGCCGCGGTCGACCGCCTCGTGCATCACGCCGTCATCCTCGAGTTCAACGGCGACAGCTACCGCGCCGACGCGGCCAAAACCAAACCGAAGGGCTGACCGAGGCCCTTGTGGTCGCAGCACCCCTGGCGTGCAACTGTGAGTCAAGAGGTGGAGGAAGGGGGCTGCTGATCGGCACCTCTCAAAGCAGAGGCGCCTGCCCCCTTCCTCCACACCTCCATCCCCGGCGCGTTGCGCCGCACCCCGGACCGGTGGGGAGCTGCGCTCCCCTACACCCCCTCCAAGCCACTGTATCCGTTAGTCCGATATAATTGTCGTCACCTTTAACGTGGGGAGGAATAGTTGTCGTCGCTGGGGCGAGGGTAATTGTCGTTGACCGCGGCCGCCGAAACCCGCCGGATGTCGAAACGGGAATTGTCGGTCGGCGAGGTGCTCACACTAGGTGCGCAAATCGGCTCGCTTATCGTCGCCGGTTTGTTCGCGTGGGGCGCAACGGTTCACTGATTCATCCGGCACTTCAGCTTCGGTAGCGTTGGCACGCTGGGACTTCTTTTCAACCGTTTAGCCAACTGGCAGGCCCATTGGTGGGGGTAACCAAATTGCTTCCAGCCTGCCTCGACCACCGCATCTGGCATAACTGACTCGCACTCCGTTTCCCGGCACAACAGCCTACCCGGATGCGCGAGCAATTTCCTACGATTCGGAGAGTACTGAAGAAACGAAATGCCGCAATCGATGAACTCGTGGAAGACCAACCAGAGGTTTTCGAGTTAGTTGACGGTTGTCTTGAGTGCTCGTCCAGCTTCATGCGTGTGATGTACACGAAATTGGTGGAGGAGCAGTTTTTGAGATCGCAGTTCACTCTGTTTCTTGCACACACGATTTTCGACTATTTGGAGGATGCTTTTCTTCTTACATGCAGTCGCCGACTTGATCAGGCTGGCGCACTGTGTCGCATGGCGGCAGAAGCAACGCGGGATCTGCTTCGCATCTGCGAGCATCCGGAGTTAGGCAGCGTTTTTTTTGAAAAGGAAACCTCTCGTAAGGAATATCAAAAACACTTCCGCTTCGAGTTGATAAACCGTTGGAAGCGCTACTGCAGATAGTCTACAAGCAATGCAGTCAACAGGGCATCCACGGCCATCTTCTATCGACGATATATCACCGACCGTTTGACACGATTGCAGGAGGAAAGGCCATTGAACTACGCATCCCAGACACAGTGATCTATCGTAAGTTACTTCTGTGGGTGCGCACGTACCGAGTCGTCGCCACCTTGGTAATTCGGGGACTCAGAACAGGCCTGAAGACGGACGATGACGGCATGAACGTTGTCGAAGAATACTTCCTCGCACTCGATTCGGCCGTTGCGGTTGGCGAAAAGAACCTCAGCGATCTTGAAACGGACGACGATTGAGAAGCCACATCAGCACGGTACCAACGTGGATGTCTCGTTCGTCCTCGCGGGCTCGCAGGCAGAGCCCCGAGGTAAAACTCTACAATGTCATGCTGCACGCCTTTGCTCAGTGCCCTGGCTCGTGAACCAACCAAGCTTTGGAACACATGGGGTGGCACGTTTCTGGTGCCAGATTCCAACTGCGACTTGGAGTATCGTTATCCCTGCCACTACGGCAATACGCCGGAAGAGCGAGACCGCGCCGCCGCCGAGGGATGGAAGCACTTCAACGAGGCGATTCTGAACGGAACGGTCGTCCGCTATGTTCCATGTCTCGATGACCCGTAAGACTTAAACGCGCCCATCACGGTATCTCCGTTGTGCTTGTCGGCGCGGTGGCGGAAGCGCCGCAAGATCACAATTATGCGCAGAATGGTGACCTCGCGATCCTCACCAAGTCGTCGCCTTCCCCAGCAATCGCAACGGCTCCAACGAACCCCTCGTTCCGCCAATTAGCGGGGGGTCGCCTTTTTTCCTCTGCCCCGGGGCCTACGCCAAGTCGACGATGAGGGGAAAATGGTCGCTGCGCGCTTCCCAATCGGCGCCTTGAAGAACCCGGATTTTTGCGGACGCCAGCAGATCCTGGGACAAAAAGCAATAGTCGAGGTGAAACCCATTCTCCGCTGAACCACGATGGCGATAAGTGAGGACCTTTTCCTTACCGTGTGCCTCCTTATTCTGATGGTGATAGAGGCTCGTGAGGCCCAACGCCGCGGCTCTACTGACAAAATTGGGATGGGTGGTCGCCTGAGCCACGACGCGTGAACTGGAATTGAGGTCGCCGATCATGGCGACGCGCTCTTCGCGCAGGAAGTCGCCGAAGATTTCCAATGCAGTCTGCAGTAGCGTGGCATACGAAGGTCCGGCCGACCGTGTTTCCTGCACTGGCCACGCCGCGAGCACGTTCAACGGCCGCGGTCCTTGCACTCGAAATGCCCCAAACAGGGCCGGCGCGGTGCAATTCATCTCATGGGCGGAAAGCGTGTAACCGTTTCGCGCGATCACGCCGAGGCCGGGGTCGCCTTCATTCCCCAGCCATCTGATCTGGTCATCGTCTCGGTCCTTCGGCCGCGCCGTCTCCGACAGAACGATCAAATCGGCTCGCTCGGCATCCATGAATTCGGCATCGGTCTCGAGCGAGCGCCGGCGGTTGTTGTAATTAGCGTTCCAAGCGGCGATGCGCATAAGCGGATGATCAGAGCGATCACACCGTGTCCGTCAGCACCTGGTCATTGCGCCCGTTGAAGAACTGCCACAACCGCACCAAGGCAAAAGTGTCGAGCCGGCAATAGGCAAGGAGTTGCTGCTCGATCTCGCTTTTCCGCCCACCGGTGGTGTCGCGTCGAATCGCCTCGCAATACGCGTTCATGGCCATTTCACCGTCTTTCACGCCAGCAAGCGCTTCGTAGCTCAATTCGGGCACGACTGCTGGCAGCACAGCCTTGATGCTCCAGCTTCCTTGCTGCGAAGCGCGATAGTAGCGATCGCGGGCAATCGGAAGCAGATCCACCACCCGGGCACTGATCCCCAACAGGGGGCCGGCCAGCTTCCGATACCGCTCGGCCAGTTCGCTGATGCGGGCTGTCTCAAATCCTGCGTTGTAAACGAATATCGGCCCGCTGGCACCGCAGGCAGCAATCAAAGCCTTGGCGAAGGGCTCGGACGGATCATTGCCGGAGAGGTCGAGGAAGGCGCGTTGCGAAAGTTGGCTGGGCAGCCGGAACGAGTGCAAGCTGAACTGAAAGGGGATTTGCTGGTACGGGCGCGTGCCCTTCCAAATGGGAACCGCAAACTGGATGGTCTCGAAATCGAGGAAGTAAGCCGGGAAGCCGTGGCCGGCGAGATCGGCGGCGGCGCCAGCGGCGTCAAAAAACACGGTGTTGGCCAGCGCGTGCTTTTTGACCATGCGCTGCTGGTCGTTGAGCAGTTCGTCTGCTACCCCGCGCAAGTCACTGGTGCCTTGCGTGGCCAATTGCTCCCGCTTGGCGGAAGAAAAGCGCGGCAACCAGTCGACAGGATACTGAGGCCGCGGGTTGTCGCGGTTGCAGTAATTGCAGAATCCGCAGTCAAACGGATCGTGGCAATGTGGTCCGACGGCAATCGTCGGTTCGTTTGCTTGAGCCCCCAGTCTTTGCGCGTCGGCAATCCAGCCTTTGACCTCGCCGGATCGGGCAAACGTTTCCGCCGTCAGATCGGTTTCCACCAGCAAACCCCGGTAGTCGTTATCTCCCGGATAAACCCAGGAACTGTCAATACAAGCCACGGCGACAGACTTCAGCGGCACGCCCGCCGCTTGGGCCACGAAAGTTTGAACGGCAACGTCATCGCGGTGATAATCTTTTGGGCTCGTGGAAGATTTCACCTCAACCATTCGCCACATTCGGCGGCCATTCGCGATTTCTGGCAGCATCACATCCGCAAAAGCCAGGCCGCCAGCGGCCTTGAATCCGGCCTCGAATACCGGCTGATGCGAATCGGCGAGCAGACTGGCGGAGCGGGCAAACGCGCGATCGTAACCCTCGGTCTTGACGTCGATGACCGTCCCCTTCCCGTCCGGGTCGTAGATGCGCCTCGCGATGTCGCCCACCTGATGGCCGATCTGGAAACTCGTGAGCGTGCCGGCCGAATCCTCCCGCAATTCCGGCCGGTGAACCTCCAGCCACAGGCGCTTTGGGCATTGGCGAAAGGCAATGATTTTTGATTTCGATAAAAGGCGCATGACGGAGAGCAGTGATTGCGGGGCGTGACGCAATCGAGCACGGAAAACTCAGACCTGTTCGCGCAGGAATTGGTCAACTCTGGGTCGAAATACAGAGATAGAGCGCTCCGTATGGTCTGCCAACCATTCTTGCACAGCCTCTCTTGAATCACTCAGTAGTTCTCCGCGAAAGTGTTTCTTAATCAAAATCGTGTGACCACCCTCTTTGGTGTACCAGTCGACATCTACGCCAAGTGCCTTGTTAATCTCCTCCCTGTCCTGCTGGAGCGCCGCAAATATTCTGTCCCCCATTTCACCTCTCCAAAACGTAAGGTAAACTCCAGCCTCTCCTCTTGACTGCCCCAAGTAGGCGCTGACCCAACCATCTGAACCCTTTGGCAATCTGAAAAACTGATTCGTTGATTTTGCAGGTTTGGAGATAGTCTGCGCTGCTTCCACGTGCAACTTGTTCAAAAACTCGCCCCAAAACTTGCCGTACTTGGCGTGGCTTTCGATTAGCTCGGGACTGACTTCACTCGCCTCCCGCTCCTCAGCATCCGCTTCGGTAGCCACCACTCGACTCTCGCCTGAGAAGAACACAGTTCGCGGAATAAGTGCGGTCTGGGCCAGAACCCTCGGCTGGACATAGCGGACTCCACCAGGCGCGTCGTAGATTGAGCACTGAATCAGGCCAAAGGTGAAATGAAGCGATCCGTTTCGATCCAGATACTGTGCGATCGCACCTACTCCCTCGCGGATCCCGTCGCCCGCCACGAGGAGCAAGAATTTCCCAGCGGCCAGACTCTTAGTAACGGCGTCATGGAACTTTATCTGTTCGAGCCCGGGATGCGTCTTTACCACATGCTCAAAGATACCGGGAAAGTTTTCTCCTGCCGTCGTCTTTTCGTTTTTTCTCGCCTGGCGGACAGCGTTCTCGAGGCGACTGTAATCCCAGCTGGGCAATTCCTTCGCGTAGTCTAGAATCTGACCGATGATTTCGCGGCGTGACTCCGGATTGCGCCACAATTTCGCTTCGAGTAGCGCGAGTCGGCCGCTCGGGGTCACATAGACTGCGTCGATTTCGCCAGCCGGCGTGCTCATTTCCATGCACAGGGGAATTAGCCCCGAGAAGGAGTCATCAATCTCCGTGATGGGGAGGATTTCAGGGTGGCGAAATAGGAGTTCCTGCAGCCAGCGTTCGTCGTAGCCGTTCTCGCCCTGCCTGGATGGGGAAACCGACTTCAGTGATTCAGTTGTGCCATCCGCCCTTACCAACAAGGGAACACCAAATCCAGAGGTATGCATGCTGAGGTTGCTGACGGCATCTCCATGTTAAGCGAGAACCATCGCCGCGCGTCGCCATGGAGTGCCCGTTTTCTGAATGTTGCCTCCAAGCGGTTGGTGAGCGCGCTCGCATCCGCTCGTTGCAAGCAACTCATCGCAACTTCACTTCGCCGCGGTTGAATTCGGACCCTCCCCCCCGAACCCCGCGTTCCGCCTGAAGGCGGGCTTCGGGTTGAAGCCGTCGCTGCTAATCCGCCAGCCGGGGGTGACTCGTTCTTCGGCAAGCACGAGTTGATTTGAAAAATTGAGATAGTTCGCTTTTAAGTTGAACTACTCCATATTTCCAAAACACTCTGTTTAGTTTTATCGCAATAGATCCACTGTGAGTAAATCTAAGCCAAGAATTGCAATCAAGGAGCTCCACGCCTCGCTCCCCCGGGGCGTCCCGGTCGGCACCTTGGAGTTGGCCAAACTCGGGATATCCTCGGGCCTGGCGCATCGCTACGTCGCGTCAGGCTGGCTGGTGCGCCTCGGCCGGGGCGTCTTCATGTTTGCCGGAGACAAGTTGCAGGCGGCGCCGTGCGTGAAATTCCTTTCCCGAAACATCACCGGCCTCCATGTCGGCGGCAAGACCGCCCTGGCCTGGCGGGGCGTGCGCCACAACGTCGGCCCGCGGGAACAGCTGGCCCTCTGGGGCAATGAGCCCAGCCTGCTCCCGCCCTGGTTCCTGCAGCGCTTCCCCGCCCGTTACACCGCGCGACAGCTCTTCAACGCGAGACTCCCCGCCAATTTTGGCCTGCAACCGTTGCCCGAGACACCGGACGGACCGCCGGTCGCCGTACCGGAACGGGCCCTGTTGGAAATGCTCAGCGAAGTGGGCGTGGGCCAAGGCGTCGAAGAAGCCCGCCATGTGATGGAGGGAATCCGAACCCTGCGCCTCGAAGTGCTGAAGCGACTGCTCCAGCACTGCCCGCGCGTGAAAGTGGTGCGCCTCTGCGTGCAGTGGGCCGAAGAGCTGAATCTTTCCTGGGCCGCAGAGGCACAAGCGGCCGCCGGTGCCCGGGGCAAAGGGCGCTGGGTTTCCCGGCTGCCCGATGGCACCACCCTCGTCCTGAAACCCTGATGGACCAGGCCTACGTCGAAACCATGCGTCTCCTCCTGGAGACCGCGCCCGAAGTTTTTCGGCCGGCATGCTTTGCCATGAAAGGCGGCACCGCCCTGAACCTGTTTGTCCAAGACATGCCCAGGCTCTCGGTCGACATCGATGTCGTTTATGTTTCCCACCCCATGGCGCGCGCCGCCGCGCTCGCCGAGATCCGCGCAGAACTGAACGCGCTCGAGCGCCGGCTCCGGAGCCTTGGCCTCGATGCGCAGGTCTCCGCAAGCCAGGCCGGGGATGAAACCAAAGTGTTCGTCGCGCGGAAGGGCCGGCAGATCAAAATCGAGGTTAACCACGTTTTCCGCGGCACCGTGTTGCCCACGGAGCGGCGGAAATTGGTCAAGGCCGCGGGTGACCTCTTCACGACCGCGCTCACCCTGCCCACCCTGGCCGTGGCCGAACTTTACGGGAGCAAGCTCGTCGCCGCCCTGGACCGGCAGCATCCCAGGGATTTCTTCGATGTTCACGGCATGTATCGCCAAATCGGCCTGGCGCCGGGGATCGTCGAATGCTTCGTCTGTTACCTGGCCGGACACAACCGGCCGGTGCATGAGGTGCTCTATTCACGGGACCTCGATCTGAAGGTCCCGTTCGAGAACGAATTCCAGGGGATGACCGTCGCGGCGACTTCACTCGCGCAACTTCAGGCCGCGCGCGAACAACTGCGGCAGGAACTGCCGGCTGCTCTCACCGCGGCGCACAAGCGGTTTCTGCTCGGACTCGTGGCGGGCAATCCCCCTTGGGATGAGATGACATGTCGACATCTGGCCGAACTGCCGGCCCTCCAGTGGAAATTGACGAATCTCGCCCGGTTGAAAACTGCGAATCCGGCAAAATTCCGCCAGCAAGAGGCCGCTTTGAAGAAACATTTCGAGGCGTGAAATCCCGCCGGCCCCCAACGCATCCGACGAACAATCAGCCGAGACTGCGCGTGATTGACCACTCGTGGTGCGGTCCTCCGAAAGGACCACACCGCTCCTCCAGGTCACGCACACTAGCCCACTTTGACCGTTACCTTGGTCCCGGGAAACCATTCGATCTGACGCATGACGGTGGGGAATTGCGTCAAATCGGACAATGAGAACGAGGTGGAAAAAGTGTTCAAAATCCCCGCGTCGACCGGCCACTGCGGGCTTCCTATTTCCCATATTCGGTCTTCTACAATTCCCACGTAGTCGTCGCCGACTGCGAACACCGCGTGATTTTGAGCATCGTCGACATAGATGGGCACACCCGCCGAGTGCAAAGCAACCGAAGCCACGACTAGATAGGCCGTGACAAACTGTTTTCGACTCGACAACCGTAGCCATACTACCCGGCCTTTTGCGTCGATCTCTCGTGAATTCACATACAGACACATCCTATCTCTAAAGAACTCGAACGGATGTGAACCAAGGTGTTCGCTGCCGGTTAACCAGGCGCTGAACGCGCGGGCGCTGCTCGGCGGAAGGTCGAGCAATCCGCCGTGACGGCCGTCAGCCCAACCTCGATAAATTTCGGCAGAAGAGCGTCGATCCTCTTGGGCCGCAAATGCGCGGATGCAGATCGCGCAGTAATTTAAATACTCTCTTGCGGTGAGGCCTCGGATGAAAAGTGGATCGTTGTCGTTGAGCTCGCCCAAATACAACACGTGTTGTTGGGCAACTTTGCCCCCGGGAAAACGCCGGCTCTCCACCACCGACCACGAACGATGCACCTTGCCGTTCTTGTGCCGCTCACTGCACTTCAAAAACATGGCCGCAGTGTAGCGGGTTGGGCGCTCGGGCGATAGAGGGTAGGTCGCC
>ORMF012548654.1_pt1 | contig 10634 bp, 10 predicted proteins | sample 1779871 | NCBI WGS metagenome assembly ORMF01 (sample SAMEA104232316, study PRJEB22302) | groundwater metagenome | biome: forest; feature: aquifer; material: groundwater | place: USA | collected 2011-08-07 | depth 5.4 m
CCCGCGCCGGTCCCCCGCCGGCCCCCCCCGCGGCGGGCCGGCGGCCGCCACCCCGCCGCGGCGGACGGCAGCGCCGCGACGTCTCGCTCGGTCCGCCGCCGGACGCTGTCGAAGAAGCGCAGGTAGGATGCGATATCGGTGATCACGGTGCCCCCCTGGGCCCACTCTGTCACAACAGTCGGCCGGGCGGAACGGGCCTCTCTACGGAACCAGCGCGCAGCCGGGGAACCGGAACGACGCGATGGTCGTGCTCCAGTTGAACGAGCCGCTCGACTTCAGGTACTCCGTCGTGTACCAGAACGTTCAGTCGTCGACGGGATCGATGCTCATCGAGCTGTAGTCACCCCACCGGCTCAGGCCCCCGGTCTGGGAGCCGCCTCCGGCGGTGATGCTGTTCTCCGTCTGCAGCGTGCCGGGCGGATCGCTCGGCACCCGACCCGCGTAGCGGATCGACGGGTACGTCGTCGAGCCGGAGACGCTGTAGCCGACCGCGATGTTGCCGACCCTGTCCATGGCGATGCTGCCCATCCAGCGGTGGTTCGTGTCGGGTGCGTAGGTCCCCTGCTGGAACGCGTTGAGCCCGCCTCCCGAAGCGCGCAGCTCGTACCAGCGGATGCCCGACACCGAGCGGCGCAAGCCCGCTCGAACCATCACCGAATGGTTCACCACGAGGGACTCGTGGTCGCCGAGGTTGCGGTAGGCGAGGCGGTACATCAGCCGGTCGGCGAGGGAGTCGAGCCGCCCCCGGGTCGCCGGCTGCGGGATGCAGGCTCCGCCGTTGCATGCCGGCGTAAACGCCGCGACCGGGATGTTGCTGGGGCCGGTGAGGGTCGTGTTCGCCGGGGTCGCCCAGTCGACGTGAAACTTCCAGACGTTCAGCGAGTTCGTCCCGAAGTTCACGAAGTAGTTGGGCGATCCGGCCGGCGGCGGCGTGGCGCCGTCGAAGTCCGACGGCAGCAGCCCGCCGAAGGCGCTGCTCAGCTGGACGCACTGCTGCGTTGCCGCGGCCCCGGCGAGCATCGCGGCGCGGTCCCACGCGCAGACCTTCGCCCCCGCGAAGCTGATCCCGTTGGTGAAGATGTTGTAGCTCACGTAGTACGCGTCGGGCCACACGCCGATCTTCGGATAGTCCGGGAAGTCCGTGTTGCCGTAGCTGAACGCGTAGCGGTTGTAGCTGCCCGTGGCGTCGGAGCTGGTCGACACGGCGACGCACTGGAGGTACGGCTTGGTGGAGACGGAGAACTGGCTCACGATCCAGCGCCGGGCCCCCTTGTCGTACAGCACGATGGGGTCACCGTCGTTGTTGAGCTCGCAGCCCCCGCCGAAGCCGCTCCACACCGTGTTGTTCGGCACCGGTCCATACAGCAAGCCCCCCGTCCCGTGTTTGTCGAAGACCGCCAAGGACGTGTTCACGATCTGCACGACCTGGGTGTCGCCCACGGAGAGGTTCGTGTCCGGCGGAACAGAGTCGACGGTGTATCCGTAGTCGCCGGCCCCGATCCCGGGAAAGTTGAGGAGGTCCGTGGTTCCGACCTGCGGACCCGCGCTCACCTGCAGCGCCCCATCCGACTGCTCGGGCGGGGCCGGCAGAGGCAGCGGAAGGACGGGCCGGACGCGGTGGACGGCGTCACGCAGTGCCGGCGCGATGAACCGGAGCGGCTGGGAAACGTCATGCTTGACCGCGGCGCTGATCTCGGCGCGTTCGCCGGCCGCGAGGGCCGGGGTGACCGGACCGGCGCCCAGCACACCGAAGGCGATCAGCAGCCTGATCACGAGCACGCTCGTTGGGAAGTGGCTCCTCAGCACTTTCATACTCGCAGATCTCCTCGCCGGTTTGAATGTGTCTAGTGGTGCGCCGTCCTGATTCTACACGCCCAGACCGCGATGACAAGGGGCGAGACCGCTGTGCCATGGCGAGAGTCTGAGCGTCGGCCGTCACATCCTCGGGATCACCCCCCGCGCTCGCGATCGAGGTGCGGCTCGATATCCTGGCGATGGTCGCTCAACTCACCCCGTCGGCCTTGAGCTGGGCGATCTCCGCGGCGTCGAGCCCCAGCTCGCGGAGGATCTCCTCGGTGTGCTGGCCGAGGGTCGGTGGGGGCCGTCGCAGCCGGGTCGGGGTGCCGGCCATCGTGAAGGGAAACCCGAGGGCGCGGAACGGTCCCACCGCCGGGTGGTGGATCGTCTCCATCATTGTGCGCGCCAGCGCCTGGGGATCGGCGAGCGCCTCAGCGACGGTGCTGACGCGGCCGCAGGGCACGCCCGCCGCCCGCAAGCGCGCGATCCACGCCTCGGCCGTCCCGCCGGCAAGCGCCTCCTGGACGAGGCGGTCCACCATCTCGCGGTTGACGACGCGGGCGGCATTGGTGGCGAGCCGCGGGTCGCCGGCCCACTCGGAATGGGCCACGGCCGCGGCCAGGCGAGCGAACTGCGCGTCGTTGCCGACGGCGAGGGCGAGCGCGCCCGCCCGCGTCGCGTAGGTCCGGTACGGCACGATGTTGGGATGGCCATTGCCGAAGCGTCCGGCGTCGCGGCCGGAGGCGAGGTGGTTGGACGCGACATTGGCCAGGAGCGTGATCCCGGTTTCGAACAGGGAGAGGTCTACCTGCTGGCCGCGGCCGGTCCGCTGCCGCGCGGCCAGCGCCCCCAGGATCGCGATGCAGGCGAGCATGCCTGTCGCCAGGTCCACGATCGCCACCCCGTGCTTCATGGGCTCCCCGTCCGGCTCGCCCGAGATGCTCATGAGGCCCGTCTCGGCCTGGAGGATGAAGTCGTAGCCGGGCAGCTCGGCCTTGGGCCCCGTCGGGCCGTAGCCCGTGATCGAGCAGCGGATGAGGCGCGGGGCCTCGGCATCGAACCAGGCGTTGTCGAAGCCCCAGCGGGCGAGCGTGCCGACGCGGAAATTGTCGACCAGCACGTCGCTGCGCGCCACGAGCCGTCGGAGCAGTTCGCGCCCACGTGACGTCGTGGGGTCGAGCGTGATACCGCGCTTGTTGCGGTTCACGCCGAGGAAATAGGCGGACTCGCCGCCGACCCAGGGCGGCCCCCAGGCCCGCGTCTCGTCTCCGCCCCGGGGCTCCACCTTGACGATGTCGGCCCCCATGTCCCCAAGCATCATCGTGCAGAAGGGGCCGGCGAGGACCCGCGTGAGGTCGAGCACGCGCAGGCCGTCGAGGGCGGCCGGGGGCGGAGGGCTGGTCATCCGGCCGGCGCTTGGTTCTCGTCCCGCGCCAGACCAGCGAGGTACCGGTCGAGCTCCACCTTGTTTCGCCGCCGGAACTTCTGGAAATCCGGCTTGCGCTTGTCGAGGAAGGCCTGCATGCCCTCTAGGCTCTCCTCGGTGCCCCAGATATTGGCGAGCAGCTCCATCCCGTGCTGCCAGGAGGCGTAGAGCTCGTCTGACTCGTGGTTCAGGGACTTCTTCGTCGCCCTCAGGGTCTGCTGGCTGTGACCCTTGATGGTTTCGCACCACTGCCGGGTGGCGGCGAGCAGCTCCCCCTTGGCGACCACCTTGTTGATGAGGCCGATCTCGAGCGCCTCCCGCGCGGTGAAGGTGCGCGCGAGAAAGATCATCTCGCGGGCGAGCCGCTCCCCGATGATGCGCGGCAGGTACTGGGTGGCTCCGACGGTGGGGCAGGCGCCGACCTTGGCCCCCGTCTGCCCGAACACAGCGTTCTCGGAGGCGATGACCACGTCGCACCACAGGCAGAGCTCGTTTCCGCCACCCATGCACCAGCCGTTGACCATGGCGATCACCGGGATGGGCAGGCCCCGGATGGTCATCGCCAGGCCGAGCATGCGGTCGTTCCACATGTGGGCGTTGGCCCGGTTCAAGCGCATCATCGCGTGGAAGTCCCCGCCGGCCGAGAACGCGGTGTCGCCCGCCCCGGTGACGACGGCGCAGGCGATGGAGGGGTCCTCCCGGGTGGAGCGGAGGGCGTGGATCAGCTCGTCGAGGGTCTGCTCGCGAAAGGCGTTCTGGACGCGCGGGCGGTTGATGGTGACCCAGGCGACGCTGTCCGTGACTTCGAAGAGAATGTCACCGTACGTCATCGGCTTCCTCCTTGTGGGGGCTCCGGGCCCGGCGGGCCGAGCTTGGCCTTGATGATGATGGCGCGGAGGGGGGCATCGCCCAGGGATACGTTCTCGTGGGGGCAACCGGCCGGGATGTGCACCACGCTGCCGGGCCCGAGGTCCTGGCGCACGCCGTCGCTCAGCGTGTACCCCTTGCCGGAGACGATGACCATGATCTCGTCGTCCTCGGCGTGACTGTGCATGGCATGCCCCAGCCCGGGCAGGTACTCCGTGATGGCGACATAGAGCTTGTCCGCGCCGCCCCCCGCGGTCGTGCCCACCAGCACCTTAGTCTGCCCCCAGGCCACAGGCGTGAACGGGATATCGGCTTCCAGGAACACGCGCTTCTCCGCCATCGTGCTCTCCTTTCTCGCTACGGGCCTTCGGGCCGAGCCATCCTGCGCCAGGTCCCGAGCGCAGTCAAGGCGCGGTGGCACAGGTGCTGTGGCACAGGGCGCCAGTCCGTTTGACCTCTCCTCCGCGCTCTGGCAGGATCGTCACAACATGCCACAGCTCATCAGCACGGTGACAAGGCTCGTGCGCTGATGCCCGACGTGCAGGCCACGTCGCGACTCGCCCCGCTCACCGCCGTCTGGGGCTGGACCGACCGAAACATCCTCGGCCTGGGCCGCGAGATGCGCTTGTCCTATCTGCCGCCGCTGATGGTATACGTCGCCGCGGGCATCTCCGGGCTCACCGGGATCGTCGGCACCTTCTTCGTCAAGGAGTATCTCGGGCTATCGGCGGAGTTCCTCGCCGGGCTCGGCTTCTGGGCCGGGCTTCCGTGGGCGCTCAAGATGCCGTTTGGGCATGTCGTCGACCTCATCTGGAAGCGGAAGGCCGGGCTCGTTTATCTCGGCGCCGCCTTGATCGCGACGAGCCTCCTGATCATGCTCGGCCTGCTCGCGACACGCACGGCGATGGAGCAAGTCATGACCGCAGAGGCGTGGTTCGTGCTGTCGACGCTCCTCGCGCCGATCGGCTATGTCCTGCAGGACGTCGTCGCCGACGCGATGACCGTCGAGGCGGTGCCCCGCGTGGACGAACACGGCCGGCCCATTCCGCCGGAGGAGCGGCGGCCGATGCACGCGACGATGCAGACGCTCGGCCGTGTGGCGATCATCGGCGGCAGCGTGCTCGTGGCGGCGGCGAACGTGTGGCTCTTCGCCGGCGCCGGCACCATGCCGGAGGCGCAGAAGGTCGCGACCTATATCCGCGTCTACGAGCTGGCCCTCCTCATTCCCGTCGTCTCCGTCCTCGGCGTGATGCTCGCGGGCATCATCCGCCGGCGCGATGACCGTCGGCTCATCGCGCGCGGGTTCTCGGCCGAGCAGGCCGAGGCGATGCTCGATCCGCATCCGATCCCACCGCCCGTCAACTGGTGGATCCTGGGCGGCGGGCTGGCGTTCACGGCGATCAGCCTGAGCGTCGGGCTGGGCAGGGTGCCGGCGGCCCAGGAGATCGTGTTCGTCGCGTCGATGACAATCGTGCTCTTCCTTATGTGGACGCTCGTGCGCGAGCTCGAGCCCGCGGCCCGCCAGACGCTCGTCGGCACCGCGCTCGTCATCTTTGTGTTCCGTGCCCTGCCCGGGCCGGGCGCGGGGTCGACGTGGTGGATGATCGACATTCTGGGGTTCGACCAGCAATTTCTGGCGACGCTTTCGCTGATCGGCGGCGTGCTGACGCTCCTCGGCCTCTTCCTCTTCCGTCGCTTCATGGGCGAGCGCTCGATCGCCTACATCGTCGGCTTTCTCACCATGGTGGGGACGATCCTCGGCCTCCCCATCGTCGGCCTGTACTACGGCCTGCACGAGTGGACCGCCGCCCACACCGGCGGCGTGGTGGATGCGCGTTTCATCGTGCTCGTCGACACCGCGCTCGAGTCACCGCTTGGGCAGATCGCGATGGTACCGATGCTCGCTTGGATCGCGATCAGCGCGCCGGACAGGCTGAAGGCGACCTACTTCGCGGTGATGGCGTCCTTCACGAATCTCGCTCTGTCGGCCGCCCAGCTCGGGACGAAGTATCTGAATCAGCTCTTTGTCGTGGAGCGCGAGGTGAAGGACGCCGCCACCGGCGCGGTCAAGGTTGCCGCCGACTACAGCCAGCTCGGTGACCTGTTGATCACGACGACAGTGCTTGCTTTCGTGGCGCCGCTGCTCGCGATCCTGTTCGTGAAGACCACTCGATTCCGGAGCGCCTGAGAGACTGCCGCGCGCAGCAAGGCGTCCCAGGGGCACAGGGGCATCGAAAGGGTGCGGCGGGCCACGCACGACGAAGCGTAGTGCGGTATGCTCTGGTCGCGATGTTCCCCTACCACGACGAGAACGCCACCCAGCGCACGCCCTACGTTACCTTCACGATCATCGGCCTGAACGTCCTGACTTGGCTCTGGGTCCAGGGCGCGGGCGCGCCCCTTTCGCTGGCCAGGTCGGTCTGCGACCTCGGGTTGATCCCCGGTGAGCTGACCGGCGTGCTGCCGCCGGGGACGCGATTCCCCATGGGCGAAGGCTTCGTCTGCCTCACTGATCCTGGCCGGCAGGTCCCGCACGTCTTTACCTCGATGTTCCTGCACGGCTCCTGGATGCACCTCCTCGGCAACATGTGGTTCCTGTGGATTTTCGGCAACAACATCGAGGACTCCATGCGGCATGCGCGCTTCGTGGTCTTCTACCTGGCGTGTGGCGTCGCGGCGGCCCTCTTGCAGGTCGTCTTCAATCCGGGATCGGGCATCCCAATGGTCGGCGCCTCGGGGGCCATCAGCGGCGTCATGGGCGCCTATCTGGTCCTGTACCCACGGGTGCGCGTGTTCGCGATGGTGCCGATCGGATTCATGCTCACGTCAGTTGCCTTGCCCGCCTGGACGATGCTTCTCTACTGGGCCGCCATCCAGTTCGCCAGCGGCCTGACCGGGTTGCTCGCCGCCGAAGAGCGGGGAGGCGTTGCCTTCTGGGCCCACATCGGCGGCTTCGTTGCCGGCGTCGTCCTGATCAAGCTGTTCGCCCGTCGCGACGATGTGGCGACACACCGCGGCGCCCACTGGGAACCGCGGCGAGTCGCCGGGCGGTAGTAAGACCTGTCCCGGTGAAATGGCGGTCGAACGCCGCGCGTGTGCCAGAACGCTGGGCCGAGTCGCCGTGACGCGCGGGATGATGCGCGTCGGCCATGACTGCCGACGGGGTCTATGTTCTCTGCGCTCTCCGCGCGATCTCGTCGGGCTGGATGTTCGGCATGGCGATCACCCGCCCTCCAGGCGGAGGAAGCGGGCGGCGGTTTCTCCCTCGATGAGGCTTCGCGTTTCCGGATCCAGCCGTGCGGCGTCGAGCGACGCGAGGGGATCCGGGTCGCCCATGTCGAAGGGATAATCGCTCCCGATCATCACGCGGTCGGCGCCCAGTTCCTCCACGATGAACCGGAGATTGCGCGGGCTCAGCGTCAGCGAGTCCACGTAGATGCGGCGCGCGTACTCCCGCGGCTCCTTGGGAACGGCCGCCGGCCCCTCCGGCCGCGCGTGCCAGCCGTGGTTGAGACGGGCGAGCGTGAACGGGAAGGCGCCGCCCCCGTGGGCGAAGGCGATGCGAAGATCGGGGAGGCGCTCGAGCACGCCGCCGAAGATGAGCTTGGAGACGGCGAGCGCCGTCTCCAGCGGATTGCCGACGATGAGGGGAAAGTAGTACTTGGTCAGCCGCTCCTGGCCGACGAGCGGCGTCGCCGGGTGCACGAAGACCGCCGTCCCGAGGTCGCGGCAGGCCGCGAAGAAGGGAAAGAGCGCGGGATCATCGAAGTCGCGCCCGCCCGGACAGGTGCCGATCTCGACGGCCCCGATCCCCAGGGCCTCGCGACAGTAGCGCAGCTCCTCCACGGCGAGGGCGGGCTCCTGAAGCGGCACCGTCGCCATCGCGGTGAACCGCGTGGGGTGGCGCGCGGCGACGCCGGCCACGTACTCGTTCTGCACCCGCGCGAAGGCCTGGGCTGCCTTGGGCTCGGCCCAGTAGCAGAACATCACCGGCGGGGGCGAGAGGACCTGGCGGTCGATCCCGAGCCGGTCCATATCCTCGATGCGCCGCTCCGGGCTCCACGAGCGGTCGTCGATGTCCCGGAAGAACTGGTCTCCCGTCATGATGGTGGCGCGGCAGGCATCGCGCGGCTCGAGCCGGGGCCACTTGCCGCCACCGTACCGGGCCGCGAAATCCTCCCAGCGCGGGGGAACGATGTGGGTGTGAAGGTCGATCCGCACTACTTCGCCTCCGCCTTGCCGATGAACTGGATGACGGAGGCGATGCGCTTGGCGTCCACGTCCCAGAAGGCCTTGAACTCGTCGGCGTCCTGGTACGCGATGGGCGTCTTGGCCTTGTCCATGGCCGCCTTGAACTCGTCGTCCTGGAGCGCCCGCCGAGTGGCGTCGCGCAGCGTCTGCAGCACGCCGGCGGGAATGCCCCGGGGAGCGAAGAGGCCCGTCCAGATGTAGTACTCGACGTCGTAGCCCAGTTCCCTGAGCGTGGGCACGTCGGGGAAGGCGGCCAGCCGGGTGGCGCCCCAGGTGGCGAGCGCCCGCATCTTGCCCGCCGCGATATGCGGCGCGGCGAGCGCCGGGGGCGAGGCCCAGAGGAGGGCGTGACCGCCGAGCACCGCCATGGTCGCGGGCCCGCCGCCGGTCGTCGGCAGGTGGCGCATCTTGAGACCGGCCGCCTGGAGGAACATCTCGAGCGGCAGGTGGGAGGCGCCGTAGGGACCGGACGAGGCGAAGGTGATCTCACCGGGGCGCTTCTTCGCGTCGTCGACGAGCTCCTTCAGGGTCTTCCAGGGCCCGTTCACGGCGAGGATGGGCGGATCGGCATTGAGCCGCGCGATCCCCACGAACTGATCCAGCGTGTACGTGGCGGGCCGGCCGAAGAGCTTGTCCACCTCCGGGGTCGAGGAGATGCTGACGAGCGCGATAAGGAGGGTGTAGCCGTCGGGCTTGGCCACGGACGCGAACTGTGCCCCCACGGCGCCCGCGGCGCCCGCCTTGTTGATGACGACGACGGGCTGCTTGAGGAGGCGCTCGAAGGTCGCGGCGAGCGGACGGCCGGTGAGGTCGGCGATGCCGCCCGGCGGGAAGGGATTGACGATGGAGATGGCCCGGGTCGGGTACGGCTCCTGGGCGGTGACGCCCGAGACCAGCGTGGCCAGCGTGCAAATAACGAGTGCGGCGATGCGCATGATGGCTGCCTCCCCTCGGTCAGTGGCTTCGCGACAGGGTACGCCAGAACGGCGGGAAAATGAAGCAGGCGCGCGAGTTCCTCGAACCGCGGCGCCCGACGGATGCAGCGGCCTGGTGTTCCCTGTTTGACCTCTGATTCGCGCTCTGGCAGGATCGGCGCGAGGTGGAAGGGGGAAGACCCTACTTGGCCCTCCACACGACAGATATCGGAACGCAGTGTTCCCCACGCACCAGGAGGCGCATAGACAGACATGGCGACGCGAACGGATCTGAAGGGAACAGTGGCGCTGGTGACGGGGGCCAGCCGCGGGCTGGGCCGTGCCATGGCGCTGGCGCTGGCCGAAGCCGGCGCCGATCTCGCGCTGGCGGCCCGCAGCCAGGCGGATCTCGATCGGACAGCGGAGGATGCGCGGCGCCACGGCGTGCGCGCCGAGACCTTCAGGGCCGACATGCGCGAGCCCCAAGCCATCGAGGCGATGGTGGCGGCGGCGGAGACGGCCTTCGGCAGGATCGACGTCCTCGTGAACAATGCCGGGATCTCGGGTGCGGAGAAGCGGTTCGTGGACCTGACGGCCGAGGACTGGGACGAGGTGCTCGCCGTGGACCTGCGCGCGCCCGCGCTGTGCGCCAGCGCGGTGGCGCGCGGGATGATCGAGCGCAAGCGTGGACGCATCGTCAACATCGCCTCCATCGGCGGGCTCGGGGCCGTGGCACGGCTGGCCCCGTACTGCGCCAGCAAGGCGGGCCTCATCCAGCTCACGCGAGTGATGGCGCTCGAGCTGGCCCGCCACAACGTGCAGGTCAATGCGCTCTGTCCCGGCTACTTCGCGACACCGATGAACGAAACCTTCTTCGCCTCGCCTGCCGGCCAGGAGGTCATCAAGCGCTCGATCCCCCTGCGCCGCCTCGGCGACCCGGTGGAGCTGGGGCCGACCATCGTCTACCTCGCCTCCGACGCCTCGCGCTTCATGACGGGGTCGGTGCTGGTGATCGACGGCGGCCAGCTCCTGACATGAGCGCCTTCAACCTGGCGAGCATCCTCGCCCATCACGCCGACCGCTTCCCCGATCGTCCCTGCCTCGAATGGGGGGACGAGACGGTCAGCTACGCCGAGCTCGACCGGCGCGCCGGTCTGGCCGCGGCGGGGCTCGCCGCGCTCGGCATCGGACGCGGGGACGTGGTCGCTCTCCTCCTCTACAATTGCCCCGAGTTCATCGAGGCGATGTTCGCGGTGGCTCGCCTCGGCGCCGTCGTCATGCCGCTGAACTGGCGGCTCGCGGGGGCGGAGGTCGCCTACATCGCCGAGCATGCCGGCGCCGCCGCGGTGATCTCGGAGCCCGAACTCGTGCCGCTGGCC
>ORMF012308091.1_pt1 | contig 10633 bp, 9 predicted proteins | sample 1779871 | NCBI WGS metagenome assembly ORMF01 (sample SAMEA104232316, study PRJEB22302) | groundwater metagenome | biome: forest; feature: aquifer; material: groundwater | place: USA | collected 2011-08-07 | depth 5.4 m
AATCACGCCGTGAGTTTTGAACACATGCCAAGCGGGATAGACACCATAAGCATCATTATAGACGACAAGCAGCTTGACGGGAAAACCAACCTTGTCGTCTCGGAGATAAAAAAAGAGTGTTGTCCGGAAAGCATCCTGGTTGAGCGCGGGCTCGCGATGGTTTGCGTTGTCGGCCGAGCGATGGCCCACACCATAGGTGTCGCGGCCAAATTGTTCGGTTCTTTAGCCAAGGCTGGTGTAAATATCCGAACAATCGACCAGGGGGCCAGCGAAAAAAGCATTGTCTTCGGAGTTTCAAGCTCCGATTACGAAAAGGCTGTTTTGGCGGCATACGAAGCCTTTGTGGGTGAAGCGAAATAAGTGCCAACAAGGCCGTTCTGGCGGTTCCTGCACAAGGAACCGCTTTTTTGTTTCGTCTATCGAGGACAGTAGGGACATCAACATCCATAGATTTGGCGAGGAGAAAGGTGATGGATAAGATCTGGTAAAAACTCCTTGCTACACAATGGTTTTTGCGGGTTTGCACAAGTTATCCACAACATAAAGAACAGCCCCTTGCGCGGTAAACAACTTTTTGATAAAAAGGGATAACCATTAGTAGGTTCAATTTAATAATTTAGACCCAAAAGTAAATATGGACGATGTAATTAGAGACGAGGACCGCGTGCTTGACCCCGAGGCCGTGCTTGATGATGAAGCCGGTCTCCTTGCAGACGACATATTGGGAGATTTAGGAGACGACACGCGTGACGAGGAAGACGATGCTGAAAAAGACGGGGACTAAGGAAAGGGACTCCAATTAAAAACTCCGCGACGCGGAGTTTTTAATTGGAGTTTTAGCTTCGGGTTCCCGTTCACTTGGTTGTTATCCTAACGAATCTTTTTTTGCCAACACGGAGAAGTATGCTGCCGAAAACAACGGCGCGAGGGTCGGTAATCTTTTCTCCGTCCACAATTTCGACCCCGCCGCCCAAAACAATCCTTTGCCAGTCGCTTTTTGAAGCAACCATCCCGGCTTTCACCAAAACTTCCGATATCGGAGAACCGGCCTCGGCAAAAATTTCTTTCGCGTTTTTTGGCGCGCCTCCTTTTTGGAATGCCGCCACGAAACTGTTTTCCGCTTCTTTGGCTTTTTTATCGCCGTGATACAACTCCACTATTTCAAAAGCCAAACGCATTTTGGCATCTCGCGGATTTTTCCCGCCCTTCAGCTCTCTCTCAATCTTTGAAATTTCCTCTTCCGAAAGCCGCGTGCAGAAATTAAAATATTTCACAATCAAGTCGTCCTTGACCGACATAACCTTGCCGTACATATTACTTGACTCATCCAGTATGTTTATAACATTCCCCCAGGAAGAGGACATTTTGCGCCCGTCTGTGCCGGGAAGCATAGCGCCAACCACAATGTCCTGCTCCGGCTGTCCGTAGTGTTTTTGGATTATTCTGCCGGCCTTAAGGTTAAATAGCTGATCAAAACCGCCCAGCTCCACGTCGGCTTTTACTTGGACAGAATCATAACCTTGCATAAGCGGGTACAAAAACTCGCGGAGCGATATTTCCTCGCCCCTCTCTATGCGGTCGGCGAAATTGCGCCTGTGTGACATTTGCTGAACGGAAAAGCACTCAGCCAGTTCGGCCACATCGTTGAAATCAAGTTTCCGGAGCCATTTGGAGTTAAAATGAAATTCCGCTTTTTTCAAATCAATAATCTTTCCGACTTGCTCTTTGTAGTGTTTTATATTTTCTTTGACCTGTCTCTCTGTAAGCATTGGGCGTTTGGACAGCTTGTCGGAGGGGTCGCCAACGAGCGCGGTAAAATCGCCCACTATAAATACGACTTTGTGCCCCAGGTCTTGAAATTCGCGAAGCTTCCAAAGTGCAATGGCCCGGCCGATATGAACGTATGGGGAGGTCGGGTCAAAGCCGAGCTTTATCCTAAGCGCCTTACCGGAGCGGAGTTTTTTCTCAAGCGACTGGCGCGTAAAAACCTCCTCCACCGCGTGAGTAAGGATGTGGTTTATTTTATTTTGGTCCGTATCGATTTTCACCATTACACTGTAACACGGGGGAGCGATTTTGTCTTTTGTCTCCGGGGCTTCCGTGCTATTCTCAACTAATACCGCGTATGTCTTACTCGCGTTTAAAAAAACCTTTCTTCGTCCGCCATTGGCTACGAGTGGGAACCCTCTTTTTCCTTTTACTTGGCGGAGTGTTCTTTTTTTGGATAGGAACCTTTAAAATGCCGGACTTCAACTCCTTTGAGGAACGCAAGGTGGAGAGTTCTACCAAAATATACGATCGGACGGGGAAAGTCTTATTATACGACGTCCATGAAAATATCCGGCGGACTGTCGTTTTGGGTAGTGATATGGGGGCAAACATCAAAAACGCCACTGTCGCCATTGAAGACTCGGGGTTCTATCAACACAAAGGCATTAAACTGTCGTCTATTCTCCGCGCCGTCGTAATGAGCGCTCTGGCGCCCATTACCGGCGGTAATTATCAAGGTGGTTCCACCATAACCCAACAAGTCATCAAAAACGCCATTCTTACCTCGGACCGAAGCATATCCAGAAAACTAAAAGAGTGGGTTTTGGCAATAAAGCTGGAAAAGATGATGGATAAAGACGAAATCTTGGCGGTGTATCTGAACGAGGCTCCTTACGGAGGAAATATTTATGGTATCGCCGAGGCAAGCAAAACATTTTTCGGCAAAGAGCCCAAAGACTTAAGTTTAAAGGAGTCCGCCTACTTGGCCGCATTGCCGCAGGCGCCCACCCATTACTCTCCTTATGGGAATAACCGTAAGGCCTTGGACGAGCGAGCTCTGGTCGTTCTGCGCAGGATGAAGGAACTCGATTTTATCTCGGATGAAGAGTACAAAAACGCGCTTCTTGAGATGCCGCAATTTCTGCCAAACAAACAAGGCGGGGCCAAAGCTATGCACTTTGTACTCTTCGTCCGAGATTATTTGGAAGAAAAGTACGGGCGAGACGCCTTAGAATCCAGAGGTCTTAAGGTCATCACCACCCTTGACTATGACTTGGAAACCAAGGCGGAAGAAATCGTAAAAAAGTACGCGTCGGAAAATCAAAAAAATTTTAACGCTAAAAACGCAAGCCTAGTGGCGATCGACCCGAAAACCGGGCAGATTCTCGTTATGGTCGGGTCGCGGGATTATTTTGACAAAGAGATAGACGGCAATTTCAATGTCGCTATCGCCCACCGCCAGCCTGGTTCGTCGTTCAAGCCATTCGTTTACGCCACGGCCTTCATGAAGGGATACACCCCGGACACCGTTCTTTTTGACCTTCAAACAGAATTTCAAACAACCTGCACTTGGGAAGGAGTCCCTCTTCTTGGTGTAAATCCGGACGACTGCTACCGCCCGGAAAATTTCGACGGCAAATATCTCGGCCCGTTGTCAATTCGGAACGCTTTGGCTCAATCAAGAAACATCCCTGCAATAAAAACATTATACCTCGCGGGCATCCAGGATTCCATAAACACCGCAAAAGCCATGGGAATCAAGAGTCTAACCAACCCGGAACGGTACGGCCTCACTCTTGTTTTGGGCGGAGGCGAGGTCTCTCTTCTTGATATGACAAGCGCTTATTCGGTGTTCGCCAACGGCGGAATCAGAAATCCTTACCAAAGCGTCCTTCGAGTGGAAGACTCTCGGGGAAATGTGCTGGAGGAATTCAAAGGCCGTTCAAGTGAAGCCATCCCGAAAGATATTGCTTTACAAATATCCAACATTTTGTCCGATAACGCCGCCCGCGCGCCGGAATTCGGCGAACACTCCGCGCTGTATGTTGAGGGGCGCGGTGATGTGGCTTCAAAAACAGGAACAACCAATGATTATCGCGATGCCTGGATATTGGGATACACTCCGTCGCTTGCGGTGGGTGCGTGGGCCGGCAACAACGACAATAGTTCGATGGAAAAAAGGATAGCTGGGTTCATTGTCGCCCCGATGTGGCACGAGTTTATGACGGAAGTGCTGAAAAATTACCCAAGTGAGCGGTTTGAGAAACCGAAACAAATAGACCAGAACCTAAAACCAACACTTCGTGGTTTTTGGCAAGGGGGCGAAACTTTTACGGTAGACAAAATATCCGGGAAGCTGGCGACAAGTCTTACTCCGAAAGAAACGCGGGAAGAACGCCCGTTGATAAACGTACATAGTATTTTATATTGGGTTTCAAAAAACGACCCGCTGGGCCCAGCGCCTGAACACCCGGAAAACGACCCTCAATTCAGACTATGGGAAGCCCCTATACAAAAATGGCTGAGAAGCAACCCCGTCTCTGGTTATACAAAAAACGATATCCCCTCTTTGTATGACGACGTCCATCGCCCGGAATTATACCCGGAGTTGTCATTTGTCGAACCCCTTGCAAGCGCTTCCTACCAAAATGACAAGAAGGTTTCTGTAAAAATCAAAAACACCGGGCATTTCCAACTTAGTCGAGTTGATTATTTTCTAAACAATGTCTTTGTAGGCTCCTCGAAAACCCCTCCATTCAACTTCTCCTTTACTCCGAACGAAACCGGCCTCTTGCAAGAAAAAAACGAACTTAGGGCCATTGGTTACGACGTCGTTTACAACCAAGGAGAGGCTGTTGTGGAATTAGAAATTAAAAACTAGACTGCGGTCCGGCGTCGGCTATTTTATTTTAAGGAGTGTTTCTTTTCCCAGACGCTCGTTTATTTTTTTTAGAATATCCTTTTCTTGGGTCAATATTTCCGTCTTGGCCGAGCCAGATGTTTTGATATAAACGATTTGTCCTCTTGTGTCTATTGAATCGACAGGGACTGCCACCGAAAAATTCTTTTTTAAAATCTCTTTGGTTGTTTTTCTTATAACAAGCGCTCTGTTCTCTATCTTTTTAAACTTATTAAGAAAAGGGGCTAGGTTGTTTATCATTTTTTTACCTATTTAACGGCATAACCAGATACGAGAACGTCTGATCAGAAACACCTTGTATTGTCACAGGCTTGTTGTTCCCGGACAAAAAGAGAGAAACACTGTCTGTTGCGATTGATTGAAAGACATCAAAAAGGTACCGGTAGTTCAGGCTTACGCCAACAGCCTCCCCTTTTATAACCGCAGTTATGTTCGTGCTGGTTTCTCCGACATCTCCGTTTTTTGTGCTGATCGAAAAGCTTTTTGTCTCCGGCTTTATTGTCATATCTATTTGGTTAAATTTATCAAGAAAAATACCGTTCACCTTTAAAGCGCCAATGAAGTCCTGTTTTAATAAAACGACCTCCGTTTTGTGTTCTTTTGGAATTATTTGTTTGTAGTCGGGGAAATTTCCGTCAATAAGCCTCGATGTCAAGTAGACCCCGTCGTAAGAAAAAGACACTTGGTTCTTGTTGAAGCAAACTTTTGTGTCTCCTTCGTTTAAATCGAGAACTCTTATTATTTCGTTAATGTTTTTGTGTGGAATAATAATCCCGGTAAAATCAGGGATGTGTGTTGTTTTTATTTTTTTCTCAGCAAGCCTAAATGAGTCGGTGGCCGCAAAAAACAAGTCTTCTCCGTTTGGGTAGATATAAACACTGGATATTTCCGGTTTTATATCTGACAAAGAGGCGCTATAAAACACCGACTTTATTCCACTTAACAGCTTTTTTGAGTTTATGTCAAAACAAACATCGCCTGAAATAAGCGGAATTGTTGGGAAGTCGGCGTATGAATATCCTTTTATTGTCGACGTGTTGTTTTGTGTTTTTATTATAAGATTTTCGTTTTTTGTTTCAAAAAAAACACTCTTTTCGTTATTTGTGTTTAAAATAAGGTTGTTTAATACCGCTCCGTTCACGGCAATAATTCCTTCTTTTTCTATTTTCGCCGGTAATTCAACCTCAAGGCCTATATCCAGGTTTGTCGCTCTTAGTTTTAATGTTTTACCGCTCCCAATAATAAGAATGGAGGATAAAATATTCAAAGCAAGATTTTTCCCTGTGACTTTCTCTATTATAGGGAGAATTGTTTTTAGTCTTTCTAAAATGCATTCTAATTTCATAAAGATTTAATTTTTTTATTTATAGTTATTATTATAGTTGTGTGTATTGTGGAAAAACATAAAAAATATAATTACCGCAACGTTTTTTGTATAAATACTTCAACATAAACCGTGAATAAGTTTGGTAAAAACCCCTCGTCTGTTTTGGAATTTAACAAAAACACACAATATAAGACGACTTTTCCACAAACTAAACACACCTTAAAAAATGGATCTTATTTGCTCTATTTCTTGGAACAGAACCCCGTCATTTTTTAATTCGTTTTTTATTTTTTCACACGAATGGATGACGGTTGTGTGGTCTCGACCACCCATTTTTTGACCGATTGACGGAAAAGAAATACTAAAGTCTTCCCGGAGAAGATACATGGCAATCTGCCTTGGTTTTACAATATCCTTACGCCTTGTTTTTTCATATATACTACCCTCCTCAATACTATAAAAATCAGCTATTATTTTTATAACTTCTTTTACGGAAATTGATTTTTTGGGCTTAATGTTGTTTTTAATGAGCACTTTAACATCCGATAATCCCAACTCTTTTCCCTTAAGTTGGGACTGGCAGATGATTGAGTTTAAAATACCCTCCAACTCTCTTATGTTCCCCTGAACCAAAGAGGCCACGTACTCGACAACCTCCAGAGGCAGAACGAAACCACTTTCGAGGGCCTTCGTCTTTATAATAGCCAAACGAGACTCATACTCCGGTAGAGACACATCGACCGTCATACCGGCGCTGAACCGCGACTTCAGGCGATCTTCCAGGTTTGGTATGTACGACGGGTGTTTATCTGACGAGAAGATGATCTGTTTGTTGTTATTATATAGCTCATTGAAAAGATGAAACAGTTCTTCCTGGGTGCGTTCTTTGCCTGAGAAAAATTGGACATCATCGATGATAAGGACATCGTATTTGCGGTATTTTTCCTTGAAAAAGTTAGCCCTACCGCTTTGTATCGCAGTGACGCAGTCTATGGTGAATTTTTCCGAGGTTATGTAATGAACTTTTTTACCGCCTTTATTTTTTACCTCATTCCCTACGGCCTGGATGAGGTGGGTTTTACCCAACCCAGTCCCTCCGTAGATGAACAGCGGGTTATAAAGGACGGGTTTTTCGACGATCGCTTTTGCCGCGGCGTAAGCGAGCTCGTTGAATGATCCAACAACGAAAGAGTCAAATACATACCTCGGGTTCAGATTATCCTCTTTGTTTATGTACAAATCCTTTAGGGGGAGTTCGTTGGATGGACCGGCGTTCGCCCCAAGGACAATTTGGATATTCTTGACCCCTTTTTCGTCCCGGGAGATGATATACTCCAGGCCGCGGACCGAGTCAGACAGATTCCTTAGTGTCTTCAAGATAAATTTGTGATATTTGTTTATTATCCAGTCTTTAACAAATTCGTTCGGCACACTTACATAAACAATCCCGCCCTCTTCTTTGACGACGCTTGTATTTTTAAACCAAGTCGTGAAGTTTGCTTTGGAGATATTTAATTCGACCTCGTTTAGGGTGTTTGTCCAGAGTTGTTTTGTGTCGGTACTCATCCCGTTAGAGGCAGGTCGCGGTCGTACTGTACTCCGCACTCCGCAACAAGATTATTTTTATTAATTTTCATATATTTTCACTTCATTTATTTAGGTTATTTTACCGTGACCGCGGCCTCTAACGGGACTCATGTGTGTTTTCTGTTTTTAGACCACAATCAATTTATTTTTTTACGCACAACAGATTTTCCGCTTGTTGCCAATTATATTACATAAAGGAAAAGTTTAAAGCCCTGGGTGTGTTGTGGTTTTGTTCACAACCTGTTCACAACCTGTTGATTGTTAAGCAAATAAATTCTATTGTATATTAACACACCCAAACAACTTGAGTTTGTCGGTTTTTTGTTGTAGGATTCTTCCATGTCAAAAACATACCAGCCCAAAAAAAGAAAAAGAGCGCGAAAACACGGCTTTTTGATTCGCCAAAAATCAAAGACGGGCCGCCGGGTCATTAAAAGCCGCCGTCGTATCGGCAGAAAGAAACTGTCCGTTTAAATTCTGGCCGGCCAAAAGGCTATGATTCCCAAAGGACAAAGAGTCAAAAGGGCATTATTTCCGGGGGTTCTTAAGGGTGGGGAAGCCTTCTTTTCCGAACGATTAACACTACGCGTGTCTAGCGGGGATCCGGGGAAAAACAAGTTTTCGTTCGTCACCCCCAAAACCGTCTCCAAGAAGGCAGTCGACAGGAACCTTTTGCGCCGGCGCGGCTATGCTGCTGTTTCAAAAATCAACAGTAGGATAAACCCTGGGCACATTTTTATTTTCTCGTTCAAAAAGGGGGCCGGCATTGTCCCGTATAAAAAAATAGAGGAAGATGTTGTTTTTTTAATCAAAAAAGCCGGGTTTTTTAAGGGGTGAAAAAAACTACTATTTTTTTAATAAGACTATACCAAAAGACGATCTCCCCAGATCATGGTTTTATTAGGGATGTCGGGATAAAAACAACTCCATGCTGCGTGTTTTACCCGACTTGTTCCGAGTACGCGATTCAAGCGATAACAAAATACGGAACAACAAAAGGGTTGTTTCTTGCTGCTCACAGAATTTTCCGCTGCCATCCTTGGCAGAGGAAACACCTAGACCCGCTTGTGTAGCGCAAGAAATGTAACATATAACTTGTAACATGTAACTTATGGCGTTAACGTGGTTGTTTTTTCTTTGAGTTCACATACCACATTACATGTTACAAGCTACACGCTACATGGCCTGCGTTTTACGTTTTGCGGCTTCTGGGCTACAATAGCCAAGTGGCAACAATTTCCTCTATATGGGATACGGCGCTGTACGACCCTCTTTATAACGGTTTGATTTTTCTCATCGGGGCTATGCCCGGGTATTCCGTCGGTCTTTCTATCATAGCCCTGACCGTTATCGTTCGTTTCATTATTTTCCCTTTTGCCCATAAATCAATAAAGGTCCAGAGAAAAATGCGCGAACTTGAGCCCGAGCTCAAAAAAATTCGCGAAAAACACAAAGACAAGCAAGAACAGGCTCGCCACACCATGGAGCTTTACAAAAAACACGGCACCAATCCTTTTTCCGGCTGTCTTACCATCATCATCCAACTCCCCGTATTTATAGCCCTGTTTTTGGTTTTCAGAAACGGGTTCAGTGAAAACGCCGGCCTGCTGTATTCTTTTGTCCATTACCCGGATCACATATCCACTATTTTCCTGGGTGTTAATTTGGAGGAAAAAAGTTTTATTGTGGCAGTATTGGTTGGTTTATCCCAGTATTTCTACACGGCGCTTTCCATCCCCAAATCGCCGCCCCCGTCCGGAGAAAAATCTCTGCAGGAAGAATTCGCCAGAAGCATGAATCTGCAGATGCGTTATGTGTTTCCCGTCCTTTTCACGGTATTTTCTTTGAGCATACCTTCGGCGGTGGCTTTGTATTGGCTGACGAGCAACCTTTTCTCGGTGGGGCAGGAATTTTTTGTCAGACATGGAGCGAAAAAAGAAATAATTCCAAATCTGCAATGAACACAGAACCAATCAAAAAAGTAATTGAAGAATTTTTAAAACAAATGGCTGTTTCGTATGAAGAGATAGAGATTTTTGACGGCGCGGACGGCGGAATGACGCGCTTTCTCATAAAAACAAGCGAACCGAGCGTTCTGATAGGACACGACGGGGCGACCATACTTGCCCTCAATCACATAATAAGAAGAATGGCCGAGAGAGATGCCCAAAATGGAGAAAGGCTGGATTTTATCGTAGACGTCAACGATTACCAAAAGAACAAAATAGAAGAATTGAGACAAAAAGCGGCGATGATGGCCGAACGGGCGAGGTTTTTTAAGGCGAGCGCGGAGCTTGAGCCGATGTCTTCTTACGAAAGAATGATCGTGCATTCTTTTCTGGCGTCGTTTCTGGATGTAAGCACGGAATCAGTTGGCGTCGGCCCGTCAAGAAGGGTGGTGATTAGGTATAAAGAAAATGAACGATAAACAATTGACAAGTGATAAAAAACAACAGAACAAATGGCTCGGAATTACCGGCCCTTTGTTCATTGTAAATTGCTAATTGTCTATTGGAGCTTTAAACTCCACAAGGAACTGTCTTTTTTGTTGATAAAGAAAAGGTAATTTCTGTTTTTGTCCACGGAGAGACTTACGGCGTCGATCCCCTCCTTAGAAACACCAGAAACGGACGAGACCAGCTCGGTGCTAAGTACCTCCACGTCCATTTTCCAGATACTGTCCGAAAAAGAAACCACTCCTTGATACCAGGCGTCAGGATACCCCGAATTTACGGAGGAAATGGCATTTGGCACACCGCAATAAATAATAGTGTTCGTGGCCCACAGGCACTTGTCGGCTATTGTTTTGAGCCCCATAGACACAAAGACCCCGTCGCTTGTGCGGTACAAGCCAAGGACAGGGAGGCCGCCTTCAACCTTGCTTACCAGAAGGTTTTTTTCATCCGGGGCGAGGAGAGCCGTAAGCCCGAGCGCTCCGCCGTATATTTTTTGGAAACTTCCGGAGCGGGAGTCGAGTTTGTAGGCGGAGCCGGTTATTGCGAAGGATGGTTTTGTCACAAGAAGAATAG
>ORMF010363236.1_pt1 | contig 10632 bp, 15 predicted proteins | sample 1779871 | NCBI WGS metagenome assembly ORMF01 (sample SAMEA104232316, study PRJEB22302) | groundwater metagenome | biome: forest; feature: aquifer; material: groundwater | place: USA | collected 2011-08-07 | depth 5.4 m
AACGTTTCGCCTACCAAAACACGCGCATCTTTTTCCCCAAGCAATTCCGGGCGTTTGAAGTAATACGGGACAGGGGTTCCTAATAATTCTTCGATACTCTCAGAAAATAGTACTCCCTCTTTTCTGTCGATAGATCCTAACTTCCATAAAGCATCTAACGAGTACTGTCCATAGCCATGAGTGCCATCAATAACCGTATCAGAAGGCAGAGAAACGAGAATCAATGTGTTGGTGGTTCTATCCCACGATGCAACGGTCACTGGATCGCTTGCCAACACCACCGTCATGCGGGACCAATCGGCACTAGAACCACGAAAAAATACACCAAAGATGGCGGCAGCACCAATGAGAATAAGGGAAAATATTACCATCCACTTCCTCATCCTCTTTCCACGATTTGACCCACGTCTTTCCATTACCACTCTTTCTTTCCCTTTTTGATAATCTCAACGGCAGGCAGTTGCCACGAAGAAGAGCTACTCATCTGTTTTTGGGCTTTTTTCTCAAGCGCTTGCTTTTTGAGCTTCTTTTTATCTCCTTTGTATAAATCACCAAATCCCGGCATAGTCACCTCCTTTACCACTATAATAGAACCATTGCTCTATTCATATCATCCGGTACTGGAGCTTCAATTGCAACATTTTGATGAGTCTGAGGATGAACAAATGATATTTTCCACGCATGCAGCATGACCCGCGGCGCCCACGTGCGATCATGACGGCTCGTTTTCCTCCCTGCATAGAGAAAATCCCCAACAATCGGATGATTGATATATTTAAGGTGCACGCGAATTTGATGGGTGCGGCCAGTTTCGGGATAGAGTTCAACAAAACTTATTTCTTCGTTGTGAGTCATTAGCGATGATCTGACTTTGTATCGTGTCGTGGCTGCTTTTCCTCCCGGCAAAATGCCGAAGCGCTCTCGGTTCCATGGCAGTCTCCCCACTGGCGCTCTGATTTCTCCTTCTGCCGGCACCAATTTCCCATGCACCAGAGCCAAATACGTCTTTTTCACTAATCGCTCTTTAAACTGCCGCTGAAGTTCCACAAATGCTTTTGGGTTTTTGGCAATCAAAAGTATTCCTGATGTCTCTTTATCTATCCGATGCACAATCCCCGCCCGATTTTTAAATTCTGCACTTTCTTCATTGGAGTATTGGTCGGATTGGAAAATTGGCAATTTTTTCTCCATCCAATCCTGCACCGTCTCGCCAATCACTGACTCGGCACGATTCACTACCACCCCGGGAGGCTTATTTACTACAAAAAAATCATCATCCTCGTACAAAATGGGAAGTTCCATTTAGAATTTTTTGCCCTCACAATCTAAACACAATGTTGCGGTAGGAAGAATACGCAGTCTTTCCAGAGGAATAAGTTTGTGGCAGTTTGAACACACACCGTACGTGCCATCAGCAATACGACGAAGCGCCGCATCAATAGCTGTTTGCTGCTTTTTCACCTCTTCAATAAGCGCACTCACCCGATCATGACCGGATAATTCATTTGCTTCGGTGTCTGATGCTGCATTATCATTAGCGCGAGAGGGGTCTGCAAATGGATCTTGTTTTTTCAGTTCTTCAATGCGCGTGAACAACAAAGTTTTCTCTACTTCTAACTGTCCACGGATATGATCAAGCATGTCGTTTGGAAAATTTTGTATAGATTGCTCCTATAACGCGACGTATCATTGGCCGAAACTTTTCTCTCCCTCCGCCACGAACGTAGAGGGCGCCGAGGGACTCAGCGAATATGGCAATAAGTATCCACTGATTTATGTTTAAACGAAGAAAATTCGCACCAGTCTCTTTGACAAATTCAATGATGAACATAAAAATACTAAAAAGCAAAAAAAACCAAACTCCCACTAAACCGAATGGCCACTTGCCAATTTCTGCTTTTTTTTGAAAAATAAACATGACCACCAGAAGGAGAACCAAAACCATTATTTCGTAAAGCTGCACGGGGTGCCGTTTTCCCACATGTCCAATATACAAAATACTCCATGGGCTAACGAACAATTTTCCCACTTCAGTTCCATCCAGAAGTGATCCTATCTCTCCAACAATAAGGGCCATGGGAAAAGCTACTGCCCAGGCATCTAATACGAAAGCCAACCGCACTTTATACCGACGACTTAAATAAACAATTGTCCCCATAGCTCCGACTAATCCCCCATACAGCGATAATCCCGGCTGTACCCAGAACGCAGCAACTTTAAGAAAGTTGTCGGAAAATAACACGGGATTAACGAGAACAAACACGACCCGTGCAGAAATCAAAGAAACAATCGTACTGTAGAATGTAAGATCAAAAACTCTTTGTTCTCCCACTCCCACGTTTCTTAAGAGTTTCCAAAAAACAAAAGAAAACACCAGCCAAGCGATCACCAAAAAAACACTGAGACTAAAAACAGAAACACCAGCGATGGAAAATAAAATGGGATGCATACTACGTTGTATTATAGCGTATTCTATATACGCCGTACGCCAAAATAATGGCGCCTAAGCCCATGATTACCTTTCCCACACCTACGGCATCAGCCAACACTCCGCCAATAGCAACAGGGAGAATACCGATGCCCCCTACCGCGGCGGTGAGAATTCCATACATACGCCCGCGCATCGCTCCTTCTGCTTTTTGTTGCAAAATACTATTGGCAGGAACATCCAAGAGGCTATTGGCAACACCCAAAAGAAAAAATAACAGAAGACTTAAGGGAATAACGACATTATGATTAAAAAGCCAACTTGCCCACGTCCCTCGCTCTAGACGCAAAAGCCACGAAATAAGAAGAAGAAGTATGCCGCCACTGGTAACCCCAATATTGATAAGTACTGCGCTTTTGAATCGAAAGCCATAGGTGCCAATCCAAAGAGCTCCAAGAAGAATTCCCACTACCGCTGGTCCTAAAATAATAAGTGATACATCGCGTACATCAATTTCTAGTACCCGATCAGCAAAACCCGGCCCTAACGTTCCCAAAATTGCCAACACTACTTGTGTACCGGAAAGGAGAAAGATTGCCTCAGCGAGGGCTCGGGAATGAGAAACCGCAGCAAGACCTTCTCGGAGACTTTCTATGGTCCGACGAACGAGATACAAAAAATCATGGGATAAAGCTCGAGTGAGTCCTTGCACATTCTCCTCTTGTACGGGAATCTTGGCGGTGCTTGCCGCTGCCAAAAGATAGATGATGCTTATAAGGAAAAACGTCAGATGCGATCCAAAAAGACGAAGTGCGGGTCCGGCAAAAATAAATCCTAACGACATACTGCTATAAAAAGTAAATGAAAATACACTGTTTGCAGAAACCAAAAGCCGGCCGGGAACAAGTCGAGGAATAAGCGGTGCTTCTGCGGGTACGTAAAACTGTGTAATGACGGCATTGATAAACGCAATGACATAAATAACAACCAAGTTGCGAATAAAGAACAAAAGTCCTAACACCAACACAGCACGGATAATGCTGGTTACCGAAAGCACCGATCGTTTATCCAAACGATCCACGGCAACCCCTGCGAGCATGCCAAAAATAAGAGACGGGATGCTGTACGCCAAAAACAACCCAGACACCGCCGTATTGGTCCCGGTAATCTGATACGCACGAATGGCCAGCACAAAAAGCATCATGTTGGTTGCAAACTGAGCACCGATTTGACCGAGCCACAGAAAGCGAAAGCCAGGAGTTGCGAGCACTTGAAAAAAGTTGTTGTTGCGTTTCATTGTAGTGTACAATAAGAGAATGCTAGCTACCGTTCATGCCTTAGTAGGCGGCGCTATTGCCAACAAAATAACCGATCCGGTAACAGGCACGTTTCTTATCGTCGCTTCTCATTTTATCATGGACAGCATCCCCCATTGGGATTTTGGCACCCATTGGAGGAAGCGGTCTAAGTATATCACGGGCGTTATCTCCATTGCCGATACTATCATAGGAATAACCGTAGCATATATGGCATTTGGCGGGAAGGTGGCAACTCCATATCTTCTTTTTGCTATCATCCTTTCGGTGGCACCTGATTGGCTAGAAACCCCGTGGTACATTTTTTTTGCCAATGCAAAAAAACACAAACCGGCAAAAACTGCCGGTTTTTTGGAAAAACTGACCTTCAGTATTTATAAATTAGAGAGCATCTTTCACAGCAAAGCAAAATTTCCTTTTGGTTTTCTTACCCAACTTGCTACCCTTGTATTTTTCCTCGTTTTACTTCAGTAACGTACGTCTGGAGATTCGGATTAACCCCGAGCATGGGATGACTTCAATTCCTCGCTTTTCCAGTTCATCCAACAGTAAGTTCATCCCCAAACTATCCGAACTCATGTGCCCTGCTACGACCATGTTCATGTGATACTTCGTGCATTCTTTACGATGGTCTTCTCCGGCATGCATTCCGACGATCGTCCCCACACCAGCTATTGCGAGTTTTTCATAGACAGCACTTGATGATTCCGTGCCGCCGGTAATTTCAATAGGTGCAACTTTTCCGGCTCGGTTTCTTTCTGAGCCACAAAAAATAATCGGGCCTGCTTTTCCTTTCGTTGCTTCTTGGTATTCCGGCACTTCTTTGAGGATCTTCATAATGTCGCCAACGGTTTCCGGTGCCTTTTTTTCAAATAGCTTTTCTAAAAAGTCGTATACTAAATTGTCGGTAATGGTATGGGTGCACATAATCGCAAGGCCCAAAAGGCGCGCCGCGTCCACAGCTTGATTGTGGTTTCGTGGACTAAATAATCGTTGTACTTCAGAGATGCGATCGTGCATAAGCCCTTCGGCAACATTAATAGGTACCCCGTATTTGGCCATGAGATCTGCTTGCAAATCCATGACTTCGTGAAGGGCCGCATATGGCGCCCCAATCGGATGATGGGCAAGGAGAAGATCAATCGTCTTTTTGTGTTTTTGATTGAGGCTGTCAGCCAAAACAACTTCCGCAGAAGTAATGTCGATGCCCGCAAGCACTTTATCCACCTTCAATGACGGATCACCCAAAAGCACGCGAGAATCGCTGTAGGGATTTTTAAGATCTTCACGGTCGTATTCTGCTTTTTTTGATGCAGGAAGATCCTCGTAGTCGGTTTTCCGACGAGCCAGCATTTTTTTCACTCCCGCCTCCCCCCGCGGATCCGCCTTTATCCCCATCTCTACCGCTAGTTTATAGATTTGTTCAAGAGTCATCATAGATTTGATATTATTTCAATTCTTCAACCAACGTAAATCCTTTTGTTTTATAAAAATGGTCAAAAGAAAAAATAGCATCTGCTTTATACTCTTTTGCAACGGCAGCAACAACGCAATCAAACAAAGTATTTTTCTTGCTTGTCTTGGAGCTGAAATAGTTTACTGCACTGGTTAACGTTTGTTTATTTACTTCCACTACTTCCACCGCTGGATCGATCATTAATTGTGCAGTACCATAGGCAGTTGCTCCACTATTTAAAGCTCTCTGCATATGAGTAATAGCTTCCATAACTGCAGTGACCGGATAAATTACTCTCGCTTGTGAATCGACCAATTCTTGAGCTATCTTTACTGCTTTACCATGATTTGAATCTTCAGGATTAGCCTGAGCGACTATTGCATCCGCATCACCGACAACCAGCTTATTTTTCATCCTTACTCCAGTCTTTGTCCCACAAGTACTCGTCCATTCTGCTGGAAGAATCTCTGGGCCCCTTCACATGAAACTTTTTACCAAGTTGGGCAATTTTGAGAAGAACTTCTGCAGAAGCAGTGCCTTGTTGCACCACCGCCCCAATACCTTTTTCCAAAGCAAGGCGAATAACTTCTGCTTTACTTTTCTGTTGCATTTTCGCAGTAGTACTGATTTTTTGTTCGAGTAATTCGGGAATATAAAGGTAAGTTTTTAACATAATAACTTTATATTAACATGTTGTACGATATGTTGTCAATCTTCAATGTTTAGAGAAACCAAGCAACTCGTTCATGCGTTTACCTCAAGTGGGCGAGGAGGGACTCGAACCCTCACGGTGAGTAAACACCACGAGTTTTTGAGACTCGCCTGTATGCCAATTTCAGCACTCGCCCTCGCGTCTGCCCCTGCCTGCCGGCAGGCTCACTCATCTCCCCCCTTTATACCCTGTCCGGGCAGAAAAATCTATTCCATAGATGGCATCGATGGCAAAAATGGACAAAAGTATCGTTCCTAAACAAAAACCTCCTTAGGAAAAAGAGATAAGCAGGACACCAAAAACCATGATGATAGTGGGGATAATCCGCGTCTTTATGTGCTCACCAAAAAAAAGCCACCCCAAAATCGACGAGAATACTATGCTCATCCGTTTAAGAGAAATGACAAACACCACCAATGAAAGGCTCTGGGCAACCATTTGGGACAATATGGAGGTGGCATCGAAAAATCCCACAGGGATAATCCTCAACCAACTGTTTGGGTGCAAAACCTTTCGAAAATCAGACCTGTTTGACCAGTACGCCAATGGAGTCAAAAGTACAGCTACGACGAATGTCTCGATCCACGCATAAAAGTATGGGTTGGAGTGAGAAATTGCTATCTTATGGAGATTTCCCATAAATGCCCAGATGAGAGAAACGATGAGCATCATGAGCGTTCCTTTTTCCTTATACATTTCCATAAATGGTTCATAGAGCCTCATATGTCTATGTTTAAAGTTAAGAAGATATGTACCCAGCACAATACACGTTACGCCGATAAGACCCAATGGTTTGGGAAACTCATGATTAATCAAAAAGCCGGTACCAAGTAAAAATAATGGTGTAAACGAAAGCATGGGTAAGGTTAAAGAAATATCAGACAATTTGAGCGCTTGGACAAAAAGTGTGAGCGAAATCAAATCAAACACACTAACGACGCCCAATGTCAACCAAAACGTACGATCTACAGGAGGCACACCGCGGAAGATAAAAAAAGGCAAAAGAAAAAGAGATGAAGAAGCCATCCACGTCCAGCTGACCACCATGATATCATGCTGCCTCGTGTTATGCTTGGTGAAAATATTTCTGAGGGCATCGCCAAGCGCAGAAATGAGTCCAAGGAAAAACCACATACTATTTAGGCCGTCAGCTTGGTTCCTTCACGTTTCTTCTCCACACTATAAAAGCGGATGCGGTCGCCGCGGAAGATAAGGTCTACTTCGCCTAAGGGGCCATTGCGGTGTTTGGCAATGCGAAGCTTGGTAGGAATTTGCTCGCCCCAGTTCATTTGATCTGCCTCTTGCCGATAGATAAACATAACGACGTCTGCATCCTGCTCTATGGAACCGGACTCACGAAGGTCAGATAATTCCGGTACTCTGGTGCCGCGCGATTCTACTGCTCGCGATAATTGCGAACAGGCAAGGACGGGAATACGCAATTCACGGGCTAAATTTTTAAGGCTCTGGGAAATAACGGATACCTCCTGCACGCGATTATCAAATCTTCGCCCCGAATCAGCAAGCTGCAAATAATCAACGATGATAAGCTTGACTCCATGTTCTACCTGAAGTCTTCGCGCTTTCGTACGCATTTCCAAAATGTTTAACCCCGGCGTGTCATCGATAAAAATAGGTGCCTCCGCTAGTTCCCCCATCGCTTCAGAAAGCTTGCCAAAATCATCATCAGAAAGCTTGCCGGTTTTTAACTTCCACGCATCAATATCCGCTTGAGACACAAGTAGACGATCCACCAGCTCTTCTTTGCTCATTTCCAAAGAAAATATGCCCACCGGCATTTTTTCTCGCACGCCCACGTGTTGTGCGATATTCAAAACCATTGCGGTTTTCCCAGTACCCGGACGTGCAGCAAGAATAATAAGATTAGAATCTTGCAAGCCGGAAAGTCGGAAATCTACATCCACAAACCCCGTGGCTACTCCACGAAATCCTCCTGCATGCTTATGCAGTTCATCGAGCCGGTCAAACGAGGAAGCGAGAGCATTTTTAATAGGGATAAAATCCCTGCGTTGGGACTGCTGGGAAATAGCAAAAATTTCGCTTTCTGCTTTATCTAAAATTTTTTGTACCCCGCCTTCTTCTTGGAGCGCCGATTCGGTAATTTTAGCAGCGGCTGCCACCAGTTGTCGTTTGATAAAATGTTCTTTGATGATATGCCCGTATTGCGCAGCATGCGCGCTCGTTGGCACCACATTGAGAAATTCTGAAAGTATTGCGGCGCCTCCCACCACTTTGAGCTGTCCAGACTTTTTCAGTTGGGCGGTGAGCGTGACTACATCCACCGGCTCGTGGGCTTCAAAAAGGCTAAGCATGGCCGAAAAAATCGCCCCGTGAGCTTCGCTATAAAAATGTTCCGGATGCAAAAATTCGGCAACATCGATCATGGCGTCTTTGTCAATAAGAACAGCGCCCAATACCGACTTTTCGGCCATATCATCATGAGGAGGGACTTTGGGATTCATTCTAATACCACTACTTGTAATTCTTCCGGGAGTTTATCTTTTGTAATGGAGAGTTTTGGCTGCGGGCTCACCCCTTCTTTCCCCATCTCTTTGAGAAAATGAGCAAGTGGGGCAAGGGTACCAAATGTTTCTTGATTAAGTTCGGGTCGACCATAATGCATCGGGATGACGATAGTAGGCTCGATCTCATTGATTACTTCGACAGCTTGTTTGGCATCGATGGTAAAAACTCCGCCAACGGGGATAAAAAGAATATCCACTTCGCCTAATTGCTCGATGTCAGAAACAGAAAGCGTGTGGCCGAGGTCCCCGAGGTGAGCCAAACGCACGCCATCCATTTCGATATGGTAGATCGTGTTGCTTCCACGTTTTTCTCCCTTTTCCCCGTCATGAAACGACGGGGTTCCCACAATATGAACTCCTTTTATTTCATATTCGCCAGGCCCGGCAACCACAAAGGGGTTGCCAGCGATGTTTTGTACGGCGTTGTGATCTTGATGTTGATGGGATATAGTGATGATATCTGCTTCCATATTTTTCGGAAATTTCAGTCCCACCATGTCGGAAAGATACGGATCAGTAATGATGGTCGCCAATTTTGCACGAACTTTAAACGATGCATGACCCAGGGAGGTAATATCCATACTTGCATTTTATATCAGATTTCGGTATTCTAAGCAACACCTTTAGTAAATCCTTCCGAAGCCTTGGCGAAGGAGGACTGCCCCACATATATGAATCGAGACGCACTGTTGGCATCCCTCATTGGTTTTGGCATAGGCCTTCTTATAACCGGTGCTCTCCTTGTGGGCCCAAACCTTATCAAAGGATTTCCGCGGATTAACCTTCCCAAGATTGCATTTTTTCAAAAAGGAACGACACAGGTTACACCAACGCCAAGCCCTACTCCCGCCCCGATTTCATTTACCATCACCAGCCCTCTCAGCGAGGCAATCGTTGCAACGAGTGATCTTTTGGTTTCTGGCACCGCCCCCACCGCGGCAATCGTGGTCGTTGCCGGGCCACTGGATGAAGATGTGATGGTAGTCAAAGATGATGGCAAATATGCCGGAAAAATTTCTCTGACTGAAGGAAAAAATGATGTGACCGTGACGAGTTTCACCAACGGAAAAGGAACAACGCAAACGGTCACCGTGTTTTACACAAAGGAGAATCTCTAAATAGTATGAAACGAATCGTTTTATTGATGGTAACTCTTAGTGCGCTCACAGTAACGGGGCGGATCATGGCAGCTCCAGCCACGCCTTCGGCAACACCGACGGATGCTACCGCCAAGCAAATTAATGATCTCAAAGATCGACTGGCGACTAAAGTAGCGCAACTTCGCCAAACTCAGCGGCGCGCCATATTTGGTACGGTCAAAAGCGTATCGGTATCTACGATAACCGTCGCTACCGCAACCAAAGATATCAAAATCGAGCTGATTGACGAAGTCAAAGTGATCCAATATCTCAACCCCGGTCCTACCGGGGTCAAAGGACAACGCACCAAGTTAACGACCAATGATATTGCCAAAGGCGACACAGTCGTTGTATTTGGCGATTACGACGCGACGGTAGATATTTTAAAAGCCAATGTCATCATCATCCAAAACACCTTTCCCAAACGCATCGCCGGCACAGTCACTGCTATTGATAAAACTGAATTTACGATAACCGTAAAGACAAACGATGGGCAATCCTATATCGTCGATATTGAAACCACCACCAAAACGTTTCTATGGGACGCCACCAACGGCATCCAAAAAGGAAAATTTTCTAAAATTACTGTCGGCGACACCGTTTCTGTGGTAGGACCTGCACCAGCCAAAAAGGAAAATCGTTTCTCGGCAGACCGCATCTTGGATTTGGGTAGTTTAAGCGGAGGAGCACCAACACAAACGCCATCACCAAATCCGACGATAACGGGATCACCAACCCCTTCTCCCCAAAAATCCCCTACACCATCGCAATAACCCACAGCTTCTTTTTGTGTTACAATTTCCCCACCTGTGCTCAACGTACTCGCACATTGACACTGCACAGATAAAACGACGTTCTAGTTCTAGAAAGGAAAGGCTATGTGGAACCGAACAAGAGTATGGGGACAGCGGACACTTCGTGAGATCGTCGACGCAAGTGTGAAATTCAAGACAGGAAAGGAATACTTGTTCCTTCTCCATGAAGTCCCAATTCCTCAGGAGATGGAGGAATTCTCCCTGCAGATAAAACGCCGCC
>ORMF010496497.1_pt1 | contig 10632 bp, 10 predicted proteins | sample 1779871 | NCBI WGS metagenome assembly ORMF01 (sample SAMEA104232316, study PRJEB22302) | groundwater metagenome | biome: forest; feature: aquifer; material: groundwater | place: USA | collected 2011-08-07 | depth 5.4 m
CGACGAGCACTACCAGGTGATCTCGGCCTTCATCAAGAGCATCCGCGGTTCCGACCCGGATGCCGCGGTCTACTGGCTGGCCCGCATGTTGGAGGCCGGCGAAGACCCCATGTTCATCGCCCGCCGCATCGTGATCCTCGCCTCCGAGGACATCGGCATGGCCGACCAGCACGCGCTGCCCATCGCCATCGCCGCCCAGCAGGCCGTCCACTTCGTCGGCCTGCCGGAGGGACGCATCCCCTTGGCCCACGCCACGGTGTACCTTGCCACCGCGCCCAAGAGCAACGCCGCCTACACCGCCCTTGGGAAGGCCATGCAGGATGTCAAAGGCACTCGCAACGATCCCGTGCCCTTGCACCTGCGCAACGCCGTCACCGACCTGATGAAGGACTTGGGCTACCACAAGGGCTACGAGTACGCCCACGACTACGAAGGCCACTTCTCCGGCCAGCAGAACCTGCCCGACAACCTGAAAGGCCACGTCTACTACGAGCCTTCCGACCAGGGCTACGAGCAGCAGGTGGCGGAACGCATGAAGAAGTGGTGGGGAGAACGTAAGGGCTAGAGGAATCTTCTAGAACAAGCTTCCGATTCTACTGAGGATGTTCCTACTCCGCAAAGCGTCCTGCGCCGTCTATACCAAACATATACCTAACCTAGCCTCTTTGCCTCCCGTTCACAGCTTCATCACGCCCGTCTATTAGGCTAATCTTATACTGTTCCTATACAATCGTATGATTGCATGGGAAGCAAGCCATACAATCTAAGGATTGTAGAGGAATGGCTGGCATTCGTAGAATTGCCTAAGCAACTGACCATGCGACCTCCCAGAAGGCATTGGACTGCTTCCTGGTCATCACGCCCCGCAAGGCATAAATGCTCGCGGATGAAGCAAACAGGGGGTTCAAATGGAACGCAGAGTCCTGGTCGTAGACGACGAGCAGTCCATACAGGTGCTTATGTTGAACATCCTGAAGGGAGAAGGCTACGAGGTCGCCATCGCCTCCGATGGCCGCGAAGCCCTGAAGACCTTCTTCCTCTGGAGGCCGGAACTGGTGGTGCTGGACGTGATGCTGCCCCAAATGGACGGCTGGCAGGTGTTGGAGCGCATTCGGGAGGTGTCCGAAGCTCCGGTCATCATGCTCAGCGCCCTCGCCCAGGAGCATCAGGTCGTTCGGGGCCTGAAAAGCGGCGCCGATGACTACGTTACCAAGCCCTTCCGTATGGGAGAGCTGCTGGCTCGGGTAGAGGTCGCCATGCGCAAGATGAAGACCGCTTCTGCCGCCATTGAAGAGTACAGAGACGCCATGCTGCACATGGACTTCGTGCGACACCAAGTCCATCTCAGGGGCGACAAGGTTGACCTGTCTCCCCAGGAGTTTCGCCTGCTCAGCATCCTTACGAGAAACGCCGGCAAAGTGATGACATCCGACCGCCTGCTGGACCAATGCTGGGGTGAAAGCGAAGGCGGCACGGAAAGCCTGCGCGTCTACATCGGCTACCTGCGCAAGAAACTCCAGGACAACCCGCGCCACCCTGAGTTGATAGAGACGGTCCGGGAGTTCGGCTACCGGTACTGCCCCCCTACGGCGTCATAGACCAGTTTGTCACCACGTACTCGCTCGGCGCTACCCAAAGCTCCGTGTAGGCAATCCCCTTGCCGCCCGTCACGGAGCTTTTCGCTACTCCCATAACGTGGACCATTGCCGTCGGCCATGTGTACACCGGATGCTGCAGCTCGTCAACACTGGCCCATACCTGGTTCCAGTAGTCCCCCGGCGCAAGCGTCCCCGTAGCGCGAAAAGTGAGCGTCTTCGTCGCACCAGGAGCAACCAGGACATCAGGGTTAAGGTTCCATGTCAGTTGTTGGCTTCCCTGTTGCACCATCGTGGAAGGGTCGGATTGAGCGACGTCGCCTGAGGTAGACCCGCTCACGTAGGTGAAATCTACAGGCAAAAGGTCCACCAGCTTGGACACGTACAGTTCTTCCGTACCGGTGTTCTTCATGGCAATGGTGTAGGTAAAGGTCGTCAACACGCCGCCGGCAGCCGTGGCGGGGTCTACCGTCTTCGTCAACCGCATGGCCTCCCCTGGGCACAACCCATTGAGCGGCGATCCCACCGTAATTCGCGCGGTGAGGCCGCTGCTGGTCTTCTCTGCGCCCGGTTCCGCCCACGCCTCGTTGCAGTAGTTGCCTTGCATCAACGTTGCCTGCGTCTGGAACTCCAGCGCCACCTGCTCGCCTGGCTGAAGCACGATGTGCAACGAGGAGAGGTTCCAGTCCAACTCTTGATAGCTTTCGCCGTCCCCATCGTGGTGGTCATTGACGTTTGGATTGTTGGTCGTCACGCCCGAGCTGGAACCCGCCACGTAGCTGAAGCCAGGCGGCAGGTGGTCGTTTATGTGCGTTACCTGCTCCTGATCGTCATCCTGGTTCCTGACTATGACGGAATAGGTGAATGTAGTCAGCACCCCGGGTGACGCAACCGTTGGGGTCACAAACTTGTATGCTTGCAATCGCCGGGCGTTGTCCGCCATGGGCGGCGGCGGGGGCGAACTCAGCGGCGCTACAATGCTCGTCACCGTAACCGTGAGAGCCTCGCCGTTCAGCGTAATACTGTAGGAGGTGGGAACGCCGGTCTGCAAACTCTCCAGATAGCCGGGTTGATAGGCAAGGCGATAGATTGCATCCTGACTCGCCCCCAGGAGTGCGTACTGCCGCTTGAGGATTCGCTCCTTCACACCGGAATCCAAGCTCAGGTTGCTGGAAAGCGCCAGCGCCCCGGTTATCACAGGCGCCGCCACCGCCAAGAAGGCAAGCACCATGATCAAGGCTATGCCCCTCTGCCCGGACATGCCCTGGCGTTTCATGGCAACATCCGCAAATAGGTGTGCAGTGTGCTGTTTTGGATTGACCCGTACTCAGCCGTCACTCCTACTTGAAAGATCAGCGTCTTGTTATTCAGGGAAAAGGCTGCGGATTGCACGCGGTGGGCAACGGCATAGGGAACGCCGTCAAAGGTCCGCACCATGTCCCCATTGGACAGGGTATAGTCCGCCGTGTGGTTGCCGCCCAGACCGTCCGTCCAGGTCAGCGTCACCGAACCAACTGGAGCCGCCCCATCGGTCAACGTAGTCCCCGACGCATTCATGGCGTCGCCGGCAAACCAGCTCTCTGCGCTTCTTAGCTCCCGCACCGCCAATGACTCGTCCTGCCATGTGCGTCGCAAAGAAAGCGCCTGATACGTACTTCTTCCGCCCAATGAAAGCAACACTCCCAAGATGCCCACGACCACCAGCATCTCCATAAGAGTAAATCCGCTTTCGCCAATGTTCCGCCGACGTTTTCTATCATCCATGTCCCCTACCCTCTAGTCCGCAGCGTCTCAACGGTCATCACTTCACTTCCTCCAAAAGTCACTCGCACCACCACTTTCTCTATATTGGTGTCTCCCAGCACGTACTCCAGCGCGTCTGCGCTGATCCCATAGCCTGCCGGGGTTGCCACCAAAGCATAGGAAGAAGGCGGGGCCAGATAAGGGAGGGAGAAAAGGTACTCCATCTGGTTGCGAATAAGATTTTCCGCCTCCGATTCGCTCGCCGTGAACCGGCCGGAGGATTGCACCCGGGACAACCCCAGCAGCAGACCCCCGCCTATAACCACGAACAGCATGAGCGCAATGGCCGTTTCAATGAGAAGACTGCCACGGTTGGAAGTCCGCGCCGCATTTCGCGTCAAACATTTCATGTTTCTCTGCCTCTTTATCATGCTAGAGAGGCCCGGTCGCCTGCGCATCGTCCGATGTTCCCATACCAGCCCACCATGCCCCCTGCCGCCTGCGATTCTCACGCCGCTCTTACGCCACCCTCACGCTCGCTTTACAGCAGATTGCTACGCTGGCTAGCAAGAAAGCAACCGGTAAGACGCCACCCGCATTTTGACATCTTGGAGGTCCTCATGCTTCAGGTCGCTATCCCCCAGCCACGCTCCCTCCTTGGCGTTGACCCCAAGGCAATTGCCAAGCCCATACTCTCCTCTTCTCAGCCCCAGAAGGAGGAGCCATCCCAGGCTGTCAGCCCCCTGACCGGCCGCGAGCACCAGATATTGGGTCTGGTGGCGGAAGGCCTTTCCAACAAGCTCATCGGCTGCGAGCTTTTTATCTCGGAACGCACCGTTAAGAACCATCTCACCAACATCATGTCCAAGCTCCACGCCTTAGACCGCACCCACGCCGTAGTCACGGCCTTGCGACAGGGATGGCTGTCGCTGTAACCACGCCAATGTCCCGCCGCGCAAAGGAGAACTTTATGGACACCCCAACAACTCTCCTCAACCCCATCAGTCTTGCCGTCCAGCCTTCGGCAGAGCCGCAACACTCCGGCGCTCTCCCATTCAAACGGTTTGAGCAGCAGGTCGCTAGAGACGTGGACGAACGGGCGGACCGCATTTTCCAGGAATTGAACGCTCTCACAGCGGAGGTTTACGCCTCCGTCTATCAAGCCAAGGCCCGGTTGCTGAACATGCTGCAAGAAGAAGTGCAGGTCATGTTCACCCAAATCCTCACAAAGGAAGACGCTTGGCGCATGCCATCCCTGGCCGACGCCGGGATGCAAATACCTGCCATCCTTAGACAGCAATTGGAGGCTTCCCCAGTTCAGCCGGCGCTGAACACACCATCTCTCTCTTCTACTACGCACCCTGCAACGCCGGCTGCGGATGATAGCGCGTCTTCACCCTTGCAGCCCGCAAAGGAAGAGGCCAAGGCGCAGTCCGATTCGGAACCCGCACTGGTCTATGAAGGCGCTGTCCTCTTGAAAGTCAACGCTGGGGGCAGCGTGCGCCGGTCGCTTCAATTCGTGCATGCCCTGGGCCAGTTGCCCCAGCTTACCGTGCTCCGGCTCATGGGCGATCAGCGTGAGGAGATTGAGGTATGGGTAGGTCTGCGACAGCCTACCCCGTTGAAAGAACTCGTTGGTCAGATGCCGGGAGTGGGCCGGGTTGCTCCTGAAACGTCACTCAAGGGCGAACCCCAGCTTGCCGTTTGGTTGAAGGCGTAGGATGGCTCTCCAAAAAGCCCTGGATTTCACACCCGAAGAAGGCGCCAAAGAGCCTTTGCCTTTCCAATTCTTTGGCGCCAGGCGATTGAGCGACCTTTTATTGGACCTGGGAGTTGTCACCCCGGAGCAACTCACCCTGGCCCAAGAATCGGCCCAGAACCAGGGCATCTCTTTGTCTCGCGCATTAGTCAAAGAAGGCTTGGTGCTCTCCAGAGACATGGCGGCGCTCATGGCGTTACACCTGGGATTTCCCATGGTGGACTTGCGCGCCCAAGCCATTGATCCCTCTGCCCTTCGGTTCATTGCAGAAGCTACGGCCCGGCGCTACATGGTCCTCCCGCTGGCTGCCGAGGCAGGCCGGCTCACCGTCGCTATGGCCGACCCTCTGGACTTTCGCCTGCGACAGGACCTGGCAGTCCTTACCGGCATCGCCGTGCAGCCGGTCATTGCCACGGCGGAAGACATCCTTGAGCACATTGACGTTTCCTATCGCCTGTCCGAGGCCACTTCCGACGCTCCGACTTCCGGCGGCGCAGGCGTTGCCACCGGCGGCAAGGTCACAGCCCAGCAGCTCCAGGACTCGCCTCCGGGTCAGGTCATAGAACTCCTTCTTCTTCAGGCCACACAGGACAGAGCCTCGGACATCCACGTCGCCCCTGCAGACGGCCGCCTACGCATCCGTTTCCGAATTGACGGCATCCTGCACGATGTTATGGCCCTGCCCATGGAGATGCACCCTTTGCTCATGTCACGGCTGAAGATCATGGCCGGACTCAATATCGCTGAGCGCCGGCGGCCCCAGGACGGTCACTTCAGCGCAGAGTTAGAAACCCGCACCGTGGACGTGCGCGTCGCCATCAGCAACACCGTCCATGGCGAGCTGGGCGTCCTGCGGCTTCTTGACAAGCGATTCACCCTCATTGGCCTGGACCAGATCGGCATGGCCCAGGAGACACTCGGCAAGTTCCGCAAGCTGCTGCGCCTGCCCCACGGCATGATTATCGTTTGCGGGCCAACGGGCGCGGGGAAAAGCACGACGCTCTACGCCTCCATCTTAGAGATGAACCGCATGGAACAAAACGTGATCTCTTTGGAGGATCCGGTAGAATACCAGATCGCCGATACCAACCAGATGCAGATCAACAACGAGGCGGGCATCAGCTTCGCCAACCAGCTTCGGAGCATCCTTCGTCTTGACCCGGACGTCATCCTCGTGGGCGAAATCCGAGACCAGGAGACGGCCGTCATTGCCACGCAGGCAGCCCTCACCGGCCATCTCGTGTTGACCTCTCTCCATGCCAACGACTCCGTCTCCGCCCTGGTGCGGCTGCGAGACCTGAACGTCGCGCCTTATCTCATCGCCTCCTCGGTGGCAGGCATCCTCTCCCAGCGCATGGTGCGCGTGGTGTGCAACGGCTGCAAAGTCACCAGGTCCGCTCCAATCGCGGAACGCGACGCTTACCGGCGCGACACGGGCGCGGAGCTGGAGACCTTTGCATCGGGGCAGGGATGCAACGTGTGCGCCCACACCGGCTTCCGCGGCCGCACCGGTGTCTTTGAGTTGCTTACCATCTCCGATGAGCTGCGCCAGCTCTTCTTAGGCGACGCATCCCGTGCTCAGATCCAGGAACGGGCGGTGCTGGACGGCCTTGTCCCGTTGAAGCGCGCCGGCATGTCTAAAGTGCTGGAAGGCACGACCACGCCCCACGAGGTCATGCGCGTGCTCTACAGCCTGGAGTAAGTTGCCGCCAGAGACGTATCCCGCACCTGCAAAACCAGGTCTAAAGGCTAGCCAATGCACTACCGTTACGTCGCCTACAACCTCAAAGAAGGTGTGGTCAAGGGTAGGGTGGAAGCTCGCGTCCTGGCCGAGGCCCAAGCCCACGTTCTGAGCCAGGGGTATAAGCCCCTGGAGATCAAAGCATCCCATCAGCGGGATGCACTTGCCACGTTGTTCCCCTCGTTCTATCACGTCAGCACCGCAGAGCTTGTCCGGTTCTGCCGGAACATCGCCACTATGCTCACCACTGGCGGCGACCTTCTGCGCGCCCTGGAAATGCTGCACCGCGAGACCCGCAGCACGCTCATGCGCCGCACTTTGGAAGACATCCGCCGCACCCTGGACGAGGGCGGCAGCTTCTCCGATGCGCTGGCGCGGCATCCCACCACATTCAATCCCCTGTTCATCAGCGTCGTAGAAGTCGGCGAACATACGGGCAGGCTCGGTCCCGCCTTGGAAGAGATGGCTGACATCCTCCAAAAAGAAGACGAGGCCAAGCAGAAAGCAGTGCGCACACTGCTGTACCCCTTGGCCATCATGGGCATGGCCGTCCTTACCATGGTCATCCTCATGCTTTTTGCCCTGCCGCCCATGCTAAAAGTCTTTGAGCGCATGGGCACCAAACTGCCCTTGGTAACCCGGGTAACCCTTGGCTTCTTTGGCTTTGTGAGCGGCAATTTCCTCATCCTTCTGGCAACCGGGCTTGCCCTCGTTATCCTGCTGGCCGTCCTCAAGCGCATCCCCAAAGCCCACTACCGTCTGGACCAGTTGCAGACGCGTTTGCCGGTTTTCGGCGGGCTGGTCATTGCCAAAGAGATGTCCCGTTTCTCCCGTACCCTTGCCATGCTGCTGGAGTCCGGCGTTCCCCTGGCCAACGCCTTGCACCTCAGCAACAGCGGATGTAAGAACTTGCCGCTGAAACACGCCTTCAATGACGCCGAGGAGAGCCTGCTTAGCGGCCACCGCCTTGCCGAGGCCCTCAAACGGCATACCATCATCCCTACCATGTTCGTAGAGCTGGTGATTATCGGCGAGGAGAGCAACTCCCTGCGCCGCACCATGAGCGATGCCGCTACCACGTACCAGCGCCAGTTGGAGCAGCGCCTGAACGGACTGCTGGGCATGTTGGAGCCCGCCTCCACCGTCTTCGTGGGCGGCATCGTGGCGCTTATCGCCCTTTCCATGTTCGTGCCCATCTATGCCAGCCTCAACTCCTTCAAGTAGGACATCTATGCGGCAACAGCCTCAAAGACTCTTCCAAAACGCTGCCCGGGCCGTGGTCGCCAGACCTTGGGCCTATGCCTGTATCGTTGCCGGCGCAGTGCTGCTGTGCTACTACGCCTCCACAGGCTTTAGCTATTGGGCTACTTCTAGGAATGTTGACCGTCTTGAAGGCTGGCGCAGCGCATTGATTGCTGCTCTTGCGGATCCCTTGCCGCCGGAAACGGCTGCCGTCCGGCAAGAAAGCCTGACTGTCACTGCCAGCCCCTTCACCTATGCAAACCTTGACCGGGTGCTTGCCCAGGTGATGCTTGCCGCCGTAGATGCGGGCGTCAGCCTGGTGTCCCTTGAGGCGGGCGACCTGGCGCCCCTCACCGAAGGTGCGGTCATCTATCAGGCATTGCCTCTCTCCATTGCCGTGCAGGGCAACCCTGATCAAATAAATGCGCTGGTAGGCGAATTGCACCAGCGCCTTCCCGTCGCAGCCGTGGGCAGCCTGCGCATCACCAGCCTGGAGGCGCTTCCCGTAGCCCAATTGCAGTACGTCGTTTACCTTTCTCCCACGCCCGCTCCCGTAAAGAAGGGTACCGCCAATGCCGCTCCCTCTACTCCAAAGCCATAGACGAGATCCCCGTGCGCCAGGCCCTGCAACGCAAGCTGCTTCCGGCAGGATGTTTGCCTTCGCCGGTGTTAGCGGGCTGCCGTTCGCAACAAAGCGACCCCTGGTGACCCTTGACCTACGTCAGGGCTTCGCCAGAGTAGTCGTGTTCCAGGCCGGCCATGTCCTTGCCTGGGGGAAAGCAGCCCTGCCGGGCAACAGCACTCTTCAGTCCGCTGGCCCTGACGCCACAGCCGGCCCGTGGGACGAACACGTCCGGCGACTGCTCTTGGACCTGACGCCTCGCAACAGCGCGGCCGTTCTTGCCTTGCCGTCCTCTACCTGCCTCATGCGCCAGGTACAGCTTCCCAAAGTGCAGCGCAAGTACCTGCGGCGAGTTGCCCTCTCCGAGGTCATGGCTTCAGCCCCACTGGCAGCAGAAGACGTAGACGTTGCCTGGCAGCGACGGCCCGCTGGTACTCGCTATCAGATTCTGGCAACCGTAGCCCCCAAAAGCGCGATAGACCGTCACGCCACCCTATCGCGCAAGCTGGGTCTGCGCTTGCGCGCCGCCTACCCCAGGCAGGTGGCCCTGGCCCTGGCCTCGGGCCTTCGCAACGGTGTCATCGTAGAGGCCCAGGACGGTGTCGCCGAGATCATCCTGCTGCAGGACGGTTTCCCCCTCCTGACGCACCGTGAGGAGCGCGGGACGGCCCAGACAAATCAAGCCTGGCTCTCTGCCGTCGTCATGGCGGTGCAGGAGCTTGCCTCCAATGCCGAAGGCTCTGCCGATGCGCAACAAAGCGAACGCCTGCCTGTTGCCCTGGCCGAAGACACGCCCCCGGACGATTCCCTTGCCCGCCCTCTGGCCGAACTTACCGGGCGGCAGGTCATCCCCTTCAGCACGTCCTTCCGCCATCCCGGCCATTTCCCTCCCCAGGAGTATGCCGCCAATCTCGGCCTGGCCCTTGCCTACCGGCCAACAGGCTATCCTTCTGTAGGCCGCCGCCCTGTCTTGATGACGCCAGCCCTTGACCTGCTACCCACACGACACCGCCCGAAGCCCTTCCCCTGGCCGGAGGTAGGGTCAAGCGTCGCCCTTCTCCTTGCGTCTTACTTTGCGCTTCCTGTTTCGTCCCAGGCGCACGCTATTTCGCAGCGAAACGTCCAGCTTACAACCGCCGTGGCCAGCCTGGAAACCAGGTCTCGCCAGCAACACCTGGCCGCCGCCAGCGCCGACGTCGCACGCCGACGCACGGATGAAGGCGCTGCGTATCGTGCGGCGCTGGAGACGCGGCTTTCCGGACTCGCCAAGGACGCGGAGACGATTCAAGACCGGCTGAAGGGCATTACCGATAGCGCTGGCGTCACCGGTGTCGTCCTCGCCACAGTCAACACCGAGGCTGGCGGATACGTCATCAGCGGCGTCAGTCCAGACAGCGATGCTTTGCTCCGCTTCACCGACACCCTGCGCGCGTCTGGGGCCTTCACAAGCGTCCGCGTAGCCCAGCTTCAAGCCCTGGCAGTCGGTCTGGATGGCAGCAACCCCATCACCAACAACCTTGAAGGCGTGTCTTTTCGCGTGAAGGCAGAGGTCGCGCCGTTGTCCTCTTCAGCAGGGGCGCAGAGCGGCAAAGGACAGTCCGGTCTTCTCAAGGTTACAACCCCATTGGTTGCGCCTGGCATACCCCCTGGATAGTAGGCATGACGCGCCGTCACATTGGTCCCACTCAAAAAGGGGGGTCAGTTCTCCCAGCGCCTGTAAGCGAGACGCTGTGTAGGGGCGAGGTCTTCTCGCCCGCGTCCCTTGCCCACGTCGTAGGGGCACGATATGTCGTGCCCCTTGTATAGTAAAGGAGACTTGGTGGGAGGACCGCCGTGCCCCTAGGGAGCAAGTCCCGTGACGTAGATTGGTCTCCCCCCTTGTCCTCGGAGCTGCGTACGGCATCATGGGCGTTGTGGCCCGCATTTGCAA
>ORMF010890011.1_pt1 | contig 10631 bp, 10 predicted proteins | sample 1779871 | NCBI WGS metagenome assembly ORMF01 (sample SAMEA104232316, study PRJEB22302) | groundwater metagenome | biome: forest; feature: aquifer; material: groundwater | place: USA | collected 2011-08-07 | depth 5.4 m
ACGACCTGGACTTTCGCCCCGGCGCGCTTTAGTTCCATCTGCGCGGCGCGCAACATGGAATCCACGTAACGGGCGTTGTAGTGCGACGCCACGATGACGAAGGAGTCGCTGGTTTTCGCGGCTTTGGTTCCTTTGACCGGTTTCAGCATGGGGCGCCCGCCTTACGCGGTGGCCGGCACGGTCTCGACCGTGGCGTTGTTCTCCAAAAACTCCATGACTTTCTCGTGGGCGAGCTGGTCATAGATTTCGACGATGCCGTTGCGCTTTTGTAAATCTTTGATGAACTTCTCCGGCGGAATCTGATACATCCCCGCCAGCGTCTGGACGCGGCGCAAGACTTCCTCCTGCGCGACTTTGATTTCTTCCTTCTCCGCGATGCGCTGCACGAGAAACGACAGTTTCACCTGCTCCTTGGCATTCATCGAGGCGGCGGAGTAAATCGCGTCCTTTTCCTTCTCGATGATGTCGCGGGAGACGCCGCGCTTGGCATTTTCCTGCACCAGATTATAGACGATGTTGCGTGTCGTGGTCGCGACCGCGCTCTCGGGCAGTTCAAAATTCACCTTGGCGAGCAATTCGCGGATGATCTGGGCCCGCGCGTCCTTGTTTTGTTTGAACTTCAATTCGTTCTCCAGGTCGCGCCGCACGCCTTCGCGAAGTTTCTCCAGATTTTCCGCTTCGAAGCTTTTGGCAAACGCGTCGTCGAGCGCGGGCAAGACCTTTTCCCGCACCTCAACCACTTCAACTTCATAGACCCCTTTGCGCCCGGACAACTCCTTGCTCACGAAGTCCGGCGGGAAATCCACATTCACCGTGCGCTTGTCGCCAACCTTTGCCCCGAGCAATTGATCCGCGAAGCCGGGGATGAACGAATCCGCCTTCATCTCCACCCAGAATCCCTGCTGCTGCGTCAGGCCCTTGGCCGTGGGTGCAATCTCGGTGAGCGGCTGACCTTCGCTGGTGCCGCTGTAATTCACCACAGCGATGTCGCCGCTGGCCAACGCCCGCTCGACCGGCTTGAAATCCGTCTGCCGTTCGCGGAGCAAATCCAGGGCGCGCACCACGTCCGCCTCGGATACTTCCTTGGCCTCGCGTTTGAGGGGCAACCCCTTGTATTCCGGCATTTGAAATTCGGGCGGCGTCTCCAGGGTGGCGGCGAATTGCAGCGCCTGCCCACGGCCAAATTGAATCTCCTCAATGTCCGGGTAGCCCAGCACGTCGAGTTTCTTTTCCTCGAGCGCCTGGCGATACGAATCACCGATCAGCTTGCGTTTGACCTCGTCCTTGATTTCAGATTCGTATTTGCGAACGACCATGGGAATGGGCGCCTTGCCGGGCCGGAAGCCGGGGAGGTTGGCCTGCTTCTGAAAATCCTTCTCCGTGGCTGCGAACGCGGCATCCACGGCGGCGGCATCCAACTCCACCCGCACAAGCTTCTTGCACGGGGCCAAATTTTCGACTGTGACGTTCATAAAAGTGTTTTCGACCCGTGAAAAGGGAAAATCCGTGACGGGTTTTCCCGGTTCCACGGGCCGGAGAGAGTAGGTAAGCCGCGCCCGCCCGTCAAGAACGGCTTCGGTTCAAAAGCGTCGGCGCTCCCGCTTCACTGGCGGATAAAAGTCTTGCGCAACGACCCGCGTTCGGGGCGCACCACCATGCCGGTGCGAACATTGTGCCGCGTGAACCAGCCTTGCGGCACTTCGAGGACGAATTGCAGGTTGCCCGACTGCGATGACACCCCGCGCTCGTCGCCCGGTTGCAGGTCAATAATCTCCGCGATGGTGCCGTCCGGCGTAATGTAGGCGGCGGATAGCGACACCACGCAATTGCGCATGTAGAAATTCTTCGGCCCAATGTCCGCGTCCGGGAACACAAATATCATCGCTTCGTTCTCCAGCATGTTGGTTCGATACATCATGCCGGTGGCAATCTCCCCCGGCGCCCGCGCGATCTCGGCGATCATTTCCTCGCGGCCCAGCCACACCTTCACGGTCGGCAACTTCGGCTGTGCGTGCAACAGGTGGCCGTGCGTGGGATCAATGTCGGCCCGCGTTCCACCCGTCGGCGCGGTCGGCGTGGGTTTGCCACAGCCAACCAGCAGCGCGCCCGCCATCAGCAAAACCGTCATATTTCCGAAAATTTTCATCGCCGTAAATCTTGCCCGGTCAAGGCTTCGCAAACCAACTTTTTCAACCTCTCCCGAATGGACCGCGACCGGTCCCTCGGTCGCCGCGGCGGCGCTGGGGTGGCGCGCCCAAGATTGTCCAACGCTGCATCTGCTTTCCACCCGCTGCGACCGGGGACCGGTCGCGCCCCTCACAACCGCCCGTTGTCAATCAGCCGGGTCGGACCAAAAAAAACCGCCAGCGCCAGTTGCGTTCCGCGCTTCGCGGTGCTGACAGGCGTCAGCGTGTCGGGATCGAACACCTCCACATAATCCAGGCGGGCCAGCGGCGCGGAAGCGATGAACTTTTTCAAGTCGGCCTTCAACCGCGCCGCCGGAATGTTTTTTCGCCGCACGGAGGCCCGGGCCCGCTGGAGGGTGCGGTGCAAGATCACCGCTTGCGACCGCTGGGCCGCATCGAGGTATTGGTTGCGCGAACTCAAGGCGAGGCCGTCCGGCGCCCGCACCGTCGGCGTCACGATGATTTTCACCGGAAAATTGAGATCGCGCGTCATGCGCTTGACGATGGCCGCCTGTTGCCAATCTTTCGCGCCGAACACCGCCACCTCCGGCAGCACGAGGTTGAACAACTTCGCCACCACTGTCGTGACGCCGCGAAAGTGGGCGGGCCGCGCCGCGCCTTCCATGAATTGCGCCAGCCGCTCCTCCACGATGTAGGTGCTGAAGGTGGGGCGAACGTCCCCGTGAGCCGGCTCGTCAGCAGCCCTGCCCCACCCCGGATACATCTCCGCATCGGTGGGCGCGAATACCACGTCCGCGCCGGCATCCTGGCACAGTTTCAGATCGCGCGGCAGGTCGCGGGGATAACGGGACAAATCCTCCTGCGGCCCGAACTGCGTGGGGTTGACGTAAATACTGACGACGACCTGGCCGGCTGGACCGCCGCGCCGCCGCGCTTCATGCACGAGACTCAGATGACCGTCGTGCAAACAGCCCATCGTGGGCACCAAGCAGACGCGGAGGCCGCGTCGTTGCCACTGGCGGGCGAGGCGCTGCATGGCGACGGCGGAACGGATGATTCGCATGGCGGAAAAATGCGCGAGACGCGGCCCGCAGGCCAGTCTCGAAGTTACGCAAAGTCGTAAACTACGACTTTCACGCAGACGCGCTTAAAGACCTTCTCCACAAACTCAATGTGCAACGGATGCATCTGGTAATCGTCCTGCGCCTGCCTGGTCGGGAAGATAAGATTGAGCGCGACCTGATAGCTTTGATCCACCACGGGCCGGGGGCTGCTTACCATTTTGCCGACGTGAAATTGCAGCACGCCGGGGATGGGTTTGAGATAGCGGTCCGCCCCGGCGATCAATTCCTCCGTCGCGTTCGGCTGGGCCGGGTCGGTCCAAAAAATAACAACGTGCGAAAACATGATGCCGGAGTGTCATCCGCCCACCCACCCGCTCGCAAGCGTAAATACTCCGGACCGGTTTTCCGAAATTGTCACGAAAGTCACGGCTGGGGGGAGTTGACCGTCTGGTGTTTAATGATCGGCACCAAATCTTGGTTCCAATCGCCAACTCGATTGCGAATTCCAGTCGTGGCATTCGGCGTGTCCTGGTACGCCCAAACCCACCAGCCCGCGAACCCGTACTCCGCGCTCTTCTGGAAGTGCCACTGAAGCATTTCCGCACCAGATTTGCCGCCGGGTGAGATGATGGAGTCGCGCAGTTCCTGGTCATGGCCCGGCCCTTTGAGGTCTGTGGAGATAATGCGGCTGGCGTTCGCCGGGCCGAGAATTTCGATGATGGCCCGCAGATAGGCGAAGCCATCGGGTGCGGGATCACAAAACGGATAAGTGGTCATCACCCAGTAATCGGGGGGCAGCGCGAGGTCATCCACAATCCATTTCTTCAGATTCGTAAAACCGCTCAGGCGCGCCTTGGGCGATCTTGCTATCCAGAACGGATTGTTGGAAAAGATCGGCAGCATAATGGGCGGCGACTTCGGTCGTTTCCCGGCGGCGCGGAAGATCGGCCAGACGTATTTCACGAACTTCTCGGTGCTGGCGGCGATCGCCGGATGGTCGTCGCGATCCCAGAGGCAAGGTTCGGTCTCACCGAATTCATAGTTGCCCATCATACACCACAGCGCGATTTGTTCCGGGTGCTTTGTCCGACCCTCGATGTAGTTGATAGTTTCGCGATACCACAGCGCTGATTCAATCCACGGGGATTCGCCGGGCATGGGCCAGTTGCCGGAGTTCGCAATCTGATGCTTCGGTTCGACGGAGGGTGGCACCCACATATTGCACGCGAGATCAATTTCAACTGACACGCCCGCAGTGTGGCAGTCGTCAATGAACGACGCCACGTTGTCCAAGTAGGAGGTGTTTGCCCAGGCGGTGAGGGGCTGACCTTCTTGCGGAGACTGGGAAGGATGCTTGAGCGAGTGCGCGATGTTGACAAAGATGCTCACGAAATTGATGTCCGTCTTGGTGACGAGTTCCTTCAAATGAGTTCGGACTTCGCTGCGGCACTGCGGGTAGAGCAGCAGCCACGGGAACTCCGGCGATTCGCTCCGTTTGACTTGGGGATTGAAAAACACTCCCCGCAATCCCCTGCTGGTTCTGGGCCGGGGACTGTGGTCTTCCGGCGCAGACTGAACCTTCACAGAAGAGGAAAGGTCTTTGCGCTTAGGTGTCGCCGTGACTGCGGGTGTGACCGCCGCTGCAACCGTGCTACTGCACGAACCCAGCAACAGGACAACCGCACATACGGCGAACAGCAACTTATGATGCCGTTGGCCGATTCGTGAAGTAATCATGATTGGATCCTTAGTTTTTCAGGCTAAGGACGAGTCCCCATTGGTTTTCCGGCACTCTTACCAAGTTCCGCAATATGACCCAAACCGATTCTTTGATCGTCAACGTGGATAATCGCAAGATTGTTCAGGATAAATGTAGTTTCGATGGCGTACCGCAATTCGCTCTTGCTCAAAGGTGTTTCAACATGGAACCAGATGGGCCGACTGTCGAATATTTTTGGTGGCTCCGCCGTCTTGTCGGCTAGGCTGGCGTAGAGCTCCAGTAAACGGTTGGCGGAACGGTCAGGCTGGCTCTTATCGTGGATGAAATCGTAGAGCGCTCTTTGCGACCGCTCGCGGTCTGTCTCCAGCTTCGTGACCGGCCTCGCCGGATCCGAATTGCCAATTAATGGCACTTTTTTCGGGTCCAGAAGCTTCGCGTCGGGTTCTGGCTTGGGAGCGCGGGTTGTTACGCGCGCCCGTTCGGGCATCGGCACAACCTGCGCAAATCTTTCACCATCCGTCACCACCGCGATGCCGTTCAAAGCCAGGACGGTTGCCAGTGCATAGGCGGCCTCCTCCCGGGTCAGCGGGCAAGTGTTCTGCAGGTGCACGTCAATTCGTGGGAGCATGGCCGGGCGCAGGATCGTCCGCTGGCTAAACTCGGCATAGAAAGGAAGAACAGAATCCAGAGGAACTGCGATAAAATTGATTGACCCAGCCGGAAACGGCGGTCGGGATTTCGATATGGTGAACTCAGTGCCGCGAAGCAATACATTGGTCATCAGCCCGCGCATGCCTTCAGGGAAAACGCGGACAAAATGCGGGCCGTCTTGGATCGTGGCAACGCCCTGCTTTGAAAGTTCGCTCTCAATTCTGGCGATGGCGTTGGTCTTCTCGGCGGGCAGGTCAGCAATCATTGCGTCGGATAGACGTGGCAGGACCGACGACATGAGGACGGTTTTCTCCGTCAGGTTTCCGTAAACAGAAAGTGGATCTGCTCCCGCCAAAAGGGGCGAAAGACAGCACAAGAGTGTGAGTGCTGGTTTGGGGTTCAAGTTGCGATGGGGTGAAGTAAAACGACCAAAAGACCGCCGCTGGCGAGCCGGGTGGATCGTCACGAGGAACTCCATACTGGCGGTTATCATTGTGTCTTCAGTTTGGGGGCTAATGCAATCATGCGGTCACCAACTGAGATGGAGCAATGTTGACCGGGACGGGCGGTGAGGGATGACTGACCCAGTAGCGAAGTTGTCCCATCGGCATTGGTTACCCCGACGCTTATTTGCATTTCAGCATTCCCGTCTGAGAGCGTTTTTGGCGTGACGACACAATTCGTTCCCCCACCCAGATCAAACCGGATCCCGATGCCGTCCGCAAACTCAACCAAGCCCAAATCAGTCTCGTTCGCAAGCGGGGGCAAGGTTGTTATCTTCACATCTGATGCCGGGGTTACCGTTGGCTGTGCAGCAGAAGCCGCCGCCGATTGCACCTCGCGCAGTTTCTGAGCTAACTGCTGACCTTGAGCTTTCAGTTGGCTGTTCTCCTGCTCAAGCTGGCGTAGCCTCACTCCCTGACCGCGCAGCCGCATCAATTCGTTAAGGTTCGCCTGTGACGTTTCACCCGCGGCCTTCAACTGCTCGGCCAACTGCGTATTGCTCTCCTGCAACGACGTCATCTGATTGAGTTGGTTGCGAAGGTCAGCGCTTTCGGCCACCAATCGCTTTATCTGCTGTTGCTGCCACAGCAACAGCCCGGCCATGCCAAGAACCCCGACGATCAATGCCCCGGTTTTAAGTTTTGTGCTCATCAAACTTCAAGATTACTCGCAATGACTGGTCTCTGACCCTGCAACGAACCAACTGTTTTGCGCTTGAGCCATGCAAATCCAACACGCAATCCGTTTGGCGTCCGAAGTTGGCGCGCTGTTATCCGCGCTTCACCACCGACTCAAACACCTGCAAGGTCGCCCGGGCCATCGCTTCGGCGCTGAATTTTTCGGCCACGGCCCGGCGGCCCGCTTCGCCGAGCGCCCGGGCGCGATCCGGGTTCAGGAACAATTCTTCCAGCGCGTCGGCCAGGGATTTTGAATCGTTCGGTTCGCACAAAACTCCACCGCCCGCAAGCAAGCGCAAATATCGGACGGCAATGTCGCGTCCACTGGGTTCGTTACCCGGTTCTGCCAGTGTAAAACTCCGGACGGACTCTTTCACTCAAGGCACTCTGCGCAATGACGGGCATAGTCCGCTGCTCGCAACGCGCGACCGAATGCCCTTGGGATTATTGGACTACACTTCGCCGGAGCCGCTCACGGCACATATTGCAGGCGGAATGGCCTTGCCCCGGTTTTCACTCCGCCACGTAAATGTTTTTCAATTCGGTATAGCCCTCCATCGCCGCCATGCCGAGATCGCGGCCGATGCCGCTTTGCTTGAATCCGCCGAAGGGCGCTTCAACGTGGACGCTGCTGTGGGAGTTGATGCTCAACACGCCGCTCTCGACCCGACGGGCCACGCGGATCGCGCGGCGCAGATCGTTCGTCCAGATGGAACCGCTCAGGCCGAAGGGCGAGGCGTTGACTTCCCGCAGCATCTCCGCTTCTTCGTCAAATGGCGTGAGGCAAACGACCGGCCCGAAGATTTCCTCGCGCCAGCAGCGGTCGGTCTTGCCAACGTCCAGCAACACGGTGGGTTCGAGATAATAACCCTTGGGATGTGGCCGCGCGCCGCCGCAGGCGAACTTGCTGCCGCGCGAACGAGCGTCCGCAATGAATTCTTCCACGCTGGTGCGTTGGCCGGCGGAAACGAGCGGGCCGAGTTGGGTTTCCGCTTTGGTTGGGTCGCCGACAACGAGCTTTTTCGTCGCCGCGACAAACCGGTCCACGAATTTGTCATAGATGCTCCGCTCAATGAACATCCGGCTGCGCGCGCAACAATCCTGGCCCGTGTTGGCGAAGACGCTCATGGGTGAAGTATCGGCGGCCACCTGCCAGTCCGCATCGGCGAACACGATGTTTGGTGATTTGCCGCCCAGTTCCAGCGACACGCGTTTGAAATCACGCGCCGCCAGTTCCATCGCCCGGCGGCCCACTTCGGTGGAGCCGGTGAGCGAGACTTTGCGGATGTGTGGGTGCGTGATCAATGCCTCGCCAATCGCTCCGCCCGGACCGGGGACGACCTGCAACACCCCCGGCGGCAAACCGGCGGCGTGGGCCAGTTCGCCCAGCTTGAGTGCGGTGAGCGGTGAGAGCGATGCTGGCTTTAGCACGACGCAATTGCCGGCGGCGAGCGCGGGCGCGGCTTTCCAGCACCCGATCGGGAACGGAAAATTCCACGGCACAATCGCCGCGACGACGCCCATCGGTTGCCGCAGAGTGAAATCAAAGCCGCCGCGAGCCACAGGGAGCGTCTCGCCGCCGAAACGCGAGATCGCACCGGCGTAATACTCGAACACCCGTGCGCCTAATCCGGCCTCGTCGCGCGCGTCGCTGATCGGTTTGCCGATTTGCAGCATCTCCAATTGCGCGATCTCTTCGAGGTTTTCGCGCAGCGTGCGTGCGACGTTGAAAAGAACTGTGGCGCGCTTGCCCGGCGCGAGATCGCGCCAGCCAGATTCCCACGCGCGCTGGGCGGACTCCACCGCCGCGTTCACTTCGGCAACGTCTGCCGCCGCCACGTCGCAGAGGGCGGTTTCGGTTGCGGGATTGATCAGAGTTGTGCGGCGACCGGACTTGGTGTCACGGAAAGAGCCGTCAATGAAAAGTTGGGTTGGATAATTCATAGCACTTCGAGATAGAGCTTTCGGAAATCGTCGGCCGTCACCGACACGACATTGGTCTTGTGACACGGATCAGCCACCGCTTGGGTAACCAGCGCGTCGAGATGGTCATGTTTGACGCCATGCGCGCTGAGCCGGGTGTTGAGCCCGATCCGCGCCAGAAAATCGGCAATAAATGCGATGGTTTGCTGATCGGCCTCGGGAGGAGAACATTTCAAAACTTCCAATCCGCACGCCAGACCTACGCGGCGGTAGATGCCGGGTTTGCGGGCGGCGCAAAACTTCATGCCCGCGACGAGGCACAGTGCATTTGCCAGGCCGTGGTGCATGCCGCAAATCGTCGAAAGCGGATGGGCGAGCGAATGAACCACACCCAAATCCTTCTGAAACGCCACCGCGCCCATCGCCGCCGCGACGAGCATGTGGCCGCGCGCTTCGAGGTCATCGCCCTTGGCGTAAGCGCGCGGTAGCGCCTCGACGATGAGCCGGATGCCTTCGAGCGCAATGCCGTCGCACATGGGATGGAATTGCGGGCAGGTGAAGCTTTCGATGCAATGCGTCAGCGCGTCGGCCCCGGTGGCAGCGGTGAGTTTGGGCGGCAGGCCCACGGTGAGTTTCGGATCAAGAATCACGAGCTTCGCCAGCAACTCGGGATGAAACAGGACGGCTTTCCGATGCGTGGCGTCGAGCGTGATGACCGAGCTGCGACCGACTTCGCTGCCGGTGCCGGCGGTCGTCGGGATGGCGATGCACGGTGCGAGTCCGGACCAATCGGATTCGTCGTAAAACTTCGCGAAGTCCAACTCCGGTCGTTTGACGAGCAGGCGCGCGGCTTTGCCCACGTCCAGCGGGCTGCCGCCGCCGAGGGCGATCACGCCATCGCAGCCGTGTTCGCGATAGCATTGGGCGGCTTCGCGCACGTCCTGCTCAACGGGATTGGGATGCACGCCGGAATAGACGAACCAGTCGCGGTCCTTCCCCGCCGCGCCCAGCGCCTTCGTCAGCGCCTGAAAGGTCGCCGTGGCCACCAACCCGGAATCGGTGACCACCAATGGGCGGCGGATGCCAAGCCGCTGGCAGCGCGCCGATAACTCGGAAACCGCGCCGGCGCCGAAGAGAGTCGGCGTGGGAAATGAAAATGTGGTCAGGCTCATAATGGGAAAGTCAGGTTAGTTTTGCATTCTCGCGGCGGCGACCGGTGAAGTGGCAATAGTGCGTGTATCCGGCGCTGCGCGCCAAGGCAACGGCCTCGGCGAAATTCATGCCCACTTCGCTGGGCGCATGAGCGTCGGAAGCGAAAGTGATCGGCACGCCGAGTTTTCCGGCCAACTGGACGATTTGCGGGCTGGGATAAATCTCTTTGCAATCCTTGCGCAGACCAGCGGTGTTGAGTTCCATCGCCACGCCGTTGCGTCGGGCGGCTTCCAGAAACTTCGTGAACAGCGGCGTGCAATCCTGTTTTGGGTAAAAGCAAAATTTCTTGCAGAGATCGGCATGAGCGATGATTTCAAACAGACCCGACTCGGCCGCCATCGTGAGGCGCTCGAAATAAGCCATCCACACTTCAAAGGCATCGCGGGTTTTCCACTCCGAAAGTTTTTGGGGATTGTCCAGGTCCCAGGAGTCCGAGACGTAGTGGACGGCGCCGATCAAATAATCCCAGGGATGCCGTGCGGCCAGGTGTTTGATCCAATCCTCGTAGCCGGGAATAAAATCCACTTCCAACGCCAGCTTGATGATCAACTGCGGATGATCGCGCCGGGCCTGCTGGACTTTTTCGACGTAATGATCAAGGTCGCCCTGCAACATGCGCCACTCATCAAACCCATCCTGCGGCATCGGATTGTGATCGGAGAAGCCAATTTCCTTAAGCCCGAGGCGGACGGCTTGGGCCGCCAGCTCGGTTGGCTCGCCGGTGGCGTGCCGG
>ORMF011356826.1_pt1 | contig 10630 bp, 6 predicted proteins | sample 1779871 | NCBI WGS metagenome assembly ORMF01 (sample SAMEA104232316, study PRJEB22302) | groundwater metagenome | biome: forest; feature: aquifer; material: groundwater | place: USA | collected 2011-08-07 | depth 5.4 m
CCCCGGCGAGCGCGTGCGCGCTGAGGTCCAGGTCGGTGACGGATTTCGCGCCGCCCCGCGCCGCATAGACCGAGAAGCCGCCGGTGAAACTGAACGCGTTGAGGACGTCGCGTCCCCGCGCCAGCGTTTGCACGAGCCGCCGGTTTTCGCGTTGATCGAGGAAGAACCCGGTTTTCTGACCGCGCACGACATCGGCCTCGAAGTGCAGGCCGGTCTCGAGGAAGGTCGTCACGGTTGGCTGCGATTCAGCCTCGTAAGCGGGTGAGCCGGTGAGCCGGTGAGCGAGCGGGACTTTCCCACTCACCGGCTCACCGGCTTTCCGGCTCACGAAAAATCCTTCTGCGACGCCCGCCTGTTCCTGTGCCGTCCGCTGGATGTTCCGGCTCAACCTCAGCACCAGCCACTCGTGCGGCACCTCCACGCCGATCAGCCGTATCACCTCATCGAGGCGCGGCAGCCACGCTGCGGTGTAGAGCTTGAGCACCAGCGTGGTCTCGTAGCGGTCCAGCACCAAGCCTGGCCAGCCGTCGCTCTCACCGTGGACGAGCCGATAGCCCGTCGTATGCGCGTCGAACAAGCCGGCTCGGCGGGCGACTGCTTGCTGCAAGCGCGCGCGCCACCACGCGCAGTCGATCACCTGCGGCTGGCCGGCGTGCAGCACGCGCACCCGCAACGGCGACTCCGGATCGAACAAGCCGAGCGCGAGAAATCGGTCGCGCCGATCATAGACCACGGCCAATTCCCCGAGGCGTCCGTCGCGGTTCTGCTCCCGGATGCTGTCCGCGAAAATCCACGGATGACCCGAGCGGATGGCGGCCTCAGCGGCGGCGCTCACGCGCAGACGCAAGCGCGCCGCGGGAGCGGCTTTGGCCTGAGCGCGTTTGGGGGGCTTGTCCATGAGCCGGGATTGATTACGACTTGCACGCGTGCCGAAGGTACACCTTTGGAACTTGGAACTTGGAGCTTGTTTGGAGCTTGGCGTTTGGCGTTTGGAGCTTTGATCTGCCGCCTCGTTCAGATTCGCAGGAACAGCTTCCGCCGGTACATCCAAAACAGGATGAGCCAGAAGACCAGCAGCACCGCCGCGCCGTGGAAGAAGGGTTGGTAGGCTGCGCCGAAGAGCTTGAAGAAGTCCTGACCGAGATGCGTGACGAGGTTTCTGTTGATGAAGTCGTCGAACAAGTGCGCGATGCAGTAGGCGGCGATCGAGTTCATGCCGATGACGACGAGCGGGAAGGCCCACGTCTTCTGCCCCAGCACGTCGATCACCAGGAAGAACGCCGCGAGCAACAGAAAGCACCAGCCGCCGCTGAAGATCGTCCAGCTCGGCGTCCAGATGCGCTTGGCGACGGGGCCGAGGCCCAGCCAGCCGATGAGCCAACCCGCCAGCAGTCCGATCACGCCGGCTGTGGCGAGCCATTTCACTTTGGCCCACGGCGCGCGTTCGCTGCGCACGACCACGCCGGCGATCAAACCGAGGATCATCGTGCCGAGGGTCGGGATGAAGCTGAGCGTGGCGTAACCGCCGCCGTTATGTGTGAAAGGTTTTTCGCGCGGAAACAGGTTCAGCCACCAGGTGTCGAACGCCCAGGCGAGGTTGCTGTTCTTGTTCCAATGCGCCGCCAAGCCGGTGTGGCCGTGCTCTTGGAGCCAGGGCGCGGCGACGCCGACTTTCCCGTAATCGAAGTCCGCGCCTGGCAGCGGGTAGAGCGCGAAGGCTGCCCAGTAGCCGGCGAGCAAGACCGCCAGAGCGATCCACTGATCGCGCAGAGGCCGGGAACCAAGCAGGAACAGGACACCGTAGCCGAGGCCGATCTGGCTGAGCGTGTCTTCGAAGGTCCAGTTGGTCTCCCGCGCGTGCGTCGAGCGGAGGAACACGCCGAGCAGCACCAGCAGCAGCGCCCGCCAGCACGCGTGCAGCGTCATCTTGCCGAACGTCTGCCCGCGCGCGAGCCGGCTGGCGATGGAAAACGGCAGCGCGACTCCCACCATGAACGAAAACGACGGCTGGATGAGATCATGCAGCGAGCAGCCGACCCACTCGACGTGCGACTGGTGGTAGCAGAGGATTCTCCAAAAGCCACTGTCCGGCAATGCGCGTGACACCTGGCAGAGATGCAGCACCTCAGCCATCATCAGGAACATGACGAAACCGCGGAAGGCGTCGAGAGAAGTCAGACGTTGGGGCAAAGTGGCTTTGTCGGTGGCTGGCATAGCGGGGCTGAGACTAAGGATTCTGCCGGCCATCGCCAGCCTGAAGTTAGGACTCCGGCGCCTGGAACCGCGCGATCAACACGCGATGGGGCGAAGGCCCAAGTTCCAGCCAGAGGCATTTGATATCCACCCTGTGCCCTCGTCAGTGATGGCAGAATCATCGAGGGCAGAATCATGGATGAACTGAGGTTCTTCGGCCTGCTGGAGCTTGGAGCTTGGGAGCTTGGAGCTTCTTTTGAACTTTGAGCTTTCGTCAGCGCTCCTGCCCAGCCACTGGAAGTCGCCAGGAACCGCGCACTGTCTTCTGCCTTCAAGTGTTGACGTGTATCAATGCCGTGGCGGTCCTTCCCGTTGACTCTCTGGCAACCATGCGCGAACACGCTCGCCACGCTTCTGTCTGGAAACTCTGTCTGCTCCTCGTCGGGTCCGCAGTGTGTCAACTGGCGGTCGCCGCCGCCGCGCCCTCCTTCCACGCGCTGGTCTTCCACAAGTCCACGGTGTTCCGACACGATTCGCTCCCGGCGGGCGTGGAGGCGCTGAAGCAACTCGCCGCTGAGCACAACTTCGCCGCGGATTTCACGGAGGATGCCGCGGCGTTCACGACGAACAATCTCGCGCGCTACCAGGTGGTCGTGTTCCTCAACAACTGCGGCGACCTCTTCAACGACGAGCAGCGCGCGGCGTTCCAGCATTACATCCGGAGCGGCGGCGGGTTTGCCGGCATCCACTGTCCGATTGATTGCGAGAAGAACTGGGCGTGGTTCACTCAACTCCTGGGCACGCGGTTCCTGAGTCATCCGCCAGTTCAATCCGGGACGATCGAAGTCGAAGACCCGGCGAGTCCACCGACGGCTCCTTTGCCGAAGCGCTGGACCCGGACCGACGAGTGGTACAGCTTCCGACCGAATCCGCGCGGCAAGGTGCGTGTGTTGTTGACGCTCGACGAAACCACTTACCAGGGTGGCGCGATGGGCCGCGATCATCCAATCGCGTGGTGTCACAAGTTTGAAGGCGGGCGTGTCTTTTACACGGCGATGGGTCACACACCGGAGAACTACAGCGAGCCGCTGTTCCGGCAGCATATCCTCGGCGGGATCGAAATCGCTGCGGGGCTCAAGCGGGCCGACTTCACACCCAACGCCGATCCGCACTCAGGAAAATGACACTCGGCGTCACGGGCACACGAAGCGCTGGAGTTGAACTCACGTTAGCTGATCGCGTAGCGCACAGATGACCCGGCCGACAACAGAGTCGCGCCAAGCGTGGGCAATGAACGAGTGCGAGCTTGGAGCGTCTCGGAGGGCGCGCGGCGCGGTTTCGACAATTCGGGTTCCGGCGAGGCGCACATGCCGCGCAAGACCAATCAGCCGGAGCGGAAACGCCTCGCCCGGCCGCTGCTGGTTTGATGAGACCCGCCCGGGGTCTCCCTCAACTCAACGCCGTCAGCCACGCGGACTGCAAACCCAGCCTCCCGACTCCCACCGCTGACGAGCGACATCGACATCAAACCGACGCCGTTCCTCGGGTGTCAGGCTCTTGCGGATGCGCTCGACCTGCTGATCCACGGGCAGCTTCCTCAGCTCCTTGATGTCAAGGTGAGTGTGCGCTTCCTCCTTGTGGGCCGACGATTCTTTGACTGAGCGCTTCACCGTTTCGGACTTCGCTGCCGAACGCGCCTTGTAAGCCTCGAAGCTGGCGGCGACGATCACCCAGCCCTTCTTGTTCGCGCGATACTCGGCGGGCTTGAACGGCCCACTGGCGGTTTCACGCACGGCGCGCACGTTGGGCAGGCCTTGGACGGGATGAGTTTCTTCGAGCCGGAACACGCGCTCGGCGCCCGCGCACACACCCGCGAAGACCAACGCGGCAAGCAGACCCCGGACAGCGTGGCCGAAAACGGTCGGTGTTTTCATAGACGTTTTGCTCTGTCAGTCGTAGCCGACTGGACGGCGAAACAGTAGCGGCTCTTGCGCCGCGATGCAAGCCGCGATCAGGTTGAATCGCGAGAGGACCAAAACCGAAATCCGAAATCCGAAATCCGAAAGAAGTCCGAAATCCGAAGCCCGAAAGCCCAAGGCCACGGATCGCCTGGTCCCTTCCTTCCAGACGCGCGGCCAAGGCGGGCCTCCCGCCGGCCCACGGCCCCCCGACGCGGCTCGCACGGCGCTGCCGACCCGAACCACGAGCCCCCTGACGAACGCGCTTCGGATTTCGGATTTCGGCATTCTTTCGGGCTTCGGATTTCGGGCTTCGGATTCGATCCCCAGCAATGCCACTAAGAGTCGCGAAGAATCCCGAATCACGGCGTTCGCTGGTGGGGCCACAGCGTTGAAAAGCTGTAGCGCCCGGAGCCAACTTCGTAAACCGCAGCGTTGGCGTCGCGCCTCAGAAACCGAACTCCAGCCGCGCGCTCAGCGGGCTGGCCGGTTTCCTGGACGCTCGCCGCCTCTCTCACTGGCACGTGAACGGTCGCCGTCGTGTTCGGCGGAATGACGACGTTCAGTTCCAGCCGGTCGTCGGGCGTCGCACGCCACACGGACTCGATCTTGCCGCTGATGGAGTCGTAGTGGCCGATAGCACCGGGGCAGTCGCGGAGAACTTGCGGCTTGATGATGATCTTGCGGAAGCCGGGACCGGCGGGATCGGGATTGATGCCCGCAAGGCCAGTGAAGAACCACTCTTCGGCGTGGCCGAGCATACAGTGGTTGTGCGAACTGGCAGGGTCCGCGTCCCAAGCCTCGGTAAGCGCGGTGGCGCCTTTGGCGAGCTGCATCGCGTAGCCGGGGCCATCGCGGCGCGTGACCATGTCGAGCAGCACGTCCGAACGCCCGCCCAGGCGCAGCGCTTCGACGACGTAGCGGAAGCCGACATCGCCGGCGGTCACTTGATTGCCGCGCGAGCGGATGTCTTTGACAAGGTTTTCCAACACGGCGGCCTCGTGGGCCGGTTCGACCAGGCCGAGGACCAGTGGCATGGCGTTCGCCGTCTGGCTGCCGCGGTCGTATTGGTCAGTGGCGGGGTTGAAGAATTTTGCGTTGAAGGCGCGACGCACTTCGGCGGCGAGTGCGGCGTACCTGTCGGCGTCCTCCTTCTTGCCGAGCAGTTCAGCGGCTTGGCGGAGGATGTCGATGTCGTGGTAGTAAATGGCCGTCGCGGTGAGGCCCTTCGTCGTGAGTTGCGATTCGCCCGGCGGCTTGGGGCCGATGTCGTACCAATCGCCCAGGCCGTGCGCGACGACGTGGTTCGTCGCGCGACTGCCGAGGTAGGCGACGTAGCGCTTGATCACGTCGTAGTGCTGCGCGACTGGCTGAAGGTCGCCGTAGCGTTGATAAAGCAGCCACGGATTCACGGCGCACGCGCTGCCCCACTCCGGCGAGTCGCGGAAGCCGCCGCTGAACACGGTGAACTCCGGCGCGATGTCGGGCACGAGGCCGTTGTCGAGCTGCGCCTCGGCCATGTCGTCGCAGATCTTCCGCCACAACAGGTGCACGTCGTGGTTGAACATGATCGCCGGGCCGAGCAGGTGCGACACCTCGAGCCAGCCAAGCTTCTCGCGGTGCGGACAATCGGTAAGCACGCTGTGGAGGTTGCTGTCGATGGCGGCGAGGATGAGCAGGTGAATACTGTTGATGAGGACATGCGAGGCGCCGAGAAAGCTGACCGCGCGCGCCGACGAGTGGACGAAGTGTCCCTCGAGGCCGAGGACGATGGGCTTGCCGACGGCAAACGGAGCGCGATTGCCGGGGACGGCGCCTTCGACCTGCACGTAGCGAAAGCCGTAGTAGCTGAAACGCGGATGCCACACTTCGTCACCGCCGCCCTTGAGCGTGTAGCTGAAGTGAACGGGCCCGCCGGAACTGCGCTGGCTCACGAGGCCGTTCGTGCCGAGCAGTTCGCCGGGGATCATTTTCACCGTCGCACCCGACGGCCCCTTCACGGTGAGTTGCGGCCAGCCGGAGAAGTTCTGGCCGAGATCGTAAACGAACACGCCCGGCTTCGGCTCGGTGATCTTCTGTTTCTCCAGGACGCGCATGACCTTGATCGGCGGCGCGCTCTGCGAAACCAGCCTTCCGCCGGGACCTTCGATCACGGCCGCCGCATGCCAACGCGAATCATCGAAGCCGGCTTTGTCCCAGCCCGACTGCTCCAGCCGCGCGTCGTAATCCTCGCCGCCGTAAATGCAGGAGAAAGTGATCGGGCCAGGCGCAGTCTTCCAGGAACCGTCGCTCACGATGTTCGTGGACGTGCCATCCTCGAATTCAAGGTGGAGTTGGAAGATCAACTTCGGCGGGCCGAACGAGCCGGTGAACTTAACGTAGCGCCCGCCGCGGACGTTATACATGCCGTTGCCGAGCATGACGCCGATGACGTTCGTCACCATAGAACCGGGCGCGACGGCGGCTGACCTCGGCCTGAATCGCTCCGTCACATCATGCGTCGCGCAAAGGCAGCGCTTGCCGTAATTCGTCCAGCCGGGGTCGAGCACCTGATCGCCGACTTTCTCGCCGTTCAGGTAAAGCTCGTAGAAGCCCAGCCCGCAGATGTAAGCCAGAGCGCGCTTCACGCGCTTCTGCGCACTCAGCGTGAACTCGCGCCTGAACAGCGGCAGCGGCCCCGATTTGTCGCCACTCTCCGGCGCGGCGATCCATTTCGCCAGCCACTCGCGCTCGTCGAGCAAGCCCATCGTCCACGACGCTGGCTGGCTCGAATCGGACACGCGCCCGTCCTGGTCCCACACGCGCACGGTCCACCAACCTTGCTGCTGCGAAGCGAGTGGTTTGCCTGAATAAGCGATGTGCGCCATCTGGTCAGAGGCCACTTTGCCGGAGTCCCAGAGGTCGGCCTCGCCGGGGCGCAGGAGCTGACGGTCGCTGGCAACGAGAATCTGGTAAGCCGTCTGGCGCAACCCGCGCGCGTTCGGCTCGGTGCTTTCGAGAATCCAGCCCAGCCGCGGCTGTGGCCTGTCGATGCCGAATGGGTTCTCGCGGTAGTCGCAGCGGAGTTGGACCGGGCGCAGTCCGGCAGTCGCCGCAACGGCGGATGACAGTGCCAGCAGGATCGGCAGAATCATGCGTGGCAGAATCATGGCCTGACGAATCGTGACGGAGCCGTTCGAGCCTGGCGATGTTTTGGAGTTCATGATTCTGCCACTGATGATTCTGCCATTACTTCTTCGCCTGCGCTTCCCGCGTCGTGAGCAAGCGCACCGGCCCGATCAGTCCCGATTCCAGCAGTGGCGCGTCCGGCTTGAACGGATTCCAGGTCGTCCACGCGACGCGCTTTTCCGGCGGCAGCGCAGCGTCACCGATCAGGCGGTTGGGCCAGAGGTTGGCGACGGTGACTTCGAGCACGTTGGCGCCGGGTTGCAGCGCGTCAGCGGTATCGACACGGAAGGGAGGCTTCCAGACCACGCCGAGGTCCCGCCCGTTGAGCGTCACGCGCGCCATCACTTCCACGCGGCCGAGGTCGAGGACAATCTGAGATTTGAGATTTGAGACTTGAGATTGCGGCGGCGGCCATGTGAACGCCGTCCGATAAGTCGCCGTGCCGCTGAAATGCTTCACGCCCGGGTCGGCGTGCTTCGACCAATCGACCAGCTTGTCGAAAGTGATTTTCTCCGGTGCGCCACGGTTGGGCTGGAACCGCAATTCCCAAGGGCCTGTGATTTCTTGAAGTGGAGCGAACTCTTCCCAGTTTGCGCCCGCGACCGTCGAGCGGCGAGCTGTCGCCGCCTTCCGGAAAACAACAAACACCGAACCGTGCGGTTCGAGCCTCAGCGGAACGATCGTGCGCCTGTCCTTCTGCTCGAAGGCGGCGACGGGACCCATTCGGCCCGTGTCTGGGAACCAGAACTCCGGCTGACGACCATTCACGCGGAAGGTGGCACCGGCTCGCACCTCGTGGGCCTCCGGGTTCGCGACGAAAAAAACGTCTGTCTCGCCGTCCCCGCGGTGCGTGTAGCGCAACGCCGTGTCGGATTCGAAGTCCGGCGACACGCCCATCCCTCGCAGCGTGTCGGCCACGACGGCGAAGTCGCCATACTGCTCCGGCAGTTCCGGGGCTTTGCTGATGCGGCTCCAAACCACGCGTCCTTTGCCGACGCGGCGCTCCACGTTCGTAGTCCCGCCTTTAGGCGGCTCGGGCGTCTGACCGGCTAAAGCCGGGACTACGAACTCGCCCCACAACTCCGCCGCCAGCTTCTTCACCTCTGCGTCGCACTGCGGATAGCCGCTCAAGCTTGGCGACTTCGTCGGTGGTCGGCCGATGACCGTCGCGCCGGCTCTCACCAGGTCGCGCACCTTCCGAAGCAACCGCGGCGTCATCGTGTCTCGTTCCGGCAAGACGAGCAGGCGGTACCTCATGCCATCCGGCAGCACGAGCTGGCCGTTCTTCACTGACATGCGCGCGAGCAACGTCTCCGGCGCGCAGCCGTCGAAGTTGTAGCCGAGGCGATCCGGCGGGTTGCCGCGTGTCGCCGACGGCGGCGGGCGAAACACGAGCGGCGCGCCTTCGGCAACGAGGTAGCACACGTCCGCGACCGGCAGCCCGCGCCGCAGCATGAACTGGCAGCGCGCCAAATACTCGTGATACGCCGGCACCAGTTCCCACCACGTCTGCGTGCGCTCCCAGTGGACGCCGTACGGCCCCATCGTCATGCCCGGCCAGCGGTCGAGCCACGGCTGGTGTTGGTAGCGATGGAAGACGATGCGGTTGACGCCCGCGCAAAACGCCCAGTCGCCCAGCGCCTTCATCGTGGCCGGATGCGCCTTCCAACGCTCGCTGTCATCCGAGGTGAAGGCTTCCGCCGCCACGATTGGCCGGCCCAGCGTGTGCGCAATGGAGGCCGCCTCGATGACGCTGTAAGTCGTGTTAAAACCGTAAAGCCAGAATTCGCACATCGGCACGTCCGCGACCGCGCCGAGGCTCAGGTCCGCGCACGGATTCATGTCGTAAGGCTCGATGGAAAGACCGAAGCCGTGGCGGCGGCCAAGCGCCTTGAGATGCAGCGCGTGGTTCTCGATGACCAGCTCCTGGGCCGTTTGCCGCAGGTCCCAGAGGAATCGCTCGGACACTTCGCGGCTGTCCACCACGCGGCCCGTCACCGCAGGCAGGTAGCGGAAAAGGTCATAGCCTCGGCGGCGGCGAAACTCCTCGCGGAATACGGCCGTCCAGTTCTGTGCGCCCATTTCCCAACTGTCGATGTGCAGCGAAGTCCAGCCGGCGTCGGCGGATTTCTTGCGCGGGCCAAGTTCGCGGAGCAGCGCGCCGACGAACTGCTCGAAGTGCGCGTCGAGCGCGGTTTTGTCGAACTTGTCGCTCTCCAGCCCCAGACCAGGCGCGGGTGCGGGCCGCGTGTTCGCGCCGGTGCTGGTGCGGCCGAAGCGAAGGATCGTCCAGTTGCCGTCGGGCACGTTCCATGACAGCCGGCCATCGGGCGCGAGGCGATCGGAGAGGTCCACGATGCGCGCTGACTCCACCGCTGCGCCCACCGGCAGCGCAGGATGCGCCGCCGGCGCGGGCAGGAACGGCTTCACACCCGGCTGTGACGAATACGGCGCCCGCACGTAAAGCGCCTTCTCGTCAATGTCCGCGATGCGCTCGTTGCCGCTCGGCGTGGGGAAGGCCAGCACCGCCACGTCACGATAAAACTCCTTCCGCGCCTTCTCCATTTCCGGCGGCAGCGCGCCTTCTCCGAAGAACGGCTTGCGCGGTGCCGGTCTGGGCAGCACCTCGTCGAAGCGCCGCGGCCCGGTGACGTTTGTTTCGCTGGCGACGATGTGCTGCATGGATTGCTCCGGCTTCACCCACGGCCCGCCGCTGCCGGTCCAGCCTGGTCCCGCATTGAGCGTGATTTGCAGCCCCAGCCGTTCCGCTTCCGTCACGACGTGCTTGAACAACGCGCGCCACTCGGGACTCATGAACTTCACCGGCCCGCGCGGGATGCCCACGTCCACTTCCATGATGATGACGCCGCCGAGACCGGCGCGCTGCATCGCTTCGAGGTCCGCCGTGATTCCCTCGCGGCTCAGGTTGCCGTCCATCCACATCCAATACACCCACGGTCGGTCGGCCGGCGGAGGACGTCGGAAGCCTTGTTCAAGTCCGGCTTCGACTGCGCTGGCCTTGAGCAAAGCCGCAGTCAATCCAAATGCCGCCACGAAGCCAGCAAGACACCAGCGCAGGGTCGTCTTCATTCTGACGGAGCAGCGTAATTTGCCTTCCCCGCGCCGACCGTGATTTGAGTCAAGGCTCCCGGGCAGCCGCACCGAGGCACCGAGGAGTTGCCTCGTCGGGTCCGGCACGCTACAAAAGCCTCCACATACTGAGGAGGCCGTGGGATGGACGACACTTCTTCGTAGCGCAGATTTCCAATCTGCTGTATCGCCGATTTCCAATCGGCAAGGCGTCCGATTCA
>ORMF012132437.1_pt1 | contig 10630 bp, 13 predicted proteins | sample 1779871 | NCBI WGS metagenome assembly ORMF01 (sample SAMEA104232316, study PRJEB22302) | groundwater metagenome | biome: forest; feature: aquifer; material: groundwater | place: USA | collected 2011-08-07 | depth 5.4 m
CTGGCATTACCAAAGGTTGTTTTGTAAACAATTTCACAGTTGTTGCAGGTATTGACATCACACCCCGTGTTATCCACACCATCTAAAGGTATGAGGGTGCAATTCTGGCAGTTGACTGAATCACATGCGTTACAGATGTTGCAAAAACCACGGCTAGCTCCGCCGGGAATCTGTTTTTGGTCAAAATAGAGTGTCTTTTCCAGACCGGCTTCTGCCGCGTAAAAAGAAGCCACCGAATTTCCAATGTCAGCTATCAATTTAATTTGGTTATACAAAACCAGGCTAATGCTCATCACAATGGCCAGCATGATGGTCATGACCAGAAAGGTGATAATCAGGGTTACGCCTTTTTGATGTGTTGCAGTTGGCATTATTCTGGAATATTTAAATTTCTTTGGGAAACAGTGGTTTGGAACACTTTATCGGGATTACCTTCGGTTTGATTTTTGACATCAATGACCATGGTTACGCGGGGCTGCCTGGCATCAGAAGCGGTGGCTCCATATATTTCTTTATCGCCATTAATGATGAATATGGCGTGTTGCAAATTAAATTTGGCTGACAGGATATTTTGGGGCGACCCACCATTTTTTATTTCTTTTAATAGGCCATCGGCAGAGTCCACAAAAAACTCCTGGCAAATATTATCCTTGGTAATAAACTTAATGCCTTCATACACCCCTAATTCTCCATGATAATGGGTCAGCAGGTAAATATACCCTGCGTAACTATTTTCATTGTCAAACAGGCAGTCTCCGGCGGCATCTTTGACGGCCGAACGCACGGCGCGGGAGACATATTCTTGCACATAACTTACCTGGTTTAATAATTCCTGTTCGGCCAGAATTCTTTTTTGCTGTTGCACAATAGAAGTAAACATATTCACCACCACGCTCATGATGAGCATGAACAACGCCAAAACCACCACCAATTCCATGAGGGTGAACCCTTTTTGTTCCTGAAATCTGAAACTTGAATCGTCAATCATATTACTCGTACCAATTATACAAATATCCCTGGGCCTCAAAACTGAAAGGCTGGCTGTTGTAATTCCATGAAACTATGACTGACACTTTCAGGGCATCAACATTTGACCCGTCCTGTTCAATGATAATATTGCGTTTGAATTTAGTTGCAGTCCCACCCTGGTCGTGGCTGTACAATCCATCAGAATCCAATGACAGGTAGGTCGTTTCATTGTAGGGTTTTAACTGATTGTCAAATTGTTCTGCCGAAGTAGCCGTTTTATAATCTGCCTGGCATCCGAGATTACATTCTAATAAGCCATCAGACCAGCCAATTCCCGGATTACTGGCCGCAGCAATAATATTATTGTCACGGATATTGCGCACAATCTCCATACCTTCCTGAGCCAAGTAAGCTGCCGTCAGCCGGGAAGAAATGTTGGATGTTAAATATACCAGGGGTGTAAAGGCGCTGTACACCCCAATAATGCCAAACGACAAAATGGCAAGGGTTACAATCAGTTCAATCATGGTAAAACCTCGTTCTTTCATATTACTTAACTTCTATTAAACCTGATGTATTTATAGAAACGGTTTTTGTTATTGAGGGGTCTGACTCCAGGGCAAATATCACATCCAGGACATGTTCCTGTTCAAAGAGTTGGGCGATAGTGGTAGTTGGGTCGGGCGGATTGAAATTAATAGAAACAATGTTACCAAAAATGTTGTCTAACTGTTTGATGATGACTCCGGGTTCACTGGCGGCAATATCAATGGTTTGGACTACATAATCTATTAGCTCATCATACTGCCGGTTGCCAGGGTAAACATCAGCATAAATAATATATTTTTTATTCCCATTATCCATATTAACATATACGCCATACCCACTCACCGGCTGAACGTTACCATTGGAATCTTTGTAAAGATTGGAAGAAATAGACATGCCCTGGGCCCTTCGGGTGTCTTGGGCAAAAGAATACGTAGCGCGAGAAAGGGCAAATTGTAGCCTAATCTGCGGAAAATTAGCCACAATAATGGTCGGCAAAATCGCCACAATGGCCACCACCACTAGCATTTCAATCATGGTAAATCCTTTCTGCCGCTGAAACTTGAAACCTGAAACATTAAAGTCAGAAATTATTCAGTCATTTTACCTTTTTCCGAAAAACCTATAAAGGACTTGACAAGTGTGCTTACTGGGTGTATAGTTAAGGGGCGGGATTACGGCTACCCACATCTTGTGAATATGCCATATTTGAACCTTGAAAATGGAGTCAAAACGTGAAAATTCTGATCGGATGTTTCGGCCTTATCCTCTTTACGGTTGTTCTCCTTGTTGTTGGCGCCGCTCTCAACGGCTATGTGCTCACGAGGTATTGGGAATGGTTCGTCATTCCCCTGTTCCCCAGAGCACCAGTCATTGCGTGGGTGCCAGCAATCGGCCTTGCTATCATGGCAAGAATTCTGATGGGCAACTACCATCAGACGGCGCCGACATCTGAAGAAAAAAAGAAGGAGAACAAGAAAGAGGAGCTGCCAAATTGGGCGCTTGCGGCAATTGCGTTAGTTTGGAAGACCAGAAACGGGCGAGGCAAGGACAGTGACCTGCCCCCGTCAATAATGGCCGCAATCATTGCTTTGACAAGAGGCGAGGAAACCCCCAAACAAGAAGAAAAAACGGAGTTGTCCCCCTGGGCAGAAAAGATTTGTAATGCAACGTTCATTACAGTCTTGGGACCATGTTTTTTACTCTTGGTGGGATGGATTGTTCATTCGTTCATTTAGCACATAGCCTCGAATCGCATTTGGCGACCGAGGCTTGTTTTTTTACAAAAAAATCCGCTAAAATCTTATGCTCTGTTTTCCAAACCTTTGGAACTTAGGATATAGTTAAAAATCCGCCAGGTATCATATAGCGTGTTTTCAAAACGTTTTGAAAACACACTATATACTACGTTTTACAAAGCTTTACAATTTGTAGTATATACTCCTTACAACAAAAAATCCGCTAGAGGGCGGACGTGGAGCGAGGGCATATTGCCCGAGTGCAATCTAAAACAGAAAAAACTGGGTATACCAAAAAATAATTTGCGTGCCCCAAAAATATGCTAAAAATGTCCCCAAGATCAAGAACGGGGCGAAGGGCATTTCGCTTTTCAGGCCTTTTTTATGGCTAAATATGGAGACGACTCCCACCATGGCGCCCAAGATAAATGCCAAAAATAATCCGACAAAGATATTGGGAAATCCCAAGAGTAGGCCTAATAAAACGGCTAATTTTACATCTCCAAACCCCATCCACCGTCCCCGTGAAACCAAAAAGATACCAAGAAAAAAGCCGGCAGCCACCAGCGCCGATAAAAGATAATTGAGCGACAAGTGATAAGGCAAGGCAGCTATGATGGCCGGGAATAAAACCACATCAGGAATAATATAGTGCTTTAAGTCGTATACAAAAATAATGATGAGCGAGCCGGCAACGTAAAAGAGCAAGAAAAGCCTTATGTCAACTGACTGCCATTGATTGAAAATTAACAGGAATATCAATCCGGTCGCCAGTTCCACTAGGGGATATTGCAGTGAAATGTTCTTTTTGCAATACCGGCACTGGCCCCACAAGAGCAAAAAGCTAACAATGGGGATTAAATCAAACCAGCGCAAGGTTTTCTTACAATGCACACAATGCGACCGGCCCTTAATGAACCCTTTTTCTGTTGGCAGGCGTACGATAACCACATTCAAAAAACTGCCGACAACCAGCCCGAATACAAACACCAGAATAGCGAACATAGTTTCCATAGTTAATAAATTTTACCACAAAAAAACAGCGCTGTTAAGCGCTATTTTTCGTAAAACAAATAAAAAACTATTCAGCACATCCTCCAGCGGCCGGACAGCGAGTAGCACAAGCAGTAGGGGTAACTTTCTTATATCCGGTTGAGTCGGCGCAGAAGGTTGACCCTGCCACTTCGGCAGTAGTAGTCTTCATAGTTGAACAAGCGCACCACTTGTCATAGATAGCCGAAACCGAGCAGAAAGAAGACCCGCCCGCAGCGACAATGGCATTAGAAGGGGCAGTAAAATAGGCATTGGTGCAGAAATTCGTGCCTGTGGTGACTGGTGAAGCGGCTCCGGAAGTCCCATAGTTTCCATTGGCTTCGTAATACACAGCTCCATTGGTTAATACCGTGGCCAGGTTGCCCTTAATAGCGGCATTTTTGCCCTGGTTGATATATCCGGTAACATTAACCAATACGATGGCGGCCAAAACAGCAATAATAGCCACAACGACCAAAAGTTCAATGATAGTGAAACCCTTTGAGAAATTCTTTGTCATAAGTTAAATGAAAATTATACTCTATCGACCTTTCGTAGTGTCTTTTGTTAATTATAGTACGTTGCAAAAGTGTACACAATGGCACGTTGTGGATAAGTGCCAACCTAGATGCCTCCCAAGGCTCCGTACAGAGGCGTCAAAACAGAGATAGCCAGCATGGCCACAATAATTCCCAAAAAGATAATCATCACTGGTTCAATTAAGCTAGTAAATAAATCAACCGACCGCTTGATTTCTTTTTGATAAAACGTCACCACTTCCACCAGAGTTTTATCAAGTTTTCCCGTTTCTTCTCCCACTTTAATCATCTGAATAACGAAGGGAGGGAAATAATCATGGTTTTTTTGCATAACCGAACTTATCTTTTCCCCCTCGGACACCTGTTTTTCAATATCATTGATAATGTCCTTATACACAACATTATTGACCGTATCACCGGTAATTTGCAAGGCTCGGTTTATAGAAATTCCCGCCGAAATGAGCGTGGCAATATTGCCGCAAAATCTGGCTAAAAAGACTTTTTTTAAAATGCTGCCCAAAAATGGCATCTTCAATGAAATCTTGTTATACCGCGCCTTGCCTTCCTTGGTTCTGAAATAAAAAACTAGTGACGCAACCGTAAGAAGAATTACCAATAGCATCGCCCACCACCATTGCTGTAAAAATCCATACCCCGACAGCATCATTTGGGTAAAAAGGGGCGGTTTGGCGCCAGATTCTTTAATCAGGTCAACCACCCGCGGCATGACCGCCACCATAATAATAGTAATCACAATACCTAGTACAATCACCACAAATAAGGGGTATACCATCGCCTGACGCAGCTGGGCTACAATGTCGCTTTCGCGCTCTAAGTGCCCCGAAATGTAATCTAGGGACCCTGAAATATTTCCCGATGCTTCACCTGACTTGACTAAGTTAACATAGAAACCATCAAAAATGTGGGGATAGCTGGCAAGGGCTTCTGAAAGAGGCACGCCTTCTTCCACCAAGTTAGAAATTTTAGTGATAACTTCTTTAAAATTATTCCTGGCAGTCTGGGCGGCCAAGCTTTGCAAACTTTGTACCACCGGCACGCGTGACTGCAACATAACTGAAAGCTGGCGGAAAAAGATGGTAATATCTTTTTTTGAAATCGGCCGCTCAAATCTTAGTTTGAGTATTGCCGGTTTTTCTTCACGAGTTTGGAGTGAAGTGACAAAAACATTGTACTTTTGTAGTAAAACCGCCGCCGCTTCTTTTGAATAAGCTTCAATAGTTCCTGTCTCTACCTTACCGTCTTTTGTCCTGGCTTTATAAGTATATCGCATGAGTTGCCTACCTTAACAGATTTTTAAGTTCTGTGGGATTAACCGAATAATCTATAGAATCTTTCAGTGAAATTTCTTTTTTCCTGACCAAATCACTCAAAGCCCGGTTTAACGAGACCATGCCTTCGCGCATGGAAGTTTCAATGACCGCAGGAATTTCATGAGTTTTGTTTTCCCGAATCAAGTTGGCAATGGCATTATTGCAAATCATCACTTCAGCCACCGGAATAAATCCCCCGCTGATTCTTGGAATTAGGCGCTGGGAAACTACTCCCAGTAGTGAGCCTGCCAATTGGTAACGAATCTGGTTTTGCTGGTCCGCCGGGAAGACATCAATCATCCGGTGAATAGACTGGGCAGCAGAATTAGTGTGAAGTGTGGCGAAAACCAGGTGTCCGGTTTCAGCAGCCGTGATGGTAGTAGAAATGGTTTCTAAGTCGCGCATTTCTCCCACCATAATCACATCTGGATTTTGCCGGAAAATGGCTTTTAAGGCCGATGGAAACGAGTTGGTGTCCGAGCCCACTTCGCGCTGTTCAATAATGGCCCTATCGCCCTTATACACATATTCAATCGGGTCTTCAATAGTAACAATGTGGACAGATTTGGTATGGTTAATTTCATCAATTAAGGAAGCTAAGGTGGTGGATTTTCCCTGACCCGAAGCTCCCGTTACCAGCACCAATCCTTGCGACTTATTAGTGAATTCATGCAGTATCGCAGGCAGCCCAAGAGCCTCTATAGTCTTAATATCAGGAGAAATCAGGCGCAGCGCCATGCTGATGACTCCTTGCTGGAAAAAGACATTCACCCGGAACCTGGCTCTGCCATCATGGTCATAGGAAAAATCAATCTCTTTTTCAGTCAACAATTTTTTCTGCCGAGTCTCATCCATAATACTGTTGGAGTAATGTTTGGCATCTTCGGCGGTAATCTTTTTTTCTTTGAGCAACGGAACAAGTTGGCCAGTAATCCTGATAACCGGGGGGTGCCCTACGGAAATCAGCAAGTCAGAGGCTTGTTCTTTAATGGTAACATCCAAGATTTTTTTTAAATTTGCTAAGTAATCCATAATGTGAATGTTAAGTTTATTTTAATACTCCTTTTATATAATCTGCTATTTCTTGGGGACTAGTCTCTACTTTTAAAAAATATTTTATGAACCCAAATTCCACCGATTCCGGGGAAAAATCATTGATATTATTATTTGACAGTATCACCACCTTCAAATCTTTTGTCACCGGATCATTCCGGATGATTTTTAACACTTCAAAGCCGTTTAACTTTGGCAAACCCACATCCAACAGCATAATATCGGGGCAAACCACTTTCACCTTTTCTATCGCTGCCTGGCCGTCTACAGCCACAAAAACTTTATAACCATCCCGTTTAAACTGGTTGGCATAGATATCTATGATAAATGGGTCGTCTTCAACAAGTAAAATAGTTTTCATAACATTAATTTCTAATTTTCTTCGGTGACGCGGGCGATTTCGTCAATGGTGGTTTCCCCGGTCAGAACTTTGAGCATGCCTTCTTGGGCCATGGTCAGCATTCCCTGTTTTTGGGCCACTTTTAAAATTGCCACTTCAGAGGGGGTCTTGGTAATCACTTCGGCCAGTTCATCAGTCATGGAAAGCACTTCATAAAGGCCCATTCTTCCTTTATAACCCTTAAAGTTGCAGGCATCGCAACCATTGACTTCGTAGACATACAAAGGTTCGGGGATTTTCACATCTTTTTTCGCTTCTGCGGGCATATTTTTCAGGGTTTCTAGCACATAGCTTTTTACCTTGTCGCTGAGCAGCGTTTTTTTCTTGCAGTTGTCGCACAGCGTCCTCACCAAGCGCTGGCTGATGGCCACCTTCAGGGTAGAAGGAATCAAAAATGGTTTAATGCCCATATCAATCAATCTTGGAATAACTCCTGCGGCAGAATTAGTATGCAGTGTTGAAAGCACCACGTGGCCAGTTAGCGCGGAGTGGATAGCCAAGTTGGCCGTTTCTTCATCACGAATTTCACCTACCATGATAATATTGGGGTCTTGGCGTAAAATCTGGCGCAGACCTTCAGCAAAGGTGTATCCGATTTCCGGTTTTACTTGGGATTGATTAACCCCGTCAATGGAATATTCAATCGGGTCTTCCAAGGTGACAATGTTAACGCCTTCTTGGTTGAGCACCCGTAACAAGGCATACAAAGTAGTGGTTTTACCCGACCCCGTAGGCCCGGAAGATAAAATCATGCCGTAGGGCTTTTTAGCGGCGGCGCTAATTAATTCAAAATTCCTTTGAGATAAACCCATCTTATCAAACGACTTTAAGCCGGTAGCCGGATCCAATACCCGTAGCACTACTTTTTCACCGTACAAAGTGGGAAAGGTGGCGACACGAAAATCAATATCTTTGTCATTAATTTTTACCGAGAACCTGCCGTCTTGGGGAATGCGGTTCTCGTCAATTTTCAAGTTAGCCAAGATTTTAACCCGCGAAACAATAGAAAGATGGACCGAGAGGGGCAAAAACAAGCTCAAGTGCAAAATGCCATCTTGCCGGAAGCGGACATTCAGTTTTTCCCGGTTAGGCTCAATGTGGATATCAGAAGCATTCCCCTCAATGGCATGACGTAAAATCACCATCACCATTTTAATAATCGGAGCCTCGTCAATCATGGTGGAACCGGAGCCGCCCTTTTTCGATTCAACAAAAATTTCTTCTTTTTCTTTGTCTAACTCATTTAAGGCTTTTTTAGTTTCGCGCTTTAACGTCCGGTGCTGTTTTAAGACATTCTGCAGGTCAGTGAAGGTGATTAAGTAGGTTTTATACACAAAATTTTCGCGGCGGCTTAAAAACCGGAGCGCATTCTGGGCTAAAATATTTTCAGGGTAAACCATGCCAATGCCAACCACATCACTCTTTTTAAAGAGCGGAATCATTTTGTAATTAATGGCCGCTTCTTCAGAAATCAACTCCAGCACGTCCAGGGGAATTTCTTCGGTTTTGGGTTTGATGATGGGAGTTTGGGTTAGTTTGCTTTTCAAGGCAAACAGCGTGTCTTCATCAATAATCTTGTTTTTCAAAATCACCTCCTCTTCAGGCAAGTTAGTTTTTTGGACTTCGGCCTGCAATTCATCCAGGGTTTCTTTGGTAATGGTGCTGTTATTGAGAAGTTCTTGAAGCAGTTTCACCCCAGTAGAAGAATTTTGACGAATTAAATTTACTTTAATCCTTGGAAATTCTCCGGTTAATGTAATTTTATTATCTCTGTTTTGCCTCCTGTCCCCGTAAATTTAATTCATAACGCTTCCAGTCAAAATTCTCTACGGGGTAGCCCTGTAGTGTCCCGCTTCGCGGGACTACTACTGGGGCATAGTATGTGTTTATATTACTACTTTTACCGGTTTTTAAGAATGACGGGTGCGTAATAAGAAACAAAGGGGTCTGACCTTCCAACATTAATCTCCTGCAAACTGATGACCGTAAGACCCGTGCCTTCCAAGATTTTTTTAGCCTCAGCTTTTGAAGATGCTGAAACCGTTCCCTGGGATTGCATGCCTGATTGGTCGGTGGCCAAGTAAGTAAATTCTGTTTGGATATTATTAAATGATTCTAAACTTTTTACCCGGGCTGAATCCACCACGCTAAAATTAATGGTAATGTCAGGCGCTTTGAACTCGCCTTCTGCCGGAGTAACGTTCAGCTGGTTTTTGATTTCTGGCAACACGGCAATAATAGAAACTGTTGACAAAGCCATCACAAACAGCACCCACGCCATAACCAGGAGTGTTTTTTGCGTTTTTTTAGGTGATATAAATACAATAGCCATTATTTAGTAGGTGTGGGTTTTTATTTGTAGCTTAATATCGTAATTTTGGACTTGGGAAGGATTTTGCAGCGACTGCAAAGGCGCCAAGGCAATAGTATCTACTTCAAATAATCTAGCGGACTTTTCTATGGCAATCAGAAAGGTTTTTAAGCCGCGGTAGTTTCCGGTCATATTGACCATAAAGGCGATTTCCTTGACATCTCTTTTTAACGCTTGGTTGCCAATAGGGGGAGCAGCTGACGCATTAGAATTGGTAAAGGTGACTGCCTTGATAATCAGCCCAGACTCAACACCCGACTTCTGGAAAAAGTGTATCATGGGAGCGATTAAAGCGTCGGTGGGCAGGGCATCGTCAATTTTAGCCAGTATATCTTTGCGGGCATCAATTTCCACGGTTAATTTTTCCACCTTGGCATAGTAGTCAGATTCGCCGCTTAACTCAGCTTCTTTTTTTGCCAGGGTGATTCTGGCTTCTCGAAACTCTTCATATTTGGGCCAGGCAAAAAGGAAGAACATCATTCCGGTAATAATCAGGAGAATGCAGATAGTGACAGGTTTATTGAATTCCATCTTGATTTTGGCTGTACTTGAATATGTTCGGTTCCAAAGAAATATTTAAAATAAAATTAATCCTGCCTGAAGAGCTCACCTGTGAATTCAAAACGGTGATGTTTTTGACATGCTCTTTGTTGCCTTCAAACACATTGAACTGCTTGCTTAAGGTTTCCATGCTTTCGGTTTCGCCCACCAGGCGGATTTCATTGCTGGCTTCTGACATGTTGAGACTGGAAAACCAGACACTGGGCAGAGTGACGCTTTCTATAAAGGTAAAAATATTGGAAGAAATTTTATGGTTGGCGATAATAGTGGCAAAGTCATCAATCTTTTTTTTGTGGGCAAAGACTTCCCGTTCCTGGGCGATTTGTTCGGGCGTGGTGTAGGCGGCAATTTTTTCGGTGACTTGGGCAATTTTCTTTTGGTACACATAGGTCTTGAAGGAAAAGACGGCCTGCCAAAATATGATGGCGGTAAGCAGCGCCACGGCGCCATAAAATATGGCTGAAATCCACCATGACGTGCTCGTAAGATATTTTGAAAAAGGTATATTCATAGTACTATGTCTCTAAGCCACTTAATGCCACTCCTACAGCCACAGCAAAACTAGGTGACATGTGGCGCAAGGTATCTTC
>ORMF011445380.1_pt1 | contig 10627 bp, 9 predicted proteins | sample 1779871 | NCBI WGS metagenome assembly ORMF01 (sample SAMEA104232316, study PRJEB22302) | groundwater metagenome | biome: forest; feature: aquifer; material: groundwater | place: USA | collected 2011-08-07 | depth 5.4 m
CTGCAGGTAGCCGCGGACGTAGCCGACGCCACCGGTCAGTGTCATTTCGGCATCGCCTCCGAGGAGCGCCGCCGTGACCAACCCCGACGATACGAGATAGACCAACTGAAAATCGAGATCGTATTTTTTAAATAGGCCGGCTTCCTGCGCAATCCACGGCATCGATTGGGACATGACTCGCGATGAGTGGATGCCGATGAGTTTATCGGCTCCCGATACGGAGAGTGGCGCAAAGAACGATAGAATCGTTAGTATCCCAAGTAAGCCTTTGATCATAAGTCGCCTTGCGCTCGTTCGGTTGCCGTTGAATCGCTGCTCCTTGCCGGCTATTTCTTCGCCCATAGCTGATCGAAAAAGCCGCTCTTTTCCATTTCATCGACATAGCGCGTGTCGACCAATTCCTGCGGTTTCACTTTTTTCGCCCGTGCATCCGTCACCGCGATTTCATCGAGAATCGCCTGCAACGCCTCGTTCTTAATTACCATGCGCGGCTCCAGCGCCTTGATTTCCGCGTTATACGCGGAATCGAGAATGGACCTGTCGGTAACCCGCAAATACTTTCCCAGTACTTTGTAAACGAATTCCCTATCCGTATGCATGATCTTGGCTGCCTCCGCCATCGCGCGCATGAATTGGCCGATCACCTGCGGGCGCTTGGCGATGACAGAACGCTTGGTAACGAAGGCGGTTGCCGAATAGGGAATCTTCAAGTCAGGACCATAGATGAGATACTGGAAGCCGTTAGCAATTGCCATGGCGTCGCCCGGCGGAGTCAACGTGGCGGCATCGACTTGACCGCTAACGAGAGCGGCTACCGCTTCCGGGTCGCCCCCGCTTTGCATAAAACTGTAATCGCGATTGGGTTCCATGCCAAACCGCCTGAACGCCTGGATAGTGAAATAGTGGGTGTTGCCGCCGATCCGGCTGACTGCGATCCTTTTTCCTTTGAGATCTTCCGGCCTCTTAAACGCCTTTCCCGCCAGCAGACTCTGGGTCATTACGTTCTTGACACCGGCTACAAAAACCACATCGGTGGAGCCGCGCACGTAAGCGATCACGTTGCCGATTCCCCCGGTCAAGGTCATCTCCGTATCGCCGCTCAGCAACGCGGCGGTCACGATTGAGGAAGAGGCGATGAAAACCAGCTGAAAGTCCAGGTTGTGTTTTTTGAACAGCCCTGCTTCTTGCGCCATCCACGGCAGCGACTGGGACATGACGCGCGCGGAGTGGACACCGATTAGTTTTTCGGCTCCAGACGCGGTGAACGGCGAGAACAACGACAGGAGCGTTGCTATTGCGAGCAAGTATTTCATCATGGGTTGACCCTTCCTTCTTTCGGTGTTCATTTTTTTGCCCAGAGCTGATCGAAAAATCCGCCCTTTTCCATCTCGTCGAGATAACGGCTGTCGACCATCTCCTGCGGCTTGATTTTTTTGGCCCGCGCATCGGTCGGCGCGAGTTCATCGAGCGTCGCCTGTAACGATTCCATTTTAATGACCAGCCGCGGCTCCAAGGCCTTGATCTCGGCGTTGTACGCCGAATCGAGGACGCTTCGATCGGCAATGCGCAAATACTTGCCCAGTACTTTGTAAACGAATTCCCGATCCGTGTGCATGAGCTTGGCGGTCTCCGCCATGGCCCGCATGAAGTTGCCGATCACCTGGGGCCGCTTGGCCATCACCGAGCGCTTGGTGACGAATGCGGTGGCGGCGTAGGGAATTTTTAAGTCGGGGCCATAAACGATGTAATGGTACCCGCGCGCCACCGCCAAGGCGTCGAGCGGCGGCGTCAGCGTGGCGACATCGATGGAACCGGCCGATAGCGCCGCGAAGGTCTCGGGATCACCGCCCGTCTGGATGAACGTCACATCCTTGGTCGCGTCCATGCCGAAACGACGCAACGCCTGGATCGTGAAGTAATGGGAGTTGCCGCCGATGCGGCTGACTCCGACTCTCTTGCCTTTGACGTCCTCGGCTCTTTTGATGGCGCCGCCGGCGACGATGGTCTGGGTCATTACATTTTTTATGCCGCCGACGAAAGCCACGTCGGTGGAGCCGCGCACGAAGGCTGCGACGTTGCCGATGGCGCCGGTCACGGTCATTTCCGCGTCTCCGCCGAGCAACGCGGCGGTGACGATGCTGGATGAGGAAATAAAAACAAGATTGAAGTCGATGTTGTATTTTTTGAAAAGCCCAGCTTCCTGCGCCATCCAAGGCAGGGACTGGGACATGACCCGGGCCGAGTGGACGCCGATGAGTTTATCGGGAGCCACAGCGCCATGACCGATCCCACCCGACGTTCCCACCGCCGCAACCAAGACCGCCGCGAGGATTGCTCGCTCAATTATTTTCATTTGGGTTTCTCCTAAGCTGAAATAACATTAGCGCTGTCCGTAAAGTTCCTTGATAAATCCACTATCTTCTAACTCCTTAACGAAGCGATTGTCAAAGAACTCCTTGGGGTCAGCGGCGGCGGCCTTGGGATGATCGGCGACCGACAGTACGGCCCGGATATTGTCCTCCGTGATATACGGCAGGCGCGGAAAGACTCCAAGAAACGACTGATAGGCCTCGTCGATGATCGCCGCATCGTTGGTCGCCAGAAAACGGGCGAGCGCTCGCTTGGACAACCCGGCATCATCGTTGGCGGCTTTGAGGGCCGCGAGAAAGGCGCGCAGAAACGCCTTGATGCGCTCGGGCTGCTGACGGGTGAGCGCGCGGCGCGTGACCACCCCGTTATGAACGTAGGGCAGATTCAAAGACGCGATGTTAAGGACCTCTTTGAACCCGAGACGCCGCGCCGCCAGAGTCGTCGGCGAGGATATCACGCCCGCCGAAACGATGCCCCGCTCCAGGGCCGCCAGGACCTCACGTACGCCGCCGAGATAAAGAAACTTCACATCCTGCCCCGCCTGAAGGTTGTTATGGCGCAACAGAGCCACCGCGGCGTGATCCGATGAAGCTCCTTTGGTCATCACACCAATAATTTTTCCCTTCAGGCTCGCGACATCCTTTACCTCCGGTCGCGCGTAGAGCGAAAATCCATAGGTCGGCACCACCATCGCGATGTAGATGAGATCCGCACCGCTCAAGATCCCGTTGATCACCGCGCCGCCGGTGGTGGCCATGTCGATATCCCCGGCCACCAGGGTCTGCGTCAGCCGCGCGCCGCCGGAAATATAAATATTTTGCAGCTCGAAGCCGTATTTCTGATCAAACCGCGCCTCCGACATTATCCACAGCGGCAACTGGGCGCCGCTCGGCTGCGGGAAGCCGACCCGAACCCTGAACGGCGCCGCAGCGGCATAGACCGGCTCGCCCACTGACGCAATAATCGCCAGCGCCAAACCATGCACGATAAAAAACTGTCTCAAGGGGCGTCGCATCAATTTGTACATTTGCGCTCCTATTTTTTTGTAACGATCCGGCGAGTTGGTGAAAAACTCGACTTTTCCGCTGTATTTTTCCACCGCTACTTCCGCCCGTAAAGCTCTTGCACGAAACCACTTTCTTCCAATTCCTTCAAGAACCGGTTGTCAAAAAAGTCCCCAGGGTTGGCGCCCGCCGCTTTCGGATGATCCGACACCGCCAAGACCGACTTGATATAGTCCTCGGCGACGTAGGGTACTCGCGGAAAAACACCGCGGAACGTTTGATAAGCCTCGTCTAGAATCGCGGCGTCCTTCGTCACCAGGTAGCGGGCCAGCGCACGCTTGCTGGTTTCGGCGTCTTCGTTGGCGATCTTGATGGCTGCGATATAGGCGCGCAAATAGCTCCTGATCCGCTCCGGCTGCTGGCGCGCAAAAGAGCGCCGCGTCGCGACTCCGCTGTGGATGTAGGGCAGCCCCAGAGTGGCGATATTCACCAGTTCTTTTTGGCCCAGGCGTCGAGCAATCAAGGTGGTCGGAGCCGACAGCACGCCGGCGGCAACGATGCCGCGGTCAATGGCCGCCACTACTTCGCGCACGCCGCCGAGGTAAACAAACTTGACATCCTTGCCCGGTTGCAGGTTGTGACGCTGTAGCAAAGCGATGACCGCGTGCTCCGACGACGACCCCTTGCTCATGATGCCCACGACTTTTCCCTGCAAGTCTTTGATGTCTTTAACTTCGGCGCGCCCATAGAGAGAAAAACCGTAGGTCGGAACGCCCACGGCGATCGCTACCAAATCGCCGCCGGCCAGGACCGTATGGACGACCGCGCCACCGACGCTGGCGAGATCGATATCGCCCGCGATCATGGATTGATTGATCCTGGCTGCGCCGGAGAGAAAAATATTTTGCACCGGAACGCCGTATTTCTGATCCAGCCTGGCTTCGCTGACAAGCCAGAGGGGCAGCAACGCGCCGCTGGGTTGCGGATAGGCGACGCGAAGCGCAACCGCCGCCCTCGCCGGGCAGATTGGAAAACTGATCAAGAACTCCGCCGGGAGAAAAAACAAAACCAGGAAAAAAAACTTCTTTCGAATGTTTCGCTTCACTCCTTACTCCTTTCCCACTTACGCCCAACAGTTCACCAATCGGCTACGACCCGAATCGTTCTTTCCAGCGCGGAATAGCCAGTGGATTCACCACCGTGTCGGGAAATTTGCCGTCAAGAATCGCCAGAATGCTCTGCGCCGCCAGCCGCTGCCCGGCGTCCTGGGAGCCCGGATTGGTACCGATGATATGGGGCGTCATGATGAGCTTGGTTGGGTCAACTGCGCGGAGCGGGTTTTCGAGCGGCGTCGGTTCTACGTCAAACACGTCCAAAGCCGCGCCGGCGATAATTTTTTCCTTCAACGCCTTGATCAGATCCGCTTCCTTGATCGCCGGGCCGCGCGAGGTGTTGATGATGAACGCCGTCGACTTCATCAGCTTCAGCTCGCGCAGGCCGATCATGCCGCGTGTTTCTTTCGTCAAGACGACGTGCAGCGTAACCGCATCGGATTCCCGCAGTAATTCGTCCAGCGCGACCATCTTGATCCCCAGCGGCGCGACGGTTTCCTGCGTGACATAGGGATCGTAACCGAGGAACTTCATGTCCCAGGATCCGAGGCGTTTGGCGACGTTGCGCCCGATGCGGCCGACACCGATAATGCCAACGGTCTTTCCAACCATCAACGAGCCGCGATTCTGCGCCTCCCTCCACCCGTTGGCACGCATAAACGCTTCGTTGAGCTTCAGACGCTTGAACAGCGCCACCATGAAACCGACGGTAGCCTCCGCCACGCCCAGGTAGTTCTCCGGCGTTGGACTGTTGCAGCAGAGGATGCCCATCTCGGTAGCGGCCTCGACATCGACCGTTTCAATGCCGATGCTCGACTTCACCACCGCCTGAAGGTTGGCGCAGGAATCCAGAATATCCGCGCCGATGATGTCCCGCCCCGAGGGAAAGACTACCGGGGCGTCGCCAATGAGGTTAATCAGCTCGCGCCGCTCATAGCGGAAAGTGCGAAATTCATCGGCATTCTTCCCCATGACCAGCTCGCAGCCCGCGCCGCGCAGCATATCCTCGGCCAGCGTCAGCCGCGTCGGACCGGTAAAACAAACTTTACGATTGACCGCCATGTAGTCCCCCCCCCGACGCGCCAAGATCGACCCTTCGACTCGAGCCCCGGCCTTGGCCGCGGCTCTTGCTCAGGAGTCCGCCCCAGGGGCGGACTGGAAGGCGCCACGGGCTTTCCCGTGGGACTCCACTTTGAGCCGGCCAGGTTGCTCCTTCTTGCTCTTGCTCTTTCCGTCTACGCCCCAAAGCAGCCTGGGTCAAGAGACGTTTGTAATAGATAGCGGGAAAAGTGTAATGTGACCTCTATGGAACAAGCGGCAATCGAATCGGCTTGCCGGCCAATTACGACTGAGCAACCTACAGAGGAAACACCATGCGCCAATACAGTTTACTATTGCTCTTGATGTGGGTCCTGTGGACCCGCAGCACTGGCCCGACGCCGGAAAGTTGGACCGGGACGAGCGGCTTCGCAGGCGAAGAGAAGTGCCTGGCGAACATGAAGGAAAAGCTCGAAACGTGGCGGCAGTTCAAGGACGCCAAATTTACCAAAAACTCAGTAACGTTTACCGGCAACAACAGCACCCTGACCTATCTCTGCCTTCCAGATACGGAAGATCCTCGAAAACGTAAAGCAAAATAAGAACAGTAACGCGTCGCAAAGGCCGGCAACGCTAGGAGCTAGAGCGGCTTCTTGCGAAGCCGTGCCAAGCTCTGGATAATCCGGCCTAGTTCTCCAACCCTGGATTGGCCATGAATACGCTGGCGGTAAGCTTCTGCTTGGTCTCCGGATGGCGCATGGTTCGCTTGAGCACAAAATCGAACAACAACGGATTGTAGTCGTAGATCTCGTTGAGCTGCGCGCGCTCCTCGTCCGTGATGAAACCCGCCCGCGCTATGCTCCTCGTGTGGATCAGCGCGTTAATTGCCGGCAACGGATAATCGCTGCCGTTGACCATGCGCGGGTGCAAGTCCTGCCGCTTCAGCAAAGTGGTAAACGGCTCTGGCATCCGATTGAATTGCAGCATGGCGGAAATCTCCGCGAATAGAAGCTCTTGATATTTCGCCTCGCCCATGAGGCGCATCGCCAAATCGAAGCATGGCAGTTTCTTCTCTCCTGAGTCATCGAGATCCACGCAGGTTCCCAAGCTGGCGGCATGTGCCATGATCACGCGCACGCCGTGCTCCAGCGCCCGGCGTAACAGCAGTGGATTCCCCAACCGCTGATCCTCCCGGGCTTCCACCGCCTGTTCTTCGCCCGTGTGCGAAAGCAGGATTATGTTGTGCTCTTTCATTTTGCGGTAAAACGGATCGACAAGCGAACTGGAAGGATCGATCCCCATCGCGTTAGGCAGCCATTTGACGATCTTGGCGCCGAGTCGCCCCCACTTCTCCAGCTCGGCGAGCGCGTCGCGGCGATAGGGATGAACGGATATCACCGGCAGGAAGATGTCGGGATATTGCTCGGTCAATCGGAAAACATACTCGTTCGGAATGTAAAAGTTGGTCTTGCCCAGGTCGACGACTCCGTCCGGCTTGTAATACTTGTCGAACGCCAGAATGCGATACTTGCCCCCGCGCGGACTACCGCGCGCGAGCCGAAGCAGGCGCGCGACATATTCCTGGTCGAACTGCTCGATATTCTTAACACCCGACGCGCTGGCGTAGATGAGAAACTTCCAGCGCTCCAGGCTCAGCCAACTTTTCGTATTGGGACTGACAAACGCCCCGCTGCCATCGGTTCCCAGGCCGACGATATGAGTATGATAATCAACCAACCGCGCGGGATCGATGCCTTCGTAGGCGAGATCGATCAATCTCTTGGCGCCGAGCGAAGCGCCTCGTTCAAGCTCTTCCGGCTCGCCCGAAAACGCGCCGCCGAATCGATCGATCAAGCAACCCCATGAGCCGAGCAGCGCGAAACCGAGAGTCAAGGCAAAATAGCAGCGATGGACCCAGGTCGAAATACTGCGGTATTTGTCAGCGTTCGAATCGCGACGCATTTTCTCCCGCCAGGATGCCGGTTACAACCGCTTGCATCAACCCGCCGGTGTAGCCGCCTCGATAACCGCCCATTAATCCACCGATGGTGTCGCCGGCCGCATACAATCCCGGAATCGGCTTCTCATCGTGATTCAGAGCCTCGCTACGGCCATTGACCAGCACTCCGCCCATCGTAAAAGTGATGCCCGGCACGACTTTCAGGCCGTAGAACGGCGCGCGCAGCGGCTTTAGCTTGCCTGTGCGCTGAATTGGCAATTCGCTTCCGGCACCGGACTCTAGAGCGCGATTGTACTGCTCCATCGTCTGCGTCAAACGCGAGCGATCAAGCCCAAGCTCGTGAGCAAGACCGCCGATGGTATCACCGTGAAAAAGCTCGCCGTCGTTGTCCAGCAACCAGGGATTGGGCGCGGGAGTCTTGACCGAATTGGAGAAGGCGTCGTCGCGGGCCGCATCCCAAGTCGCCTGGTCGAAGATCAAAACCGCGCCCGTAACATCGTCGGTGCGCGCCACTTCGTTCGCCAACGCCACGTCTCCCCTGCCCTCGTCCACGAAGCGCTCGCCGTTGCCATCGACGAGCATGCCTTCATCGACGAAAGCATCCAATCTCGGATAAGGCCAGAAGCGATCGTCGGTGAGCGCTTTGCGCGAAAGCAGGTGGCCATAGAAATATTTGAGGTTGACGGCCTTGGCCCCGACTTCGAGCGCCATGCGCAGGCCGTCGCCGGTGTCCTGCTTGGAGCCGCGGAGCTTGCAGCGATCGGCGTGCGGCCCGATATATTGCCGCACCATTTCCTTGTTGGCGCTAAAGCCGCCGGTGGCGAGTATCGTCGAGCCACCGCGCAATTCGATTTCTTCGCCGCCCTTCCTGCCCACCAGACCGCAGACGCGGTCGTGTTCGATGATGAGCCTGAGTCCTTCGATGCCGTTCAAATAGTGCCCGCCAAGTTTTAAGAAGTGCTCTTTGAGTTTAGCGAGGGCGCGCGTGCCAACGTCTTTCTTGTAGACCGGCGCCAGCGAGACTTCGCCCGACTGATCCAGCCAGATTCTGCCGGGCGCGGTTTCAACGACTCTAACTCCGCTGCCGGCCAGCCAGTCGACAGCGCGGCTGCAAGTCTCGGCCCAAGCACGAACGAGATCGGGGTACGCCACCCCTTCTGACATGACGAATTCGTATAGCTCTGCGGGATCGGCCTTCGGGCTCTTGCCACCGGCGCGCAGACTGCCCGAAGCCATCAGCACGTTGCCGTCGCCCAGTTCGCCGCCGCTCTTATCGATGAGCACGACCTTCGCGCCCTGCTCCGAAGCCCGCGCCGCGGCGGTGAATCCCGCTAAACCGGCGCCGACAACGAGAACATCAGAATCTATTGTGTCCATGACATACCCTACTTGCACATATGATTTTGCACCACGAAGGACACGAAGATGGTCGAGGATGGCGGATCGAGGATAGAAGATCGCCAGAAGAATTTGCCATCCTCAATCTTCCATCCTCAATCCTCGACCCAACCGGCTTCATGTCTTCCGTGACCTTCGTGGCGAACGGGTTAGCGTCATTCTAATCAATCGATCGTCACGGCAATTTGTACCCCAACTCTTTCGCCACCTCCGTCGCCAGCCGATCGTCGGCGACATCGGTGAAAGCGATCTTTCGGTCGGGGAATCGGCCTTGCGCTTGAAGGGACCGCACGAGGTTGTCTATCCCCGCCCGATTGGGAACTCCCGACGGGTTCAACGTCGTCAAAAAGGTGTCGTAGGTCTCCGATGCGGCTTCCTTGTCCATTTTGAGAAGACGGATGATCAGTTCGACCGTTTTGCTCTTCGACTTTCGCACCTCGTCCTTGGCGGACTGTAAAGCGTGGATGACTCTTTTTGCTTCCGCGGCTCTGGACTGAATCGTCTTGATCAGCGCCGTCAGTCCGCCGCCCGGCATCTCGACCATGGAACCGACGTCGAGCAATTTGTTAAAGCCCTTCTTGTAAGCGTTGAACGTTACCGGCGGAGAAATCAACGCTCCTTCGACAAAGTTTGACTCCAGCGAGTAGAGCACTTGAATCTGCTGGCCGGGAATTCCCACCATCACATAATCCTTAGGATTAGCCCCGGATTTTTCCAGCGCGACAACCAAGGCGACGTGATTTGTTCCGCCGGCTCCGCCCGAGATGGCGATTTTTTTACCCTTCAGATCTTCGAGGTTTTTGAACTGCGGGCGGGCCATAAGCCAGTAGGAGATCCTGTCCGAAGAAAACCAAATCGCCCGCGACTGAAGACCGCTCAACGTCGCGGCGACAGACGCCGGTCCCACGCCGGCGACGTAATCGACGTCACCTTGAGCCAAAGCGGCCGCCGCGATCGAAGGGCTCATGACGATTAGCTCCACGTCGATGCCGTTGGCGCTAAAGATGCCCCAATCTTTCGCAGCCAAAAGCGGTAACGCAGTGATTGTAAAGCCGGCGTTGGAGATGCGGACCTTGGTGCGCTTGTCCTGGCTGTTTGCCTGGGGACCATTGAGAATAACTAGGAACAGTGCCAGCAAAATTTCCCAGAGAAATAATCGCAGTGATAGGGGTCGATAGAATTGGTTCATTGAGTGTCCTTCTCGCTTTTGCTCTCGATTGCTTTTGCCCTCACCCTCTCCCGCACCGAAGTGCTGAGCAATGAGTACTGAGTGTTTCCGGATCTTCAACTCAGTCCTCAGCACTCGTTACTCAGCACTGTTATTTGATCAGCCTATTCGCCCGCGCCAACAGATTCGGGTCGATGGTCACGCCGATCTGTTTCGCCGTCTTGAGATTAACCACCAGCTCAAACCTCATCGGTTGCTCCACGGGCAGATCAGCGGGCTTGGTTCCCTTCAGGACTCTGTCCACGAAATATGCGACGCGCCGGTAGCTCTCCGCTTGGTCCGCCCCGTAGTACATGAGCCCGCCGGCATCTACAGCTTCTCTCCTGCTGAACATCGACGGTAGCCGGCTCTTTAACGCTAAGCCGATGATCCGTTTTTGGTTAGCAAGCATTAGCGGGCCCGGGGTCACGAAGAGTCCATCCGGGCGCTGCTTGCCCATCGCAGCAAAAACCCTATCGAAATCGTCCGCAGCTCGTACCTCCCAAGGCTGAAGAGTCAACTTCAGCGCACGCGCCGC
>ORMF011794479.1_pt1 | contig 10627 bp, 7 predicted proteins | sample 1779871 | NCBI WGS metagenome assembly ORMF01 (sample SAMEA104232316, study PRJEB22302) | groundwater metagenome | biome: forest; feature: aquifer; material: groundwater | place: USA | collected 2011-08-07 | depth 5.4 m
AGGAACGCGCCGAGCGGCACGTCCGCGATCATGCGCAGCCGCACCGCGTCGCGCAGCAATGCATCGAGCCGCTCGATTGCCTCACCTTCGTTCGGCGCCGGATCGTTGCGCGCAAGCCCCGCCAACACGATGGCACGCAGATCCCAGAACGGCCTCGGCGCCACCGCGCCGTCGCGGCGTAGCGTGACGATGTGGCCCGGCGCCAGCTTTAAGGCCTCGCGATAGATCGTGCGCGGCTGGCCGATATAGCCGTGGCGCAGGTAGCCGACCACGGCATCGGCGTCGATCGACGGCCGCCAGTCCGGCGCGGCGCGAAACGCCTTGAGCTGCGAGGCGAACAGCACGCGGTCCGGCGACACGGCGTAATACAGCGGCTTGATGCCGAGCCGGTCGCGAACCAGCGACAAGGTCCGGCCGGCGCGGTCCCCCCGCGCGAAGGCGAACATACCGATGGTACGCTCGACCGCGGCTTCGACGCCCCACAGCGCACAGGCTTCCAGCAGCACCTCGGTGTCGGAATCGCTGCGCATACGGCGCGAGGCCGCCTCGAGCTCGCGGCGAATGTCGCGGTAATTGTAGATCTCGCCATTGAAGGTGATGACGAAGCGGCGATCGGCCGACTGCATCGGCTGCGCGCCGCCCGGACTGAGATCGATAATGGCGAGGCGGCGCTGCGCCAGCATCGCGCCGCCTTCAGCCTCGACCCAGACGCCCTCGCCGTCCGGCCCGCGATGGCGCAGCGTCTCGTTCATCGCCCGGCCGACCGCGCGCAGACGATCCGCGCCGGCCGAGGCCGTCCAATCGATCATGCCGGCGATGCCGCACATCACAAGGTCTCGCTACGCCTGGCCGAGGCGGATCGGTAATTCTGCTGCCCCATGCGGCCCAATTCCCCCGCCGCCAGAGAAAACTACCGGAAAATCTTCGGATTGGCCCATTTGGACACTCCGGCTACGTGTTTTCTCAAGTTGAATCAATTCCTTATTAGAGAACGCCAAGGTTGCCGTGCGACCAGCTTTCCGGCGCAACAAGGACCATGGTTGGGGATGCGGGGACATCGCTAGCCCGACAGGGATTCATCGCCGGTTCCGGGAATTCGGGATTCGCATGCCATCGGACGAGTTCAACGGCACAAACCGCCCGACCCGGGGGACCCGTCGAAGCTCCGGCATCGCTTGACCGGCAGCAAAAGCCAGACCCTCCCAGACCTATGGCTCAGGACAACTCAGCTTAAGCCCAGCCGCCACGGCATCCTCGCGAAAGGCACGCACGGCGTCTCGGGACAGTTCCGCCGCGGATTTAGTGCCGATCGCTGGCAGCTTCCTCAAGACGTCAGCCGGCGCGGTGATGATGTGGCACCCCATCGCATCGGCTTCGACCACGTTGAAGACCTCGCGGGTGGATGCCCAGATCACTTCGACATTGGGCGTCGTCCGTGCCCGCGCTATCGCGTCCTGCATGACGGGCCGGTAGTCGATGCCGAGATCGGCCAGACGCCCCGCAAACACCGAGACGCATGATGGCGCTCCACCCGAGAGCGCCTCGATGGCAGCGCTAGCCTGCTCGGCGGTAAAAATCGCCGTCACGTTGATCTTGATGCCGTCCCGCGACAACGTGCGAACCGCAGGCAGCAGCGATTCGCCTTGCGTCGTCGTCACCGGCAGTTTGACATAGACATTGCGGCCCCAGGTGGCGATCACGCGGCCTTGGGAAACCATCTCCGGGATGTCGTCGGAGAACACCTCAAAAGAAATGTGGCGGTCCGGCACGGTGGCGACCAGCTCACGACCATAGGCCGCATAGTCGGAAACGCCGGCCTTTTTCAACAGCGATGGATTGGTGGTGAAACCTGCGATCCATGGCTGCTTTGCCATTTCGAGGATCTGCGCCTTGTCGGCACCATCGGTGAAAAGCTTCACCTTGAGATCGGAAAGGCGGGGCATTCTCTAAATTCCTCACGATTGCCAAGTCGGCGCTTGGGACCGCCAGCGAGCCATCGGTCCCGCACGTCACACAAAACCCGTCCGCACGGTCACTATAGGCATCCAACGCGTCGTCGCATAAGCCAAAATGTCGGGACGAAATGGCCGGAGTGACGGCATGTCTCGATACGGCGCTGCCGGGAGAACGGCGACTGGCCCCATACGAACAACTTTGAGCCAGGATAGCACGACCGGCATCGCCCTGATGTGTGGGACCATGCCGGCGTCAACCGCCGGACCCCCGGGGCTCATGGACGAGTTGGCCAAGCATTCAACCATGAAGCCCGCGGCTGCGGTCGCAGACCGCATGAAGGATTGCTCGCAGCGCGGCGATTCGGCTTTCGATCCCTACTGTGACAGCGGCACCATGCCGCCTGCCGTCGAGCGCGCGCCGGATCGAGATGCCCTCCCCTCCGCGGCACGAACACCGATTCTTCGATACCCCGACGTCGCAATTCGGGAGAGATTCCGACGATGTGTGTTTCGGCGATCGCGATGTCACGCTCTCGCATGACAATGAGCAGCATTGGCGAGCCGTGTCATGCATCGGCGTCGCGCACGTTCAGCCCGGCGCCACAAAGTATTGTCGCGGGACGACGGCTGCCGAAGCAATTCGCAGGTCAACACTTGCGCTTCGCGGTCCAGAATCTGTTCCGGCACCGCGTACCGAATCAAGACTCGCGGACGGGTAACGGGAACGATTGCCTTTCTATGCAAATGATGGTCTTTTGCGGATACTGACTGGACTTTCAGTGCGGATTGTTGAATGCGCCGATACCTGCTGATTGGAACGAAAGCGGCCGTATCCATTGGGCTGCTGTATCTCGCCCTGGCGCGCATCGATATCTCCGCATTCGGCGAGCGTCTCAACCGCCTGGACATTGGTTGGAGCCTGCTCACGCTGGGCATCCTGACAATCCAGCTGGTCTTAATCTCGATCCGTTGGAGCAGCATAGCCACCACGTGCGGCACAGAATTGCCGTTGAAACGTTCGTTCCGCCTGAGTTTGATCGCCACCTTTTTTAATCAGGTTCTGCCTTCGACCGTCGGCGGCGACGCGGTGCGCATATGGCTATTTGCCCGTGATGGCGCCGGATGGTCGAAAGCGACGTATTCGGTGCTGCTCGACCGCTTTATTGGCGTGCTCGCACTGGCGCTGACCGTCGTCATATGTCTCCCTTGGGCCTTCAATCTCATCCAAAATCCGATTGGGCGAACGGTCCTGCTGGTGATCGGCTGCGGTAGCATCACGGGTGGATTTGCCTTTGTGGCGCTCGGCAGTCGAAACTGGCAGTGGATGCAGCGTTTTTGGCCGACGCGCCACATCGCGCAATTGTCCAGGACCGCATTTGTGTTGTTCAAATCCCCAAGCAGCCTCTCGCTGGTCATCGGCGTGTCGCTCGCTACGCACGTCATGACCGCGGCAGCGGCCTGGAGTGTGGCTCGCGCCGTCATGGTGCCGTTCGAATTCCTGCACGCGTTGCTGCTGGTCCCTCCCGTCATCCTGATCGCGACAGCCCCGATCTCGATCGCCGGCTGGGGCGTACGCGAGAGCGTTTTGATGCTCGCCTTCTCCTATGCCGGCCTCTCCCAGAGCGATGGTCTCGTGGTGTCAATCCTGTTCGGGCTCGCCTATTTTATCATCGGAATTGTCGGCGGAGCAGTCTGGCTGCTCGGGGGACGCAGGATGTCTCTCGCGCAAATGCGGCAAACCCCTCCCCCGGCCACCTCTTGACGGCGCACGCCATGCGATCGCACGACCGCCGATGCCCATGTGCGGCGGGCGGCGACGACAAAGCGCCAATGAGCTGGTGAATCATTGCCGCAAGCCGCGCAAGCATGCGAGGTCAATCCGGAGCGGTCCCCGGATCACGACATGGAAAATTCCCTCTCGGCCTTCATCAGACTGTCAAGGGTTCCAATGTCCCGATGGTAGTCGCTGTTGTGAAACGTGATAATCCGGCCGACGAAATGCGGCAGAACCTCGGTACTCAGATCCACAATTTCGCTATCGAGCGCAGCCATGAATTCAATGACCGACGGCTCAAAAATATACACTGCCCCGTTGGCCCGGTTGCCTGGCGGATTGGCAACCTTCTCGAAAAATTTTGTCACCCGGCCGTGGTCGTCCTCCACCACGATACCGCACGACTCAGGCGTATCGGTTTGGAACGTCATCATCGTGATTTCCACTCCGGCCGGCCGCTGACGGTGTCGCTGGATAAACGAAGTCACATCGAAACGCGTGAGATTGTCGCCATGGGCGACCAAAAACGCTTCGTTGCCGAAATAGGCACGATTGCGAAGAATCGTACCGCCGGTGCCTAGCAACTCCGGTTCGTGCACCAGGTCGGCGCGATCCCGCCAGCTGCTTGTACGCAGGTACTCGCGCACGATTTCCGGCAGATAGTGGGTGTTGATCAAGATGCGTTCGATGCCCTGCTTAAGCAGCAGCTCCAGCCAGTATTCGAGCAGCGGACGTCCTTTGATTGGGACCATGCACTTGGGAATTCGATTTGTCAGCGGCCGCAATCTCGTGCCAAGGCCTGCGGCAAGAATAAGGGCCCTCACAACTCCAGCTCTGCAAGCAATTCTGCCGTGGTAATCGGCCTATTGCCTATGCGGCTGACCTGGTATCCAGCGGCGACTGAACCAACATAGGCGCTGCGCCAAATGTCAGCCCCACTCGCAAGCGCCAGCGTAGAACATGCCAGCAATGAATCGCCTGCACCGGTAACATCCTTTGGAAACGTGTTAAATGCCGGCAGTCGATCGGTCATGACGACGCCGGTGACGGGGTCCGGAGTCTGGATCAACAATCCTTCCGACCCGAGAGTCACCACCACATGCTCCGCGTTTGCCTTTCGGCGCAAGGCCTCGGCCAAGATAGCAAGCCCCGAATGGGCATCACGCATCGCCAAGCGCGCTTCGTGCTCGGTTGGCGTGATAAGTCGCATGTTCCGGAACCGAGACACGTCGCTAACCTGCGATGAAGCCTGGCTGTCGGCCACCATCATGACGCCGCGCTTGATGCAGTGCTCGGTCAGCCTTTCGACCAAAGCTTGCGGCAAGCAGCCGTAATTGAAATCCGAAAAGATCAACACGTCCGCGGAGTTGATCGCTATCAACGCCTTCTGCAGCAAAGCATCCGCCAATTCGCTATCGATGCTATGTTGGCGAAGATGGCTTACGCGCAGCAACGTCTTGTTGTTGGCCCGAAAGCGCTGTTTAAGCGTCGTCGGTCGAGTCACGTCCTCGAAAAATTCGAAGCTTAACTTGTAACTCTGCAACGTTTCCGCTGCATACCTGGCCACCTCGTCCTTGCCCGTTACACAAAAATAATCGACATGCGCGCCAAGCCCCAGGATGTGAGTGGCAACGCATCCTGCACCGCCGACGAAGCGATCCTTGTTGATCGGTGAGAGCACGATGGTCGGATCTTCCTGCGACATCCCAAGCGCATCGCAGGTTATATATTCGTCAATGATCAAATCACCGATAACGACAACCCTGAGCTTGCCGAAGTTTTGGAATAGCGAAACGAGGTCCTTGAACTTGATGTGATGGCGCTCCAGATACTCACTTGCCTTGTTGGTCAATTGCGATTCGGCGCCATGCAATTCCTTACGCAACAAGTCGAGTGAGGAAAAAAGGACCTCCCCAGAGCTGAACAGGAGTTTGCCACCATAAGATTCGACGACCTCCAACTCGGAATTGTATTGCGTTTCATATTCCTTGCCCTTGACAACCACCGCCGGCTTCAGCCGCGAAATGAACTCCTCCACCGGAATTCGCAAAATGAAGGCGTGATCGACGACCCCAATGGATTGTATGCTTTCGAGACGCAATTCCGCGGGCAGCAGGACGTTGCGGGGACCGTCAGGGCTGATACCGACCACCAGAAGATCGCCACATTCTTTGGCGAAATTGAACAGTCGCAAATGACCTGGGTGAATGATGTTGAAATTGCCAGAGACAAAAACAATGCGGCCGCTTGGACAAGCAGCGCGAAGACGCTGGACCAGCGTGTCCATATCGTCATTTGAGTCACGCACGACATGCAGCTTAGTCAAGACTCTAAGCTCCCAAAATGCAGATTCGAATCTAAACGATAAGCGACTGGCCCTTGCCCGAACGCGACCGCCCGGTTTGGCCGCGGACTCCGAACCTCTGGAGGTTCGACCCCACCTAAGCCGATCATTACACGATCGAAATCATGATTACCAGAGCGTAACGCTGCGGACAGATTAGTGCATCAGATTGCCCATACCCAGATTTTTCGACCCCCGGACGCCACGCCGGATCTGGGCTGGAATTCATCGGGCAACGCTTCAAGTCCGGTCGCTGGCTCGCAACAACAACGCCACTCCGATCGCACTATTCCGGACCGCACTGCGATACGTCCCCCGTGCCCCTCAAAGGGTTGCACGACCACCATTGACATGCTCCATATTCCAGCCAGATCGGAATGGAAGACTTCCACCCCAAGCGCACCCCACCCTCGAATACCATTTGGACTTTCGCAATAGCGCCACGCTCCCTCCGCCGATCAAAAACCTTGATTGCGAGATATTCCAAACTGCAAGGAGCGCGTCGCGATACCGCTTGGACGCAAGATCAATGGCCGATCCCGCAAATCAGCCGCGCGACCGTTCCGACGCTGGCGTCCCTTCCCGGGACAGCGGCATCGCCGTCATCCTGCCCAATTACAATCATGGGCGGTTCCTGAGTCGTGCCGTCGAAGCGATCCTGGCCCAGGACACTCCGCCAAGCGACATCATCATCATCGATGATGGCTCCACCGACGACAGCTTGGCGATCATCGAACAGCTTGCGACCCGATCGCCTATCATTCGGGTTTTACAAAATCCCCTGAACCGGGGCTTGATCGCAACTCAACGCCGGGCCCTGAAGATCGCCACCGCGCGCTTTATTTACCTGGCAGCAGCGGACGACATTGTAAGACCGGGCTTCTTCTCGAAAGCGCTGCGAATGTTTGAGATATACCCGACTGCGGGACTCTTCGTCGGCGATGCCGAACTTGTCGACGGAGTGAACAACGCCTCTCTCGGCCTTCGTCCAATTGTGATGCCGCGTTTCAGTCCCGGCTACATCGAGCCGAGCCGCATTCGCCAAATGCTGCGATACAACGACAATTGGATTCTGACAGGGGCGGCACTGATGCGCCGTGATGCCATCGAAATGGCCGGCGGTTTGGATGAGGATTTGGAATCGTTCGCCGACGGATTTGTGACGCGCAAGATCTCTTTGACACACGGCATCTGCTACGCGCCTGGGATTATCGTCACCTGCAATATCTTTCCGACTGGTGTGTCACGCCACATCGCGCTCCATTTTGACAGCGCAATTCGATTTCTCGAGAAAAGCCGGCGGCGAATTTCCTCGGATCCTGTCTTCCCCCCCGAGTACGCCGTGCTGTTTGGCAACCGTTGGCGCTTCGCAACGTCCCGGCTTGCACTTCAACGGCAGCCTGCCGATCGCCAGATTCTCATGGGCTTGGGCGCCCGCAATCGCTGGGACCGTCGCATCATCGAGCTGATTCTCACTTTGTCCAAAGGCACGCTGGGCCAGACGGCAATCCTGCTTTATCTGGCGCTGCGGCTTCGCCCTTATTCGTTCCTGTCGATCATCAGGACGGCGATTGCCCGACGGTTCATGCAGCGAAGCTAGGGCATGATCCGGAAAAATGGGCACCGGTTTCCCGCCTTCGCGAAGCCCTGGCACCGGTTCGCCATTCTGGCCTGATGCTTCGGCGGGCGAAGGCAGGTCCGATAAGATCATGCCCAAATGCTAGAAGAGCGGGCCGCGCACGATTCAATCTCCGCGAATCAGTCTCTAGCCCAGCCCGACCCGCTTGAACGCCCGGCTAATCCAGGAGCCCTTGTTTTCGACCGGTTCCAGGCCGCCGCCCTTCACCAGCCGATGCGCGTCCTGGTACCAGCGACTGTCCGGGAAATTGTGGCCGAGCACCGCGGCCGCGGTCTGCGCCTCGTTGACGATGCCGAGCGCCATATAGGCCTCGGTCAGCCGCATCAGCGCCTCTTCGACGTGGCGGGTGGTCTGATACTTGGTCACCACGATCTTGAAACGATTGATCGCCGCGGTGAAATCCTTGCGCTGGAGATAGTAGCGGCCGACCAGCATTTCCTTGCCGGCGACTTGGTCGCGCGCCATCTCGGTCTTGCGCTTGGCGGCGTTGGCGTATTCGGTGCCGGGATATTTGCGCACCACCTCGTCGAAGGCGGCGATGGCCTTTTCGGAGCGGGCCTGGTCGCGGGTGATGTCGGGGATCTGCTCATAGAGCGCGGAACCGATCAAATACTGCGCATAGGGTGCATCCGGACTGCCGGGATGCAGTGTCACATAGCGCTTCGCCGCGACCACCGCGTCGTCGTATTCCTTGGCCTCGAACTTCGAATAGGCGACCATCAGCAGCGACTTGCGCGCCCAATCCGAATATGGGTGCTGGCGCTCGACCTCCTCGAACTTCTTGGCCGCGGTCTTGTAGTCCTGCTGCTGGTTCAGCAGATAGACGCCCTCATTGTAGAGCTTCTCGGCCGGCTCGTCGGGCACGAGCTCCTCTTTGCCGAACAGGTTCATGATATTGCTGCAGCCGCCGGCCGGGGCGAGCAGCAGCGCCAGCGCGACGAACGCAACGACGCGTCGCAGCGACGATGCGGCCCGGCCAATGCGCTGAGGGGAGAGCGAACGCGGCGACATGCGGTACGAACGGCCCGGTGTTGGTCGGCAAGTCGGCGCGCTGTGAACGGCGCCCGGCATTGTCGAAAAAGAAAGCTTGGGCAAGTGTTTAAGGTGACAATCGGCCGGGATTAAGGCGCCCAAACGGTTCGGTACCAAACGGCTCAGGATACGTCGGGACCGTAGGCCGGCGCCACCAGCCCGGTGGTGACATCGGCATGGCCGCGGACCACGCGGCGCGGCGCCGCCTCGGCTTCAACCACGGTCCAGGCGGAGCGGTCGGACATTAGCGCCGAGAGCACCGCATAATTGAGGTTGTGGCCGCCGCGGACCGAACGATAGGTGCCGAGCAGCGGCGCCCCGGCGAGCGCCAGATCGCCGATTGCATCGAGCGCCTTGTGACGCACGAATTCGTCGGCAAAGCGCAAGCCGTCCGGATTGAGGACACGGTTTTCGGTGACCACCAGCGTGTTCTCGAACGAGGCGCCGAGCGCATGGCCGGCGTTCCAAAGCTTGGCAACATCGCGCATGAAGCCGAACGTACGGGCCCTGGCGAGTTCGCGGCGGAAACCATTCGCGTCGACGTCGAGCTGGCAGGACTGCCGGCCGATCAACGGGTGATCGAATTCGATGTCGATTTCGACGCGGAAACCGTGCGGATTCGGCCGCAGCTCGCCGCTGGCGTTGTTGCGGTCGACACGCACCGGCTTGAGCACCTTGATGAAGCGGCGCGGCGCGGCGAGCGCGACGATACCGGCCTGCTCGATCGCGGCCCCCAACGGCGCGGCGCTGCCATCCATGATCGGAACTTCGGGGCCGTCGATCTCGATGATGGCGTTATCGACGCCAAGCCCGGAGAGCGCCGCCAGCACGTGCTCGGCGGTTGAGCAGAGCGGACCGTTGGCGTCGCCAAGAACGGTCGCGAATTCGGTCGCGGTCACCGAGCGCACGTCGGCGCGGATTTCGCGGCCGGGCTCGCCATCGCGGCCGAGCCGGACAAAGACAATGCCGTTGTTGGCTTCCGCCGGAACAATGGTGAGGGTCGCTGGCGCGCCGGAATGAACGCCGATTCCGCTGACCGCGGCTTGCTGGCGCAAGGTGGTCTGCGTCCTGGCTTTCATGCCATGCTCCGACCGAGCAGTTGGCAGCCAAGCGCGCACGCGGTGCGATCCGTTTTCCATCCCAACGTCATGCCTGTGGCAGATGTGCCCCGATCGAGCCCATTGAACTGGAGCAGTATGACTGTCCGGCAAATCATCCCGTGACCGCGCCCCTCGGCGGAAACCCCTTGTCAGACGAATACTTTAGCTGCCGAGCCAAAGGCCGCCAACTCACGCTTTCTTACGGACTGTTACCATTAATTCGCCGTAAAGCCGCCAATTTCCGGGGCGTAGCGCTGGCGTTTGCCGAGCGTGCCTTTACCCCATTGCCGAAAACGCCGACCCGGGCTGGTTGCCGGAATTTTCGGCGGCATTCGCAATGCTTCCTGGATGTCGTGACCGATCAAGAGCTTGCTTGTGACGCGCGCGGACGCCCGACACGGCGGCAGCCATCGCCCCCGGTGAGAAACCGGGGGCTGGCATTGCCGGCAGGCCGATGTTCCTCAGTTCGCTTGCCGGCGCAGGAACGCCGGGATGTCGAGTTGATCGTCATCCACAGGCTTTTGCACAGGCGCCTGGCGCCCGTGCAGATCGAGGCTCTGATGCGCGCTCTGCGGCGCAGGCCGCTTGGCGTATTCCGACACCGGCTCCTGCCGTGGCTCCGGCGCACGTTGCGCTGGCGCCGGCCGCGGCACCGGCGGCGCCCGGTCGACGGTCTGCGTGCTCGCCAGCCGCGGTGCGGCTTCCGCCACCGGCTCGTCGCCGTCGCGGCGGCCGAGGCCGACCGCGGCAAGGCGCTGCAACAGCGTCAAGCGGCGCTTCTCA
>ORMF011979137.1_pt1 | contig 10627 bp, 7 predicted proteins | sample 1779871 | NCBI WGS metagenome assembly ORMF01 (sample SAMEA104232316, study PRJEB22302) | groundwater metagenome | biome: forest; feature: aquifer; material: groundwater | place: USA | collected 2011-08-07 | depth 5.4 m
AGCGGCACGATGATCTCGTAGTCGTTCTTGCCGTGAAAGCGGTTCAGCAGCGTCTTGATCTGCGGATCGGCGCTCTCGACGGCGGCGAGGTCCCGCATCTGGATCGTCACCTGGTGCAGTTCGACTTTCTCGACCTCCATGCTGCCGGCCGTGCGCCGCACGAGGACGTCGCCGAAGCGCGAGCGCGAGGTGCTGAGCGGTATATAGATGTTGTTGTCGAGCGGCTCGCCTTCCATCTTGCCGGTCTGCGTGCGCTGTTCGGGCAGGTTCTTCTCGCGCACCAGTCCGACCACGCGATAGTAGAAGGCATCGACTTTGATCGGCTGCTCCAGCGGATCCTGGTAGGGGAAGAGCCGCTGCGCCAGGCCCACCGTGAGGACACACACGTTGTCCTGAGTGCGCTCGTCGTTGTCCGTGAGAAAGCGTCCGCGCACGGTGTCGAGGCCGACGATCTCGGTGTAAAACGGCAGCGTGCCGAGGACCTGGCAGGGGACGTTGTTCTGCGCGAAGCGGACGTTCTCGCGGATGATGCGCACGGGGAGCACGCGCACGACGCCAGGGATCGTGGTCTGGATGCGCGCGCCGTCGTTGTAGGTGAGACCGTAGTCGATCTGCATGCTGCGCCCCATGCCGGACTGCTTGGCCTCTTCCGCCGGTTTGACGCTGCGAAGGATGATGTTCTGGCTGCCAAGTTTCTTGATGGCCTCCTGGGCCTCGTACGAAGCGCCTTCGCCGATGGCCAGCATGGCAATCACGGAGCAGACGCCGAAGATGATGCCAAGCATCGTGAGCACGGAGCGCAGTTTGTGGAGCATCAAGCTCTTGATGCCAAGCCGCACCGTGCTGCCGAATTGGAAGGTGAAAGGGTTCATGCGGCGACGGCCGGCTGGCCGTTGAATTGCGGCGTGGGACGATTGACGACCTCGCGCTCGATCAAGCCGTCGCGCATGTGGAGGATTCGATGGGCGCGGCCGGCCACACGATCGTCGTGGGTGACCAGGACGATGGTTTTGCCGTGCTGGTTCAAGTTGTCGATCAACTCGAGCACTTCCTGGCCGGTGCGCGTGTCGAGGTTGCCGGTCGGTTCGTCGGCCAGGATCAGGAGCGGATCGTTCGCCAGCGAGCGCGCGATGGCGACGCGCTGTTGCTGGCCGCCGGAGAGTTGATTGGGCCGATGCTCAAGGCGATCGCCCAGGCCGACCAGCTCAGCGAGCTTCACGCAATGGTCACGGAAGGCGCGGATGTCCTTGCCTTGGTAAATCAGGGGCACCTGGATGTTCTCGAGGACAGTGAGCTGCGCGATCAAGTTGTAGGATTGGAAAATGAAGCCGATCCGCCGGCCCCGCGCCTCGGACAAGTCGTCATCGGGCATCTGCGAAACATCCGTGCCCCCGAGGAAGTACCGCCCGGCGGTCGGGCGGTCGAGGCAGCCGATGAGATTGAGCATCGTCGATTTACCGGAGCCCGAAGGTCCCATTATGGCGACGTACGAGCCGGGATCAACGACGAGATCCACGCCCCGGAGAGCGCGCACCTCGACTTCGAGCCCGAGCACGTAACGCTTCTCGACGCCTTCGAGACGGATGATGGGTTCGGGCTGCATGCTCCTGGGTCAAGCCGCGTCCATCTGAGTCAGCGCGACTCCGGTTGCGTCACCGCCGCCGGGGGAGCGTTGGTGCGCCGACGCTGGCTGCCGGAACGCTCGCGCATGGCCGCGCGTTCGGTTTCATCCAATTCGCCGTCGCCGTTCTTGTCGAATTGCTTCATCATTTCCTCGCGGCCGGGCCAGTTGCGGCCGCCGCCTTCGCCGCGCGGACCACCGCGCCGGCCAGCGCGTTCGGGATCGGCCGGACCGGCAACGCCCTCCTGGCCGGAACCTCCGCGCTGGCCGTCGGCATTGAGCCGCGGTCCTGCCTCCGCGCGCGGAGCGGAGCCGCCCTCGCCGGGCGTGTTCGCGGCGTCAACGAGTGTTTGTGTGCCCGGTGCAATCTCGCCGCGCGACCTCGTTGGCCCGGAGCGCCCGCGGTCACTTCCTTCGCTCGACCGCACCGCCGCGCGCGCGAGTTGATTCGTATCCGCCGCCGGCAACGCTTCGCCCTGGGCGATGATCGCGCCGCCGAGGTCTTTCTCCTCGGTGTCGAACGGCGGCGAGAGCATCACCTGGTCGCCCTCCTTCACGCCCGCGGTGATCTCGATGAACTTGTTGTTGTACATCCCGACCGTCACGGGCACGGGCTGTTGCGGCGCGCTGGCGAGAAACACGACTTGCTTGCCCTTGCGCGTGCTGACGGCCTGGATCGGCACGGTGAGCACGTTGGCCAGGTTCGTGATGACGACTTCGGCGCGCGCGGAGACGCCGGGCTTCACGTCCGGGAGGTTGTCCGTGACCAAGACCTCGGTCGCATAAACTTTCAGGTTGGGATTGGCCCAGCGGCTTGAGCTGTCGGGCAGCGGCGCGACCTTGGTGATCAAGCCCTGGAAGCGCTGGTCGGGCATCGAGTCCAACACCACGAAGGCCGGCTGGCCGCGGCGCACTTGGTTGATGTGCGACTCGTGAATCTTCACCTGGACTTTCATCTCCGAGACATCCGGGAGCTTGATCAACTCCTGCCGGTTCCGCACGACGGCGCCTTCCTCGATCATCGACTCGCTGCTGAACCGGCCGCCGCCGCCGCCGCCGGCATAGACGACGAGGCCATCCTGCGGCGCGTTAATCTTGGTGGCGGCGAGTTGCTTGAGGTCGCGTTCGAGTTTTTTCCGACTCAGTCCCAGCGTGCTCTTTTGGGTCTCCACGTCCGCCTGGAATTGCGCCAGCTTTCGTTCGCCTTGGAGTTTGACGCGATCGAGGTCCTCCTTGGCCTCCTGGAGGGCGGCCTCAAGTTGGCGCTTCTTCTTCGGCTCATCGAACGTCTCCAGCATCCACAGGGCCTTCTGCGCTTGTTCGAGCTTCAGTTTGGTCTGGGACACTGAGAGCCGGTCCTTGTCGAGATTGCTTTTGGACTCGTAGCCCTGCTTGTAAAGCTCCTCCGTCCATTCGAGGCGCTCTTCGGCGATCTTGAGGTTCTCCAGCACGTTGGTGATATCGATCTGGGCGTTGCGTTTCAACTGCAGCGCCTCGCCTTCGATGTATTTCTTCAAGTCCGACTCGGCGAACTCGACTTTCAGCGTGGCGGCCTGCACCTCGCTCTCGACGACGCTCTTCTGGATTTCGAGCTGTTGCTGCGCCTGGATGAGCGCGAACTGCGCCTTCTCGACGTTGATCTGCTGCTGGTTCACCGCGTCTTGCGAGGACGACGAATCCAGCTCGACGAGCATCTGCCCCTTCTTCACGTAGCTGCCCTCGGGCACGATGTAGATAATGCGCGCGGTGCCCTCGACCTCGTTGCGGATGACCACCTCGTTGACGGCCTCCAAGGTGCCGCCTTCGACGACCGAGATGAGGAAGTCGCCGCGCTTCACCTCGTAGAAGCTCCAGACTTGCGTGGGCGAGCCGGACGTCTTGATCAACGTCACGACCAAGGCGATCGCGGCGAAGCCAATGACGGTGGAGACGACTGGGTGGCCTCGGGCCTTCTGGATCACGGATTGGATGAGTGTTCGGGAGTTCATAGTCAGTTGTTGAAAAAGTCGTCGGGCGGAATCACCGGCTGTTCGGCGCGCTCCGGTTCAACTGCGGCCGTCGGCCCGCCGGGGAGAACACCGGCCAATTGGTTCTTGAGCCAAAACTTCGGCGTCTCAGTTTGAAGGGTGCCGATGTCGAGCAGGAGTTGCAGGCGCGCCTCCTGGTACGCGACGAGCGCAGCGGTGACGGCGTTTTGGGCGGCGATCTGCGCGTCTTGCGCCTCGATCAAGTCGCGCGTTTCGGCGCGGCCAGCTTGCAGCAAGATCGTGGTGCTGGCGACGCGCCGGTCGGCGAGTTTGAGGGCCACCTGCTGAATCTGGTAGTTTTGCCGCCGTTGTTCGAGGGTCCGCAGCCCGCGTTGAATGCTGTCCTTCAGACTGTCGAGCGTGAGCGTGAGATCGCGCAGCTCGGCTTCGAAGGATACCAGCGTCGCCCGGTAGTTGTTGCGCTCGCGCAGCCGGTCGATGGGCAAGTCCAACTCCAGCCCGACCCCGGCGCGGATTTGGTCCGGATCGAACCGGGTGTAGTCCGTGGGCCGCGCCGAGTCGAGCGAGGCGTTGGCAAGGAGGTTCAAGTCCGGCTTAAAGCGGTCCGCTGACACGCGCACCTTCCGCTGGCTGTCTTCGAATTGGTCGATCGCATTGAGGATCTGCAGTTGCTTCTGCACGGCCAGCCGATAGGCCGCGCCCGGGTCCAACGGCACCGGCACCAGTCCACTCTGCTCCATTTCGCTCAGCGCGTTGTCGTCGAGATACAGCTTCTCGCCCAGCGGCAAGCCGAGCTCGATCTTGAACTGGTCGAGCGCGTTTCGATAGCCGGCCACGGCGTTCACGTAATTGTTCTTCGCGCCCAGCTCGGCTTGCCGCGCCTGGTCCACTTCCACGAGCGGATCGCGGTCCTTCGAGCGCGCTTCGAGCCGCTTCGTCGCCTGCACGCGGCTGAGGTAGTTCGTGTAGCGATTGCGGATGACATCCTTTTGCGCCAGCAAGTCGAAGTAGTCGTTGACGATCTCCAGCGCGAACTGGTCCTGGAAAAAGCTGAAGTTGCGCACCGCATAGACGACGTTTCGCTCCGCCTGCGTGAGGCTCTCGACTGCCGCGTTGTTGCGGCCGAAGCCGCGCAGCAACGGCTGGACGAGATTGACCGAGATCGACGAAACCACCGAGCGCCGCGGATCACCGGTGTAGTAGCGGAGAATGTCGTTCGCGAGGTTCAGGCTCAAGCGCCCGCCGCTCTTCAGCAACTGGCTGACCCCGGCCTGGCTGCCGACCGAGCCCGACTGATCCCGGTTGCTGCTGCGAGTCAGGTTCCCGCCGATGGAGGCGAAGAACTGCGGGCCGAACTCGTAGCGCTCACCCGTCAGCGTCAGCGCGCTCAGATAAAGCCGCTCCTTCTCAGCCTGGTAACGACGGCTGGAACTGACCGCCAGTTGAAGGGCGTCTTCGATAGCGAGCACGCGCTGGTTCGTCTGAAGGCGGTCCTCGATCAGTTCGCTCGGAAGAATCTCCGTCGGTTTGCGGGCCGAGTAGGCGGTGTCGATGCTGAAAGCGTTCGTGCGGCCGAAGACCTGTCCCTCGACCTGCTGCACGATGCGATAAACCTCTTTGTCAGCGGAACGGCGGTGATGCGCGGCGGTACAACCCGACCATAGAAGAACGCTCACAGCGGCCCAGAAAAAAACTCCGGCTCGCGCTGCGCTCTTCCGTTCGGGTTGGATGGCATCGTTGGCTCTGCGCACAAGGTCCGAAGAATAGACCGATGAGAGAGAGGATCGGTTACGGAGAGTTGGATCGGCGGGGAGGAACTCGTCCCGGCGCGCGGTCGCTGAGGCGGCGAGGCGAATGGCCGCGCGAGGGTGGAGCAGATGGACGCGCTGGGGCAGCCCGGCACGACCGGCTGGACGAAGGGCTGGCGGAGGACCAGAGCCGGGTGCGGAGTGGGCGGGCGGCGCACATCTTGGGGAGGGGCCGCCGGCTGGTGGTGAGCCTGGCGTGCGCGTGGCTCAAGCGGGCCAAGGGAAACAAGAAGGTCGGCCGGCAAAGCACGCGGGATTTTCAGGATCACCTCCAAGCCGAAGGCGCGGCACGCGCCTTCGCGCTGGTCACGGCCTGCCACCCCACCGTCTGGCTCCCAACGTGGAAAACGTCAGCCGTAGGCGCAGCGCCGGCTGCGAAAACCAAGCTTGTCCTTTCCGCGGATTCCCCGTTAGATCACGCGCGCAAGCTTTGTTTAGCGCGCACGGCACTATGAACCACCAACGATCTCGGCCTTCGCTCAGTCCCCACTTTCTGCTCGCGGCGCTGCTCGCCTGCGGCGGTTGCACATCGGCCAAACCCAGCCGCCCCACCGCCGTCGCCCCCAAGAAACCCGACGCGCCCCCAACCCACACGGTGACCCGCGGCACACTCAAACGCACTGCCCAGTTGGACGCCGTGTTCGAAGCCGTCGAGATGCAGCCGGTGAAGATCGAGCCAAAGACCTGGATGGACCTGACGGTCATCGAAGCGGTCCCGCACGGCTCGCGCGTGAAGCGAGGCGACCCGTTGGTCAAGCTGGACACGGAGAAAATCCGCGACCAGATCGACGATCTGGAACAGGACCGGCCCGGCGCGGCGACGGCGCTGGAGATCGCGCTCGCGGAGTTGGAGAACCTGACGCAGACGACGCCGCAGCGATTGGAGGCGGCCAAACGCTCGCGCCGCGTGGCCGACGAGGATTACACCTACTTCGAAGCGACGGGCCGCGATCAGCGGGAGAAATCCTCGCGCTTTAACTTGAAGGGCGCGGAGCAACGGCTCGAAAACGAAATGGAGGAACTCAAGCAACTTGAGAAAATGTACAAGGCCGACGACCTCACCGAGGAGACCGAAGAAATCATCCTCAAGCGGCAGCGCTTCGCCGTCGAGTCCGCGCAGTTCTGGCTCGAAAGCTCGAAGCTCAGCACCGAGCGCGAACTGAAGGTGTTCATCCCGCGGGATGAGGAGAATCTCAAGGCCCAACGCCGCGATACGGCACTGGCGTTGGGGCTCGCTGAAGAGACCCTGCCGAAGGCGCTCGCGAAAAAGCGCCTCGACGTCGAGAAGACGAAGCGCGACCAGCGGAAATCGGAGAAGCGCCTGGCGGACTTGAAGCGCGACCTCGAGGGCATGAACGTGCGCGCGCCGCTCGATGGCCTCGTGTATTATGGCGCCTGGGAGAACGCCAAGTGGACGACCGGCGCGCCGGTGATGAAGAAGCTCGTCCCCGGCGCCAAACTGACGCCCTTCGAGGTGTTCATGACGGTCGTGAATCCGGACAGGCTCCAGCTCAAAGCCGTCGTGCCCGAAGGCGAACTCGCCAAGCTGAAGCCCGGCATGAGCGGCGAGGCCGCTCCGACTTCCACGCCGGACAAGAAACTGCCGGTGAAGTTGGAGGACCTGGGCCGTGTGCCGATGGTCACGGGTGGTTTCGAAGCGCGGCTGTCGGTGCCCGCGGACGCGACTGCTGACCTCATGCCAGGCATGGCGGCCAAACTGACGCTCAGCGAAGGGCCGAAGGCGAACATCTTAGTCGCCCCCAAAGAAACCGTTTTCAGCGAGGGCGATCAACGGCACGTCTTCGTGCTCAAGAGCGACGGCCAGCACGAGAAGCGCTCCGTGAAGACCGGCACCTCTGACGACAAGCAAATCGAAATCCTCGAAGGGCTGTCGGAGGGAGACAAGATTCTGCTCAAAAAACCTGAGTGAGCCGCGGATGGAAGCTTCGAGCATGAGCGGGCGGGTGTTGAATGGCAGTGCTCCAGCGCCGAAGTTTCGTCACATGAGCGAGCGTGTCTTTCCCGATGGTGGCCTCTCCCTCACCCCGGCCCTCTCCCGCTGGGAGAGGGAGAACCGGTGGCGGCGTCTGCTGCGATCATGGAGGCGACTGTTGCACGGCGGCTGGCTGAGGTGCTCCCTCTCCCAGCGGGAGAGGGCTGGGGTGAGGGAGAACGGAACGCACATTCTCGAGGGCAGCGCCCTCTTCACTCCTGAAAGAGCACGGAATCCCGCAACCTCGCACTACGAGCGCCACGGCTGTTTGGCCGTCTTGGTTTCGCTCTGGATTCTTTCGTGCCTCCTGCTCAGCGGCTTTCTCTCTTCCTCGCACGCCGCGACGCCGCCCAAGCCGCCGACCGCCAAGGAATTGGAGCAGTCCATCCAGCGGGGCCTCGATTTCCTGCTCACGCATCAGAACAAAGACGGCTCGTGGGGTTCGGCTCACAAGACGAAAGACCTGAACATCTTCGCCCCGGTCCCCGGCGCGCACCGGGCCTTCCGCTCGGGCGTCACGGCGCTGTGCGTCGAGGCCTTGATCGAGACGGGCGTTGCGGAAAAGAATCCCGAGGCCAAGCGCGTCCTCGACCGCGGCGAGACCTGGCTGCTCGAACACTTGCCCAAGCTCCGCCGCGCTGACTCCATCGCGATCTACAACGTGTGGGGCCACGCCTACGGCATCGAAGCCTTGGCCGCGATGTATCGCCGCGAAACGACGGACGAAAAACGCCGACAGCGGATCAAGGACGTGATCCTCACGCAGATCGACCTGCTCCGCCGCTACGAGTCCGTCGATGGCGGCTGGGGCTACTACGATTTCCGCATCGGCGCCCAGCGGCCCGCGACTGACTCGATCAGTTTCGTGGGGGCGACCGTGCTGATCGCTCTTTATGAGGCCAAGCAGATCGGCGTCGCCGTGCCAGACGACATGACGAAGCGCGCCATCGCCGCGATCAATCGCCAGCGCAAGAACGACCACAGCTACCTCTACGGCGAGTATCTCAAGAATCGTCCAATGCGCCCGATCAACCGTGCCGGCGGCAGCCTCGGCCGCTCGCAGGCCTGCAACCTCGCGCTCCGGCTCTGGGGCGACAAGACGATCACCGACCAAGTGCTCACCGATTGGCTCGACCGGCTCGTCAAGCGCAACGGCTGGCTCTCCATCGGCCGCAAGCGACCCGTGCCCCACGAAGCGTGGTTTCAGGTCGCGGGCTACTTCTTCTACTACGGCCATTACTACGCTTCGATGTGCATCGAGCAATTGGACCGCAAACCAGCCAAGCCCTACCGCGAGCATCTGGCCGGCATCCTCCTGCCGCTCCAAGAGAAAGACGGCTCGTGGTGGGACTACCCGCTCTACGATTACCATCAGCCCTACGGCACCGCCTTCGCCCTCATGTCGCTCGCCCGCTGCCGCGAGCCCGCGCGCCGATAAGGCGAACCTGCACGCCCCTCCTGGGCGCAAATCCACGAGTTGTCAGCGCGGGCCGGCACGACGCTCCGACGTGAGGTCTGTCTGACACTGGCCTGGCTCGCGCCGGTACACCGCAAAGGAATCCCGCCCGCAGCCCGCGTCACGACGGGGCGATTGCGCGGCATTGCACTGGCCGGTCGAATCGGCTTACCGTCGCGACGGCATGAACCAGAACGTGCCGGAGCCCAAGACACCGCCCGCCCAAGCGCCGGTCGGCGCGGAGCACGTTCACCCGCCCACCGAGCCACCGGCTCAGGAGCACGCGTTGACACGTAACCACGGCAGAGGATCCGCTGACGTGTTCACGCAGCACGCAGCACGCAGCACGTCGAGAATCGCCAATAAGCGATGGGGATTCGCCAATCGCCAATCGCCAATCGCCGAGCAGCAGCGTCCCTCACGCCTCGCGCCGGGCCGGCTTCCAGCGATTGTGCACCCAGAACCAGTTGGCAGGGTCGCGGCGGATGGCGGTCTCGAAGGCGCGGTTGATGTCGCGGGTGATGTCCGCGACGCTGCGGCGCTGGCCATCCTGGTGAGTGGGGATTTCGTCGCTCAGTTCGATGCGCCAGCGGGCGAGCGCGGTGCGGTAGCAGATCGCCACGTGCAGCGGACAGTCGTAGCGCAACGCGAACACGGCTGGCGCGACGCTGCACGTGCAGTCGTGGCCGAAGAACGGCAGGCGCACGCCGCGCCGGCCCGCGTGCTGGTCGGCGAGGAAGCCGAGCACCATCCGCTGCTGGTTCAGCGCGGCCTTCAGTTCAGCCCCTTGCTGGCGGCGTTCGAAATAGAGGCAGCCGCTCTGCGCGCGCAGGGATTGCAGCAGCCGGCTCAACGACGGCTGGCGCAGCGCGCGGTACGTGGTGGCGGTTTGATAGTCCGGGGCGTCGATGCCCACGTGCGCGTAGAGCTCGAAGTTGCCAAAGTGGCCGATGGCGATGATGCGGCTCGGAGGGTTGCTGCCCGGCACGGCACGCGGGAGTCGTTCCCAGCCGACGAGCTCCAGGCAGTGGCGGAGTTGTTCGGGTTTCAGGCCGGCAGTCTTGATCGCGCAGGCAAACGTCTCGCCAATGCGGCGGAAATTTTCGCGGGCCAGGACGCGAACCTCGCTGGGTGTCTTCTCAGCTCCGAAGCACAAGGCGAGGTTCGCCCGGGCGACACGCCGATGCCGGAGGTCGCACCAGTAGGACACGAGTCCGCCGATTCGTCCCAGGCGCGCCACCGCTTTCAACGGCAGCGCCTGCACGAGCAGCACCACCGCGCGGGCCAACAGGTAGAGCATCGTTTCCATCGCTTAGCGGAAACAGATTTGCCGCACGCAATCCTGAAAGTCTTTCGCGCCGCGGATGATCTGGATTTCGACGCGCATGAAGTAGATCGGGAGGTCGCGGCGGTCGAGTTTGGGGAAGCGGACGGCGTCCTTTTGCGTCGTGATGATGGCCTCGGCCTGGCGCTTCTTGCTGCGGTTGATCACTGTCAGAACTTCCTGCTGCGTGAACCGGTGGTGGTCGGCGAACTTGCGGGGATAGACCAGTTCGGCCCCCAGCCTGACCAGGCTGCGCTCAAAACTTTCCGGTTGAGCGATGCCGCTGAGCGCCGTCACGCGGAGGCCTTTGATCAACGACAGGTCCCGGCGCTCGCCGGTAAACACGTCTTCAAAATAGAGCGGATGGTGCACGCACTCGATGATGCCGGCGGTCGGGTTGTGGCGGGCGATGCGCTGGCGCAGCTCGGCGGTTTGCC
>ORMF011370800.1_pt1 | contig 10626 bp, 11 predicted proteins | sample 1779871 | NCBI WGS metagenome assembly ORMF01 (sample SAMEA104232316, study PRJEB22302) | groundwater metagenome | biome: forest; feature: aquifer; material: groundwater | place: USA | collected 2011-08-07 | depth 5.4 m
ATGTCCGACTTACTCGAGACGATCGTCGCCGCCACCCGCCGTATTGTCGACGTGCGGGAGGCGCGAGAGCCGATCGACCGGCTGGCCAGACGGGCCGAAGGTCGAACCCCGCGGCCGGGCCTGTTTCGCGCGGCGGTGGCCCATAAGGGTCGTGTGAACGTGATCGCCGAGTGCAAACGGCGGTCGCCATCGAAGGGGGTCATTCGGGCCGACTACGACGCGGTGGGGATTGCGCGCCGCTACGCCGCCGCCGGAGCGGCGGCGATCTCGATCCTCACCGAGCCGACATTCTTCGACGGGTCGCTGGAGCATCTGCGTGCGGCGCGTGAGGCCGTGGAGACACCCCTGCTGAGAAAGGACTTCATCATCTCGGAGTATCAGCTCCTTGAAGCCCGTGCGAACGGCGCCGATGCCGTTCTGTTGATCGTGGCGGCGCTGACCCCAGTCGCGTTGCGGCACCTGGCCGGACGCGCGGCGGCACTCGGGCTGGATGCACTGGTCGAGGTGCACAACATCGAGGAACTTGCGGTCGCCACCGACGCCGCAGCCGACATCATCGGGGTGAACAACCGGAACCTCCGAACGCTGGATGTCGATGTCCACGCATCGGAGGCGCTCGTGGCGCGCATGCCGCCCGGCGTGGTTGCCGTGAGCGAAAGCGGACTGCGAACGGCCGGCGACCTCTCCCGGCTGGGTGCGCTCGGGTATGACGCCTTCTTGATCGGCGAGCGATTCATGGGGGCCGAGGATCCAGGACGCGCGCTCGAAGAATTGTTGCGAGAAGCAGACATGAAAGACGCACAGGGCGCGACGGGCCGCGGGGCCCGTGGCTGATGCTGGTCAAGATTTGCGGCATCACGCGTCTTCAGGATGCGGAGGCAGCCGTCGCGCTCGGCGCGCGGGCGATAGGCTTCGTGCTGTGGCCCGAGAGCCCTCGGTGCGTGGATCGCGAGAACGCACGGGCGATCGCGGAAGCGCTGCCGGAAGGCGTCATGAAGGTGGGTGTCTTCGTCAATCAGCCCATCGCATGGGTGAACGAGACCGCCGCTCTGGTGGGACTGACCGACGTCCAGCTGCACGGCGATGAAACATGGGAATTCGCGGCGCAGGTGACACGTCCAGTGATCAAGGCGACGAGCCTGCGCGAGGGAGCGCCGTCCATCGAGAGCTGGCCGGCGGAGACCGCCTGGCTGGTCGATGCGCACGACCCGGTTCGCCGCGGCGGGACCGGGTCGACGGGCAACTGGGCGGCCGCCGCGACGCTCGCGCGGCAGCGCCGCGTATGGCTGGCGGGCGGATTGACGCCCGACAACGTCGGGGACGCGGTCACCAGGGTGCGGCCGTTCGGCATCGACGTGTCCTCGGGCGTCGAGAGCGCGCCGGGCGTGAAAGACCACGACAAACTCACAGCATTGTTCGACGCCTTATCCTCGTTGGCAGTCGAACGCGATCCTTCGGCAGGCTCAGGGTCGTCCCGAGCCAGGCCCAAGAGAGAGCGTCTACGCTCGAACGCCAGATCATTCGCGCGCAGGGGCAGCGCCTCGCGCCCAGGTACAAAGACAGGTACAAAGAAGTGATCACGAGACGCGATCCCGATGCCCGCGGATACTTCGGCGAATTTGGCGGACGCTTCGTTCCGGAGACGCTCGTCGAGCCGGTCGAGGCGCTCGAACGCGCGTACTACACTGCGCGCGACGACGTGTCGTTTCACCTCGAGCTCGATCGGCTCTTGAAGCACTACGTCGGCCGGCCCACTCCGACGTGGGAAGCGGCGAGACTGACCGAGGCGGCCGGTGGTGCGCGAATCTTTCTCAAGCGCGAGGACCTGACGCATACCGGCGCGCACAAAATCAACAACGCGCTGGGACAGGCGTTGCTGGCGGTCCGGATGGGCAAGCGGCGGATTGTGGCTGAGACCGGGGCCGGGCAGCACGGCGTCGCGACGGCGACGGCCTGCGCGCTGCTCGGGCTCGAGTGTCACATCTACATGGGCACCGATGACATGGAGCGTCAAGCGCTCAATGTCTTCCGCATGCGGCTGCTCGGGGCGAAGGTCATGGGCGTGGATGCCGGGAGCCGTACGCTGAAGGACGCGATCAACGAAGCGATGCGCGACTGGGTCACGAACGTGAACGAGACATACTATCTCCTGGGATCGGTGCTTGGCCCGCATCCCTATCCGCTGATGGTGCGCGAGTTTCAATCGGTGATTGGACGTGAGGCGCGCGCGCAGATGATCGAGCTGACAGGCCGGCTCCCGGACGCCATCGTGGCGTGCGTGGGTGGCGGCAGCAACGCCATGGGGATCTTCGACGCGTTCATTGACGATGCCAACGTGCGGCTGGTGGGTGTTGAGGCCGGCGGAGAGGCGATCGTCCGCGGGCACCACGCCGCACGATTTGCCGGCGGCACGGCGGGCGTGCTGCAGGGCACTCGGACGTTCGTGCTGCAGGACGACCACGGGAACATCGAACTCACCCATTCCATTTCCGCCGGACTGGACTATGCGGCGATCGGCCCCGAACACGCGTGGCTGCGGGGCATGGGACGCGCGGAGTACGTCCATGTGGACGATGGTGAGGCGCTCGCGGCGTTTCAGGCGCTCGCCCGGCTGGAAGGCATCCTGCCGGCGCTGGAGTCGTCGCACGCCATTGCGTATGCGCAGCCCCTCGCACGCGAACTCGGGTCGTCGAAAACCGTACTGGTGAACCTGTCTGGCCGCGGAGACAAGGACGTCCACACGGTGGAGAAACGCCTTGCATCGACATAGGGGCCAAGCGATTGTGTCTTCCGTGTCCATGGTGGAGATGTGAACGTGGGCCGCATCGAACGGACGTTTGCTCGCCTGCGTGCCGAAGGACAGCCGGGTCTCGTCACGTTCGTCACGGCTGGCGACCCCGATCTGCCGAGATCGGCCGACATCCTCAGAGCCCTCGATCGCGCGGGCGCCGATGTTCTCGAACTTGGCGTGCCGTTCTCCGATCCGCTGGCTGACGGCCCCGTCATTCAGCGAGCGACCGAGCGCGCCCTGGCCGCCGGCAGCAACCTGCGTGCCTCGCTGTCGCTCGTCGAGCAGGTACGAGCAGAAGTGAAGGCCCCGATTGTCTTGTTCAGCTACGCGAACCCGCTCCTGAAAATGGGGATTCCGGAGTTTGCCATCCGCGCCGCGGCCGCGGGCGTCGATGGCGTGCTCGCGCTCGATCTCCCCATAGAAGAGGCGGGCGACTTCCGTGCCACGCTGGCAACGGCCGGACTCGACACGATCTTTCTCCTGAGTCCGACGACGACCGACGAACGGATTCAGAAGGCGGCAGAACTCGGTCGAGGGTTCCTGTATGGCATCTCCCGGCTCGGGGTCACTGGCGCACGCGATCGCGTCGCGACCGGCGCGCGCGACCTGGTGGGCCGGATTCGCGCGCACACGACGTTGCCGATTGCGCTGGGCTTCGGCATCTCGCGCCCCGAGCACGTGGCCGAGGTCGGTGCGTACGCCGACGCTGCGGTCGTGGGCAGCGCGCTCGTGTCACTCATTGCCGAGGCGAGCGGATCCCCTCGGCTCATCGAGCGGGTTGAAGACTACGTGCGCTCACTGAAGGGCGCCTGTCTGGTCCCGCGGGCATAACTCACATGGCGACGCTCGACGACTTGCGACGAGACATCGACCGCGTGGACGAGGTGTTGGTGCGATTGCTCAACGAACGCGCCCGATGCGTCTGCGCGGTCGGCGAGTTGAAGAAGGCCCAAGGCATGGAGGTGTACCAGCCGGACCGCGAAAAAGAGGTGCTCACGCACGTGCGGGCGGTTGCGGGGGAGGGACCGCTGGGCGCCGACGCGATTGCGAGGCTGTTCGAGCGAATTATCGACGAAGCGCGACGACTCGAACGGCGTGTCGTGCACGGGGAGACCGAGCCCGGGAAGAGCGGTTGAACGTACGAACGCAGAAGTTGGACCTTGGAAGTTAGAACTTGGAGCTGGAACGCACTCTAGAGGGAAGTAGGACTCATGGTTGTCGTCATGCAGGAGCGGGCGAGCGAGGAGCAGATCGAGCTCGTCGTGGCGCGCTTGGTCGGAATGGGGATGGACGTGCATCGCTCCACTGGCGCGACGCGAACCGTTCTGGGCGTGGTCGGACAGAACCGTCCGGACCCGGGCACGATTCAACAGCTCGATGGCGTGCAGGAAGTGGTGCGCATTTCGGAGCCGTACAAACTGGCGAGCCGCACCTTCAAAGCGGACAACACCGTCGTCACGGTTGGCGACGTCCGCATCGGCGGCGATGAAGTCATCGTGATGGCCGGGCCCTGCTCGGCAGAAAACGAGACGCAGGTACGAGTAACGGCGGCAGCGGTGCGGCGGGCAGGCGCCAAGGTGTTCCGGGGAGGCGCGTTCAAGCCTCGGAGCTCCCCGTACAGCTTCCAGGGCCTGGGCGAAGAAGGGCTGCAACTGCTGCGCGAGGCGAGCAGTGCCGAGGGAATGGCGCTCGTCTCCGAGGTGATGGACGTCAGCCAGATCGCACTCGTCGACAAGTACTGCGACATCTTTCAGGTTGGCGCCCGCAACATGCAGAACTACACGCTGTTACGGGAGCTTGGGCACGCGCGCAAGCCCGTGTTGCTGAAGCGCGGACTGATGGCGACCATCGAGGAGTGGCTGCTGTCGGCCGAGTACGTGCTGAGCGGCGGCAATAGCGAAGTGATTCTCTGCGAGCGCGGCATTCGTACGTTCGAAACGGCCACGCGGAATACGTTCGATGTGTCCGCCATTCCGGTCGTCAAGAAACTGAGTCATCTGCCGGTCATCGCCGATCCGAGCCACGGCGCCGGGCGCCGCGACATGGTTGCACCCATGGCCCGCGCGGCGGTCGCCGCCGGCGCCGACGGTCTGCTGATCGAAGTGCACAATGACCCCGATCGCGCGCTGAGCGACGGCGCCCAGTCGATGTTCCCGCCGCAGTTCGACCGCCTCATGGCGGAACTGCGGATTATCGCCCCCGCCATCGGCCGCAGCATCTGCGTCGAGCCGGCGATGCGAAGGGGATGGGGATCGTGAGGAGTCTGAGAATCGCACATTGCCGATTGCACATTGCCCATTGGAGAGGCGCCCCATCTGCGATGTGCGATCTCCAGTTTCCGATGAGCGTTCTTTGACGACCTTACCTGTCATCCAACCAGGGCGTCCTGTTGAATCGCGGACGCCTGTGTTTGGCAAAATCGGCGTCGTCGGTCTGGGCCTGATCGGCGGATCGATTGCGCTGGCGGCGCGTGAGCTCTGGCCGGCGTCGCTGGTGATCGGCGTGGACAACAAGGATGTCCTAGAGACGGCCATGCGGCTGCACGCCATTGATATCGCGGCCGACGATCTCATCGTGCTCGCGGAAGCCGATCTCGTGATTCTGGCTGCGCCCGTTCGACAGAACCTCGCGATCCTCGAGGAACTCGACCAAAACGTTCGCACCCCCGCTGTCGTCACGGACGTCGGAAGTACCAAGCGTGCCATCGTTCAGGCGGCGCGCGGTCTTCCGCCGCGATTGACGTTTGTCGGCGGTCATCCGCTTGGTGGTTCGGCGGCGAGCGGCCTGGAGCATGCAAGGCCCGACCTCTTCAAGGGGCGGCCATGGCTCTTCACGCCGTCCGGAGAAGCGGGCGGAGAGGCTGTCAAGAAGCTCCTGGCGTTTGCCGAGGCGTTGGGCGCGGCGCCCCGGCTCATCGGCGTGGACGCGCACGATCGCCTCCTTGCGTTCTTGAGCCACCTCCCACAGCTGACGGCCAGCGCCCTCATGCAGACCGTCGGAGAAGCAGTGGGCGAGCAGGACCTTGCGCTCGCGGGGCGTGGACTCGTGGATACCACGCGGCTCGCTTCCAGCTCCGCGGAGATCTGGAAAGACATTGCGACGACGAACGCGGACGAAATCGGCGTGGCGCTCGATACACTCATCGCCCTTCTGCAGGAGCTGCGCGAGGATCTGACAGAGGGCAATCGGCTGGCGGAGGTCTTCCAAGTCGCCGCCCGATGGCGCGAACGCCTGATCAAGTAGCGGCTGAGTCTCGTCCGCGGCAGCGACCAGGCTGGTGTCCGGCTATAATTCCAAAACCATGAACAAGGTGCTCCCCAACGCGGCAGCCGCCGTCGCGCTCGTTCCGGACGGCGCGACGATCCTGATGGGCGGCTTCGGGCTCTGCGGCATTCCGGAGAACCTCATCAAGGGGCTGCACGCGCAGGGAACGAAGCATCTGACGCTCATCAGCAACAACCCCGGCGTTGACGACTTCGGCATCGGCATCCTCCTCAAGTCGCGGCAAGTCAAGAAAATGATCGCGACCTACGTCGGTGAGAACAAGGAATTCGAGCGGCAGTTCCTGGCCAAGGAGATCGAAGTCGACCTTGTTCCGCAGGGAACCTTTGCGGAGCGGATCCGCGCGGCGGGCGCCGGTATTGGCGGCTTCTTCACGCCGACCGGCTACGGAACGGTGGTCGCCGAAGGGAAGGAAACCCGCATCATCGACGGCAAGCCGTACGTGCTCGAGACGCCTCTAAGGGCCGACTTTGCCTTTGTGCGAGCCTGGAGGGGTGACCGCGTTGGCAACCTCACGTACCACCGAACGGCGAGAAATTTCAATCCGATGATGGCGACGGCTGCGCGCGTCACGATCGCCGAAGTCGACCATCTCGTGGAACCTGGCGAGATCGATCCGGATCACGTCGTAACGCCAGGCATCTTCGTCACATATCTCTTCAAAGGCGAGAAATACGAGAACCGCATCGAACGGCGCATGGTGCGACCCGATTAGGAGAGCACGACATGGACCTGCGCGATCGCATCGTCACGCGTGTCGCTCGTGAGCTGAAGGACGGCGACTACGTGAACCTGGGCATCGGCCTGCCGACGCTGGTCGGCAATCACATTCCGCCTGGTGTGGATATCACTCTGCACTCCGAGAACGGCATGCTGGGCGTCGGGCCTTACCCGCGTGAGGCGGAGGTGGAGTCCGATGTGATCAACGCCGGGAAGGAGACGGTGACGGCGCTACCCGGCACGTCGTACTGCAGTAGCGCCGATTCGTTCGCGATGGTTCGCGGCGGACACATCGACCTCACTGTGCTCGGCGCCTTGCAGGTCGACAGCGAAGGAAACCTCGCCAACTGGATGATTCCAGTCAAGATGGTCAAAGGCATGGGCGGCGCCATGGATCTCGTCGCCGGTGCAAAGAAGGTCATCATTGCGATGGAGCACACGACTCGTGACGGCGGCCACAAGATCGTCGAGCGCTGTACGCTGCCGTTCACCGGTTTGAAAGTCGTCAACATGATCGTGACCGAGATGGCGGTGATCGACGTGACGCCCGCAGGGCTGGTGCTGCGCGAGATCGCGTCGGATACGACGCTCGAGGCGGTCAGAAAAGCCACCGGCGCGGCGCTGACGGTGGCGGACAACCTGGTGTCTTTTTGAGCGGCGAGTTCGACGCGGTGATCCTGAGCGCCTGCCGGACACCGATCGGGGCGTTTGGCGGATCGCTCAAAGACGTATCGGTGGTGGACCTCGGCGCTATTGTCGTCCGTGAGGCAATCGCGCGCGCCGGGGTGGCGCCAAGTGAGGTGGACGACGTGATCCTTGGCTGCGTGCTTCAGGCAGGCGCCGGGATGAACGTCGCTCGCCAGGCGGCGCTGAAGGCGGGTCTTCCGGTCGACGTGCCGGCCGAAACGATCAACCGCGTGTGTGGCTCCGGGCTTCAGGCGGTGGCACACGCCGTGGAGGCGATTCGCGTTGGGTACGTCGACACGATTGTCGCCGGCGGCACCGAGTCGATGTCGAACGCACCGTACCTGCTGAAGAACGCCAGATGGGGCTATCGCATGGGCCACGGCGAAGTCATCGACTCGATGATCCAGGAAGGCCTCACCTGCGCGTTCAGCTCGCATCACATGGGCATCACGGCGGAGGAGGTCGCCGCGCGGTTCCACATCTCGCGAGCCGACCAGGACGCGTTTGCCGCGGAGAGCCAGAAACGGGCCGGACGCGCCCTTCAGGACGGTAGCTTTACGGCAGAGATCGTGGCCGTGACGATTCCCCAGAAGAAGGGCGATCCGATCACGGTTGAGGTCGATGAGTACCCACGGCCGTCAACGACGGTCGAAAAACTGGCCGCGCTCAAGCCAGCCTTCAAGTCGGACGGATCGGTGACGGCGGGCAACGCCTCCGGCGTCAACGACGGCGCGGCCGCGCTCGTGGTCATGAGTGGGAGTACGGCCCGTCAATCCGGGAAGGCGCCGCTGGCGCGTATCCTCTCGTATGCGACAACTGGCGTCGATCCGAAGGTCATGGGCATGGGTCCCGTTCCCGCCATTCGCAAGGCCCTCGAGAGAGCCCGCCTCGACATCAGCGACGTCGATCTGTTTGAGTTGAACGAGGCGTTTGCGGCCCAGGCGCTGGCTGTTGTTCGCGAGGTGGGTATTGCGCCGGGGAAGGTGAATGTCAACGGTGGAGCGATCGCGCTCGGTCATCCCATTGGCGCGAGCGGCGCCCGTGTGCTGACGTCGCTCGTCCACGCGCTGCGCACCAGAGGCCTGCGGTACGGCGTCGCGTCGCTCTGCATGGGCGGGGGCATGGGGATCGCGATGGTCGTGGAGGGGCTTCGTGAACCCGCCACGTAGACCGCTGAACACGCAGAGCCCGCAGGAGCCGAGGTGACATCCATGCCGCTGCGAGTGCCGCACGTTCGGCGGTGAACGTGTCAGCCGTCGTGAGCTGCGGGGCGGAGGCGCTACGGGGCATCATCGCGCACGCACGTGAGGCGCGGCCGGCAGAGTGCTGCGGGGTGCTCATCGGGTCAGGCACAGACATCTCGGAGGCGGTGAGAAGCCGCAATATGTCGGCCGCTCCAGATCGGTACGAGCTCGACCCCACGGTGCACATCGACGCACGGCGGGCAGCGCGACTTCGCGGACTGAGCGTGCTCGGCTTCTACCACTCCCATCCGCATTCGTCCCCCGAACCGTCGCCAGTGGACATCGCCGAGGCTTCGTATCCCGACTCCCTCTACCTGATTGTGGGACTCGGGCGGGACCATGTGGAAGGCGCGGCCGAGGTCCGCCTCTTCAGACTCACGCCAGCCGGTTTCGTGAACGTGCCCTTCGTGGTGGCCGGCGACCGATGACTCTATTCTGAGTTGTCGCCCGCGCCCGGCTGCACGACGATGTTCACGCCGATCGCGACGGTCTCCTTGTCGCGATGTCGCATGCTGAAATACACGCGGATGCGCCCGGATCGCTTGTAGGTGTGCTCGATGGTGTACCGGCGTTTGATCTGACTCTCGCCCGGCTTGTACGGCTCACAATCGCTGCTCATCTCCGACGCGCTGCCGTCGCCCCATTCCCACACAACGGTCGGGCAATAGTACTGCTCGAAATCGTTCGAACCGCCCTCGAGTTCGGCGGTGAGGACGACACGCATGGGCGCGATACCAGCGTCGGGTCTGGCTTTGAGTTTGACTTTCGGGCGTCTGGCTTCGGGCGTCTTGTCGCCGCCCTCTTTCTGGCCTGCAGGAACCGAGGAGGTGGCGATCACGAAGGCCATGCACGCCGCCGTGAACAATCTCGTGCTCATGTTCGGTCGCCCTCGTTTATTGTACGGCCGAGACTATTGGCGAACAACCCGCTTCAGCGATAATAGCCCGATGGCCTCTCAAGCGAATTCAACAGCTATCTCCTGCACGACCGCACCGCTGTCGCACGTTGACGTCGACCTTCTCGTGGTCCCCTGGTTCGAAGGGGAAAGCCTGGGCGCGTTCGAGGCGCTGAACCAGGCCACCGGAGCAGAGATGGCCCGGTCGCTGTCGTCGAAGGAGTTTGCTTCGCGTCCATATGACCTCTTCCTCACGCCGGTGATGCACGCCGCGTGGAAGGCGAGGCGCGTCGCCCTGCTGGGCGCCGGCCGGGTTGCTGCTTATCCGCCCGCCGTTGCGCGCAGGCTGGCGACGGCAGCGGCGCTGGCCGGCCGGCAGCGCCGAATCGAGCGAATGGGGTTCGTGCTTCGGCCGGGTCTGGCCGAACCGTCTGGTGATCTCGATGTCGCCGGTTTTGCGCAGGCAATCGCGGAAGGACTGACTCTCGCCGAATTCTCCGGAGGCACCTACAAGACCAGCGAGCCGACGCTACCGCAGATCGTGGAGTACACGCTTGTGCTTCAGGAGCTGCCGGACACCTCCCCCGAGAGCACCGTTCGCGTCGAGGCGGCAGTGGCGAGGGGCCGCCTGCTGGGCGAGTGCAGCAACCTCGCGCGCGAGCTCGCGAACGACCCCGGAAACACGTTGACGCCACGCGAGTTTGCCGCCCGCGCCCAGCAGATCGCTGGCGGCGGCGGAGCCGGTGTCGAGATTCTCGACGAGAAGCAAATCGAAGCCCTCGGCATGGGCCTGCTGCTTGGCGTCGGTCGAGGGAGCAGCGAGCCGCCTCGATTGATGGTCTTTCATCACGATCCACCTGGCGCACCCAAAGGACCAGTACTCGGACTGGTCGGGAAGGGCATTACGTTCGATACGGGCGGCATCTCGATCAAGCCTGCGGAGTCGATGGACCGCATGAAGGACGACATGTCGGGCGGCGCGGCGGTTGCGGCGGCGATGCGCGCGA
>ORMF010161313.1_pt1 | contig 10625 bp, 7 predicted proteins | sample 1779871 | NCBI WGS metagenome assembly ORMF01 (sample SAMEA104232316, study PRJEB22302) | groundwater metagenome | biome: forest; feature: aquifer; material: groundwater | place: USA | collected 2011-08-07 | depth 5.4 m
CCCTCCCGATCCTACTCCTACTCCTACTCCTACTCGAAAACTCCGTCCGGCCCGGAAATCGGCCGGATCACAACCCTCAACCCTCAACCCTCAACTCTCAACTCCCGATGCCTACGCCGACTGTCCAAAGTCTCCATCCGGCGCGCCGTTGCTTACCACCGCCCAGGCCGCGGATCTCCTCAAGATCGGCAAAGGTAGTGTACGCGTCGCTCTCAACACCGGCCGACTCGACGGATGGAAAGAAGACGGACTGTGGCTGGTCCACTTCGACTCGGTCGCCCGCTATGCAAGAAAGCAGGGATTATACATCGAGGCGGGAGGCGCGACCAGGTACCACTACGCGGAGAGAAAGCGGCTCGAAGCCCTCCAAGCCGGCCTGCTTGATTACGATGATGACGCCGCTCGCGCCTCGCGCCTCACGCCTCAAGACTCGCAGGCTGCCGCTCACCACTCAACACTCACGCCTCCCACGTACTGGCTTTCCCAGCAAGAGGCCGCCGCAACTTTGCGCGTCTCAACCGTCTGGATGCGAAAGCTCGAAAAGACGCATAAGCTCACCCGCGAAACGCGGAGGTTGCCGATTTATCGCGGCAGAAGGCTTCTTGACCGCCCGCCTGTATTGCAAACCGCATATCTCATGCAAGAAATCGTTGCGCTCATGGAACGGCGTGATGACGCTGTTAGGACCATCGGCCCTGCCGAGTGGAAAATGGATCTGAGACGCCCCGTCGTCCGCGCGGTAATCAAGCCTTCGCCCGGAGACAGGCTCATCTCCACGAAACAGGCCGCGGAAATGCTCTGTGTCACCCGCCGGACTGTCAACATGCACGTTGCCAATGGGCGTCTGTTCGGTTGGCAAAAGGAGCCTGGCAAGAAGGGCTCCAGGACATTTGTCAGCGTGCGCCAGGTTCGACGTCTGCAGGAGGATCCGGAATACGTCAAACACCACGCTGCAGCCACTGACGGCCGGAAGCAGCCTGATTGCTACGTTTACGACGCCAGCCCGGAATGGCTCCTGGACAACGGGTTACGCGATCCCGACCGAGTCTCAAGGCAGCCGGTTAGCGAGCGCAGCCACGGAGAGTACTTCAACTGTGCTCAGGCCGCGAAAGTCTTGACGACGACAACGCGCAGAGTCTCCGCGCTCCGCATGCGCGGCCGTCTCAAGGGCCACCGAAGCCCGCGTTCGAATCCCCGCTCCAAGGGCGCTTGGTGGTTCTACAAAAAAGAAGATGTTTACGCCCTTCTCGAAGATAGCGCCTATCTCAGCGCCCGGGACCGAGGAAGACGTGCGACCCAAAAGGCGAAGCTGCCGCCCGAGATGACCGCGGAGCAAATGTACGAATTCATCAAAATCAACGCGTTCGGCCGGCCGCCGCGCGGGCAGATCATCGAAACCGGATGGAGCTGGGGCGACTCCCGTCTGTACCACATCTCGCCGTTCGTCCGCGATCCAGGCGATCCGCCGGGCGGCCCCTGGGACCCGGAAACCTGGCACGAAATGCTCAAATAGCCACAGGATTACGGGCATATGGGCATCTCGGCATTCAAATCACAGTCCATCCCATAATCCGATAAATCACAGTTCACGACGATCCCCGACAATCTCGATCCTTCAGACGCTCGGCAGTTCGCGCACTCCAACACTACCTCAACCTCGGCAGGACTCCCCCCGCCCGTTCCCGAACCCTACCCGCGTTGTCGACCCATCTTCCAAGGAGAAGCTCCCAGATGCCCAAACGTCCCGTCGCGCTGGACGACCTGTTTCGATTCAACATCGTCGGCGACACACAGATTTCCCCGGACGGCCGGAAGGTCGTCTTCTGCGTCAAGCGGATCGACGGGGAGAAGAATAAGTACTTCAACGCGCTCTGGATGGCCGATACTAACGGCGGAGATGCGAGACCCTTCACCGGAGAAGGCCACAGCGATTCGGAGCCCCGCTGGTCGCCGGACGGATCTCAGATCGCCTTCGTGAGTGATCGTGACAAGCCTAAATCCCAGATCTACCTCATCCCCTCTAATGGCGGCGAGGGACGGGCTCTGACGAATCTGCAGGAAGGCGCTTTCCAGGGATTGGCCTGGTCGCCGGACGGCACGCGCATAGCATTCCTCTACCGCACCACTCCGCCGGAACGGCGCAAGGATGCCAGGAAGGAGCGGGAAGAGAAGGAGCTGTCGAGCCCGGTTCGCGTCCACAAAAAGCTCTTCTATCGGCTCGACGGGTTCGGTTATTTCGACGACTCCTACTGGCAGCTCCAGGTCGTCGACGTGGCGACCGGCGCGAGCAAAGTGATCCTCGACGAGCCCCACCATCCCGGCGCCCCCTGCTGGTCTCCCGATGGTCATACTCTGGCACTTGTCTCGAATCGCAAAGACGATGACGACCTGAAGCAGCAGTACGACGACATCTGGACGGTGCCGGCAGACGGCGGCCCTGTCACCCAGGTCCGGGCTCCGGACGGGCCGAAGTATGGGCTGGCCTGGTCGCCGGACGGCCGGTCGCTCGCCTACATCGGCCACCTGGACCCGGAGGATACGTGGGGAGGCCGCAACGAGCGGGTGCTCGTCATTCCGGCGGGCGGTTCCCCGGAGGCGCGCGACCTCACCGGCGCAACCGACAAAGCGGTCGGATATCTCACCCTTTCAGACATGCACGAAACGGGCGCAGGCGCGCAGCTCCTCTGGGCGCCGGACAGCCGATCGATCTACTGCGCGATTTCGGAACGAGGCGATACTCGGCTGTACCGTGTCGGTCTGGACGCGGCAAGCGGCGTCCCCACGGCGTTAACTCCGGCTGGTTGTGAAATGGGCTGCTTCAGTTTGAGCGCGGACGGGAACCGGTTCGGCCTGCTCTTGGGTAACGCTGCCGACGTCTACGATGCTTATCTAGGCGAATACATTGGCGACGGAAGCTCCCCCGGAGTCGGGGGCGGGGGGGGCCTCGCTCTTGAGCTGCGGCGCCTGAGCAGCGTGAATCGGGATCTGCTCGCCGAGGTCGAGATGCAGAAGCCGGAGGAGATTCCGGTGCGCGCGCCGGACGGCGGCGCGGTCCACGCGTGGATAATGAAGCCGGCTGAGTTCGATCCGTCGCGGAAGTATCCCTGCGTGCTGTACGTCCATGGCGGACCGGCGCTTCAGTACGGCGGGCCGGCGGCGCCGTTTCACGAGCTCACCTGGCTGGCGGGAAACGGCTACGTCGTGCTGTTCTCAAACCCGCGCGGCAGCAAGGGATATGGCGAGTCGCACACCAGCTCCATAAAGGGGGACTGGGGTAACAAGGATTGGGAGGACATCCAGGCGGTGGCTGACTACGGAGCGGGACTGCCGTTCGTGGACCCGTCTCGGATGGCCATCATGGGCGGATCGTACGGCGGATATATGACCGCGTGGGCCGTGGGACATACCGACCGGTTCGCCTGCGCCATCACCGATCGGCTGGTGGGCAACCTCCACAGCATGTCCGGCACCTGCGACTTCCCATGGGACCACGGCAAGACTTACAAGGGCAACGCCTGGGACGACCCCAGCGATCTTTGGCGGGTCTCGCCCCTCCACTTCGCGGGCTGTATCAAAACGCCTCTATTGATTGTCCACTCAGACGGCGATCTCCGCTGCCCTGTCAGTCAGGCCGAGGAGCTGTTCGCGGCCCTCCGCCTGCAGGGCAAGACCGTCGAATTCGTCCGGTACCCGCCGGAATCAAGCCACGGCCTATCCCGCACGGGGCCGCCGGACCTGAGAGTGGACCGACTTCGCAGGAACCTGGCATGGCTGAACCGGTTCTTGAAAACATAAGTTGAGGGCGGCGCTCCGTCGCCGCTGACCCCAACCGCCGCTCAAGTAAGGATTAAGCCGCGCTTGCGAACCGGACCTTGATCTTTGCGCCCGGCGAGACGTTTACGACCGTCTTCTTCTTTCCGAACGTTACTTGATACCGGCCGGATTTCAAACCTGTAATGCTGGTTTCGCCGCGGTTGTCGCCGTAGACCCTCGTGTGCAGCCAGAATCCAACGTCCGCCCCTTTGAGAGGCAGGCTCCCGTCGGGGTTCACCGGCTCGCAGTTCACTACAGCGGGTCTCGCGTTTGCCGGAATCGTCACGTCAACGGTCCCCATATCGCCAGCGTTCACGGTGAAGTCGACGCTCTCGCGGGCTCCGGCATTCGCCAGGGTCACCCACTTCCATACATACCAGTGTTCTCCCAGTCGCGCATAGACGAGGTACTTTCCCGCGGGTAGATACAAGTGACTGTATGTACATCCGGACTTCGGTTCCCAGTGAATTCCGCTCGTTCGGGGCTTGTACGTGTCGCAGCGGGCGCTTGCAGATCCCCCGTTCGGATTGATCCATGTGCCGCAGAGGTTGCTCAGGTCTTTGCCGTCGCTTCCCTTTCCCACATATCCTACACACACCTCGTACCTCTGGGCACCCTTAAGGGCGATCCGTCCATTTATCTCCGCAGCGCCGGCCGGCGGAGACATGAGAGTGCCTGCCCACAACGCACCGAAAGCAGCGGTAAGTCGCCCTGCCAGGCACGATCCTGTTTTCAAATCCATTTTAGACCCTCCAATCGATCACAACGATTGGTCATTCCACAAACGGCCGCGCGATTGGAAACCGGGAGATAGAGACGTGGGCGTGCGACACGAAAAGGGACGATGCTTGCCGCGTCCCTATAGGGCGGAGAAGAGGGCGAGATCCTCGATTTTGGCCGGACCGCCGGTGGTGGTGTAGCGCAGCCGGACGCGGTCGGACTTGTATGGCGCGAAACGATCGAGACGGCGGTTACCGATCGTAGTTCCTTCGCACAGGGGCTTCCAGGTGACGCGGTCCCAAATCTCCAGCTTGTAGCTATCGACATGCTGGCCGCGCGAAATGTCCTCCCGGACCGACATCCGATCGAACGTAACCGGCTCGCGCATCTGCAACTCTACCTCGCCGCCTTTTGAACCGGTCCGCTCGAACTTCTGCGCCCGGGCTGCCACGTTTTTGCCGTATTGCCTCTGGATCGCATTCCAGAGCTCGCCGAGCCGGGCGACGTCCGCGTCCGGCAGCCGGCCGCGGACGTCGGGCGCCACGTTCAGCAGCAGTCCCGCTCCGTGACCCACCGACCGGTGGTAGACCTCTATCAGGTGGACCAGCGGAAGGAGGGAGCCCTCGTCATTGGGATGCCAGAACCAGTGGCCCAGGCGGATCGGCACGTCGCACTCCGCCGGCTGCCAGTACGGCTTCCCATCCACCATCTGCACGTTATGCACGGTTTCCGGCGCGACTCCATCCTCGTTCCCGACCCACCGGATGTCGGCGACGCCGGCGATCGCGGTCAGCGCCCTCGGCTGGAGCTGTTTGATCAGGCGGTAATAACCCGCCCAGTCGTACACGTGCCCTTCACTGCCCGCCCCGTCGAACCAGACCTCGGAGATCTCGCCATATTTCGTGAGCAGCTCGCGGAGCTGACTCATGAAGTGTTTGTCGTAGGCGGCGCTGTCCTTGTAGCTCGGCTCGTGGCGATCCCAGGGCGAGAGGTAGAACCCAAACTTGATTCCCGCGCGCTTGCAGGCCTCGGAAACCTCTTTCACGGCGTCGCCCTTGCCCGAGCGCCACGGGCTGCTCTTTACACTGTAATCTGTGAAGGCAGTCGGCCACAGGCAGAATCCGTCGTGGTGTTTCGCTGTGAAAATCAGATACTTCATCCCGCACCGCTTCGCGGTCTGCGCCCATTGGTCGGCATTGAAGTCGGTGGGATTGAAAGTCTGCGGACTGAGCGTCCCATCGCTCCATTCTTTGTCGTTAAATGTGTTTATCCCGAAATGACAGAAAAGGCCGAATTCGGATCGCTGCCATTCGATCTGCTCGCGAGTGGGGACGGTTCCGGGCTTGCGCTCGGGCGGCCATTCGGCGGTAATGAACAGACTCGCGCTTAAGAGGAGACAAAGTAATTTGATCATGCGATCACCTCCAAGGGGTTCGCCGGGTCAGCCGGCGCCTTCACGCGGCGGTACCGATCCGCAATTTACTTAGTATGTCACGAACCGAGCAAGGTTTATGCGTGCCAGACGGTTGGGGGGCGGACCGTGTAGGGGTAGATCACGTACTCTTCACAAAGCAAGTGGGGCATGTCGTGGACATAGTCCACCGGCACGTCGAACAGCCGGTTGTCCGAAACATATCCTCGCGGCCATCGGTCTTCGTATCGTTCTCTTGCCGTGGCGACGACGAGCTCGATCAGCTGGTCGGTCAGCCGCCAGAGGCACGGTTCGTCATTATTGCGCAGGGCGCACATCTTCAATTGAAACAGCTGCTCGGCAACGTCTCCATCGCCGAAAGTTACCGTCAAAATGCTGCTCATGGTAGATCTCTTCCTCTACACATGTAATACGTTGACTCATTTCGCTCGTTACAGAACGAGCATTTGAGGCTATGGTTCCACGACATCCGCCATTTTGGGACGAGGAATTGGTCCACTTTGATTAGTCATCAGTAATCAGTGATCAGTGGTCAGTGCATAATTCGGGCCAAACTGGTACAAATAGTCCATGTTCAATTTGCTAATTGGTCGGGCATTGCTTCGCTGGATTATGAGCCTTGGGGAGGACGACAATCCCGCTGACCCTTCGGAACCAGCATCGGAACCGAATTCCAAGCTGGACAGACCGCCGGAGGAAGTCCCGAACAAATCTAAGATCGTTTACCCTCGCGTCCAGCGGGAGGCGATGGGCAGCCTGTTCGAGATATATCTAGCCGGGACGGATCGCGAAACGTTGGTCGGGGCCGGGGAGCAGGCGCTTGACGATATTGAGCGGCTGGATCGCCAGCTCAGCCATTACCGAGATGACAGCGACGTCGCCCGATTGAACCAGCACGCCGTGGAACATTGGGTCCGCCTTGAGCCCAGGATGTACCACCTTCTCAAGCGATGTGCGGAGATAAGCGTCGAGACCGATGGGGCGTTCGACATCACACTGGGGCCGCTCATGAAGGCGTGGGGGTTCCATCGCGGGGAAGGCCGGATTCCCGCCGATTCTGAGATTGCCCGGATCATGGAGACGGTCGGGATCGATCGTGTCCAGTTCGACGATGATGACAACCTGCTACACTTCACGGTTCCTGGACTGGAAATCAACCTGGGAGCCGTCGGAAAGGGTTACGCTATCGATCAAGCGGTGGAGACGCTCAAGCTATTCGGCGTGACCACCGCCGTGCTTCATGGCGGACAGAGCACGATCTACGCGATGGGCGAACCGCCAATAGCGCGGAGTGATGGAGCGATGGAGTACTGGAGCGATGGTGAAAGCGATGCTTTTCCCCCTCATTCTATCAACTCGCCGGCCTCTGATTCGAGCGGATGGCGGTTTGAGATTAAGGATCCGCGGGACAAAGAGACCGTGATGGAGGTGGTCCATCTGAACGATGAGGCGCTCTCTGTTTCCGGAAATTACGAACAGTTCTTCGAATCGGACGGCGTTCGGTACAGCCACATTTTGAATCCGCGGACCGGCCGGCCGACCCACGGTATGCTCAGTGTCGCGGTTATCGGGCCGAACGCCGAGGAAACGGATGCGCTCTCGACGGCGTTTTTCGTGATGGGCCGTGAACGGACGCAGGAATTCTGCCGCACACGGAGTTCTCTTCGTGTTATAATAGTTGAAGAGCGCGGACCGGATGATATCGAGGTTACGCGCATCGGCTTCGACTGAATCCACACCATATTTCAATCCACGGCAGCAGACAAAAGCGACGACGCTATCGGGAGGGAACAGCATGGAACGAGCACAGGGAAATCCGCAATTGATGTTTGCACCGGATGGTGTCAGCCGCCGTGACTTTATCCGCGGGTCCGCAGCCATTGCCGCCGCCTTTGGAATCACCTTGACCAGCGCCGCCGAGGCCGACGAGAAGCGTGCCACAGGAGCGAAGGACAATCGCCCGGTCAACTGCGCCTTCATCGGCGTGGGCGACCAGGGATACAACGTGGATTTCAAGGCAGCCCTCAGCGTGCCGGGCGTCAAGATGGTCGCGGTCTGCGATCTGTATCGACCCTACCTAGAACGAGCGCTGAAGGACGTTCCCGGGGCGACGGGATATGAGGGTGAAGACGGCTATAAGCGGATCATGGACCGCAAAGACATCGAAGCAGTCCTCATCGCGACACCGCTCTACATGCACGCCCCGATTGCTATTGCCGCTCTTCAGTCCGGAAAGCATGTTTTCACCGAGAAGATGATGGCGTGGTCTATCGAGGACGCGAAAAACATGGCCCGCGCGGCAAACAGCAGCAGGAAGGTGCTTCAGATCGGACACCAGCGCCGCGCCAACCCCATGTACCACCATGCCTGGGAGTTGATCAATCAGAAGAAAGTGCTCGGCAAGGATGGAATTCTGCATGTCCGGGCGCAGTGGAACCGCAACGGCTCATGGCGGAAGTCTGCCCTGCCCGGAATGGATGACCGGCATCGCAATTGGCGGATGTACAGAGAGTACTCCCACGGACTGACATCCGAACTCGGCACTCATCAGATCCACGCGGTGAACTGGTTCATCGGCGGCGCTCCCACAGCCGTGGTCGCTATGGGCGGAATCGACTATTGGAAAGATGGCCGTGAGATTCCCGACAACATCGAGATCATCTTCGAGTACGCAAACGGCGTGAAGCTGAACTACACCTCTCTGACCACGAACCAGTACGACGGCTATTACGAGCAGTTTATGGGCAAGGACGGGACGCTAGTCATCTCCGAGGAGAAAGAGACGCCCGCGTCATTCTATCGCGAGCCGACGGCACAGGTGGAGGACTGGATGAAGGTGGCGGTCGGCGGCTCACAGACCGGCAAACACAAAGAGGTAGGCCTCAAGCTGGACCCGCAGGCCACGAAGAAGATTGTCGGTCCGGGCGTAAAGATTGGCGAGAAGAGCTTTGCCGAGGGCGCCATGAATAAGAGCGCTTACGTGCTCGAGATGGAAGACTTCTTCAACGCCATCCGCAACGGATCACCTGTGACGTGCGACTGGAAAGAAGCGCTTGGCTGCTGTGTGGCGGCGATCAAAGCGAACGAAGCGATCGACAAGAAGATTCGGATCGAGATTCCGGCGTCGTGCTATTCACTGTAAGCAGTAGACAGAAGTCGAATGACGGTCAATGTCGAGCGCGGCTCCGAGATCAATCTCGGAGCCGCGCTTTTAGGGGTTGCGCGACAGCGTCTCTTTCGGATGCGCTGCGGTATACCATATGACCCCTCGTGGAGAATCGAGCGGTGAGGAGCCAGACGCGCCACACGGAAAAGAAGAAGGATGTTGAGGTCTTGTATCAACCGGAACAGGTGGAATCGGAGAACCGAACGCTGGTCTTGGAGACCGCTGGCCGCGTCGCCCTCGACATCCTGGCGAGTGAGACCGGGGTTGAAGCCCTCAAGCACATTGCCGAGGCGGCGCGCACTCTTGCAGGCGCACAGTACGCCGCGCTTGGAGTTGCCAGGCCGGACGGGAATGGGCTGTTGGAGTTCGTTACGGTAGGCCTCACCGCCGAACAGGAGGCGGCGATCGGTCCGCGACCGGCAGGAAAAGGCGTGCTCGGGCATCTCCTCCATCTGCATGAGCCTCTGCATATCGACCTTCTCGCGGACCATCCCAGCTCCGTCGGATTTCCAGCCGGCCATCCGGAAATGGACACGTTCCTGGGCGTCCCCATACGCCGCGGTGAGACGATTCTCGGAAGCCTCTACCTCACCAATAAGCAGGGCGGCGGAACCTTTACCCTGGCCGACGAGCTGGCGGTCCAGTCGCTCGGCGCCCACGCGGCTGTTGCGATAAACAACCTGCTAATGTTAAATCGCCAACGAGCGCTTGTAAGTGGTTTGATGATGGCCCAGGAGGAGGAGCGGCGCGCAGTTGCCTACGAGCTCCACGACGGCCTCACCCAATACGTCATGGCCTCCCACGCCCACATGGAAGCGTTCAAGCGCGCCCACGCCTCCGGCAGCGCCGAGAAGGCCGAGCGCGAGCTGCAGCAGGGGATGACCTATTTGAAAGAAGCCGTCGTCGAATCCCGCCGCCTGGTCAGTGGATTGCGATCCCTCGCCCTGGACGACCTCGGCCTGGCCGGGGCGCTGGAGCAGCTCCTGAACGAAGAGAAAGTGCGCGCCCCCTGGACATCGGCCGATCTCATTCATAATGTGGCGGACCACCGGTTCGATAAAGCCCTGGAAACCGCGGTCTACCGGGTCGCCCAGGAAGCCCTCACCAATGTCCGCAAGCACGCGGAAAGCCCCAGGGTTCGCCTCTCGCTGCTCGCGGAAGAGTCACGGCTGATCCTGGAGGTCCGCGACTGGGGCAAGGGGTTCAACCCCGATGACCTCTCGCGGGACTACGCCCACGTGGGGCTGCAGGGCATGCAGGAACGGATCACACTAATGGGCGGGCAGTTCGACATACGTAGCTCGCCCGGCAGCGGCACGCTGATCCACGCGGAGTTCCCACTCTCGATCGCAAACCCAATGCAAGATGGAGGAGCAGCTTCATGACCGATGTGAACGATCAAGTCAGCGTCTTGCTGGTCGACGACCACGCGATCTGGAGAGGCGGGGTCAAGAGCATGCTGGACGACACCGAGTTCCAGATCATCGGCGAAGC
>ORMF011947301.1_pt1 | contig 10625 bp, 10 predicted proteins | sample 1779871 | NCBI WGS metagenome assembly ORMF01 (sample SAMEA104232316, study PRJEB22302) | groundwater metagenome | biome: forest; feature: aquifer; material: groundwater | place: USA | collected 2011-08-07 | depth 5.4 m
CGCACAAGGACGTGCGGGATCGCATGGCGGCGGTCGCCGATTCGCTGAAAGTCGGCGACGGGACCGAGCCGGGCGTCGAGATGGGACCGGTGATCAGCGCGAAGCATCGCGAGCGCGTGCTCGGGTACGTCGAGCGCGGGCTCGCTGAAGGTGCGACCCTCGTGGTGGACGGCCGCAGGCGCACGCTGCCATCCGAGGGGTTCTTCGTCGGCCCGACCGTGTTCGATCAGGTGTCGCCGTCGATGACCATCGGGCGCGAGGAAATCTTCGGCCCGGTGGCGACGGTCAGTCCGGTCAGGGATCTGGACGAGGCCTTCCTGATGATGTACGCGCACCCGAACGCCAACGCCACGTCCATCTTCACGTCGAGCGGCAAGGCTGCGCGCGAATTTGCGCACCGCGCCACGGCGTCCATGGTCGGCGTCAACGTCGGCGTCGCCGCGCCGATGGCGTATTTCCCCTTCGGCGGCGCCCGCGACAGCTTCTTCGGCGATTTGAAGGTGCACGGCCGCGACACGTTCGAGTTCTACACCGACAAGAAGGTCACCATTTCGAGGTGGTTCTGATGCCCAGGAAAGTTCTCGGCGGCCTCATTCAAGCCGCCGCGCCGATTACCGACCCCTCAGCTCCGATCGCCAAGGTGCGCCAGGCGGCGATCGACGCGCACATCCCGTTCATCGAGGAAGCCGGCAAGCGCGGCGTGCAGATTCTGGGGCTCGAGGAAATCTTCAACGGCCCGTACTTCTGCCCGTCGCAGGAGCCGCATTGGTACGACCTCGCCGAAGCGGTGCCGGGGCCCACGACCGAACTCATGGCGACCTACGCGAAGAAGTACAACATGGCGATGGTCGTACCCGTGTACGAGCGCGAGCAGGCCGGCGTCTACTACAACACCGCCGCCGTGTACGACAACGACGGCACCTATCTCGGGAAGTACCGGAAGAATCACATCCCGCACACGTCGGGCTTCTGGGAGAAGTACTTCTTCAAGCCCGGCAACCTCGGGTATCCCGTCTTCAAGACGCGGCATGCGACGATCGGCGTCTATATCTGTTACGACCGCCACTTTCCTGAAGGCGCGCGCCTGCTCGGGCTGAACGGCGCCGAAATCGTGTTCAACCCCTCGGCCACCGTGGCGGGGCTCTCCCAGTACTTGTGGAAGCTGGAACAGCCGGCGCACGCCGTCGCCAACGGCTACTTCATGGCATGCAGCAACCGCGTCGGCACCGAGGCGCCATGGAACATTGGCCGCTTCTACGGGACGTCCTACTTCGTCGATCCGCGGGGCAACTTCCTCGCGATGGGATCGGAGGACAAGGACGAGCTCGTGGTCGCCGAGATGGATCTCGACATGATTGAAGAGGTCCGCCGCGTGTGGCAGTTCTATCGCGATCGACGGCCCGACAGCTACAAAGCGATGGCAGAGCAGCTCCCATGAGCCTTCTCATCAAGAACGGCACCATCGTCACCGCGACGGACGTGTACGAGGGCGATGTCTTCGTTGACGGCGAGAAGATCTCGACGATCGGCACGACCCTGACGATGGAGGCCGATCGTGTGATCGACGCCACCGGCAAATACCTGTTTCCCGGCGGCATCGACGTTCACACGCATCTCGACATGCCGTTCGGGGGGACCACGTCGGCCGACGATTTTCAAACCGGCACCGTCGCGGCCGCGCACGGCGGCACGACGACGATCGTGGATTTTGCGATCCAGTACAAGGGGCAGACGCTTCATCACGCCCTGGAGACGTGGGCGAGGAAGGCCGAGGGCAAAGCCGCCATCGACTACGGGTTCCACATGATCATCACCGAGCTGAACGATCAGGTGGAGCAGGAAATGGACGCGCTGGTTCGTCAAGGCGTGACCTCTTTCAAGCTGTTCATGGCCTACCCCGGCGTGTTCATGCTGGACGATGCGAGCATTTTCAGGGCGCTGCTGCGGACGGGCAAGAACGGCGGGGCGATTTTCCTGCACGCCGAGAACGGCGGCGTCATCGACGTGCTCGTGAAGAAGGCGCTGGCGGAGGGGAAGACCGCGCCGAAGTATCATGCGCTCACCCGGCCTCCGCGGGCCGAGGCCGAGGCGACCCATCGCGCGATTGCGCTCGCAGAAATCGCCGACGTGCCGATCTACATCGTCCATCTTTCGGCCGCCGAAGCGCTCGAGATGGTGACCGAGGCGCGCGACCGCGGCCTCCCGGCCTATGCGGAGACGTGCCCGCAGTATCTGTTTCTCTCTTACGACAATTATGAGGAGCCCGGCTTCGACGGCGCGAAGTACGTGATGAGTCCGCCGCTGCGGCCGAAGGACACGCAGGACCGGCTGTGGCGCGGCCTCGCGTTCAACGACCTCCAGGCGATTTCCACCGACCACTGTCCGTTCTGCATGAAAGAGCAGAAGACGCTCGGTGAGGGCGATTTCTCGAAGATTCCGAACGGCGCGCCCGGGATCGAGACGCGCATGAGCCTCGTGTACGACGGCGGCGTCAAAACGGGCCGGATTTCACTCAACCGCTTCGTCGAGCTCACGTCCACGTCGCCAGCGAAAATCTTCGGCCTGTTTCCGCGGAAGGGCACGATTGCGCCCGGGTCGGACGCCGACATCGTCATCTTCGATCCTGAGAAGAAGCAGCGTCTCTCGGTGAAGACGCTGCACATGAACGTGGACTACAACCCGTACGAGGGGCGTGAGGTGACCGGCGTGAGCGACGTCGTGGTCTCGCGCGGAAAGGTCGTCGTCGACGGCGGCGTGTTCACCGGCCGCCCCGGCGCCGGCGCGTTTGTGAAGCGAAGCATCCGGACCTGATGACCAGCGACGAAATCATCACCCTCTCGAAGAAGCACACGATTTTCGAATGGTCGGCGCAGGCGAGCGTCGATCCCATTCCCGTCGCGGGCGCCAAGGGCGTCTACTTCTGGACGCCGGAAGGGAAGCGCTTCCTCGACTTCAACAGCCAGCTGATGTGCGTCAACATCGGCCACGGGGATCCGCGGGTCGTCAAGGCGATTCAGGATCAAGCGGCCGTGCTGCCGTACGCGAACCCGTTCATGGCCACGGAAGTGCGCGCGCGGCTCGGCGCGAAGCTCGCCGAGATCGCGCCTGGCGATATCGACGCGTTCTTTTTCACGAACGGCGGCGCCGAGGCGAATGAAAATGCGTTCAAGATCGCGCGGGCGGTCACCGGGCGTCCGAAGATTCTGGCGCGCTATCGGTCCTATCACGGCGGCACGGCCGGGGCGATTGCCGCCACTGGCGATCCGCGCCGCTGGACCCAGCCGCCGATGCCGGGGATGGTCCACGTCCTCGATCCGTATCATGGCATCCAGCGCGGATGGGACAGCGCCGACGAGGCGCTCAGCTATCTGGACGAGACGATTCAGCTCGAAGGGCCGCAGACGATCGCTGGCTTCATCCTCGAGCCCGTGACCGGCACGAACGGCATTCTTGTTCCACCGGACGGCTACCTCCAGGGCGTTCGCGCCATCTGCGAGAAGCACGGCATCCTCATGATTGCCGACGAAGTGATGAGCGGATTCGGCCGCACCGGTGCCTGGTTCGCCGTCAACCATTGGAAGGTGGTTCCCGACATCCTGACCATGGCCAAAGGGTTGACCAGCGCGTACGTGCAGCTCGGTGCCGTGGGCGTGCGGCGGAAGATCGCCGACTTCTTCAAGGAGACTCCGTTCCCGAGCGGTCTGACGTATAACAGCCATCCGCTGGCGTGCGCAGCCGCCCTCGCGACGATTGGCGTGTACGAGGAGGATGGTCTCATCGATCGGGCGCGTCAGACCGGCCGGCTCATGAGCGATCTGCTGACCGATCTCGCCGCGAGGCATGCCTGGGTCGGTGCCGTTCGCTCCATCGGGCGCTTCGGCATCGGGGAGCTGATACGGAATCGACAGACGCGGGAGGGGCTGGCCCCGTTCAACGGCACGTCGCCGGAGATGGCGGCCCTCGGCCGGTTCTTCAGGCAGGAAGGGCTCTACACGTTCGTCCGCTGGAATGGCTTCTTCACCAACCCGCCCCTGTCGATCAGCGAATCCGAGCTGCGCGACGGGTTCGCCATCATCGATCGCGCGCTCACGGCCACCGATCGCGCGGTCCAATAGCGAGCAGCGCCATGTGCCGGAATATCAAGACACTCGCCAATTTTGATCCGCCCGCGACAGACGATGAGATCCGGGCATCCGCCCTGCAGTTTGTCCGGAAGTTGAGCGGTGCGAACCGCCCGTCCCGCGCGAACGAAGCCGCGTTCAATCTGGCGCTCGATGAAGTAACCGCAGCAGCCCGCCGCTTGATCCACTCGCTGACGACGAGCGCGCCTCCCCGGAATCGCGAGGAGGAGAAGCGCAAGGCGCAGGAGCGCTCGCTCGCGCGGTTCGGGTGACGCGTCAGATGCGCTACATCGACGAACCGGCCGTCGCCAGCGTCTTGCGAATGCAGGACCTGATTCCGGTGATGCGCCAGGCGATGATCGACTTCTCGCGCGGCCGCATCACGCAGCCGACCCGGCGAATCTTTTCTGTTGAGCCGCACGGCGGGTTCTTCGGCAGCATGCCGGCGGCCAGCACGAACACGCTGGGCGCCAAGCTCGTGACGTTCTATCCGGGGAACGCGAAGAAGAGCCTCCACACGCACAACGCGGTCATCGTGCTCTTTGTGCCTGAGACCGGCGAGCCGCTGGTCATGATGGACGGCCGCCTGATCACCGAGATGCGGACCGCGGCAGTTACCGCGGCGTATGTGGACGCCGTCGCTGCTCCGGATGTGGAGACGCTCGCCATCCTGGGTGCCGGCACGCAGGCCCGGAGTCACATCGAAGCGCTGTCGCACGTCAGCACATTCAAGGCGATCCGCATCTGGAACCGCACGCGCGAGAAGGCCGAGCGTCTGGCCGCGCGAGTCGGCGGCCAGGCGACCTCTGCTGAGACGGCCGTGCGCGATGCCGACGTGGTGGTGCTCGCGACCTCCGCGCCCGAGCCGGTGTTGGATGGAGGATGGCTGCGCCCGGGCGCGAAGGTTGCCTCTGTTGGGTGGGCGGGTGCGAACGCCGGGGAAGCCGACGCCGCCACCATGTCGCACGTCGTCATCGTCGATTCTCGGGAGGGGGCGATGGCGGAGTCCGGTAACATCCGGCGATTCGACGCCGAGATTCATGCCGAGCTCGGCGAGGTCCTCGACGGCGGTATGCCGGTGGATCCCGCCGCCACGGTCGTTTTCGATTCACTCGGGATGGCGTGCCAGGACATCGCGGCCGCCACTCTTGTGTACAGCAAACTGGGCGCGTAACCAGACCGGGCGCGCAAGGCGTACCTCTACGCTTCGACGCGGCCTGGGCGTAAGATCGGCCGCTATGAGTGTGTTACTCCTGTTGATGGTGTTGTCCCAGGCGACGCCGGCAGAGGCCGGACCAGCGGCGAGCGCGGCCTCGTGCGAAGGTCTGCTGGCGCTGAAGCTAGACGACACGACAATCAAGTCGGCCGCTTCCATAGAGGCCGGACCGTTCAAGACACCGGGCTCGGCGGCGTCTGCAGCGCCGCTGGCGCTGCCGGCGTTCTGCCGCGTCGTCGGCGTCACTGCGCCGGCGATCAACTTCGAAGTGTGGCTGCCGCTCCGGAACTGGAACGGCAAGTTTCAGGGCGTTGGCAACGGCGGAACAGCCGGCGTCATCAGCTACGCGGCGATGGCCGCTGCGCTGAACCGCGGCTACGCGACCGCAAGCACGGACACCGGGCACGTGAACAAGAGGGCGTTCGACTCCACGTGGGCCCTTGGCCATCCTGAGCTCGTCGCTGACTTCGGACACCGTGCACTCCATGTGACGACGGTCAACGGAAAAGAAGTCACGCGCACTTTTTTCGGAAAGCCAGCCGATCGTTCGTATTACGTCGGCTGCTCGAAAGGAGGGCAACAAGGGCTGATGGAGGCGCAACGGTATCCGGAGGACTACGACGGCATCATTGCGGGCGATCCGGCGCACGACTGGACGCGGTTCTACGCCGGCGCACATCTCTGGTACTCGCTTGCGACGCTCAAGGATCCTGACAGTTACATCCCGGCGGGCAAGATGCCGCTGCTCCACAAGGCCGTTGTGGCCGCGTGCGACTCGATAGACGGAATCGCGGACGGCGTGCTGGACGATCCGCGTAAGTGCGGGTTCGATCCCGCCACGCTCATCTGCAAAGCGAGCCAGGATTCTCAGTCGTGTTTGACACCGAAACAGGCGAGGGCCGTCAAAGACATCTGGGCGGGAGCACGCAATTCCGCTGGAACGCTGATCTTTCCGGGCCTCGTACCAGGTGGCGAGGCCGGACCTCCGTCGGGGTGGGGGCCATGGACGAATGGCACGGCGCCCTTCACCGGCAGCCATTTCGTGGCCGCCGACGGATGGTTCAAGAACGCCGTGTTCGAGAACCCGGACTGGGATTTCAGGACGTTCAATTACGACAGGGACGTTCCGTTCGCGATCAACAGGGTCGGGAAGCTGGTCGACGCCATTGATCCGAACCTCATGCCTCTCAAGCGGCGCGAAGCAAAGCTGATCGTGTATCACGGCTGGAGCGATCCGGACATCTCGCCCTTGAGCTCCATCAACTACTACGAGAGCGTGATCTCCTTCATGGCCGACGGCAAGAGTCGCGACATGGCGCTCAAGGAGACACAGGAGTTTTTCCGGCTGTTCATGGTGCCGGGGATGAACCACTGCACGGGCGGACCTGGGCCCAGCAACTTCGACATGCTGACGGCGCTCGAGCAATGGGTTGAACACGGCACTGCGCCCCGAGCCGTCGTCGCGACGCACCTCACCAATGGCATCGCTGATCGTACGCGTCCACTGTGTCCGTATCCGCAGGTCGCGCGCTGGAACGGGAAAGACAACGTCAACGATGCAGCCAGCTTCGTCTGTGCGGCAGACCAGAAGCAGTCGACAGGAAAACAGTGACCGGCAGTCAACTGAACCCAGAGCGCATGATGCAGATTGGCCTGTGGTTCTGGGCAGCGAAGTAGGTGGTTGTCCCCACCGACTCCTTCCGGATCGCGGCTGTTCAGGCCTGCCCCGTGTACCTCGATCGCGAACGGACGCTGGACAAAGCGTGCGCACTGATAAACGAGACGTCGCGAGGCGGGGCGCAACTCGCGGTCTTTCCTGAGGCGTTCGTTCCCGGATATCCGATCTGGGTGTGGTTCATTCCAGCCGCCCGCACGAAGGATCTGGGAGATGCGTACGCCAGGCTGCATGAGAACGCCATCACCATTCCCGGGCCCGCAACCGCTCGGCTTTGCGACGCCGCCCGCGCTGCTGGAGTTGCCGTCGCGATCGGTGTCAACGAACGAAACGCGGAAGCCAGCCACTCCACGTTGTACAACACGCTCCTCTACATCGGCCCGGACGGCACGATTCTCGGCAAGCACCGGAAGCTGGTTCCCACAGCGGGTGAGCGGCTCGTCTGGGGCCGCGGCGACGGGAGTGACCTCGAGGTGTACCAACTGCCGTTCGCGCGCGTTGGCGGGCTGATCTGCTGGGAGAACTACATGCCGCTGGCGCGCTACGCGCTCTCCGCCTGGGGTGAGCAGATTCACCTTGCACCCACCTGGGACAGAGGCGAGCCCTGGACCTCGACCATGCGGCACATCGCCAAAGAAGGACGCTGCTTCGTCGTCGGCTGCGGTCAGCCGGTGCGGAGAGCCGATATTCCAGACGATCTGCCGTTCAAGGCGAAGTACCTCGGCGAGCTGAAGGAGTGGATCAACCAGGGCGGCAGCGTCATCGTCGACCCTGATGGAAGGATTGTTGCGGGACCCGCGAATGAGGTGGAGACGGTCCTTTACGCCGACGTGCGCGCGGACCAGCTGATCGGTCCGAGATGGCAGCTCGATATCGGCGGGCACTACGCGAGGCCGGACGTGTTCGAGTTGCGCGTGCACCGCCGGCCGACGCCCATGATTCAGGTCGTGGACGATGGCGGCGATGAGCCGATGATCGGATGAGGATGCTGCGCGAGCTTCTGGGCATCGAGCTGCCGATCATTCAGGCGCCGATGGCTGGAGTGCAGGGAAGCGCGCTGGCCGCCGCCGTCTCCAATGCCGGCGGACTGGGCTCGCTGCCCTGCGCGATGTTGAGCCGCGACGCGATGCGCCGCGAGTTGTCGGCTCTGAAGGCGCTGACCTCAAGGCCCTTCAACGTCAATTTCTTCTGCCACGCGCCGCCGCCGCCGAGCGTTGAGCGGGAGGCGGCCTGGCGAGCCGCGCTTGCCCCGTATTACCGGGAGCTCAACATCGAAGCGGGCAGAGCCGCCGAGGGCGCCGGACGCGCACCTTTCGACGACGAAGCGGCCGAGGTCCTCGTTGAGTTCAAGCCAGCCGTGGTGAGCTTTCATTTCGGGTTGCCCTCCGAGGCGCTGCTGTCGCGCGTGCGTTCGCTGGGACCGAAGATCCTGTCGTCGGCGACCACTGTCGAGGAAGCGCGCTGGCTCGAGGCGCGTGGAGTCGATGCGGTGATCGCGCAGGGCCTCGAAGCGGGCGGACATCGCGGCCTGTTCCTGTCCGATGACCTGACCACGCAGGCTGGCACGTTTGCGCTGCTGCCGCAGATCGTGCGGGCCGTCAGTGTGCCGGTTGTGGCCGCAGGGGGGATTGCGGACGCCAGAGGCGTCGCCGCCGCCATCAAGCTGGGCGCCGCCGGCGTGCAGGTGGGGACGGCCTTCCTGTTGTGCCCGGAGTCGACGACGAGCGCCGTGCATCGTGCCGCGTTGAAGAGCGAGGCGTCCCGGCACACTGCGATTACGAATGTCTTCACAGGACGCCCGGCGCGGGGCATCGTGAACCGCATCGTGCGTGAGATCGGACCTCTCAGCGCTGTCACCCCGCCCTTTCCTCTGGCTGCAGCCGCCGTCGCTCCGCTGCGTGCAAAGGCCGAAGGTAGCGGCAGCAGTGATTTCTCGCCGTTGTGGTCGGGACAGAACGCGAGCGGGTGCCGCGAGGTGCCGGCGGCGGACCTCGTGCGAACATTGGCCGCCGATCTCTGACACTTACCCGTGGCGCTGACCGCAACCATCTACAGCTTCGACATCGATCTGGCCGACAGCGATCGGGGCGTCTACGAATCGCTCGCGCTCCGCGTGGCGCGCCACCCTTCGGAATCCGAAGAGTTCCTGCTCACACGTGTGCTCGCGTACGCGCTCGAGTTCGCCGACGGGATCGAGTTCTCGCGCGGTCTGTCAGACCCCGACGAGCCGGCGATTGCCATCCGCGACCTGACTGGCGGAATCCGATCGTGGATTGAGGTCGGCACGCCGGATGCGGCGCGCCTGCACAGGGCATCGAAGCTGTCGCCTCGGGTGGCCGTATACACGCACAAGAACCCTGGACAGTTCATGGGCCGGCTGGCCGGCGGACGCATTCATCGCGCAGAGAGCATCGAGCTGTGGGAGGTGGACCGTGCGCTTGTGGCGGAGCTCGCCGCGCGGCTCGAGCGCCGCATGGCGTTCAGTCTGTCAGTCAATGACCACGAGCTCTATCTATCGATCGGATCCGACACGCTGATCGGCAAGGTCACCCGGCATGCGTTGGTCGGTCGCTAGCCGGTTTGTCACGAAGTCACGAAGATCACGAAGGACACGAAGGCCGGCCTGCACACGTTGAATCGCCGAACTCTCGTGATCGTTTTTGCTTTCGGTCTCGGGCTGCTTGCGGGCATCGCTCTGACCGTCGTCCTGATGCGCCCGCGCTCCGAGCCTGCAACGGCTGCGGTCGCGACGAAAGCGCCAGATCCACCGCCTGTCGTAAGAGAACCTCCAAGGCCTGAGGCGCACCCGCCCGAGCCGGCGAAGCCATCCGCACGGCCTCGACCCGAGCCCAAACCCGAAGCGGCGCCCCCGCCCGGCCCGGCGCCTGTCGCAACGGCGGCGCCCGTCGTCGGCACGTTGCGCTTCGAGAGCGACGTCGCCGGCGCACAGGTGTTCATCGATCGCGAGTTCGTTGGCGCAACACCGGTCACCGCGAACGTCAAGCCTGGTACCCACAGGCTCAACGTCTCGGCGCAGGGATACGAGGGCATTGCGGACACCATCGAGGTAGCTGCCGGTCCGCGGGATTTCATGATGAAGTTCAAGGAAGTACGCCTCGATGTGGCGCTTGACGTCGTGCACAAGCACCGAATGGGATCCTGTCAGGGGCGGCTCATTGCGACGCCTCAGGGGCTGCGTTACGAGACCGCGAACAAGAACGATACGTTCAGCACTGGACTGCTGGATCTCGAGACGTTTCAAGTGGATTATCTGAAGAAGATCCTCAAGGCCGCGCGAAACGGCAAGACCTACGATTTCACCGATCCGGCAGGAAACGCCGATCACCTCTTCGTGTTCCACCGCGACATCGAGAAGGCGCGGGAACGGCTCAGGAGCGGCGACACGTCGGCCAGAGACTGAAGGCCGGCCGCCAGGGACTGCCGCCGGATCGCCCTGGGACTGGACGGGGCGATCGAGGGTGCGGACAGCCCTGCGAAGGCGCTGACCCCCGTTGTCGATTTCGGGCTCCCCCAACGACTATCTGATGTCGGAGCCGTTCAACCACCTACCCGGAGGAGCCATGAAGTACCTGTGCCTGATTTACGACGATGA